>Ga0116215_1000716_pt1 | contig 24316 bp, 21 predicted proteins | sample Sb_taG_7_FD_89698 | JGI IMG/M metagenome (GOLD analysis project Ga0116215, IMG submission 89698) | Peat soil microbial communities from Weissenstadt, Germany - Sb_50d_2_FS metaG | ecosystem: Environmental > Terrestrial > Soil > Wetlands > Peat | place: Germany: Weissenstadt | collected 2010-09-21
GGCACCCAAGCTCCGCACGGCCGTCCGGGACGCGAAGGGCCGGGCACGCCTACGTGGTCCTGGACGGCACCCTCATCCCGGTCGACCGGGTCGCCGCCGACCGCCCGTTCTACTCCGGCAAGCACAAGAAGCACGGGATGAACCTGCAGGTCATCGCCAGCCCCGTCGGGGACATCCTGTGGGTCTGCGGGGCGCTGCCCGGCTCGGTGCATGATAAGAGGGCCGAGTGGATCTGGGGCGTCCTGGCCGAACTGGAGGCCGCCGGCCTGATCGTCCTGGCCGATAAGGGCTACCAGGGAAGCAGCTACGCGAAGATCCCCTACCGGGGGAAGAACAAGCCGGAATCCCAGAAAGAGGCCAATCGCGCCCACGCTGGCCGTGTCAACCCAACTGGCCCCACTGTTCTCCGGCTACGGCCACCCACGCGAGGCTGCGCTCACCCGGCAAGCGCGCGAACGCCCAGCTCAACAACGTGGAGAATTCTCCGCACACAAGCTCTGCTGCTGCCCCTGGCGCGCCGGTCAGCTCGCCAAGGCCATCCACGTATTGCAGGTCTGCGGGGCATAACCAGGATGGAAAAGGTTCAGTGAGGGCCGGAGCGAGCGGATCCTTGGACGAGCGCTTGGGGAGACCCGGAACTCGGTCTTCGTCGCTACGAAGATGTGGCCAATCGTGCCTAGCGCATCGGTGGTAGAACAGCGCGCCGCAACTAGTGCTAACCGGCTCCGGGTTCGCCGCCTGGACCTCTACCAGGCCCATTGGCCGAATCCGCTAGTCCGTGACAGCACGATCATGCGCGGGATGCGCTCCTTGCAAAGAGCCAACCTAGTCGACGAAGTGGGTGTCAGTAACTACTGCCTGGAGCGCTGGCGCGCTGCCGAGGATGCGCTGGGCGGCCGGGTCCTGAGCAACCAGGTTGCATATAACCTGGTGGAGCGCTCACCCGAGCGAGAGCTTCTGCCCTTCGCCGAATCGGGCGGACGCATGATCATCGCCTTCAGCCCGCTGGCCCAAGGGCTGCTATCAGGTAGGTACCACGGGGCCGACCGACGCAGGAACCGGATAAGGGCAACCAGCTCGTCCTTTCACTCCGAGAATCTGGAGCGGACCAACAACTTGATCGCAACCTTGAGTGAGGTAGCAGACGCCCATGACGTAACCCCCGCGCAAATCGCGCTTGCCTGGGTCATCCACAGCCCCGCCGTGGCTTCTTCCGTTGTGACCCCGCTCTGCTTTGCGTCACCGCATGAGCGCCCGCTTCGCCACCAGGTTAAGTGCAGTTGTGCCCCCCTAGCCTCAATCGTTCAGCGTTCTTGAGGTCCGGTTACTGATTGTGCTGCTGCCCGGTTTCGGGCGTGGTGTCTGGTTGGCTGCCGGGGCTGGTCGTGTGGTGGTGCCCGGGGTGCCCGGGTCCGCACCAGCTCCGACCGCGCCGGGTAATCCTCCTCTCGTGCAGCTGGGATGGTTCGTGCTGGTCAAGCGGGTGCTGGCAGGGCGCACAGCCGCTGCCAGCAGGCGAGGAAGGCCTCCTTCCAGGGCCAGTCCCGGCTGATGGCCAGGGTCCGCTGCCGGGCGTGATGGGCGAGGCGGGCGGGGAGGTGCCAGACTCGTCCTGTTAGCGGAGCGTATCGGGGTCGGCGTCCCGCAGGTCTGCGTCGTCGCAGTGGCCGAGCAGGCGGGTCCAGGCCGCGAGGTCGGCGGCGAGGTTCGCGGCGATGACCCAGCCGCAGTTGACCTGCCAGGACTTCGACGGCAGGGCGCGCAGCCCCATGGCCTTGGCGGTGCGGACGCCGCCGGTCTCCACGCAGTCGTGCTCGCGGTGGACCACGTCGATGTACTGCGGGTGGTGGCTGCCCGGCACGCCGCCGATGCCGGAGTCCGGGATGTTCGTGCAGGTGATGGAGTACCGCCAGCCGGTCTTCTTCTCATAAGCGGTGAGGTTGCTCATCTGGCGGCGGGACGGCTTGACCCGGCGGGCGATCCACCGCAGCCCGTCCGGCCAGTTCCCGGCGCGGCTCATCAGGTGCGTGATCTCCGCGACGGCCTTGTCCTCCTCGAGGCTGCCGTCCTGGGCGATGCCCGGCTTCCACGCGTCCGCCGGCACCATCTTGATGGCATCCTCGTCGGCTGCTGTGATCATCCACCCGCAGGTAAAGAGCGTTGTCCGGCGCGGGGAGGACAGGGCGAGCAGGTACTTGATGAGCTCGTGGCTGGCTCCGGCCCCGTCGGCACGGACCAGGATCTTGCGCCGGAACCGGGCGGGCACCTGCCGCAGGGCCGCGGCCAGCACGTCCCGGTGATCGGTGAAGGTGTTCGAGCCCGCGTTCCCGGGCCGCAGCAGCATGGCCAGGCACTCACGCGTATTCGGACACCACGCCGCCAAGGGATGGAAGCCGTAGCCTTTCTTCCAGGTCGGAGCCGCCCCTTCCTTGTCTGTGCGCGGTGATCAGCGTCCCGTCCATGTCGATCACCACCCAGCCCGCCAGCGTCTTGCCCGCGATGACCAGCCACGGGAACCCCACAGCCGTGCCCTCGATCAGCGTCCACGCGTGCGCCCGGGCTCTGGCGCGGGCGCGGGCGATCCGGTCCAGCATGGCGGGGGTGCCGGCCAGGTCCAGCGCGCGGCGGACCGTCGGCCCGCTCGGCGCCGCCCCGAGCACCGGGGCCAGGTGAGCCAGCAGGCCGATGTCGCTCATGGTCGTGGCGCCCAGCGCGATCACGGCCGCCAGCGAGACCAGCACGATCCCCCGGTCGAGCAGGGGCGACGTGCCCTTCCTCCGCAGCGCCGCGCTCAGGCCGACGGCCAGTCCTGCCTGGTCGGCGGCCGTGCGGAGGAGTATCGCGCCGGCGTGGCCGACCAGGCCCGTCCCGTCCGCGGTGACCTCCAGGGCAGGGGCCCACCCGTTATGCTGCATGGCGAAAGAGCGCTCCGGCCTGGAAGTTGCTGAGTGTGGTAACCGGTAATCTCCCAGAACCCGGGCACTCTTCGCCCTCAAGGGCGGGAAAGGGGACAGCCGCTCCGCGGCTGTCCCCTTTCCCATTCCCGGGTCCGGCGGATCGCCCCGCACCCATAAGGTGCACTCGCTCCCCGGCCCGCCACGACACGAAATCCCAGTTCACGGCTACTGGAATGACACCGGATCGCTCAGCTCGCCTTCAGCGCTGAATAGCGGAGGCTAGATCCGCTCCAGCAGCACTGTGCTCTGTTGGCCATAGGAGTGCGGGTTCACCGAAAGCCGCCGGTAGCCCCAGGACAGGCGCTTGCACAGCACTTCGGTATCCCACATGACGTCGTACGCCTGCATGTCCCGTTCCACCGCGATCATGTAAGCCTCCCCCCGGCGGAACCGCTGGTAGGCTGGGTCGCGCTTCAGTCTGGCCACCCAGGAATCCCAGTACTCCTTGCCCGGCGTCCGCTCGTAGTACCTGGCGTACTCTGCCGGGTCGCCTTCCCCCTCGAGGATCCGCACTGCATTCTGATCGTGCATGCTGAAGTACAGGCGCCCGCCAGGGCGCAGGACCCGGTGCAGCTCCGCGAACCACGCCTCAGCCACGTCATCAATGTGGGTGAACAGCGAGCCGCAATACACAAGCCCGAACGAGCGGTCCTCAAACGGCAGGTGTGGGAATATCGTGGTCACCGCGAACGAGCACGGCGGGCACAGGTGGTCTTGGCACCACAAAATCGCACTAGCCCAGATGTCAACCCCCCAGATTCTCGCCTCTGGTGCCATCGCCGCGATGTGGCGGATCATCCTCCCGCCAGCACAGCCAAGATCAAGGATTGAACCCGCGTCGGCCAGCGTGGTGCCACTGTCCGCGAGGATCTTCGCCATCGCCTCGCAGTCCTCCCGGCCGCTGGCCAGATATGAATCCTCGCTGGTGCCGTAGTGTGCCCACAGTTCACGGGGTGGGACGGGGAAGCCGTCCGTCCCTTGCGCCATGGGTCCCCACACTGGCCGCGAATAGGATCCCACACCGCCATCGTGCGGCCAGTAGGAGCCGTACCGCATCTTCAATTCTGGTACGACAGCGCGCATCAGGGGCACCGACATCCGCCGTACGTGCGGCGCGGCCCAGTGCTTGATCCGGTCCACAACAACGCCCATTGCCTTCTCCTACCTGCGCAAGGCCGATCAGGCCGCTTCCAGCTGATTCCGACGCTCACATGAACACGCAGTGACGCGACAAAATACATGCAGCGGTGAAAATTTCGGACCCGGCCAGCCCGACCATCCGGACAAGGGGCGACAGCGGCCAGGGCGGCATCAGAAGCTGTGGTCTCCATAGCACGTCCGCCATCCAGGCACGTGGCAACCGGCCCGACGTGTGGGCGTCCAGATACCGGGCCAGGTGGTCACCGCCCGGCGAGGTGTCCATTCACGGGTGGGGTCTGACCTGCGGCGATGTCAGGGTCTCCGATGGTGGACCGCAGAAGGTTCCCAGGTCAACGCCGGTTGCCGCCGAGTACCCTGTGAATGGACACCCGGTGAGGCCCTGCACGCTACGCCGGGTGCCGCCGGCAAGCGGGCAGCGTCCGGCGGTGGTGGTTCCTGGGATGGTGTGGGTGATGGATGATGCCTACTCGACAGGCACCATGCCGGGAACCCCGCATCGTTGGCGCGCATACGCGGCCAGCCGCTCAGCCGCGACGCGGTCGAGCTGCTCGTCGCCCGGCACGCCAGAACCGCGCAAGCGTCATGCCCCGCACTCCGCAGCAAGACGGTCGCCGACCCCGCATCCGGCTATTCCCGCCGGGACAACCAGCGCCATCCTCTAGCCTTGCCGCCGCTCAGGCCAGGGTTCGCTCGCCCACGGGGACCCGGTTTTCGTGTCAGACCATCGAGAACTACTTCCGCTACGCCCGCACCCACTTCGCCCTCGACGCCCTCGACAGCTACGCCGCCGCCCCCGACGACCCGGACAGGCTGGTACCCAGCCCGGCGAAGAAAGCCGCCGCCGCGCGCATCCGCCGTGCCGAGGCCGCGGTGGAAGCGGCCGGAGCCGAACGCGACGCCAGGCCGCCCGAGCTGCGCAGCCCCGCCCCCGGCCAGCCCGTGACCATCACCAACCAGATGCTCAACGCGCTCACCGCCCCGGTCGAGACAGCCTGCGCCGAGCTCGGCGCCGCCCAGGCCGCCGCGGCGGCGACCCCGGCCCGGATCCGGCTCGGCGAGCTGGCCCCGGACATGATGCACCTGGACGCCGAGACCAAGCAGATCACCCACGCCATCCGTATGGCCGCCTGCAACGCCGAAACCACCCTCGCCCGCGCCCTGGACGGCCACTACGCCCGCGCCCGCGACGAGGCATACGCCCTGATCCGCGAGGCCCTCACCATCTCCGGCGACATCTGCCCCGGCCCCGGCCAGCTGCTCGTCCGGCTCGACCCGCTCACCGCCCCGCGGCGCACCCAGGCCCTGGCCGTGCTCTGCGACCAGCTCAGCGCGGCCGGCGCCTGCTACCCCGGCACCGACCTCATCCTGCGCTACGAAATCAAAGACCACATCGGCACTGCATGATCTTCTACCCCATGTCCAGAGTCCTGAGACCCCCGACGGCGTGGTCCAGGAAGTCTGGGCGCTGCTGTGTGCCTATCAGGCCGTCCGCGAGCTGATCAGCGCCGCCGCCGCGCTGGCGGCCGAAGACCCGCTGCGGATCTGCTTCACCAACGCCCTCGACGTCGTCCGCGGCCCGGTCGGGAACCCGGGCCCTTTTTCCCCCTCGCCGCGCTGACCGGCTCCGCCGGGCCTCACTGGCCCTCATCGCCGCCGTCACCACCCGGGCCCGGCCAGGCCGGTCCAACCCGCGCCAGGCCAAGCGCAGCAGCAGGTACCCGGCCAAGCCAGCCGACCCGGCGCAGCGGCCCAAACGCCGGACGACACCATTGACCCTGGTCATGCTCCCGCTGAAGGTACCCGGAACATCATTAAGTTGAGGTTATTGCCGCCCCCCGGGCCGAGTCATGGCATTATGCAATTCCGTGACTCGGCCGGTATCCCATTTAAGGGTGGCAGATTCTGCCGACCGCGAATGTTCCGGCAGTTTCCAGCCATTCAATCTGCCATGTGAAGAAGTCCGACCAGCCATTAATCCACACAAACCAGCCATATGAGTAGCCGTCATTCGGGTGGCTGGCCGATACCACGCAGTAGTGGTTGTTGTAGAAGATATTGTTCTGCGTAGTGAAGATCGCGTTCCCGGCACCGTCCTGATATGCGCCAGTAGCTCCCTGGCTCATAGTGACCCAATTGTCTTCAATGAGAACATTCTGGACATTGCAGGGGGCGTACTTACCCGTGCCGCAACTCTGGCGCGGGGATTCAATGAGTGAAATGCCGTTGTAATTGTTTGCTACCGTGTTACCAGAGATGATCATGGGGGAGGAAGCGCTAAGCCCGCCCGACCTGCGGATCTGGATACCAGCATCCCATGCCCAGCCCAGCCGCTCGCCACCACCCGGCGAGGAAGGCATCCCGTTGCCAGTTACCGTGTTGTTGATGATGACTGCGTTATAGGATTGCTCTACATAGATGCCCGCGCCCCAGTTGTCGCTGACTGTATTGCCTTCGAAGGTAGTGTTGATGTTATCAGTGTCGGCCCACAGGCCAGGGCCGCCATTATCATGCACATAGTTGGATTTGAAAGTCAGGTCCCTGGTCGCCCAGGCCTTGCCGGCGCCAGCCTCCCAGGTCCCATTGCTCATCAAGTTGTAGTTGTTATAGGCAATGTCGTTACCCTGATAGAGGCCGCCATCGCCGTGTGCCGAGAACCCTTCTTGGCGATTGTGGTCGATCAGGTTATCAATCACCCGGACGCTGTCACCGGTTCCTACCCCCGCAGCTGCATTCTTGGTGATGTGGTTGTCCTCGATGATCCACCCCGGGCCGTTGAAGTCCTCGATCGCCCCATGCTGCAGAGGCGTCTTGAAGTCCTGGATCACGAACCCTCGGATAGTCACATCCGACGGCCCTGACGAGGCCGAATCGCCGTAAATCGCGTAAGCCGCCGAATTGCCGCCGTCCAGGATGGCGGTTCGGTTACCGCCGTCTAGGACATCACCCGATTTGGGGATGAGGGACGATACGCGGTAGAAGCCGCGCCCGAAGCAGAAGGTCGTGCCGGGCGGGGCTTTGTTGATGGCGGCCTGCACGTTGCTGGCCGGTGTCAGGGCAGTACCAGTGCACGCGGCATCCTGGCGGCCCGGGGCCGCCGGCGTGCTGTGGGCGGGGTGGGTCTGGCTGCTGGTCGGCGAGCATGCAGCAACGAGAACGACAGCGGTCAGGGCCGATGAGATCCCGAGCAGGAGCAATCGCCTGCGCCTGGGCGGCTCTTGCCTGACGTCACGCGACGATGCGCCTCGAAAAATCTGCTTGCCGAGTATGATCAGCTTACCGTGCTCCGCTTCCAGCTTCTCTTGTGTACCCTGCGTGACGATCCGTGCCATTAGCCGAACCTCGCTTCGGGCGATAGCGGCACCGCTACATAGTAGAAGACCGTCGGCGAACCGACTCTGATACATCCTGAGGTGGCTTCTTATAGCTTGCGCGTATAGGTGTCCTGAGGCGGGGCATGGCACAGGTTCCGTGATCATCGGAGTTGCCTGCACTTCGTAATCACAGGCATCCTGTGCCTGCCATCCCATCGTGGCTACTGGAACCGCTGTGGCACCATTTCGCTTCGCTGCTGCCCGACCGCCCTGGGATTGCCCCGCTTTGACGGACAGGGCTGATAACTCGGTCAGGCTACATTCCTGAGCTTTCCGTCATAGTCCATTTTCGAAGTCCGCAGGGCTACGGTAGCCCAGGGTGCTGTGCAGCCGGGTGCCGTTGTACCAGGCGATGTACTCCACGACTGCCCGGCAGGCCGCCGCCCGGCTGGGCCAGGCCCTGGTGTCGGTCAGCTCGCCCTTCAGCGAGGCGAAGAACGACTCGGCGACCGCGTTATCCCAGCACTGCCCCTTGCGCCCGACGGACAGGGTGACCTGGCAGCCCTCGGCGAGAGCGGCGTAGGCGGCCGAGGTGTACTGGCAGCCGCGGTCGGCATAATCAGAGTGGAAGATCACCCCCGCCGCGGGCACGGGACCTCACCGCGCAGCCCACCCTGTCACTGCCGATCCGTCTCCGCCGCCCGCAGCGGCCCCACGTGCCGGAGCGCGGCCGGTGCATGGTCGTAATAGGGGAGCTCTCGCATGTATCAGGCCCAGTCGTCGTAGGTCCTATGGGCAGCGATGGACGGTTTGGGGGATAGCGTGGCCAACTCATCCGATTGATTCTGCGTAGCAATGAGATGACAGAGGGTTATCATTGCCTCCCAAGACACGGCATAGTCGCTAAGAGCGAGCATCGTTCGTCTTCCGCCGACCTGCCGTCCTCGAACACATAAGGGACACATGGACAAGAGGAGGAGATTGTGAGGTACGTAGAGTTCGGGAGCTGGCGACTGTCCAAGGTGGGCCTTGGCACTTCCCAGTTCGCCAACCCTGGCTGGGGCTATGGGGAGGACTACCGGCCGCACGACCTGGTGCGGCGGGCCCTTGCCCTGGGCATCACCCACTTCGACACGTCCGACTTCTACGGTGCGGGGCACAGCGAACGGATCCTCGGAGCCATCCTCAGGGACGTCGAGGGGGTGCTGGTCGCGACGAAGCTCTTCAACGTGGCTCCGAGTGCCCGGCTCGTGATGGCACGGGCCTGCGCCAGCATCGACCGCCTGGGAGGGCCGCTTGGAGGCCCGCTGGGTCTGTGCTATCTCGATTGGGCGAACCCCTTCGTCAATGACCGGTCTCTCATGGCCGGGATGCGTCGGCTGCGGGCGGAGGGGCTGGTCGCTGAGGTCGGGGTGAGCAGCTACGATCTGGCACGTTGGCAGGCGGCTGAGCGGCACCTGGGTGCCCCGGTGCTGGTCAACCAGGTGTGCTACAACCTCCTTCACAGGGACGCGGAGAAGGCCCTGTTGCCATGGGCCGTCGCCGAGGGGCGCCTGATCGTGGTCGCCCAGCCCTTCGCCACCGGCTTCCTGTCGGGGGCTTACCATCGGGGCAAGCGCGTTACGGGACCCTGGCGAACCCTCGACCCCATGTACTCCTCCGACTACCTGGGGCGGACGGCCGAGCTGGCGGGGACGTTGGGTGAAGTGGCAAGGGCCCATGACGCCACCGTGGCCCAGGTGGCCCTGGCCTACGTTTTGCGCCACCCGAACGTGGTTGCCATTCCTGGTGCCTCCTGTGCCGACCAGCTGGCCGAGAACGTCGCAGCGGCTGACCTTGAGCTGAAGGAGGACGAGTGCCGGGAGCTGGCTGAGGCCGCCAGCCGGTGCCCGGCAGCTAAAACGGACGCCCGGCCGTGGCTCCACGCCCCTAAACGCTGGGTCAGAGCAGGGGACATTAAACACTGGGTCAGGGGGGCAAGGCTGCTGGCGGCCATGGCGAGGGAGGACCGCCGGGTGAAAGCTGTCGAGGACTTGCAGTAAGGCAGAGAACGGAATAGACGACACACTCAGTCACTCAGTCCTCTCCGGCGAAGCGGCCCAGCGGGCCGCCTTGAAGGTGGCTGGTTCACCGCATACGACGCCGGCTTGCGCAGGTACTCTCCTGGACTGATCCAGCTCACGAAGATGGCCGAGGAACTTAACGCCGCCGGGATACACACGATCCACATGGGCAGGGGCCGTGGACGCTATAAGGAGAAAATGAAAAGCCACGACATCTTCGTCGCCGAAGGCATCGTGACCGAGGGGACCGCACTCGCGGCCGCGCACCGCATTCGCAGTGCCTCCACCCGGTGGGCCAGGCGTACCGTCCGCCAGCGCCCTCGCCTTCACCATGCTGTCGATCGGGCTCTGCGCCGCAGCGGCGTCGCCCGCCGGACGTACGGTCGTATATGACCTGCCGGCGGTTACCTGGCGGGTAAGGCCCAGATGTCGTGCAGTACGTTGAGGACAACACGGGAGCCGAGTCGGTCCAGCTTCACCGGCAATTCCTGCATGCTTGTCAGGCTCTCGCGTATAGCGCGCTGTCGCTCCATCGGACAGATGACCAGCAGGAAGCCGCCACCGCCGGCGCCGGTGACCTTGACGCCCGACGCGCCCGCATCGAGCGCCCGGGACACCGCGGTGTCGATCCGGCCGTTGGACACCCCCGACGCCAGCTTCCGTTTGGCCTCCCAGCTCTCGCGTACCGCGGCCCCGATGGCGTCCACGTCCCCGTCACGCAGCCGGTCGACGGCGAAGCCTGCCAGGTCGCGCAGAAGGTCGAGTTGGCGGCGGGTGGCCGCGATGTTCGCGTTCTGCTCGGCCAGGATTGGGTCCGCGCTCCGGGTGATGCCGGTATAAAAGAGCATGATCTGCTGCTGCAGCGCCCGGCGCTCAGCGGCAGACAGCCCCAATTCCTCGGCAGCAACCTCGTCGCCCGGGCCGAAGCGGATATCGCGGATCCCGCCAAGCGCGGCGATGTACTGATCCTGCTTGCCGATGGGCTTCCCGCACCGTTCGATCTCGATCGTGCAGGCCCGTTCGGCCAGCTCCTCCGCCGCCATCTGCCGTCCCTGGTACGCGAACAGCGCATGTAGCAGACCGACAGTGACTGCGGACGACGACCCGAGGCCGGAGCCCGCCGACGGGATGTCGGCCAGCGTGGTGATCTCGACGCCGTTCGCCACGCCGGTCATCCGCATCGCCTCCCGGACGAGTTCGTGCTCCAGGTCCTCGACGCGCGAGACGATCTCCTTCTTGGAATAGTTGACGTAAATGTCGTCATCGAAGCGCTGCTTCACGATGACGTAGATGTATTTGTCGATCGCGCAGTTCAGGACTCGGCCGCCGTGCTCACGGTAGTAGCCGGGCAGGTCGGTTCCTCCCCCAAGGAGGCCGATACGCAACGGTGTCTGGGTGATGATCATCGTCCGGCCCGCATGGGCCACTCCTTACGTGCCTTAGTCGGCAGGCACCGACGGTCCCGATGTCGCGGAAATGCGCCTCGACCAGCAAGGCCCCATGGTGACGAGGATCTTCATTTCCGCCGCGCCCGTCGGCGTTCGGCGGCCTCGCGGTACACGTCGAGGGTCGCAGCGGCCGTCGTGCCCCACGTGAATTGACCGGCCCTAAGCAGCCCTAGGTCGCGCAGTCGGTCGCGCTCCGGCCCGGCCGCCTCGACGATGGCCCGGGCGATCGACGCCGGGTCCTTCGGGTCGGACAGGACCGCGGCTCCGCCCGCGGTCTCCGGCATGGCGCTGGTGTCCGACGTCACGACCGGGCACCCGCAGGCCATGGCCTCCAGGATGGGAAGCCCGAACGTCTCGTTCAGCGATGGGTAGACGAAGGCGTCCGCGGCCTGGTAGAAGCGGACGGTTTCCTCCAGCGGAACCCCGCCCGTGAAGACGACGTCCGGCGTGATGCCCAGTTCGTCCGCGAGCGAGCGCAGCGACGCGAGGTAGTCCTGGTCCCGTCCGGGGCCGACGATCACCAGCTGGCGGTCCCCGAGCTCGCCGCGGGCCAGTGGCCAGGCCCGCAGCAGTCCGTCGCAGTTCTTGTAGGGCCACAGCGACGAGACGAACAGCACGAACGGTTTCGTGACGCCGTACGACGCGATGTGGGCACGGGCCGCGGCGGCGTCGCCCGGCCGGAACAGGTCGTGGTCGACCGCCTCGTAGATCAGCTTGAGCTTGCGCTCGTCGATCTTGAGGTGGCGCTGGATCTCGGCGCGCAGGCTCTCGGAGTTGATGATGATCGCGTCCGCGACCCGCGCGGTGCGCGGATAGTTCATCCTGCGGTAAAGGCGCGGCAACGGAGCGATGGCATCGGGCGTGGTGAAGGCGTGCATCGTCTTCATGTGGATGACGAGCGACCACGAGATGTTCACCAGCGGTGCCATCAGCGTGTTGAAAACGTCGATGCGGCTGAGCGGCAACCGCAGGGGGGAATAGAGGTGCTCACTGAGCGTACGCGGCGTGCGCCGTTCGTTCGACCACGGATAGGTAATGTAGAAAACGCCCGGTCCATAACCGTGATGAAGATGCCGTGACTTCGGGCTCACCAGCAGGTGCAGTTCCTCCCCGGGTTCAAGCCGCTTGGCCATCTCGGGGATCACCCGGGTCCAGAACCAGTGCGCGCCCGTGGGGTTCCGGGGGTCTTCTGGCAGCAGGTTAATCGCAACCCGCATTCGTGCCGACCGGTCTCGTTCCGCGAGCATCGGAGCAGCCTGCTTTCGCGTCGCGCTCATATGACTCCTAAGTAGCTCGCCTACCGGGATAGCTCGTCATGGATGCTGTACATATGAGGACCGAGGAGGCAGCGGTGATACCGCTAAAGCCTTCCACCGCTGTTCCCCGGCTTGTTTACGCCAGTGCTACCGGCCCGGGCGGAAGCCAGGCTCGCGCTGGAGAGTCGCGTCACCTTGATGCGGCTGATCGGATAACGGCAAGGTCTTCCCGCATGCGGACGTCGAGGAACTCCAGCCGTGTCCTGAGCGGCACGCCTGGGGTGCATTGCCCATAGCCCAGAAACGTGGATGCCGGCACGCGCTGCCCCAGGCCGGGGGAATACCAGCCGAGGATGGGATCCGTCTCACCGCGGTGCACGCCCCACCGCAGTTGCGGCGGCAGAGTCAACCGCGCCGCCCCCGGTGTGGATGCTCCGGGCCAGCCCAGCATCGCCCGGCCATCGTGAAACTCCACTTCAACCTCGGGACCGAGGTGGAAGGCAAGCCGGACCTCGTGACCGTCGCCGTCGATCTCATCGATGATGTCGATGGTGCGCGACGCCCGGTCGAGCCGAACCGAGCGACGGTGATGCACGGGTGGCTGGAGCGACAGGTAGCCGTCGTGCTCAGCGGCCCATGATACGGTCTCGCCGTCGTCCGCGACCTCGATCTCCCGACCGTTCGCGTGACGCAGCCACAGGAAGGGCCCGCCATCGCCGGACTGGTCCTGCCCGCCCAGCTCGATCGTGTTGTGCGCGAGGGTGGACCGGAAATATGACCGCCACGCAGGTTCACCGTGGTAGCAGTACGTGCCCGGGTCAGCGAGGATGTCCACGCCGCCGTACCGGAGCTCTACGGACAGGGCGTCGGCATGGGCATGCGCGGCGATGCTGAGGTACCCGTGCGGGCCGCCGTCGCAGCGGCACCAGATCTCCGGACCGCCGTCTCCATTCGTCCGCAGCAGCGTTATCCCCGCATCGGCGAATCGCGACGGCCGCGCCACGGGCCTGCCCGGGATGTCACGTGCGGTACCGGCCATGCTGCCGATGATCGAGCTGGCCGCGTCCGCCGCTACTGGCGGCCACCAGTCGAGCCGGCCGAAGAGCGCATCTCCGAGCGCCAGCAATGACGCCCAGCTGTCCGGTTCCGGTGCGTCGAGCAGTAGGGCACGGCCGTCGTCGCCGTCACCCTGCCGGGGCGGGCGCAGGCGCTGGTCGACTAGGGCGGCGGCACTGTCGACCATCGCGCAAAGCCGCTGCCAGACGGCCGTGCTCAGCGGGCGCCCGGCGGCCCCGGCCTCCACCGCCGCGACGAGCCCGAGTTCGGTGACGAAGCGCTGGTAATCCGAGGCGAGCTCACGGTCGATACCCGAGGGGAAGGTGTTCCGGAGCAATTCACGCTCGAGGAGACGCACGGAGTTCCGCAACCAGCGTTCGCTCTCGGGGAACCACGGGAAGGCACAGCAGGCCATCAGCTGCCCGGCGGCCTCGGCGATAAGGTGGTTGTTGGCCGACGAGCCCCGGCTCCTAAACGCGGCCAGATACTGCTGATGCCAGCGGATCTGTTGCACCGCCAGCGTGTTGTCCTCGAACAGGCCGGTGGCATCTGGCCAGTCGTTTAGGAGGCGCCGGATCCAAGCGAAGCTGATCAGGCGGATGCCGACCTCGATCCCGTTCGTCCAGTGAATGCCGGAGAGAAAGGGATTTTCCCGCCACCAAGAGCGTAGCTGGTCAGCCACCCGGTGTGCGTACTCCTCGTCGCCGGTGACAAACCAGGCAGTGGCGAGGAGCGTCAGATGCTGCAGGCGGGAGATCTCGCATACTTGCTTTACGTTACCGACCTGTGGTTCCGACCGGTGGTTGATCCGGAAGGCGTAGCGGTCCGGTGATGAGCGGCGGCCGGTCACGGGATCGCTGAACCAGTCGGGCATCATCAGATCGGTCCTGACCACGCCCAGCACCTCCCACTCACCTTTCATGAGCCGGTTCGCGGTCGCCACGAGGGCCGCTTTGGCGTTATCGGTTACCCGCTCCGCCGTGTCGGGCGGCAGGACGGCGGTGAACCGCCGCCTGCCGCCTGGCAGCGGCAAGAGCGCCGGAATGTCCTCGCGTCGCACCTGCCGGCGTGACCAGGCCGCACGGAGTGCCTGGTCACGTGCGCGCCAGGTCATCTCGGCCGGCGACATTCTTGTGGCTCTGCGCACGTACCAGCCGATCCGTGCGGGGAATAGCGCGCTCACACCGGCTCCCGCCGACCGCTCGCGAGGCTGTCGGTCACGGCCATGGTGGCGCTCGTGGTAGTCACCAGAGACTCGAACGCAATGGGCATCGGGGCGCCGGTGCGGACAGCCTGGGCGAAGAGCTCGAGCTCACGCCGCTGGCCCTTGTCCCGGCCACCTCGGGACCGCATGGTGTTGCGGTGGCGTCCGGTCCACACGGTGACCTTCAGGAAGTTGTCGAGCCGTGCGCTCCGGCCGTCGGCCGCTGCGTCGAGGGTCTCCTTCGGATACCGAGGGTTGCCAACCGTGACGTAGGTGATGGTACCGATCGAGCCGTTACGGAACCGCACGGTGGCCTGCACGTCGTCGTGGTCGGCGCCGCGGGCGGCGTAGACCTCCTCGGGAAGGCTGCCCGTCCACCAGCTGAGAGTGTCGATAAAATGGCCGCCCTCCCCGATGAACCGCGACCCGTCCAGTTCCTCGTTGTGGTACCGGCTGTCGGCCTCCAGCGGTCCCGCGCTGACCAGGTACCTGGTCACCGAGCTGCCGACGGGCTGGCCGAACCGTGACTTCATCTGCACGAGCAGGGGCGCGAAACGCCGGTTGAAGCCCACCATGAGCCGGTCGTTTCCGGTCTTCCGGACCACGTCGACGATCCGGTCGAGCTCGTCCCTGGTGAGAGCGAGCGGCTTCTCGACGAAGACGGCCTTCCCGGTCTCGAGTGCGCGGCAGACCAGGTCTGCGTGGGTGTGATGGCGCGTCACGATGAAGATCGCGTCGAGCGACTCGTCGTCCAGCACGGTGTCGGCGCCGGTCGACGCGGTGGTGAAGCCGAAACGGCGCTGGGCATTGGCCGCCGACAGCGACCGTCTGGTGGCGACGTGAGCCAGGTGGACGTTCGTCATCCGCGCCAGGTGCGGCAGCAGCATCGAGGACGCGTAGTTGCCGGCGCCGATGAACCCGGCCGCCAGCTGCCCGGTACTGGTACTGCGCGGCGCGGCTTTCTGCTCTGTCGGGACCACCAGGCTGATGGAGCGCGCCGGGCTTTTCCCCGGCGGAGCCGGATAGGAGAGCAGGACACCGACCGCGGGCGCGGCGCCGGAGGCCAGGTCGGCGTAGACCGTGGTCGCCTGTTTTATCGGGAACACCCCGGTGACCAACGTCTCAACCTCGATCTCCTTGTGCGCCAGCAGGTCGAGGAAGCATTCGATGTTGCGCCGCGCTGTCCACCGGACATAGCTCGCCGGGTAGTCGATGCCCTCTAGCTCGTACCGGTCGTCGTACCGACCCGGGCCGTAGGAACGCGAGAAGCGGACGTCCAGTTCCTTCTCGTAGTAAGCGTTCCACGGCAGGTCCAGCCGGGTCTTGCCGATGTCGACGACCCGCGCGCGGTCCCGGGCCAGCTTCACCGCGGTCTCTACCGGCCCGTTCGACGCGCCCCCGGCGGCCAGGAACACGTGATCAGCCCCACGCCCGCCGGTGAGCTCCGCAAGTGCCTGCTGAACGGCCGCCATGCCCTCGCCGGTGGGCGCCGCGCAGAACGCCGCACCGGCCTGCTCGGCCCGCTTGCAGCGGTCCTCTATCATGTCCAGCCCAACCACGCGGACCCCGGCTGCCACCAGGAGACGAACCACGAGCTGGCCGACGAGGCCCAGGCCGATCACGCAAGCGACCTCGCCCAGCTGGACCTCGCCCTGGCGCACGCCGCGCATGGCGACGGCCCCGACGGTCGAGAAGGCGGCGTGCCCTGGTGAGACGCCCGGGGGAACTGGGACGCACATGTTGACTGGGACCCAGTTGTACTCGGCGTGTAGCGCGTACTCGTTGCCGGCTGCGGCAACCAGCTGGCCGACCTGGAAATCTTCGGAGCCCCGTCCCACCTCGTCTACCACGCCGCACAGCGAGTAGCCGAGCGGCGTGTAGGAATCCAGCCGGTTCGTGACCTTCTTATAGGTGGCCACCGCCCCCTGCTGGGCGACCGTATCGAGGACCTTGCGCACTTGGTCGGGCCGGGCCCGCGCCTTGCCGACCATGGACAGCTTGGCCTCGGTTACCTTCATCATCTCGGTGCCGGTGGAGATGAGTGAGAACAGCGACCGCACCAGGACGCCGCCCGGTCGGCACGCCGGAACCGGGACGTCCAGGACGGTCAGCTCCCCGGTCTTGTAGTTCTGGGCTATCTGTTTCATCGCTTCCTCTAGTCGACCGTGCGGCAAGCGCGTAGCGAGTGTCCTTTTCGTCAGCCCGCCACGCCCATGGACCGGACATGGCGGTACCACAGCTCAAGCGTCAGCAGTTGCCATATCTGCTTGGAGCGATCCTCGCGGCCGGCCTGCTCGTCCTGGATCAGCTGAAGCAGCGCCTCACGGCGGATCATCCCCGACCCCGTGAGCTCACCGTCGACGAGTACGTCGTGGATGACCTCCTGCAAGTCGTTACGGACCCACGCCCGAAGAGGCGCGCTGAACGAAGCCTTCGGCCGGTATACGATCTCGCGCGGCAGCCAGCTCTCGGCCGCCTGCTTGAGCGCCACCTTGCCCTGCCGTCGCCGGACCTTCGCGGCGCCGCCGATCGAGAACGCCGCTTGCGTCACGACGGGATCGACGAAGGGAACGCGCACCTCGACAGAGGCCGCCATGCTCGCCCGGTCTGTATAGGCAAGGTTGAGTCCTGGCAGGAACAGGCGTGTATCGGCCAGGCACATGCGGTTGACCTCGTCTGGCAGCGAGTTGTCGTGGTAGATGTCGCGGTGCTCCTCCACGACCTCGTCTACGTAGCCCGCGAGGTCAGGGCTGAGGAGTGCGGCCAGCTCGTCGGGCCCATATAGCGTGTAGCTGCGGCGGAACCGCGGCTCCTCGGTCAGTTCCGCAAACGTCAGGAACCGCTTCGCCCATCGTGAGTAACGCAGGCCGCGGCCTGCCGCACTGACTGGGAGGCGCCTCACGGTGGAACGCACGACGGCGCGGGGAGCGGCGGGCAGCCTCCGGTACTGGCTGGCCATCACGCAGGCGAGGTGCTTGCGGTAGCCCCCGAACAATTCGTCGGCGCCCATCCCCGAGAGGATCACCTTGACGCCACGCTCGCGCGCCGCCTCGCACATGAGCAGCGTGTTGATCGCGGCGGGATCACCGATTGGCTCATCGAGCACGTCGACGATGCGGGGCAGGAGGCCGACGATGTCCGGCGAGATCTCGATCTCGTGCAGTTTTATGCCGTACCTGGCCGCGACCTTCCGTGCGTAGACGGCATCGTCCGGCATGGCTTCCATCCGCTGGTCCTCAGGGCGGAACGTGATTGTGTATGCATCGATCGCGGGATTGGCCCGGTGCGCCAGGACGGTAACGATGCTGGAGTCGAGGCCGCCGGATAGGAAGCTTGACACCGGCACGTCGGATACGAGGTGGGAGGCAATCGATTCCTCGATCACCGGCCGCAGGTCCGCGGGCGGCCCGGCCGTGGCCTCGGCCGCCACGTCCGCGACACGCCAGTAGCACCGGAACGAGGAGTGTCCGTCAGGGCGGAAGCTCGCCCACGAGCCGGCGGCAAGCTTCTGCACCCCGTCGACGGCACACAACTGCTCGGGCACCCAGTAGTAGAGCATCGACGCGACCAGGGCACCAAGTCCGATCCGCAACTCCGGACCTACCGCCGCCACCAGCGCCTTGAGCTCCGATGCGAACACCACGCCATCGCCGCGAGGAAGGTAGTACAACGGCTTGATGCCGAGCGGGTCGCGCGCCAGGACGAGCTCACCAGTGCGCTCATCCAGCAGTGCGAACGCGAACATGCCGCGGAAGCGGTGCAAGGCTTCCGGTCCCCATGACCGCCATGCCTCGAGGACGACCTCTGTGTCCGACGTCGTGTCGAAACGGACGCCGCGAGTGATCAGCTCGGCCCGTAGTTCCCGGTAGTTGTACAGTTCGCCGTTGTAGACGAGCACCAGGCCGTGCTTGGACAGCGGCTGATCGGCCGCGCTGCTGAGGTCGATGATCGACAGCCGCCGGTGGCCAAGCTGCGCAGTGACGAGATCGCCGTGGTGATCCCAGATGCCCGTGGCGTCCGGGCCACGATGCGCGATACGGTCGGTCATGATCTCAACGAGCTTGTGACCGTCGGCCTGCCGGTAACAACCCGCGATCCCGCACATCTCAGTCCCTGGCCTGGTCGGCGGGAGCTAGGCCCCGGTAGACGCCGAGATAGGCCTCCCGCTGGTGGCTCCAGGCCAGTTCCTGCTCCACCCGGATACGTCCCAGCTTGGCCATCCGGGCCCGCGCGGACTCGTCGTCCATGAGCGCTACGATCGCTGCGGCATACTCGTGCACATCGTTGGGCGTCACGTATACGGCGGCATCGCCCGCCGACACGCGAGTCTCACGAAGGTCGAACGCGACCACAGGAAGCTCGAAGGCCATGTATTCCATGGTCTTGTTCATGGTCGACACGTCGTTGAGCGGATTCTTCGGGTCCGCCGACAGGCCCACGTCGGCGGTGGACATGACCTGGGCGACCAGCTCATCAGGTGCCCGTCCGGTGAACTCGACATGGCGGGCAAGGCCCAGTTCGTCACGCATCGCCACTAGCTCTCGGAAGCAGTCCCCCGAGCCGATCAGCGTGAAGGCGATGTCATCGCGGCCGAACTGATTGACCACGATGTCCGCGGCACGCACAACGATGTCCACCCCATCCGACGGCCCCATGACGCCAATGAAGGCGGCGAGGTACCGCCGGCTACGGCGCAGCTCCGGGCAGGGCTGGCCACGCTTGAGCTGATCAGGATCTGGCCCGGTACGGACGACCGTCACGTCGGTGGCGGGCTTGCCGCTCCGCTTCACGGCGATATCCCGGTAGGACTCATTGGTGGAAATCACGTGGTCGGCCGTCCGGTGGGTCCAGCGCTCCAGGAAACGCAACGCCCTGTAGGGCAGCCTGGGGCCGCCAGGGAAACGGGACTCATACATTTCGGGAGACAGATCGTGATGGTCGAATACGAACCGGGTGCCGTCGAGAACGCGAAGGGCCATCGCGATCGGCCAGAAGATGTCCGGGGGGTTACAGGACTGAATCACCCCGAAGCGGCCGGATCGTCGTGCCTTGAGCGTCAGCCATGCTGTAGCGAGGAAGGCGTGGGCGTACTCCGCCAGGAAGCTGATCTTGCTGCTGCCGGGCGCGTAGAGCCGGTACTTGTACAGCTCAACGGTGTCGATGACCTCATGCGCTGGATCACCGCTGCCCTTCGGGCAGACGACGGCGACCTGATGGCCGTCTGAAGTGAGCGCCTGGCATTCAAGCCACACTCGCCGGTCAAAGGGCACTGGAAGGTTCTGGACGATGACGAGGACGCGGGTCACCAGACGTGTCCCTTGGAGCGGGGAACCAAGTCCACCTCTGCGTCCGGCCTTCCACAGAGGTGGATCTGATCGCTCGACGTGCTCAGCGGAGCACCTAGCCACTTGCCGATCATGGTGCGTACCTCGCCTGGTCTATTCGCGGAAGGATCGTGCATATGAGCGCCGAGCAGCCCGCCCTGATACGACAGGCGCACCTCAATGCCCGCGATCCTCGCCGGAGATCGGGTGGACCGAGTTGAGGACTACACGCCAGCATCTTCGACGGAAGGGACTCCGCCGACGGTGTCCGACTACAGTGAAGCCTTGTGAACGTAGACCCGGTTCCTCGCATCGCCGGCGCCCTGGTCTTCCGGCCCGCACCCCATGTCGACGAGCGCGGCTTCTTCAGCCGCACATTCGATGCGGACGTGATGCGTGCGGCTGGTATAGACCCCACCGCCTTCGTCCAGGACAGCCTCTCCCGCTCAGCCCGTGGCGTGGTGCGCGGCCTGCATGTGCGTCGTGGGAATGGTGAGGCAAAACTCGTACGATGTTCATACGGCGCGATCTTTGACGTCATCGTGGATCTTCGGCCGACCTCGCCGACATACTGGAACTGGGAAAGCTTCGAGCTCCGTGATGACGACCAGGTCTCGCTTTACGTGCCGGCTGGCTGCGCGCACGGATTTCAGGCCCTTACCGACCCGGCGGACGTGTCCTATCGCATTGACCGCGCTCACGACCCTGCCGAGGACGTATCGATCGCATTCGATGATCCCGAGCTCGCCATCCCGTGGCCCCTTCCCGTAACCACCATGTCTCAACGGGACCGGCTCGCCCTTCCGCTCGCAGCCGCGGCAAAGTTGCTGGCATAAGTTGCCTTCAACGAGCGGATTACTGTTTCGCCAGGTTTTCATTTACCTGCCTCAGGAGGCCGGATTGCCCTGCGAGCCAATCCGCCGTACGTCGCAGTCCTTCGGTCAAACTGACCGTAGGCTCCCAGCCCAGCAGCCTCTTGGCCAGCGAGATGTCGGGCTGACGCCGCGCCGGGTCGTCCAGTGGCAGGGGTTCGAACACGACAGGGGAGGCGGACCCCGTAACGGCCAGCACTTTGCTGACCAGTTCAAGGATGGTGATCTCGGCTGGGTTGCCAATGTTGACAGGCCCGACGACTTCGGCCTCGTCCAGTGAGATAAGCCCGCGGATCTGATCGTCCACATAGCAGAAGCTGCGGGTCTGGGTTCCGTCGCCATAGACGGTAAGAGGCTGGCCCTTGAGCGCCTGGGCCAGCAGGTTGGAAACAACGCGGCCGTCATGGGGCCTGAGCCGGGGCCCATAGGTGTTGAAGATCCTCGCAATCTTCACGTCGACGCCGTGCGCCCGGCGATAAGCCATGGCCATGGCCTCGGAGAAACGTTTGGCCTCGTCGTAAACGCTGCGGATCCCGACCGGGTTCACATGGCCCCAGTAGGCCTCGGTCTGCGGGTGGATAAGGGGATCGCCGTAGACCTCGCTGGTGGAAGCCATCAGGAACCTGGCCCCCCTAGCTCTGGCCAACTCCAGGCAGTTGTTAGTGCCCAAGCTTCCCGCGTGCAGCGTCTCGATGGGGAACTCCAGGTAATCTCGTGGAGACGCCAGACTAGCCAGGTGGAAGATCGTGTCGACGGGGCCCGGTACGTCGACGAACGAACTGACGTCTTGGCGAAGGAAGGTCATTTCCGGCCGGTCAAGGACTTGGGCCAGGTTCTGCACCGAGCCGGTAATGAGGCTGTCCACACATACAACCTCATAGCCTCGGTTGATGAGTTCCTCGCAAAGGCGGGAACCAAGGAATCCGGCGCCGCCAGTCACGATCGCTCTCATGGCCGACCGATCCCCGTATAGCGGAACCCGTCGCGGCGCATTGCCGCCGGGTCAAGCAGGTTCCTGCCGTCCACGATGCACCGGCTGGCCATGAGGGCGGCCACCTTGTCGAAGTCCAGGGCGCGAAGTTCCTCCCATTCCGTCAGCACCACCAGCACGGACGCGTCCTGGCACGCTGCGTACGGTTCCAGGCACACCTCCAGGCCGGGCAAGGCATGGCGCACGCAGGGGTCGTAGGCGCGCACCTTCGCCCCGGCGCGTACCAAACGGTTCGCGATGGTGACGGCCGGTGAGTGGCGGCAGTCGTCGGTGCCGGCCTTGAACGTAAGCCCCCATATCGCCACGGTGACGTCGGCGACGGATCCGCCCGCCATGGCGTGGATCTTGCTTACGACCAGGTTGTGCTGCTCATCGTTGGCAGCGATGACACCTCGCAGCAGGCTGAAGTCGTACCCCGCGTCCTCACCGATGCGGACCAGTGCCCTAGTGTCCTTAGGCAGGCAACTGCCGCCCCATCCCGGGCCGGGCTGCAGGACATCGAACCCGATCCGCCGGTCGTAGCCCATGCCCAGGGCCACGTCCCCGATGTCGGCCCCGACGGCCTCACAGAGGTTGGCCACCGCGTTGATGAAACTCAGCCTGGTGGCCAGAAACGCGTTGGAGGCGTATTTGATCAGCTCCGCTGCCGCTGGGCTGGTGAGCACCACCGGCGCGCTGACGTTGTCGAAGAGCCGGGCAACCCGCATCCCAGCCGCCTCGTCGTCGCAGCCGATGACGATCCGGTGCGGATCATGACTGTCGGCCACCGCGGTTCCCTCGCGCAGGAACTCCGGGTTGGAAACCACCACCACGTCGGCTCGCCGCAGCGCCTGCTGGATCGCGCGCGTCGCGCCCACCGGGACCGTGGACTTGTTGATCACGATTGATCCCGGGCTGAGCAGTGGCCCGATCTCGTGGACGACGCCCATGATGTAGGACACGTCCGCCGACCCGTCCGCCTGCTCGGGAGTGGGAAGGCATAGCAAGACGAAGTCACGGCCTGCGACCGCGTGTGCGGCCCCGACGACGAAGGTCAGCCGCCCGCCGGCCATTCCCTCCCGGACCAGTTGCTCTAGTCCATCCTCGATGATGGGGATCTCGCCGCGTGACAGAGCTGCCACCTTCTCCGGCATGATATCCGCACAGCAGACGTCGTGACCCAGGTGGGCGAGGAATGCGCCGGAGGTCAGCCCAACATACCCAGTCCCAATGACGGCCACACGGCTCATCTGTGCCGATCCTTTGCCCTCGTGACAAATCACCTAGCTCACCTCTTATATTCGCCCGTTCTCGAAAACTTCGGGAACCTCATGCCCACTATGAACAATATGATTCCCGATGGTGTGGTGCGGCCTGGAGGCACGCATCCCAGAGCCGCGGATGCAAGAAGCTCGAACTCGCCAGCGTCGGATTCGGCGAATTCCGGCAGCTTGATATCGACACCGCAGACCCAGTAGTCCTCTTTCTTATGCCGATAACGAGATGGTGCCCGATGAATCCACCTGCTCCGGCGATCAGTATTTATTCCATTATTTCTCTCCGTGACCTTTTACGCTCTCGCGATCTGCGACCGGCACTGTTGCTCATTCTCCCCGCTTTCTGAGGAGCGCCATTGCCGTGCCCATAAGGATCCGGAAGTCGAGGAGGAAACAGATGGACCGGGCGTATTCGATATCGAGGTCCGTGCGGAGTTCCATAGGCCCTCCCCCGCGAGCCTCCACCTGCCAGAGTCCCGTCAGCCCTGGCTTGACGTCATGCCGTTCGTGCTGCCACGGCTGGTACCTCGCCACGACGGACGAAAGTTCGGGCCGCGGGCCGACCAGGCTCATCTGTCCCCTGACGACGTTGAATAGTTGCGGAAGCTCGTCTAGGCTCCATCGGCGGAGGAAACGGCCGACGGTCGTGTGCCGGGGATCAGCGCCGGACTTGTGAGTACACCGGCGATCGGGAAATGAGATCGGTACGTTTGCCTGACGTCTGTCGGGGAGCATGGTCCGGAACTTGAAGACGTCGAATGAGCTACCATGTATGCCGATCCGCTGTTGGCGGAAGATCACGTTGGGGCCAAGGCTCGCCCGGACGAGAAGCGCAATAAGCGCCAGGATCGGAGCTGCGACTGTTATCAACAAGACGGACAAAAACCTATCGAGGCGGGGCTTCCAGGTGCGAACATATGCCCCTTGCCGCCTAGCGGTTGTGCTTGCGTGCGGTGGACCGAGGCTACCAACACCGACCGCAGTGATGCCGTATTCTTCACCTCTCGATGTCATGTTCTTCACCTCTAGGCACGAGCCGCATTTCTCTTCGCCCCCCATGTACTCAGCCTGTAGCGGGAGACTCGGCGGGCACGCAGTCCGCCGAGCATGCTCTCCGTCCGTATTCGGTTTTGTGATGCTGCTCGTCCCGGCCGCTGCCCGCTCGCTCTCGCTGATCAAGCGAGTGAACAATCAATCCATGGCGAGCCTTGGTTGGCTGCCTGGTTCGCTTGCCCGGGGAGCATGTACATATGAGCATCAAGCAGGTAGCGGTGATACCGCTCCACGATTGCTGGCGGTAGTAATCGGGCAGGTCCGTGCCCCCGCCGAGGAGGCCGATACGCAAGGGCGTCTGGGTGATGATCATGTCGTCGCTCGCACTAGCCAGTCCTGTTGGGCCCGCTGGTACGCGTCTACC
>Ga0116215_1000717_pt1 | contig 24286 bp, 20 predicted proteins | sample Sb_taG_7_FD_89698 | JGI IMG/M metagenome (GOLD analysis project Ga0116215, IMG submission 89698) | Peat soil microbial communities from Weissenstadt, Germany - Sb_50d_2_FS metaG | ecosystem: Environmental > Terrestrial > Soil > Wetlands > Peat | place: Germany: Weissenstadt | collected 2010-09-21
CTCGGCCGAGCAGATCACGAGCGCCGACGACTGGTCCACCGTCCACTGGCTGGCGTGCCAGACGTTGTAGGGGTGCGCGAGCGGGCGGTTGCGCGGGCCGGGCGTGGCGATCTCGTTCGCGGTGCGCGGCGCTCCGAACGCGGCGTCGGGATTGTGGCTCGCCACGGCGTTGAAGCGCGCCCAGAGCGTCGCGATCTCGTCGCGCTGCTCGTCCGGCGTGAGCTGTCGCGCCGCGGCCAGCGCGTTCTCAATGAGCGCGTACTGCTGCACGGGTGGCAGGACGATGCCGGCCGCCACCTCAATGGGGGCCACGAGGTCCGGCGAGCGCGTCACGAGCTGGTCGGGCGGCTCGCGCTCGGGGTCCGTCTCCGTGCCCCCGCCGCGGTGCCATCGCCGCGCCTCGCCGCCGACGACGACGACCGTGTCGTGCTCGCCCGCCGCCACGGCCGCCAGAGCGTGGTTGATCATCTCCTGCTGCGAGACCCCGACGTCGAATCGGAGCGTGCGCGCCCGGGGAGACCCGATGCGCCGGGCCACCGTGCGCGCCGGGTCGGTGAGGGACCACGTGCCCTGGGGCACCGCGAGGCAATCGACCGCGCCGAGCAGTCCCGGTGCTCCGGCGTCGGCCGTCGCGGCGCGCACGGCCTCGGTCATGAGGTCGACCACCGGCGCAGCGTCGCTCGCCGCCCCGAGACCGACCAGGACGGGCAGGCGCGGGTCGAGGGGGATCTTGGGGCCGGCCACGACGCTCGATGCTACGGTCCGGCCATGGCGACCGGCGATGTGGGCAGGTGGGAGGCGGCGCTCGAGGGATTCACCAAAGAGTCCTTCGAGGCGGACGGCAAGCGGCGTGACGTCTATCGCATGGGTACCGGCCCGGCAGTGATCGTCATCAGCGAGATCCCGGGCATCACCCCGCGCGTGGCCGAGTTCGGCCGCCGGGTGGCCGCGGCGGGGTGCACCGCCGTGCTGCCGAGCCTGTTCGGCCAGCCGGGCCGCCCGCCGTCGGGCGGGTACGCCCTCGGGTCGATCGGGCCGGCCTGCATCTCGCGGGAGTTCTCCGCGTTCGCGCTCAAGAGGACGAGCCCGGTGACCGTCTGGTTGCGCACGCTCGCTGCCGCCGAGCACGGGCGCTGCGGCGGCCCGGGTGTCGGCGTCGTCGGCATGTGCTTCACCGGTGGCTTCGCCCTGGCGATGATGGTCGACGACGTCGTGCTGGCGCCCGTGCTGAGCCAGCCCTCACTGCCGTTCCCGATCACCAAGAAATTCAAGGCGGACGTCGGGATCTCCGACGCCGACCTGGCCCGCGTCAAGCTGCGTACGGCGGCGGGCACCTGCGTCCTGGGCCTGCGCTTCACGAACGACCCCTTCTGCTTCGAGGAGCGCTTCGAGACGCTGCGCCGCGAGCTCGGCGACGCGTTCATCGCTGTGGAGATCGACTCGGCGCCGGGGAACCCCTACGGGCACCCGAAGAACGCGCACTCGGTCCTCACCGAGCACCTGGTGGACGAGGAGGGCACGCCGACCCGGGCTGCGCTCGACCAGACGCTCACCTTCTTCCGAGAGAAGCTCGGCGTGGGCTCGGGCCCCGGACCGCGCCCGGAGGACATGGGCGCGTAGGCCCTCCTCAAGCCTGCGCCTGCAGGATCTCCTCGCAGGCGCGCTCGCCCGAGCGCACCGCGCCGTCCATCGCCCCGTACGACGTCGAGGCGGTCTCGGTGCCGGCCCAGTGCAGGCGCCCCACGGGCTCGCGCAACCGTCGTCCGTACTGGGTCAGCGTGCCCGTGGGGAAGTGGCCCATGGAGCAGCCGCGTGTCCATTGCTCCTCGCCCCAGTTCTGCTCGAGCACCTCGACGGGTGACGCCGCCTTGGGCCCCAGCCGCGTCGTGAGCATCCGCAGGAAGACGCTGCGGCGGTCGGCCTCGCCCAGCGCCGACAGGGCACGAGCGCGCGGCCCCGCGCAGTACCCGGCGATCACGCCCTGGTCGTGGGCCGGTTGGCAGGTGTCGAGGGTCACCTCGATGTCGTCGTCGGTGGCCACCGTGGCCCCGGAGATGCCGTCGTGGCGCCAGAACGGCTCGTCGTAGATCGCGACCATCTTGACCTCGGTGCCGGCCGGCACCTGATGGACGAGGAGGGCGTGATCGGCCGGCAGGACGGGGTCGAAGCGGATGCCGGCCGCGAGGGCGCGGGGCAGGGCGAGGACGGCGCGCCGGGCCGTCACCGTGACGTTGGCGCCCGCCACCTCGACCCGGTCGGCATGCTGGGTGACCGCAGTCACCGGCGTTCCCAGCACGACGGCGTCGCCCAGCGCCGCCGCCATGGCGTCGGGGATCCGCCCCACGCCGCCCTCGAACTGTGCGTCCTGGTAGCCGCCCGCGATGTTCATCAGCGACTCGATCCCGCCCGCGGAGCGGGCGAGGAACAGCCAGTTGAGCAGCGAGACCTCGGAGAGGTCGGAGGCGAAGCAGGCGCGCACCGTCGCCTCCACCAGGTCCCGGGCCAACCGCGTCGGTACACGGGCCGCGCTCAGCCACGCCCGCACCGAGAGCGCGTCCCACTCGGCTGCCTTCGGCGCGTCCCATGGTGCGTCGACGGGGACCTTCTTCGCCATGGCGTTCATGCGGGCGATGGCCTGGGCCGCGCTGAGGAGCGCCACCGGGCTGATGCGCGGGATGTCGCCCCGGTAGCGACGGACGTTCCCGCCCGTGGCCAGCAGGTTGTCCCCCGCCACGAAGGTCGGGAACGTAGCCACGCCCATCTCCGTGGCCAGCGCGTGCATGCGGTCGTGGTGCGGGCCGATGAAGCAGGCGCCCATGTCGACCGGCACCCCGCTGCGGGCGGTCCGGGTCCACACGCGTCCCCCGACCCGGTCACGCGCCTCGAGGACGATCACCGACCGACCCGCCTCCGAGAGGCGGCGGGCCGCCGTGAGCCCGGCCAGGCCGGCCCCGACGACGCAGACGTCGGCCTCCCGTCGGGCGGGGGCCGGCGTCCCCCCGGTCCTCGAGCCGCCGCCGCCGCCGGTCGTGCTCATGGCGCACCTCCTCGGTCGGGGTCAGGGTAACATGCGTGCGGCCCGCATGTAAATGTCCGGAGGAGGTGGGGCGGTGGCCACGACCACAGCGGCACGCACGCCGCGCCAGACCCAGGCCGTGCGGTCGGCCCGCACGCGGGCGGCCCTGCTGAAGGCGGCGCGGGCGCTCTTCGCCGAGAAGGGGTTCGCGGACAGCGGCCGGGAGGAGATCGCCGAGCGGGCCGGGGTCACCAGGGGCGCGCTCTACCATCACTTCGCTTCGAAGACCGAGGTGGCGGCCGCCGTGGTCGAGGAGCTCGAGGGGGAGCTGGTGGACCGCGTGGTCGCCGCTGCGCTCGGGGGATCCGGCGTGCGCGACCAGCTGCACCGGGGCTGCCGCGCCTACATGGATGCTTGTGCCGACCCCACCATGGCCCGGATCCTGGCGGACGCACCGGCGGTGCTCGGGCTGGAGGCCTGCCGGCAGCTCGACGCAGTCGCCTGCGCACCGCTCCTGGCCGAGGTCTTCGCCCGGGCGCACGAGGAGGGGATCACGGTGCCGGGGGATCCGGAGGTGGCCGCCGCCCTGCTGCTCGGCTTCCTCAACGAGGCGGCCGGACTCGTCGCCGCCGCACCCACGGATCAGGCGCTGCGCCGCCGGGTCGTCGCGACGGTGGACCAGTTCCTCACGAGGCTGTTCGGTTGACGATCCCGTTGAGGGTCGCCCGCCATTCCCATTGAGCCCGGGCCGCCCAGGTGGGAGGATCAGAGGGGCCGAAGTCCGGCCAGGGACGGGGGAGCCCTCCCAGAGCACACGGCCGAGGAGCACCATGTCCGAGTTCGTCATGACCATCGCGGGGGAAGCCGCACCGACCGAGGCCACCTTCGGCGTCCGGAACCCGGCCACCGGCGAGGTGTTCGCCCAGGCCCCCGAGTGCACCCGCCAGCAGCTCGATGCGGCCTTCGATGCCGCGGCCAAGGCGGCGCGCGATTGGAAGGCTGACGAGGCGGCCCGGCGGGCCACCCTGCTGCGGGCCGCTGACGTCATGCTCGCGTCAGGGGAGGCCCTGGCGCCGGTCCTCACAGCCGAACAGGGCAAGCCGCTGGCCGACGCCGGGGTCGAGGTCTTCGCCGCCGCGATCTGGAGCCAGTACTTCGCCAACCTCGAGATGGCGCCCCAGATCATCCAGGACGACGACACCGCCTACGTGGAGCTGGCACGGCGGCCGTTGGGCGTCGTGGCCGCCATCACGCCATGGAACTTCCCGCTGACGCTCGCGTTCTGGAAGATCGCGCCCGCGCTCCTCGCCGGCAACACGCTGGTCCTGAAGCCGTCGCCCTATACGCCACTGACCACGCTCAAGGTGGGCGAGTTGCTGCGCGACGTGTTCCCGCCCGGTGTGGTCAACATCGTGAGCGGCGGGGACGAGCTGGGCGCCCGGATGACCGCGCACCCCGTGCCGCGCAAGGTCAGCTTCACCGACTCGGTCGAGACCGGCAAGAAGGTCGCGTTGTCTGCCGCGCCGGACCTCAAGCGGGTGACGCTCGAGCTCGGGGGCAACGACCCAGCGATCGTGCTCGACGACGCCGACCCGGCCGTGGTGGCCTCGGCGATCTTCGCGGGAGCGTTCATGAACAACGGCCAGGTGTGCTCGGCTGTCAAGCGGGTGTACGTCCCCGAGGCCCTCTACGACGACGTCGTCGAGGGCCTGGCGGCCCACGCCCGCTCCATCAAGGTCGGCGAGGGCACCGAGGAGGGCGTGAAGCTCGGGCCCATCAACAATGCGCCACAGTACGAGCGGGTCAAGGAGCTGGTGGCCGACGCGCTGTCGCACGGTGCGACAGCGGTGACGGGCGGCAAGGCCATGGACCGCCCCGGCTACTTCTTCGAGCCCACCATCCTCACTGGGCTCTCCGACGGGACCAGGATCGTCGACGAGGAGCAGTTCGGCCCCGCACTGCCGGTGGTGTCGTATCGAGACCTGGGCGACGCCATCGACCGGGCCAACGCCACCCACTTCGGGCTGTCGGGCTCGGTGTGGGGCGCCGACACCGACCGGGCCGCCGCCGTGGCCGCCCAGCTCGAGTGCGGGACGGCCTGGGTGAACACGCACCTGGCGCTCTCGCCCGAGCAGCCCTTCGGCGGCTTCAAGTGGAGCGGCATCGGGGTGGAGAACGGCCCCTGGGGCCTGGCCGAGTTCTCCGAGTTCCAGGTCGTGCACCGCTCCAAGGCGCCGGATGGCCTGAACCTCAACACGGCGTCGCTGCTCAGCTAGCCCCGGTCGCACCGGCGGCTGCCCGGCGCCGGCTTGCGGATCCGGGTGGACCGCGCCGGTCAGCTGTTGGTGGTCGACGTCGTCGTGGTGCCGGAGCGGCGACGATGCCCGAGCCCCTGAGGACCTGGCGAATCTGCTGCACGTCTGCGGGTTCACGAACCCCTGAGCCTTTGACGAGTCCGCGGTGAACGTGGGGACGGCGGTGCTCGTCACACGGTCGGCGTCGGCGGCGATCCGCGACGCCGGCCCGACGAGCACGTAGACGCGGTAGTCGCTGAAGATGGTGGAGGAGTCCTGGGCCGCCTGCTTTGCGGTGGCATCGCTCTGGATCTTCTGGTCCAGCTGCTGCAGCGGCGTGATGTCGGTGTTGGCCTTGGATGCTCTCCTCGTCGGGCCCTCCGTCCGGAGAAGCCCGTGAGGCCATCGTGAGTGTCCGGGGTGATCGGCATGTTCGGCAATCGTGAGGGTTCTGTAAGGGATCGCCACATTCCGGCAATTCGGGGTGTGGGAGGTGCCAGGCTAGGTGCGTGAGTGCCGACAACGGAACGGTCGTCGTCGTCGAGGACGACCCGCACATCGCCGATCTGGTGGATCTCTACCTGCGCCGCGAGGGGTTCCGCGTGTTGCTGGCCGGCGACGGTGAGAAGGGGCTGGAGCTCTTCAAGCAGGAGGACCCCTGGATCGTCATCCTCGACGTCGGGCTGCCGGGCGCCTACGACGGGTTCGACGTCTGCCGTGAGATCCGCGCCCGCGGCTCCGTGCCCGTCCTGTTCCTCACGGCGCGGGACGACGAGGTGGACCGCATCCTGGGGCTCGAACTGGGTGCCGACGACTACCTCGTGAAGCCCTTCTCACCCCGGGAGCTCGTGGCGCGAGTGCGGGCGATCCTGCGCCGGACCCGGGAAGGCCCGGCGCCCCAGGACGTGGTCACCGTGGGCGACCTCGAGGTGGACCTGCGTCGACGCGAGGCGCGCCGGGGCGGTGCGGTCGTCCCCCTCACGACCCGCGAGTTCGAGCTGCTGGCCTTCCTGGCCAACAACGTCGGTCTCGCCCTCTCGCGCCAGCAGCTGCTCGACGGCGTCTGGGGCACCGACTGGTACGGCGATGAGCGTACGGTCGACGTCCACGTGGCCCAGCTGCGCAAGAAGCTCGGCTCCGACCTCCCGCTCGCCACGGTGTGGGGCGTGGGCTACCGGTTCGGCTGAGCGATGCGCCGCCGCCTGATGCTGGCCATGGTCGGCCTGGTCGCCGTCGTCCTGGTGATCGCCGGTGCCGGCAGTCTCGTCCTGACTCGCAATGCGGCGCGTAACCAGGCTCAGCAGCAGCTGGTCTCGGAGGCCAACGCCCTCACGTCGGCGAAGGGCGAGACGCGGTCGCTCGAGGCGCTGCGGGTCGTGCAGAAGACGCTCAAGCTCGAGGACGCCGAGATCATCCGGATCGATCGGTTCGGCAAGATCGTCACTCCGTTGCCATCCGATGCCACGGGGCTGGACGTCGACGTGGCCGCGGTCCAGTCCGGGCAGACGGTGTCGGGACGGACGGGCAGCCTTGTCTACGCCGTGGCGCCGGTCACCCTGACGGAGACCGAGCGCGAGCGCCTGCCCCTGCGCCTGGGTGGCACGTTCGCCATCCTCCTCACCCGCGACGTCGGGGACCTCGGGCCCAGCTGGGGCTACTTCATCATCGCCGGCGGGGCGGCGCTACTCGTTGCCGCGCTGGTGGCCTGGCAGATGAGCCGCCGCATGGCCCTCCCGCTGGTGGAGGCGATGGAGGTGACCGGGCGCATCGCGTCGGGTGAGCTGGCCAGCCGCGTGCCGGTCCGCCGCAGCGACTACCCCGAGTTCACGTCGCTCGCCGGATCCATCAACGACATGGCCCAGAGCCTCGAGGACAGCCGCGCCAGGGAGCGCCACCTCCTGTTGGCGGTGTCGCACGACCTGCGCACGCCGCTCACCTCCATCCGTGGGTTTGCCGAGGCCATTGCGGACGGGGCAATCGAGGACGACGGGCAGGCGGCGGACGTGATCATCGCCGAGGCGCGCCGCCTGGAGCGCCTCGTCGGCGACCTGCTCGACCTGACCAAGCTCGAGGCGCGGCAGATGTCGATCTCCATGCGCCCCACCGACGCGGCCGAGGTGGTCACGACGACGGCGGAGGGGTTCCTGCCGGCGGCGGCCAAGTCCGGGCTGCAGATCGTGTTGCGCGTGCCGTCCGAGGGCGGAGAAGTCCCGGACGGCGCCGCCATGCCGCCCCGCTTGCCGGTGGCGGCCGACCCGGACCGGCTCGCCCAGCTGCTGGCCAATCTGCTCGAGAACGCCATGACGTTCGCCCGGACCACGGTGAGGGTGGGGATGACGGACGACCGCGTATCCGGAGCCTGTGTGATCACGGTCGACGACGACGGCCCAGGGATTGCCGACGGCGACCTGGCCCGGGTGTTCGAGCGGTTCTACCGTGCCGACCGCGGGCCCAATCGCCCGATGGGATCGGGGCTGGGCCTGGCCATCGTGGCCGAGCTGGCCGCGGCCATGGGCGGCAGCGTCCGTGCGGAGTCGCCCATCAACTACGACGGGGGATCGCGCTTCGTCGTGACGCTCGGGCACTGGCGGGGGGCGGTGCCCGAGGTCGTGCGGGCCTGAGGGCACCGTGCACAGGCGCCCACGCCCGTGTCCGGGCCGACCGTGACGTGTACGGTTCGATCATGATGGACGTTCAGGAAGTAATCAGGAACGCGCCGCTGTTCTCACAGCTGGCGAAGAAGGACGTCAAGCAGCTTGCCGGGACGCTCAACCAGAGGTCGTTCCCGGCCGGCACCGTCATCATCGAGAAGGGTAAGCCGGGCGTCGGGTTCTTCATCATCGCCAGTGGCTCCGCCACGGTGACCGTGGCCGGGAACAAGGTCAGGTCGCTGAAGGCGGGGGATCACTTCGGCGAGGTCGCGCTCATCGACGACGGCCCGCGTATGGCAGAGGTCACGGCCGAGACGGACCTGGAGTGCTACGCGCTGGCGGCCTGGCAGTTCCGGCCGTTCGTGCAGGACCATCCCGATGTGGCGTGGGCCCTCATGCAGTCGCTGGTGAAGAGGATCGTGCGCGACGCCAAGTCCGACGACGAGATCTGAGTCGTCTCAGGGGGCAGGCTGCGGTGCCGGCGACGCCGCCGCGTGCGCCTGGCTGTGGCTCCCAGTGACCACCGGCGAGGCCAATCCCACCACCGCGGCCGGCTCGGACATGCGGACCAGGACGTAGTAGGTCGCCGAGTAGGACCCCACGCCGACAAGCGCGCTGAACGCGAACGCGCCGATGAGTTTGGTCCGTCGGAGGTGGCGCGAGGTGCGCAGCTTCGGATGTGCCATGACGTGGGTGTCCACGTGGGAATTTCGGCGGGTTTGCAACCGAGCTTGAGGGGTTGCCGGCCTGCCCGGATGCCGCCGGCCCTGATCGCCGCCGGGGAGCGCCTGGAGGCGGGCCCGGATCGGCCGGGGAGGAGGGTCGTCCGGCCTGGTGTCACTCCGCCCGCAGGAGCAGCGAGGTGCGGGTCCGGGCGGCGACGCGCCCGGGGAGGAGGGCGACGAGGTTGGCAAAGACGATGGCCCCCAGGGCGACGGCCGCGATGGACACGACGGGCACGGTGGGGTGGGGCACGGCCGAGATCCCGTCGGCGAACAACGTCCACATCCACCGTCCCAGGGCGATCCCGATGGGCACGCCGAGTACCACACCCACCACTGCGGCGACCGAGGACTGCCACGCCACCGAGGCGGCGATCTGCCCATGGGTGAACCCCAACGCCTTCAGGAGAGCGAATTGGCGCCGGCGCTGGCGGACCGACGCGACGAGCGTGAGCCCAAGCGCACCGACCGCCCCGGTGGCCAAGACGGTGGCGAGCAGCGCGGGCGTCGCGCTGACGGAGCGGTAGTTGGCGATCTCGGCCGGGCGCAACGCGCTGACCACACCACCGACGGGTCCGTCGGGGTCGGACGAGCGGTTGAGCACGGCCGTGATGTGATTGAGCGAGCTCAGCGCGGCGGCATCGCTGACGCCGGGCTTGACGGAGATGAATACCGCCATGGGACCCGCGACCGGGCTGCCCTGCTCGTCGAGGTCGGTGGCCGAGAAGAGGGACGTGGCCATGACGGCCCCCGTCCCCATCTCCAGGCTGGGATTTCCGGACCCACCGATCGTCGGCAGGGTCGCCGTTCCCACGATGCGCAGTCGGACACGCCCGTGCGTGTCCGTATCGGCCACGACCGTGTCGCCGACGTGCGCATGCAGCGACGCCAGCGTCGCCGGCCCGAGCACGACCTGTGACGTCGCGGCGAGCCCGTGCCCCGAGAGCATGGAGGTGCTCACCGCGGCGTCCGGGCGCATGGCCAGCACGGGCACCGATTGTCCGTCCAGGTTGACGGTCTCGAAGTAGACCCCGGCCCAGTGGGCCACGTCGGGGTCGTGGTCGAGCAGTGCGGCGGTCTGAGCGGCGGGCAGGTTCTCGGCGGCCGAGAAGCCGGCCAGCAGGGCGTAGTCCCAGTTCCATCCGTAGAGGGGCGGTTGCGACACCAGGGCGTTGAGGCTCGATGCGAATGTGAGGGAGGTCACGATCACGATGACCGCGACCACCGCACCGAGCAGCGCGGACCGCACCGGTGCCGCGTCTCGCGCTGAGCGTGAGCCGAGCGCCGATCGGATGCCGAGCACGGCGCTCGGAGGCAGGCCGGCGGTGGCTGCGGCCTTCCACACCGAGTCGCGGTCGGGGACGGCCGTCCTGTGTGCCAACCGGTGTGGCGCCACCCGGTACGCCACGAGCAGCGCGGCCGTCGTGAGCAGGACGACGAAGGCGAGGAGCCCGAACCCGAGGACGGTCCAGTCGAACGCCACGCCGATGTCGGGGTAGACGGGCCGGGCCGGGCCGATCGGGGCCAGTGGGGACAGCGCCACGGCGACCGCCACCGCCAGGAGCGACCCGAGCACGATGGAGCCCACGACTCCGACGAGTCCGTCGGCGACGGCCATGGCGGGCCCGGCCCCCAGGGCCCGCACGACGGGGCCCTCCTCCGCGTTCCGCCGAACCAGGCGGCTGATCACCTGGCCGTTGATCACGAGCGCGGCGAGGGCCGCGATGAACCCGAAGACCCCGAGGGCAATGGCTTCGGGACGGATGGCGCGCTCGGCCTTCGCCACGTACGGGGCCCAGGTCGAGGATCCACCGGCGGGGCCGAGGTTGGGGATGACCTTGTTGACGGCGGCGACGACGGCCGCCTGGTGCCTCGCCCCGCCATCGAGGTGCAGCGAGACGTAGGAGTAGTAGGCACAGCACGTCTCGAGGCGCCTGGTCAGCGCGGGTGTGGCCACCGCGATCTGGTCGCCGAGCGCAGCGTCGTCGTCCTGGACGACCTGGGGGCTCCATTCCACGATGCCCACGAGCTTGAACGGGACGATGAGGTGGGGCTTGTCCTGTGGGTAGCCGCTGAAGCCCGGCTCCCTCACCTGCGCGGTGGTGAAGAAGGCCACGGGCAGCGTCGATCCGACGTGCAGCCCGTACTGTGCGGCTGCCCCCGAGGACATGACGATCTCGTCCATGCGCGTGGGGTCGGCCATGCGGCCCTGCACCACGCTGACCCGGTCCGTGGAGAAGTACTCTCCGCCGTCCGTGCTGGTACTGCCCTCGAGCCCGGGCGGCGCCTCGCCCGGGACCATCGATTGGGTGTGCCCCAGGGCCTGCGTGGTGCCGGCGAAGCCGATGACGTCCACGGCTCGCTTCACGTCGTGGACCCGGGCCACGGCCTCGGCCACCCTCTCCGAGTACCCCGTGTGCGTGATCGGATAGAACTCCGTGAACATCTGCAGGTCCGACGGATTGGTGCTCGCCAGGTAGGTCGGGAACGAGGACTGGGTGCGGCGGGCCCCGGCCACCGCCGCCATGGCGACGCCGCCCATTAGGCCGATGAGCACGACCAGCGTGAGGTACCCGCCCCAGCGGCCGCGGAAGGTCGCCCGGAACCGGTAGGCGGACTCGCGCACGACCGCTCGGATCAACCCGGTCCTCCTCCTGCTCCTCGTGGGGCCGACGCCGACCCCCCGCGCGGCCGGCCGCTACCGCTCAAGTGTTGCCGAGCAGCCGGGCGCCACCAAGGTGGGTACCCCGCCGCCCGCCCCTCGTGCTAGCACCCGGGCGGCCCCTCCGGGGTTCGCCACGAGCCCCCTCGGGGCGGATGGTATGGCAAGCTTCCGCCGCATCGCGATCCGGGGGAGGGGTGGCGCATCAACATGAGGGCAACGCGGCATCAGGGGGGTCGCCCCCGGGGCACGGCGCTCGCCACGCTCGGCGCCACGTTGGTGGCGGTGGCCAGTTGTCTGCCGGTCGGCACCGCTGGTGCGTCGTCGGGGATCACCCCGGTGACGCAGGCCAGCACGAGCGCACGGGGCGTGACGTCCAACTCCATCAACGTGGCGTTCCCGGTGGTGAACCTCCAGGCGCTCGCCAGCACCTACGGGTTCGCCGGCGACGTCGAGTACACCGAGCAGGCGAAGGCCATCAACTTGTTCGTCGATCAGATCAACCAGTCCGGCGGCATCAACGGCCGCATGATCAATCCGATCATCTCCTATTTCGACCCGGCCAGTGAGTCCTCGATGCGCGCCCAGTGCAAGGACTGGACCCAGGGGAGCCCGGCGATCTTCGCCGTGCTCGACGGCGTGGGCACCTACACCGGCGACAACGAGTTGTGCGTCACTGAGGAGGGCCACACCCCCATGCTGAGCCAGTGGACCACCGTGTCCAACTGGACGACGGCGGGATCGCCCTACCTGTGGTGGACGGGGCCCGACGACGCAGCCATCCTGAAGGCGACCGTGGCCTGGGGCCACAGCAGCGGCCTGCTGGGCGCGTCCCGCAAGGTGGGCGTCCTCGCCGGGGACCGCCCGACCGACCAGCTGGCGCTCAAGGAGTATCTCCTGCCGGACCTCAAGAAGATCGGGGTTACCCCCCTCGTGGTGACCATCCCCTCCGAGCCGAGCGAGTCGGCGGCCACCAGCAGCGCAGCACCACTGGCGGTCGAGCGGTTCAAGGCGGCCGGCGTGACCTCGGTGATCCCACTGCTGCCGTTCAACGCCTTCTTCCCGATCCTGTCCGCCCAGACCAGTCAGGCCTACTTCCCGCGCCTGCTGCTGTCCGACTACGAGGAGTCCATCGAATCTGCGCTCGGCCTCATCCCCGTCCCCTACGAGAAGGCGTTGAACGGCCAGGAGGGCGTGACGACCGAGACGCTGGGCGGCGTGGACGACGACCGCCCGCAAGCCGCCGGCGGGTACGACCCCGGTGTGCGGGACTGCTGGAACATCTGGCACAAGGCGTACCCCGAGGTCCCCAAGGGCAACATGAACGACTACATCGAGGAACAGGGGCCCGTGCAGGGCTGGTGCCAGGAGATCCACCTGTTCGCCCAGGCCGCCAAGATGGCCGGGAAGGACCTCGACCGCCGCACCCTCGTCGAGGCCATGTCGAAGATCAGCGGCTTCCCTGGTGGGTACGCGCCCATCCTGAGCTACGGGCCGGACAAGTTCTACGGCCCGACCGAGTACCAGGTCGTGAGCCTGCACGACAACCATCCGCCCACCGCCATGTGCCGGCTGCCGCTGGGCACGCTCCCACCCCAGGGCGTCTGCTGGCACATCGTGCAGAGGTGGAAGCCCCTCCCGGCGACCGGCTGATGGGCGTGATCGGCTGATGGACGTGATCGATGGGGCGGACCAGGCCCGGTGGGAGGACGACGGGTGGTGCCTGCTGCAGGGGCTCCTACCCCCTGAGGCCATCGCGGCTGCCCAGGCGGCGCTCCCGGCCCTGTTCCCCTCCGCGGAGGAGTTCGCAGCCGACGCGCACCCGGTACGCAACGAGCCCTTCCGGGTGGATTCGCACCGCGTCATGCCGCGCTTCCCTTTCGACGACAGCGCGCTTGACGACCTGGTCGTGCACGACCGCATCATCGACCTGGCCGAGCAGCTGCTCGGGATCACCGACCTGCGGCTCTACCAGGCCATGCTCAGCGCCAAGTACTCCGAGGCGGCGTCCAGCGACGAGCAGCTCCTTCACGTCGACTACGCCAACCACACCCTGGTGGTGCCCCGTCACGAGCCTGGCTACCAGCAGCTCGAGATGTTCGTCTACCTGAGTGACGTGACCCCGGACATGGCCGCCACCCGCGTGGTGCCGCGCCATATGACCGCCACTATCCCGGTGGAGCGGACGTATCTGAACCCAGCGGAGTACGCCGACCTCTACGCGGCGGAGGTCCCTGCGTCGGGCCCCGCCGGCTCCGTCCTGGCCTACCGCCCGGACGTCTACCACCGCGGCGTGCGCATCACGGCGCCCCGGGCCGCGCGCTTCATGCTGCATGTGTCCTACAAGCCGGCCGCTACCGACTGGTTGGGCTCGTTCGGGCTGCCCAACGCGGGCGAGGACATGTCGTGGCACCGCTTCATGCAGCGCACCAACGAGCGGCAGCTGACCGTGTTGGGCTTCCCGCCGCCGGGCCATCCCTATTGGACAGCGGAGACCCTGGCCGGGGTGGCGGCCCGGTACCCGCTGCTCGACCTCTCGCCCTGGCGCAATGCAGTCTCCGACGCCCAGACGCCGTAGGCGTGGTTCCCGCCGCCGGCCCGTGGTGGAGGACGGGCGTCCTGTACCAGATCTATCCGAGGTCCTTCGCCGACACCAACGCGGACGGCGTGGGTGACATCCCGGGCATCATCGAGCACCTGGATCACCTGGCTTGGCTCGGCGTCGACGGGATCTGGCTCTCACCCGTCACCGTCTCCCCCAATGCCGACTGGGGCTACGACGTCTCCGACTTCTGCGCCGTGGCGCCCGAGCTCGGCACGCTCGACGACTTCGACGATCTCGTCGCGGCGGCAGCGGAGCGGGGCATCCGTGTCCTCATGGACATCGTGCCCAACCACACCAGTGCCCAGCACCCATGGTTCATCGACTCCCGGTCGTCGCGCGGCGCGGCCCATCGGGACTGGTACGTCTGGGCCGACGGCAAGGAGGGCGGGGAGCCACCGAACAACTGGGTCAGCAGCTTCGGCGGCCCGGGATGGACGTTCGACGAGCTGACCGGTCAGTACTACCTGCACAACCACCTCCAGGAGCAACCGGACCTGAACTGGTGGAACGAGGAAGTCCGCGACACGTTCGACGGCATCTTCCGCTTCTGGTCCGACCGGGGCGTGGCCGGGTTCCGCATCGACGTCTGCAACATGATCATCAAGGACGCCGAGCTCCGGGACAACCCGCCGGCCACCGAGGACGACGATTTCGAGACCCAGATGTTCGGGCAGCGCAACGTCTACAACGCCAACCGCCCGGAGGTGCACGAGGTGATCCGCCGCTGGCGTCGCCTGGCTGACGGCTACGACGAGCCCCGCCTCCTGATCGGGGAGACACCGGTCCCGGTGGAAACCTTGGCCGAGTACTACGGCGAAGGCGCGGACGAGCTGGGGCTGGCCTTCAACTTCGACTTCATCAGCGCGCCCTTCAACGCGGGTGACATGCGGGCCATCGTCGAGGAGACCGAGGCGGCGCTCCCGCCCGGGTCCTGGCCGGCCTGGACGGGCTCCAACCACGACATGTTCCGGTTCCCCACCCGCTGGGCGGCGGACGATCCGCCGCGGGTCCGCCTGGCCCTCCTCATGCTGCTGTGCCTGCGCGGCACGCCGGTGCTCTACCAGGGCGACGAGATCGGCATGGCGAACGTCGCGGTGGCCCCCGACGACCTGCGGGATCCGTTAGGGGTGCGCTTCTACCCGTACTACGAGGGGCGCGACGCGGGCCGGACCCCCATGCAGTGGAGCGACACGACGGGTGGCGGCTTCACCGGCGCCGTACGCCCGTGGCTCCCGCTCGGTGACGTGGCGGCCGCCAACGTGGCGGCGCAGCGGGACGACCCGGATTCGGTCCTCGCCCTCTGCCGGGACCTGATCGCCTTCCGGCGCCGGTACCCCGAGTTCAGCGCAGGCGACTACGTGTCGCTGCCGGCCCCCGAGGGGGCCTGGGCGTGGGCGCGCGGGGAGCGCCACGTCGTGGTCCTCAACATGTCCGGTGGCGAGGTGGGGCTGGACGGCCTGGCCGGCACGGTCCGGGTCTGCACCGACCGTGCCCGTGGGGACGAGGTGGTGGATGGCCCGCTCCAGCTGGCGCCCTTCCAGGGGATGATCATGGAGCGCCCGTAGGGTCGGGCCACCATCGGACGCAGAAGGGAGGACGAGGACATCATGGGACGTCTCATCGAGAAGGTCGCCATCGTCACCGGCGGTGGCGGAGGCATCGGAGGGGCGACGGCCCGGGCTCTGGCCCGAGAAGGCGCCTCGGTCGTCGTGGTCGACATAGACGAGGAGGCGGCCGAGCGCGTGGCCGAGGGGATCGCGGAGGCCGGCGACGACGCCGCTCCCTTCCGGGCTGACCTGTCCGAAGAGGCCCAGGTCGCCTCTGCGGTCGCATTCGCCACGTCGCGGTTCGGCCGTCTCGACGTGCTCCACAACAACGCCGCGCTGACGGAGTCGGACTTTCTGACGCGCGACACCGCCGTGACCGACCTGGCACTCGATGTCTGGGAGCGCACCATGGCGGTGAACCTGCGGAGCCAGATGCTCGCCTGCAAGCATGCCATTCCCGAGATGATGCGGAGCGGCGGTGGCTCCATCATCAACATGTCGTCGGGTGCGTCGCTCAAGGGCGACCGCACCCGCACGGCCTACGGGGTCTCGAAAGCGGGGGTCAACACCCTCACCATGTACGTGGCAACCAGCCACGGGAAGCGCGGCATCCGGGCGAACACCATCGTCCCCGGGCTCATCATCACCGACGCCGTCCGCGCTCATCTGGACGAGAGGATGCTGGCCGGTCTCGGCAAGGCCACCCTGACTCCTTATCTGGGTGAGCCGGAGGACATCGCCGACCTCGTGGTGTTCCTGGCGTCGGACGTGTCCCGCTACATCACCGGGCAGATGATCGTCATCGACGGTGGCATGTCGTCCCACGTCGGGCTCGGAGGGGACGACTGAGCGGAGGACCCCGAGGGTCCGCTACCTCGGCCCGAGGACGTACTCGCCCGTCTCCGGATGGTGGTACCAACCGCTTGCGGCCTGGGTCCCGCCGTCGACGTGGATGGTCTGGCCGGTGACGTAGCTGGAGAGCTCACTGGCGAGGAACACTGCTGCACCCGCCATCTCGTCGACGTGACCGGCCCTGCCCATGGGTACCGTGAAGCCGAACCTGTCCTCGGCTCCGGGAGGTGCCACCGCGGCGATCCCCTCGGTCATGGTGATGTCCGGGGCCAGCGCGTTCACCCGGATGCCGTGCGGTGCCAGCTCCAGGGCGGCGGTCTTGGTGTAGTTGATCACGCCGGCCTTCGCCGCGGCATAGGCCGCGTATCCCGGAGCGGCGCGCACGCCCTCGATGGAGGTCACGCTGATGATGCTCCCGCCGATCGCGTTCTCGACCATCGCCCGGGCGACCCGCTGCGTGCACAGGATGACGTGCTTGAGGTTGGATCGGTAGAGGGCGTCCCAGCCGTTCTCCGAGGTCTCGAGGAGGGGCGAGGAGAAGACGCCGCCAGCGTTGTTCACCAGGATGCTCACCGGTCCCAGCTCGGCCGCGGTCCGCTCCAGCGCCAGATCCACCTCGGCGGGCTCGCGGACGTCGGTGGTGATGCCGATCCCGCCGACCTCCTCGGCCGCCGCCGCCGCCGTGTCCGCGTGGCGCTCCCAGATGGCGACCTTGGCCCCGAAGGCGGCGAACCCGCGGGCGATGCCCCGGCCGATCCCGGACCCACCCCCGGTCACCACGGCCACGCGGTCGGTCAACTGGACGGACGAGGGTTCGATCGGCACGGGGGTGACAGTACAGTAGGCCCGTCTCTGCGGGAGCAGTCCGACGCCGGCCGTGCCGGGAGAGTCAGGGGGTGTGCGTGCCGAGAATCGAGCCGATTCCGCTGGAGGAACTGGCGCCGGAGCCACGGCGGATCATCGAGGAGGGCGTGGCGGACGGTACCTACGCCACCCCGATCCCCTTGCAGATCTTCGCCTACAAGACGTCGCAGATCCTCATGACCAACGCGGCGCGCGGTGCCTGGGGGCAGCAGTCCCTCCTCGGCGGCAGGATCCTCGAGCTCCTGCGGATCCGCAGCGCCCAGCTGGGTGAGTGCCAGCCCTGCATGCAGTCGAGGAAGCACGACTCCATCACCGAGGAGGACGTGGCGTGTCTTGTCACCCCCGGGGGGTCGGAGCTGACCGAGCAGGAGCGCCTGGCCGTGGAGTTCCTCGATCTCCTCTCGGCCGATCACCACGCCATCGACGACGAGTTCTACCGGCGGCTGGGTGAGGTCTTCACGGCGGCACAGATCGTCGAGCTCGGGTTCGCCTGCGCCAACTCCATGGGGTTGCACCGCTTCATCCACACCCTCGACGTGTTCGGGAAGGGTGCGCCGGTCATCCCCTACAGTGCCGATCAGGTCGACTCGGCCATCGCTGATCCCTCCGTCCCGGCATCTGCATGACCCAGACGGTCCTGGTGACCGGAGCCACCGGGCTCGCCGGCGCCAACATCTGCAAGCGGTTGATTGAGCGGGGCGACGCCGTGCGCGCGCTGGCCCGCGACACGGCGGACACGGCCCCCCTCGCCGCGCTCGGTGTCGAGATCGTCACCGGCGACGTCACCGATCCCGATGCGGTGCGGCGGGCGGCCACCGGAAGCGATGCGGCGATCCACTGCGCCGCGCTGCTGGGCGGGGCCAGCCAGAACCTGGCCGACTTCGAGGCGGTGAACATCGGCGGCACCAAGAACGTCCTGGACGCCGCCGAGGCCGCCGGTCTGGGGCGTGTGGTGGCGGTGAGCACCGGGACGTTCTTCGACACCGACGGGGGACTCGACCGGGAGGACGCCCCGGTCACCAGCGAGCCGAGCTCGGACCCGTACACCATCACCAAGATGGCGGCCTTCCAGGATGCGATGTCCCGCGCCGCCGCAGGTCGGGACGTCGTGAGCACTCACCCCGGCGCGATCTTCGGCCCGTCACCGGTGGTGAGCAACGCGCTCGGTCGGACCAGCTTCAACCGGGTGCTCGTGTCCGCTCTGCGCGGGCGGGTCGACCACTACCTGAAGTTCCCGGTCAGCTGGGTCTTCGCGGAGGACATCGCCCGGGGATGCATCCTCGCCCTCGACAAGGGCGTGGCGGGAGAGCGCTACATGCTCGACGGCCAACCCGAGGACGTGGTCAGCATCGCGAGCGCATGTAATCGAATCTGCCGTCTGGCCGGTGTGCACCACCACGTCGTCGACGTCGAGCCCTCCGACGATCCGGAGCTGGCGGCGGTCTTCGGGCCGACGCTGATGGCGATCGCGACCAAGGCGGCGGATGAGAGCCCTTCGCGCCGGCCCCTCACCGAGACCAAGACGTACAAGAGACTCGGGTACGACCCCATCAGCCTCGACGAAGGACTGGGGCTGATGGTCGAGTGGCTCCGCGAGATCGGTCGTCTCGGCACGGCCTAGTCGCTTCACTTCGACGACAACGAGCGGTGGGAGCGACGATCGCGGCACGGAACCGCAGTGTGGTCCGCCGGCTACGACTCGGAGAAGTGGCGGCGTCGGCCATTGACCGCAATGACCGCGTCTGCGATTGCACATGACAGTCCGAAAACGATCTCGTTTGGCAAGCCCTGCGGTGACTCGTTCTGGACTCGCGTATGAATCCGACTGACAAAATTAGGGAACGGATTGCGCCCGAAGTAGAGCATCATCGGCTTATCGGCATCGAGCAGCGCCGCCCCGGCCATCGCTGCGACGGTTGCGGTGCGAGCCCGTTGATCCACTACCCCCGCAGCACACGCCATCACCAAGAGGCCCACGAGGCCATCCCGCGTCGCGTACTTGAGGAAGACCTGCCTACCCTCGGCCGTGCGCTTTTCACAGCCCCAGTGAGGCACCATGTCCAGCGCGAGGTGCGACCCAACGCCGACGACGAATGCTGTGACCGGATGCCGCTCGAGGAGTCGACCGATCACGACCCCGGAGAGAACATGATTCGTTACGAACATCGGGCGTACTCCTCGCAGATTGGACCCTTGCCTATCGCTGAGACAAGGACCCGATCAATCGACGCAGGATAACTCCCCTTGCATGCCAGTCGGACGCTCAATGGGGCGCGCGTCTGATCGGGGTACGCGTCCGAAGAGATCCCCTAAAGTATGATGGATTGTCGGCCGAGAAGACACCCATGGGGTTCAGTGTCTCCACGCAGAATGCGAAATTCATGAGTCCGCGCCTTCGTAAAGAGCGAGGCGGCGTATGCCACCGCTGTGGTTGGTCCGGGCCAGTGGCGAGGATCGGGCGGGCGGACCGCAGGCGCATGGGGACCGGACGAGCATTCGGACGCTTGTGTAGCGACTGTGTAGACGATCTTCTCGACCTCCGATCGTCTGGTGCGGATGAGATCCCTCGGAGGTCCGGGCTGCTCCGTCGCCGAGATGTGGCATGAACTTCGTACCGCACCGAAGACCGTAGGACCCGAGGGTCACGGCGAGCTTCTCTGGCCGCGTTCGCGGCGGCGTCAGCCGGCCTCTTCGCCTTCCGTGGACAACAAGCCCCACGAAGCTCCCGTTTCTCGCTCCACCCATGCAGAGTCCACGACAGTTCTCCGTGCAGAGCCCTTGCGTTCGGCGCGGATGGTCCTCAGCACCCTCAGGCCATCGGAGAAGGCGTTGAGGTTGCTCGCGCCGAAATGACGGGCGGTTTCGAAGCTCGGAACCTCCTTCACCCGGAGGCCCGCCTTTGCGATCCGCACATTCATCAACGTCTCCACCTCGAATCCGTCTCCCGGGAGCATGGTCCCACGCTTAGAGCCTTCGATCTCGGTGGCATTGAGCATCATGACGTCGAGGCACTCTCGCCGGAATGCGTTGTAGCCGTAACAGAGGTCCGTGTATCGAGTTCCGTAGAGCAGGTTGACGATCCTGTTGAGCCAGAGGTTGCCGAATCTCCTGACCAAACTGATGTCCGAGCTTCCCCCGCCACTGAGGAATCGAGATCCTTTGGCAAAGTCGGCCCCTTCCGTCAGAGCAGCTATGAAGCGGGGAATCTCAGCCGGGTCGTTCGAGCCGTCTGCGTCGATCATGACGATAAAGTCACCCGTGGCTGCGGCAAAGCCACAGGCAAGGGCGTTTCCCTTGCCCTGACGGGTTTGGCCGATCACGGGGATGTCCGCCCTTAGGCGCTGCGCCACGCTGACCGTGTCGTCGATCGAGTTCCCGTCGACGAGGATCACCTCGCAGTTTCCTGGGAGCTTTGCGAAGACGTGCGGCAGGTTTCGCTCCTCGTTCTTCGCCGGAATCACGATGCTGACGGTGGGCTCGCTCTCTCGCTGCCCGAGCATTGGGTGGACCTGGGCCACCTCTTCCGCCGCCACCTCGAGGCCCGGCTCCTGACCTCTCCGCTCAGGGACCCTCCGTCCCTCTCGCCCAAAAAGAACCCCTCGCCGAACGAAGGCATCTGCCCGACTCCTGGAGCGCAAGTTCCGGAGGCGTTCCTTGGGTGAGCTGGTAAGGGACACGCGACTATGTTGACGACGAACTCCACGTCCAAATAGAGCCGATCGGACTGAAACAATCACAATGCTGAAACAATTCTCGATCGGTTGAAAGCCGGTCCGGGCTGTGCCAAAATGCGCCGGCGACGCCTTGGTGGTCCGCGGTCACTGGGTCGGACGACCGTGTGGAACGGAGCCTCTGTGCCCCGGCCGTCCAGTGCTGTCGCCGACGGGCTCTTCAGGCGGGACGGTCCCGTTTGGCGTCCACTGACCTCCGTGGTCGGGTTGAGTCTTGGGCCGCGCCGATCATGGACGCCCTTGTCGCGTGGACCGCGGACCTCGCTCGGTGGGGATCCCTTGGAATCAATCATCTAGGCCTCAACGGGTCACCGAGCATTCAGAAGGAGCAACTCGGACGATGCCGACAGCGCTGATCATCGGATCGGGTCCCGGGGCGGCGGGCGCTGCCCTGGCTCTGGCTGCCGATCCCTCCCAGCAGATCACCGTGATCGATGTGGGGGGTACCCTCGAACCGGATCTTCGGTCGGCGCTCGGTCGGCTCGCCACGACACCAGAGGAGTCCTGGTCACCGGCTGATGTGGGGTATATCAGCCACCAACCGGTTCCGATCCCACGTGGAGTACTCCCGGAGAAGCGAGCCTACGGCTCCGACTACCCGTTCCGTGACCTGGGGCAATTGGAGGGGATCGTGCCGTTTGGGCCGGCCAACCCCTCGGTGGTCTCGGGCGCGTACGGGGGGTTTTCGAACATCTGGGGTGCCCAAATTTTGCCCTTCTCCAGGGGGACCTTCGACCGGTGGCCGATCACGTGGGCCGAAATGGAGCCCCACTACCGCGACGCCTTGAGTGAGATGACCCTGGCCGCAGAAGAGGACGACCTCGCCGAGCACTTCCCGTTGGTGGCTCCGGCTCGACCGTTGCCGCCCGTCGCCCACCGGACCGAGCGCGTCCTGGAGCGGTACCGGGCGCGCCGGGCTCTCGTCAGGTCACACGGCATCACCGTGGGCCGCGCTCGCCTGGCCTTCAGGTCCGACGAGTGCACTCGGTGCGGCCTGTGCATGACAGGTTGTCCCCATGAGCTCATCTACTCGAGCTCCCAGACGTTCGACCGCCTCAGGGCCCAGAAGCGCATCAGCTACCGACCAGACGTCCTTGCCGTCCGTCTCGACGAAGTCGACGGTCACCCGCAGGTGCTGGTCCGGAGTACGAAGTCGGGCCGGCTGGAACGCCTCACCGCCGACCGCATCTTCGTGGCCTGTGGCGGGATCGGCACCACGCGGCTGGTGCTCGGCTCCCTCGGCGCCCTCGACCGGGCCGTCTACTTGCAAGAGTCGCTGCAGTTCGTGATGCCCACGATTTCGAGGCGACCCGTTCCGGACCCTCGTTCTGAGCGGAGCTTCACCCTCAACCAGTTCAATCTCCTCTACGACGCCACCGGTGAGGGAGTCGATCTCTCTGTGGTCCACTTCTACGACTACAACCCGGCCTTTCTCGGATCTCTCCCGGGCGCGCTCCGTCGTCCGCACGCGGAACCCGCGCTGGCGGCGGTGCTGCGGCGGATCTCGGTCGGTCTCGGCTACGTGCCGGGTTGGCGGTCACCGAGGCTGAAGGTCGTGGCGCGTCGGACATCGGGCGGTAACGACCGGTTGCCCGACCTGGAGATCGACCGCGAACCGGGCGACCGTTGGCCGCCCCTCTTGCAAGGCCTGGTGCGCTCGATGCTGAAGGTCGCCCCTGCCCTGGACCTCTGGCCGGCGATCCCCAGGATCTCCCTCTCTGCGGCGGCCAAGAGCTACCACTTCGGCGCCAGCTTCCCGCACGATCGGACCCGGACGGCAACCAGCACCGACCGGACGGGCCGTCTCGCCGCGTGGGACCACATCCACCTGGTGGACGCATCGGTCTTCCCGGGCGTGCCTGCCACGACGTTCACCTTGACGATCATGGCCAACGCCCACCGCATCGCCAGCGAAACGCTCGGGAGCCCCCGATGACGAGTGCCCGGAGGCCCAGAACCCCCAGGCCAAGCGGGCCTCCGGTCGTTGCCATCACCGGAGCCAGCGGCTACCTGGGCTCGGTCCTCGTGACCGCCTTCGGATCGGCCGGGTACGCTGTCCGTCGCCTGGTTCGGTCCCCGGCCCCGGGGAGCCGCGACCGCTTCTTCGACCTGAACTCGGTCGGCTCGTCCGATGCCTTGGATGGCGTCGACCTGCTCGTCCACTGTGCCTACGACATGGCGCTGACCGGCCGGGCCGACATCTGGCAGTCGAACGTCTTCGGCACCGTCGCGCTGTTCGACCAGGCCGTATCCAGGGGGATCCGACGTACCATCGCTCTGTCGTCGATGTCGGCGTATGCGGGGACACGTCAGTTGTACGGTCGGGCCAAGCTGGCAATGGAGATCGCGGCCCGGGCTCGCGGGTTGTGCGTCGTCCGCCCCGGTTTGGTCTACGGAGCCGGGGGGGGTGGTATGGCCGGGACGCTGCGCCGGCTGGCCACCCTTCCCGTGCTTCCCGACTTCGGGCCCGGAGCACATCAATTCACCGTTTCCGAGCAGGATTTCGCGGCTGCCGTGGTCGCCCTGGCCCGGGCTGAGCGATTGCCCGCCCTCCCCGTGGGCCTGGCCCATCCCAAACCGGTTCTGTACACGGAACTGCTGACCAGCTTCGCCGCCAGTGAGGGCAAGCCACGGCCTCGGTTCGTCCCCATCCCCCCCTTGGCCGTGTACGCAGCTTTGCGCGCGACCGAGTTCTTGCCGGTCGAACTGCCGGTCCGAGCAGACTCCCTCCTCGGACTTGTCCGGCCGGCACCCAACGTGCCGAATCTCGAGGTCCTCGAACAGCTCGGCATCGTTCCGCAACCGTTCGCCCTGGCCGCCACCCTGGGCGGGGACCGGACCATCTGAGCTTCTGCTGACCCCGACGACCTTCCGGTCGGACTGCGCAGGGCTCCTTCGGGCCATCTGGCCACCCCGGCCAGAGCTACACGTTCAGCCCAGGACCAGTCGGGTGGGTGGATGCGAACGAGGGGGTATGGGTCAGCCGTCGACCTCGCGCAGGGTATGCCCACCCGAGACCAGCAGCACGCGAGAACCCTGGTGGAGCAGGTCCGCGGGAAGGTCGACGCTCTGAGCCGCGGTGGTCTGCGCCAGGCGGGATTGCCAGACCCTTCTGCCACCTCGGGTGACCTCGATGCTGGCGGCGATGGGGCCCGCCGAACCGAGCTGCACGTCTGCGACCGAACGGTCGAGGGTCCGATTGCCGGCGGACAGCGCCGGGGGTCCACCGACGATGGACAGCGCCGGGGGCCCAGTGGTGACCGAAAGCTCGGGGGGAGGCGTCCACTCCTTGAGTGACGCCACCGTGGCCAAGGAGGCACCCAGGGCGAAGAGCAGCAGCCC
>Ga0116215_1000718_pt1 | contig 24256 bp, 22 predicted proteins | sample Sb_taG_7_FD_89698 | JGI IMG/M metagenome (GOLD analysis project Ga0116215, IMG submission 89698) | Peat soil microbial communities from Weissenstadt, Germany - Sb_50d_2_FS metaG | ecosystem: Environmental > Terrestrial > Soil > Wetlands > Peat | place: Germany: Weissenstadt | collected 2010-09-21
CCCCCGTGGCGCGTCACGGGCAACAATGACCGCCATGCCCGATGCCGCGCTACTGCGCATGGACGTCCAGGTGGTCTCCATCGTCGAGCGGTCCGCCGACGCGGCGGACGAATAGTCGGAGATACTCACGGGATGCGCCTCACGAGCGACGAGTGCTGGAGCTCTCTGCGCTCGGCCGAGCACGGGGTCCTGTGCACGACGAATGCCAGGGGGTCGATCGATGCAGTCCCCGCATGCTTCGCCGTCGTCTCCAAGCTGATCGCCACTCCGATCGACAGGGTCAAGCAGAAGGACACGACGACGCTCGGACGTCTGAAGAACCTCGATCGAGACGCCAGGGCGACCCTGCTCTGCGACCACTGGAACCTGCACGACTGGTCGCACCTGTGGTGGGTGAGGGCGCATCTCGTTCGTCGATCGGGCCATGACGTGACCGACGCGTTGCTGCAGGAATGCGACGGCGCATTGCGCGACAAGTACGTCCAGTACCGGGACACGGATTTTGCGGAGCTCGTCCTCTTCGACGTGAGCACCCTGGTCGGATGGTACGCCGCCGGGGCTCAGCTCGAAGAGGTCGACCCGCTCATGTAGGCAGACTCGACCGCGCTGATGTCGTTGCGGTACGTCTCCGCCGACCCGGACAGCACGACACTGCCGTGGACTATGACCATGGCCTCGTCGGCCACCTCGAGCGCCAACTGTACGTGCTGCTCCACCATGATCACCGCGGCGCCGTGCTCGTCGGCCACCCGCCGGATGACGGGCATCAGCGACTCCACCGCCACCGGCGCCAGTCCCATCGACATCTCGTCGATCAACAGGAGCTTGGGCGACTGCACGAGCGCCCGAGCGATGGCCAGCATCTGCTGCTCACCGCCCGAGAGCTCACCCACCCGGAGTCTCTCGCGCCGCTGCAGCGCGGGGAACAGCTCGAGGACCGGGTCCAGATCGGCGCCGCGAGGAGCAGCCAGCTTGAGATTCTGAACCGGGGTCAGCTCGGTGAAGAGGGCACGGAAGTCGGGGATCAGGATCATGCCGGCCTGATTCATCCGACGCGGCGACGACCCCCTCACGGGCTCGCCATTCAGGACGATCGTGCCGGACCGCGGTGGCAGGAAGCCTGCCAGCGTCATCAGCAGTGTGGTCTTGCCGGCGCCGTTCGGCCCGAGGACGGTGAGGACTTTCTTGGGCTGCAGCGTGAATGTGATGCCGCGGGCCACGGTCAGTTTTCCGTACCCGACATCGAGACCCCTGCACTCGAGGACCGGCACGCCGCTCACCGACGCGTCATCCCGCGGCGCCTCGCTCGCAACCGTGTCGCTCACGACGTCGCCAGACGTTGGTGCGTGGCGCCCAGATACGCGGTGGACACCTGCTCGTTCGTCCGGATCTGGTCTGGGGTCCCCGTCGCGATCAACGCGCCGAAGTCGAGGACGTCGATGGAGTCGCACAGGTTCAAAACGAGACTCATGTCGTGGTCGACCAGCAGGATCGTGACGCCTGTGTCGCGCACCTCCCGAAGTCGATCGGCCAGCCACAGGCTCTCGGTGCTGTCGAGACCGGCCGCCGGCTCGTCGAGCAGGAGGAGGCGGGGCTCGCCGGCCAGGGCGCGGGCCACCGAGACGAGTTGCCGCTGGCCCTGGGAGAGCATCGACACCTGCAGGTCGCGCATCTCGACGAGGCCGAGCTCGTCGAGGATCCTGGTCAGGGCCGCCGGGTCATGGGCGGTCGCCATGTGTTGTCCCACCTGGACGTTCTCCTCGACGGTCAGGTCGTCGGCGACGCCGGCCAGCTGGAACGTGCGGGCGAGCCCGAGGGCCGCCCGGCGGTGCGGCGAGTAGCCCACGACGTCTTGTCCCGCCAGCGTGACCGAACCCTCGTAGCCGTGGAACCCGCAGAGGGCGTCGATCGTGGTCGTCTTGCCCGCGCCGTTGGGGCCGATCAATCCGACGATCTGGCCCTGCTCCACGCTGAAGCTCACGTTGTCCACCGCAACGACGCCGCCGTAGCGCACCGTCAGGTTCCTCACGTCGAGCAGCGGTCCGGTTACCCCGTTCGCCGGCGCCTGCGTGTGGCCGTTGGACCCGATGCCGGCGCCGGTTCCCACCAGCTCACCTGCCTCGGCCGAGACCGGCACCAGCGCCGGAGCGGGCTCGGAGACGTGCGTCTCGGACGCCGTCCGCAGCGACGGTACGAGCGCGCCCTCGGGTCGGGCCATGATGCCGCGCACCCGCCGCTGCTCCAGGAAGAGGTGGGTCGGCCCCACGATGCCGTCGGGGTTGAAGATGACCGTGAGGATCACGCCGATGCCGGCGACGACCCCGTACCAGTTGTCGACGCCACCGCTCCCGACGCCCGACGAGATCACCGCCACCAGGATGCCGCCGGACGAGATGACCCCGGCCAGGATGCCGCCGCTCACCGAGGTGATGCCGGCCACGACCACGACGGAGAACGTGACGAGTCCGAGGAAGGCGTCGAAGTCCTGGAAGGTCACGTTCCCCAGTTGGTAGGCGAGCAGGGACCCGCCCAACCCGGCGATGAAGGCAGCGATGGCGAAGGCGATCAGTTTGACCTTGACGACGTTGATCCCCGCCGCTGCCGCCGACCGCTCGTCCGCCCGCACCGCCAGCATGGCCGAACCCAGGCGGCTGGTGCGCAGCCAGCTCACGCCCAGCGCCACCAGGACGAGGACGACCAGGCACAGGATCCCGAAGGCCGGGCGGGGGAAGTCCTTGCCCGACCCGATGCCCAGGTCCATGCCGAACAGCCGTGGCGTCGGGATGGCCAGCCCGCTCGCACCGCCGTCGATGGAGTTGTTGTTGAACCAGATGGCCTCCACCCCGGCCGCGAACGTCAACGTGACCACACCGAGCATCAGGCCGCGCACCCGCAGCGCGGGGATGCCGATCACCACGCCCGCCGCGGCCGCCACCAGCGCGGCCAGGATGGGCGCGATGGGGAACGGGATGGCCCAGGAAGAGGCGAAGGTGCTGAGGATGTACGCCGACACTCCAGCAAAGGTGAGCTGGGCCAGCGAGATCTGCCCCGTGTACCCCGTGACCACCACCAGCGACAGCGTGACTACCCCGGTGATCATGCTGGTGTAGAGGGCCGCCCGGTCGTTGCCGGTGAAGAAGTAGATGGCGCCGACCCCCACCGCCATGCCGATCACGGCGGTGGGCAGGCGCCAGTGCGGGCGCGGCGCGCGGCCGAGCGTGACCTGCAAGAGCGTGCCCCGGCTCGGCATGGTCTGACCCCGGAAGGCCAGGACCACCAGCACCAGGACCAGTGGGATGAGCTCGCCCGCACCGGCGGGGAACCCGGGGTGGACGCCGTTGAGGTAGACGGAGAGCGATTCCAGGGCGCCGATGCCGAGGCCGGCCGTGATCGCCCACCCCAGCGAGTGGAAGCGGCCCACGACGGCCGCGGCCAGCGCCGGCACGATGAACAGCGTGTAGGTGCCTGGCACGAGCGGGACCAGCGGGGCGATGAGGACGCCGGCGATGCCGCATACCACGAAGCTGATGATCCAGTTGACCAGCGCGATGCGGTCGGGCGAGAGCCCGCTCACCAGCGCGCCCACCTCGGTCTCGGCCGAGGCCCGGGTCGCCAGGCCGAACCGGGTGAAGCGGAAGAGGACGGTCAGCACGATGCCGAGGCCGATGATGGTGGCCGCCAGCAGCAGCCGGTCGACGGAGATGTCGACGCCGAGGAAGCTGACGTGGTTCTGGGGGAAGATCGGGTTGACCAGGATCACCTCGGTGCCGACCTGGTAGGTCACGATGGCGGTCAGCAGGCCCATGAGCCCGATGGAGGCGACCGCCTTGGCCACCGGCCGGTGGTTGCGCAGCGGTCGGAAGATGAGCAGGTAGGCCAGTGCGCCCATCACGGCCTGGATGGCCAAGGTGATGAGCAGCGCCGGCCAGAACCCGAGACTGGTCCCGATGTTGATGGTCGGGCTCAGCCCGGGGATCGGCTGCAGCAGCTGCCCGGTGCGCAGCAGCGAGTAGGTGTAGGCCGCGTACAGCGCCTGGGCGCCGGTGGCGAAGTTGAGCACCCCCGACGCGCGGTAGGTGACCACGAGCGCCACGGCCAGGGCGGCGAACACGCCGCCGTTGCCGAGGCCCAGCAGGAGGAACTCGCCGTAGGCGCTCACCCTGCTCGGCCCTGCCGGCTCATCGGCCTGCGCCGTCGAACAGACGGCTCCCCCCGGGAGCAGCTCACGGATTTAGGATACTCAAATCTGCCCCGCCCCGCACGTGCCGCCCGTCACATGCGGGGCGGCCTGGCGCCCTACGAAGGCCCGCTGACCCCTTCCGACAGTTCGTCGCGCAGCACCCGCCGCAGCAGCTTCCCCGTGGGGGAGTAGGGCAACTCGTCCCGGAACTCGATCACGCAGGGCATCTTGGTGGAACGCAGCCGCGTCCGGACCCAGTCCTGCAGCTCGCCCTCCGTGGCCGCCGTGCCCGGATGCAGGACGACCACGGCCGCCACCGCCTCGCCCCACTCGGCGTCGGGGATGCCGATGACGGCGGCCTCGGCCACGGCGCCGTGGGCCATGAGCACCTCTTCGATCTCGCCCGGCGAGATGTTCTCCGCCCCCCGCACGATCACGTCGTCCAGCCGGCCGTCGATGTACAGGAAGCCGTGCGAGTCGAACCAGCCCGAGTCGCGGGTGCGGAACCACCCCTCCTCGGTGAGGGTGGTGTGCCCGACGTACTCACCGGCCACCTGCTCGCCGCGCACCCAGATCTCGCCTTTCTCGCCCGGTGGGAGAGGGGCCTCGTCGGCCCCGCGCACCTCCACCTCGAGGGACGGGAGGGGACGCCCCACCGAGCCCAGCCGCGCCCGCACCGCCGGGTCGTCGCTGGCGAAGGCCTCGCGGTGCTCGTCGGGGGTCAGCATGGCGATGGTCGAGCTCGTCTCGGTCAGCCCGTAGGCGTTGACCAGGTCGACCTGTGGCATGTCGCGCAGGGTGCGCTCGACGAGCTCGAGCGGCATCCGACCACCGCCGTAGGAGAGGTGGCGCAGCGCCGGGAGCTCCACGCCCGCGTCCTCGACGGCCTGGAGAATCCGTCCCAGCATGGTCGGCACCACCATGGCGTGAGTGATCCGCTCATCGGCGGCCAGACGCACCCATGCGCCGGCCTCGAAGGCCGGCAGGTACATGATGCGGCGCCCGGCGTAGAGCGAGCTCAGCACGGCCGCGATGCCCGCGATGTGGTACGGCGGCACGCAGATCAGCTGCGCCTCCGTCGGCTCGCAACCCAGGAACTCGACGCTCGAGATGATGTAGGAGACCAGGTGACGGTGGCGCAGCACCGCCGCCTTCGGCTCCGACGTCGTGCCGCTCGTGAAAAGCAGCACGCCGATCTCCTCGGGGTCGACGAAGGGGTGTTCCCCCGAGACCGGCTCCGCGATGGCTGCCGCCAGCTCGCCCTTGGTCACGATGTGCGGCGCGCCGCACGCCCCGAGCCGCTCGACCTCGTCGTCGTCTGCGATCATCAGCCCACCGGCGACCCGCCCGAGGATGCCCTTGAGCTGCTCGTCGGGCGCCCGGTAGTTGATCGGCGCGAACGGCACCCCCGCCAGCGCGGCGCCGAACAGGGCAACGGGGAGCACGTCGGAGTTCAGGCCGAAGTAGCCGACGGCCTTGGCGCCGCTCTTCTCGAAGTAGACGGCGGCCCGCCTTGAGCGCTCGAGGAGCTCGGCGGCGGTGATGCCGCCGTCGTGCGAGCCGAGGACGATCCGCTCGGGGTCGCCTTCGGCTGCCATCTCGAGCAGCATGGCGATGTTCACGCTCGGCTTCCTCTCCTCAGTCCGTGGCCGGGAGGGGCTTGGCACCCTTGGCGGCCCGCATTCGGGCCCCTGTCTTCATGGGTATCTGACTGAGATCCTTGAGCGACCTTCATAAGGACTTCAACGCTACATTTCGCAGAGGCGCCCCATTTCACGATGCCTGAAGATTCGGCCGGGGACGTCGCGACGAGGGCCCTGGGGCGTGGATCGGTGGCTCAACCGTTTGGAGGAACGGACACGTGCGGAAACAGCTCCTCGAAGGTCCCCCTCATGATCCGGCCGGCAACCTCTTCGCTCTGGTCGTCGAACAGCTCGTGGAGAGTCTTCTGGGTGTGCCCGAAGGTCCCCTCGAGGTGGGGGTAGTCGCTGCCCCACAGGACGTTCCGATACCCACAGGCTGTGAAGGTGGGAATGGCGGACTCCTCGTGCTGGAACGAGCAGTAGACCTGGTTGTAGAGAATCTCCTTGGGTGATCGAGTGAGGACGGGCTTCACGAACATGCTGTGCTGCCGGTACCCCTCCACCATGCGGTCGCCGAGGAACGGCACCCAGCTCGCGCCTCCTTCGGAGATGAGCACTTTGAGGTCTGGGTGCCTGTCGAGCGCACCCGAGGCAACCATGACCATGGCTGCACGCTGGCCGCTGTACGTAGAGTTCGTGTAGTTCAAGACGGCACCGCCGAGACCTCTGTACGCGGTGTGTTCGCCCGGGTCCCCGCCGATGTGGAACGCGGCGACGAGCTCGAGATCCTCGAGCTCGTCCCAGAGCGGCTCCCAGGCTTCGCTGTTCAATGGTTCGATTGTCTTGTCGAGCGTTGCGGAGTTGGGCATACCCGGAGTGGGCAGTGCGACCGCGTGCAGACCGATCTCTTTGGCGTGCCTGGCCTCTGCCACGGCGTCGTCCATGTTGCGCAGTGGCAAAGAGGCGACTGGGACGAGGCGATCGGGAGCGAGCCCTTGCACCTCGGACGCCTTCCACTCGTTCTCGGCCGCCGCACTGATGCGAACGAGCTCGCGGTCGGTGATCAACGCTTCCCACATCCCGAGGGAGGCGTAGATCACCTCTCCCCAGATGCCCTCCTCGTCCAGGTCTGCCAGCCGTGCCGACAAGTCCCGCGCACCCGGGGGGCGGTGGCTGATCTCCATCATCGACGGCTTGCCGTCTTCGCGTGGCTTCATCACCTTGGGAAGACGCCATGTGAAGGACTTCCCATCGACGGTGATGAGCTCCTCGTCCTCGTTGATCTTCTCGCTCTTGGGCATCCGCGCCGCCAGGTGCGCAGGGAGGATGTCGTCCCAGAGGTTCTCCGGCTCGAGGAAGTGCGAATCACCCGAGTGGGCCCAGATCTTCTTCTGCGCGTCAACCATGTTTCCATCCCCGTTCTTTGATCAGCGAACGGCACGCACGAGTGTGGGAATCGTCGTCAACGATTGGTGCCGGTCCCAAATAGAGTATACGGAATAGCGACCTTGATCAACGCAGCTGCCCACGGAATGGATCGGCCTCCCCGCCGATGGTGAAGGGGTTGAGGGGAGTTAGGAACCACAATCAGGCAGGTTGGGCGGGGGTCCGGTCGACGTGGAGTCCACGTCGTAGGGCGACCACGAGCTCTTCTTGCGCCCGTCGCGACACCGCAGCGGTGGGAATCGATGACGAGCCGTGGAACGTGCCAGGGTAGCTGTGCAGTTCGACTGACACGCCCGCCTCCATCATGCGAAGCGCGTAGATGATCCCCTCATCGCGGAGGGGATCGAACTCCATGGTGGTGACGTAGGCCGGTGGCAGACCCGAGAGGTCCTCGGCGATGGCCGGTGACGCGTACGGTGACACGTCTCCCATATCTGGACCGAGGTAGTACTTCCAGCTGAGCTCGGCGGAGAAACGCGCACCGGCCCATGGGGGCCAGCAGCGGTCTGGACTTCATGATCGACTACGTGGAGCCCGGCGGTACTGACGCCGGCATTGGCTTGTTCCAGGAGCAACGCTGTTCGGCGCCGCGTCAGCCCGACATCCTCGATGCTTGTACGTGGGAACAGGTCGACGAGCGGCGCCAGCTCAGGATCGAAGGCGCAGCTCACCTGGGACTGCTCCGTGGGTGGTGGATCGGTCAGTCCGAGGCGGGGAGCGGCTTGGCACCCTTGACGGCCAGGACCGTGTCACCCATTGAGAGAGATCCCTCGCCGGCCTTCGTGCACAGGAGCTCGATGCCGAGGTCGTCGTCGCTGTAGCGCTTGCCCAGCTGGGACCCCTGCTCGAAACCCGCCTCCATGCTCTGGGGTGTGACCTCTGCATCGATGGGCACGAGTGGGTGTCCCCCGCAGCGGAGGTCGACGGGCTCTGCGGGCGCCCGGACCACGACGACCTCGCAGGTGTCGGTCGCGCTGCGCAGCCGGGTCCCTGCCTTCAGTTGCATCGCCACGGCAATCCTTCCTCGCTCTCGAGTGTTCCTTCTTTATCCTTGCGCCACCAACCGGCCGGTGGAAGGCAATCCGGTGGAAGGCAATTCAGGATACTATTGGGCCTTCCCACCTCCACCCTCGCCCACTGGCGGAAGCCCTTTCTATCGCCGCACCAGGTGCTCCCGCATCCTGGGTGCGCATTTGTCGTGGGAAACTGGCGCGGGGGATCCAAATTGGATCGGAGGACGACGGATGGACAACGGCCCGGGGTGGCTGCCCGACCCCGAGGACGGGGACCGGGAGCGCTACTGGAACGGGTCCGACTGGACCGACCGTGTGCGCCCCGCGGGCAAGGCGCGCTCTCTCCATCTGTCCGAGCACGTCCCCGAGCTCCAGCGGGCCCTTGCCGCGGCCACCGCCGACATCGATGCGGTAGAGGATCGGCTCTCGACCCTCTTCGATCGCTCCGACGGACCGGCCTCGCCGTCAACGACGCGGATGCCGCCCGCCGGCCTGGACAGGGACGACCCGGACGGCGATGGTGCCTTCGCCGAGCTCAATGATGAGCGGATCGACCTCGAGGACGAGGCGGACACCGAGCCCATTCATGCAGAGTTCGCCGACCCATCCGAGGAGGACGACGAGGACGGTGCGTTCGCCGAGCTCGATGCCGCCCTGGAGGCCGAGGAGCCCGAGGAGTCCAAGAAGCCCAAACGCGGCCTCTTCCGCCGGCGCTCGTAACGCCGAGCGTGGGTCCGTGGGTCCTCACTGCGGCCTCCCTCCATGGGACCATGCCTACGCAATAGCAGTGACCTGGCGGGCCAGCTGTCCCCAGCGCTCGAAAGCTCCCGGGTCATGCACGACGTCGGAGCCCGTGAAGTAGCTCACCACCCGGGTGGCCATGCCGCCGTACTTGGCCACGATCTTGTCGGCCATGTCGCCCCAGGTGCCGGTCGTCGTGAACTGCTCGAGCAGGTCGTCGTCGATCACCGCCGCCATGCCCGGGACGTCGCCCGCCCGCTGCCGTTCCCGGATCCGTTCGGTCGTCCCCTCCCGGTCCAACTGCTCGAAGATGAAGGCGTAGTTGGGCGTGGACCCGTAGAACGACACCTGGACCCGCGCCATTTCCCGCCACGCGTGGCGCTCCTCCTCGGTGTCGCCCACACACAGGAAGGCCGGCACGATCACCTCGAGGTCGTCCACGGTGCGGCCCGACCGCGCCGCGCCCGCTCCCAATTCGGGCAGCACCGTCTCGCGCAGGTAGGTCGTCGTGTTGAGCGGGTGCACGTGGACCCCGTCGGCCACCTGGCCGGCCATGCGCAGCATCCAGGGGTTGACGGCGGCCACGTCGATGGGCGGGTCCGGGTAGTCGATGGCTCCCGGGGCCCACATTGCCGGGAGCAGTGACAGGGCGTAGAACTCGCCCTCGACGGCCAACGGCGCCCCCGTGCGGAAGGATTCGAAGATCTGCTTGACGGCGAGGACGTACTCGCGCAGTCGGGGGCCCGGCGGGTCGAAGTCCGACCCGTAGCGGCGCAGGATGTGGGCGCGCACCTGGGCACCCAGCCCGAGCCGGAAGCGCCCGCCGGTCGCCTCGGCGAGCTCCCACGCCGCTGCCGCCGTGACCATCGGGCTGCGCGGGAAGGCGACGGCGATCCCGGTCAGGACGTCGATGTCGGCCGCCACCGCCAGCGCACCGCAGGTCAGATAGGCCGTCCGGCCCGCCTCGGTGACCACGAGCCCCGAGAGTCCCGCTTCGGCAGCCCGCCGTCCGAGCGCGCCTGCCTGGCGTAGCGGCTGCGCCGGCAGCATGGCGTCGAATTTCAGTGGCACGCGCTCGATCTCTTCACGCCGCCTGCGGCGCCGTCGGCAGCCCGCCGCGCCGCGCCGGCACCCAGTCGTTGACCGTGGAGAAGTACTCCTCGGTGTGGTCGACCGTGCCTGCCGCCGCGTAGTGGTACACCATGGCGGCCCGCATGCCGTCGGACTCGTTGTCGGTCGAGCAGTGCATGAGGTGGCTGTCGAAGACCAGCAGGTCACCCGGGTCCATGAGCACGGGCTCCGCTGCGGCCATGTCGTGGTCGACGATTTCGAAGTAGCCGTAGTTGGCACCGGGTCGGCGGTCCGGTATGTGCGTGTGCACCGGCTCGGTGTGCGACCCCGGCAACACGCGCAGGCAGCCGTTGGCCAGTGTGGCCTCGGTGACGGCCAACCAGACGCCCACCACGGGCCGCGCCGGCTCAAAAGGGAAGTAGAAGGAATCCTGGTGCCAGGGCTGGCCCCAGGCGCCCACCGTCTTGAAGATGAACTGGGACAGGAAGACGTCGACGTCGGGCGCGATCAGCTCCGAGACGGGGTCGACGACGTCGGCCGAGTGGGCGAAGTGGGCGAAGACTCCGTCCCGGTGCAGCTTGAAGATCTTGGACATGCCGTCCTCGGGGTTGGCCAGCTCCATGCCCGCCTTGTTGCTCTCCGGCACGAGCTTCACGCCGACCGCCTCGGAGAGCACCGGCTCGCGCACTATCTCGGTGACCCGGGTCAGCATGGCCTCGCACGTCGCGGGTTCGGCGAAGCCGGCGATCCGGAAGAACCCGCGCTCGTCCCACGACAGGCGCTGCTCCTCGGTGAGCGTCGAGCTCATCGGAGCGGCTCCGTGGGCGGGTCGGGCGCCATGCCGTCGGGACGGGGCCACGCGATCGGGGTGACGTCGCTGGCAATTGCGGCGCCCATCGCGATGCCCGCCCGCTCGACCGAAGGATGCGGGTAGCGACCCTCGCCCCGCGTCGAGCCGTCGGCGAAGTAGATGGCCGTGTGCACCCGACGGACCGTACCCGTGGTGTTCGGCCCGGCCAAGTGGAACGTGAGGCCGTGGTGGTATGCGACCGCGCCGGCGGGCACCTCGACCCACACGGGCTCCATCCCCTCGAGCTCGCGGCGTGCCAGCGGGTCCTCGCCCCCACCGCTGAAGATGTCGACGAACTCGCGGAGTCCGAGCCGGTGGCTCCCGGGCAGGTAGCCCATGGCGCCGTTGGCCAGGGTCGAGCCGTCGAGGGGTATCCACGCCGTGATCGTGTCCGGCTCGACGATGGGCCAGTAGGGCTGGTCCTGGTGCGGGTCGGTCTCTCGTCCGCCAGCCTCCTTGTAGAGCGCCTGGTCGTGCCAGAGCCGAACGGCGTCGACCCCGAGAAGGCGGGCGGCGGTCTCGGCGATACGCGGGTGGAAGGTCAGCGGGCGGACGTCGGCGCAGTCCTCCCAGAGGTTCTGGCACTGCGTGAAGCTCTGTTCGTAGCGCGACTTCTCGGCCAGCGCCCGGGCGTCGTGCCGACTGCGCCGGGCGACGCCCTCGTCCACCGCCGCCCCGTACTGGGCGAGCTCGCCGGCGGTCAGCAGGTCGGGCACCACGACGAAACCCTGGCGCCGGAAGTCCTCGACCAGCTCCGTCGCCAGCGTCGTCACGTCCCCGTCTCCCCGCGCACCTCCCGGATGTGGCCCACCATCTCGTGGACACTCGGCGAGTCGAGCCACGGGGTCAGGTCGAGGTCGAAGCTGGAGTCGGGGAACGGTCCCTCGTCGAGCGTGTGCGCCTCGGAGGCCATGAAGCGGCCGTCGAGTAGGCGCACCTCGGTGAGGACCTCGGCGTAGGGGAGCGCGCTCGCGGCGGGGGAGCCGAAGCCGAAGACGCGCTCGGAGCCGAGCACGGCGTTGGCAACGGCCCGGCCGGACAGCAGGCGCTGGTAGTCGTTGCGCTCGAGCTCGCCGGCGTACGCATCGAGGATGTGCGCCGCGCGGTCCAGGAGGTTCGCGCCGAAGGCGTGGAAGATGTTGGGCGTGGGCAGTTCGCCCCACACACCCCACATCCACCAGCGCACGGTCGGCGGGAGGACGGCCATGGCGCGCTGGACGCCCCGCCCCACCGTCTCGTGGCCGTGGTGCACGTCGTGCGGCGATGGAGAGACGACGATGGACGCGTCGTGCTCCTTCACGATCGACGGGAGCTCGGTGGCGATGCGGCGGACGGCCAGGGCGAGGTCCCCGTCGAGGTCGATGTTGAGCGGCGGCTCGAGGAAGACCGGAACGAAGCCGGCCCGGCTCGCGGCCTCCTCCGCCTCGGTACGCCGGCGGCCCCACTGCTCCTCGAAGCCCAGGCTTGCGATCACGCTGACCACCGTCCAGCCCCGGTCGAGCAGATGGAGCAGCGCGCCGGGGCAGCCGACGGCCTCGTCGTCGGGGTGCGGCGCGACATGGAGGACCGTGGGAGCCATGGGATCAGCCGGCGTCCCCTGCGAGGGCTTCGTCGACTAGACGGGACCACTCGGGATCATCGTCGGGCAGGTGGCCGGGGACCAGGTGACGGCGCACGAACAGTGAGGTCACGGCGGCCTTTGCCGAACCGGCACCTTCGGCAGCGGTCTCCGTGAGTAGGCATGTCGCCTGTACGGCGCGCACGAGCTGCTCGAGCTGCCGCCGGAAGTGCGCGGCCCCGTGACTGGGATCGGTGATGGATCTTCGCAGCCGCGGTTCGAGACTTTCCAGCGCCACCGACAGGACCTGCTCGTCCGCTCCGACCTCACCCGCGCCTGCCAGCTCCGCGCGCAGCCACGACAGTAGGTGGTCGTGGATCCCGAAGCGCATGCAGTCCCGCAACACCTGGGCGCACAGCACGTTGTGCGTGCCCTCCCAGCTCTCGAACACGATGGCGTCTCGGTAGAGGCGGGGGAGTGGGGAGAAATCCTCGATGGTGCCGTTGCCACCGAGCACTTCGATGCCGCGCCGCGCCGCGTCGGTGGCGCAGACGGAGGTCACGTACTTGTTGGCATTCACGAGGAACCGGAAGGCGCCGGCGACCGTCTCGTCGGCCTGGCCCTCGTCGAGCTGCGTGAGCATCCCCGTCAGGGCCATGGTGGACGCCAGCGCGGCCTGCTCCTCGGCCTTCATGAGCGCGAGCTGCTCGCGCACGAGGGGGAAGGACCCCACGGGTTGCCCGAAGGCCAGGCGGTGTCGGGCGAAGGATGTGGCCTCCAGGAACGCCCGCCTCATGATGCCGGTGGAGCCCACGGCGTTGAGCCAGCGGGAGGTATTGAGCAGCTCTTCCACCGCCACGTGGAACCCCTCCGCGATCGGGCCGATGGGCCAGCCCAGGGCACCGTCGAAGTCGATCTCGGCGGAGGCCATGGCCCGTGTGCCGAGCTTGTTCTTCAAGCGGCGGATCCGGAAGCCGTTTGGCGTCGTGCCGTCGACGCTGCGGGGGACCAGGAAGCAGCCGAGGCCCCGGGTGCCGTTGGACGCGCCGATCGGCCTGGCGGTCACGACGAACAGATCGGCATCGGCGACGGAGCAGAACCACTTCTCCCCGGTGATGCGCCACCCGTCGGCGATGTCCGGGTCCGGTGTGGCCCGTGTGGCGTTGGCACCCACATCAGACCCTCCCTGCACCTCGGTCAGAAACTGCGACGCCCGAAGGCACGAGTCGTAGTCGCGCTCGTGGAGGCCGGGCAGGAAACGATCACGCAGTTTCTGGCTCCCCCGGTGCTCCAGGGCACGGATGGCGCCGGCGGTGCACACGACGGGGCACGCGTGCCCACCCTCGCCGACGTGCGTCAGCAGGTAGAAGAGCGCCGTGAGCTCGAAGGGGCGCGGTCCCTCCTGGCCGCCGGCCAGCATCCCCGAGCTCCAGACCGCACGACCGGCCACGTCGTAGGCGGGGTGGAACTCGATCGCCTCCAAGGGCCTGCCGATGCCGTCGTCGCGGATGTGGGCGGGAAGCTCGCGGTGCCCTTCAAGGGTCACGACCGCCGGCTCGACGACGGTGGCGACGGCGGCGCCGAACTCGCGCAGCGTCGGCTCCATCTTCTCGGCGGCAGTCTCGCCGGCCCATCGTCGAAGCACGCGGGCCAGGTTTGGCGTGGCCTCGTAGTAGTTGGTCGGCCGCGAGTCCCACCAGGCGCCGAGGTCGCCACGTCCCGGTTGTTCCTCGGTCACCGCTGCACCTCCTGGCCACGTGCAGTCTCGCACCCTGGCCAGCGTCTTCGTCGACGTCGGGTTGCCGGAGTTACTCAGAACACTCTTTACAGATTACTCTGAATGGAATATTATGAGCTGCATGCCGAGGTGGTCCCGGTCCAACCCCCTCGCCCTGGCGGTGCTGGTCTGCCTGTACGAGCGGCCGATGCACCCCTACGAGGTGGCACAGACGCTGCGCCAGCGGGCCAAGCAGGAGAGCGTCCGCCTCAACTACGGCTCCCTCTACGCCGTCGTCGAGTCGCTCGAGAAGAAGGGCTTCATCAAGGCCACCGGCACGGTGCGGGAGGGCAAGCGCCCCGAGCGGACCGTGTACCAGATCACCGACGACGGCTCGCGGGAGATGGACGACTGGATGACCGAGCTCATCAGTGTCCCCGCCAAGGAGTACCCGGCCTTCATGGCCGGCCTCTCCTTCATCCCCTCGCTCGATCCCGATGACGCGCTCATGGCGCTGCGGGGCAGGGCGGAGGCGCTCAAGGTGAAGCTGGCCGGGATGAAGGGCGCCATGAAGGCGGCCAGGGAGGCGGGGCTGCCGCGCCTGTTCGAGCTCGAGACCGAGTACGAGGAGCAGCAGCTCGTCGCCGAGTTGAAGTTTGTCAACGGCATCATCGACGCGATCTCCTCTGGCACGCTCGAGGGGCTCGACATGTGGCGGCTCTTCCACACCGAGGGCTTCAACTCCGAGGAGGTGCACTTCACCTTCGACACGAACCCTGAGTGACCCGGGGCCGCGTGTTGCACCACGCGGCCCCGAGCCCATACGACCACGAGCTCGATCCACGAGGGACCTTCGCCCGAGGCAGCACTCAGCAGCGTAGGCGACCCCCGTCGAGCGGGCTCTTCACTCGAGCACCACGCTCGACGAAGGGAGGCGCGCACATGCACGCTCTGATCGAGGCCGACGGCCTCTCCAAGAAGTTCGGGAAGGTCGAGGCGCTCACCGAGCTCACCCTCGCCCTGCCGGCCGCGCAGCCGGTGGCCATCCTCGGCCCCAACGGCGCCGGCAAGACCACATTCATCCGCATGGTGGCCACGCTCGTTCAGCCCGACCGCGGGACGCTGATGGTCAACGGCTACGACGTGGTTCGCAACCCCATGGCTGTGCGACGCATGATCGGTCTGGCCGGCCAGTCGGCCGCGGTCGAGGAGATGATGACCGGCCGGGAGAACCTGGCGATGGTGGCCCGCCTGTACGGGCAGGGCCGGGCCGAGGCGGTGGCCTCGTCGGAGCGGATCCTCGAGCAGATGGATCTTGTCGATGCGGCCGACCGCTGGGTCAAGACGTATTCGGGCGGCATGCGCCGGCGGCTCGACCTCGGGGCCAGCCTCGTCGGCTCGCCCCGGCTGCTGCTGCTCGACGAGCCGACGACAGGCCTCGACCCCGGCAGCCGCAACCAGGTGTGGGACGGCATCCGCGAGATGAGCCGGGCGGGCACCGACATGCTGCTGACGACGCAGTACCTCGACGAGGCCGACCACCTTGCCGCCCACATCGTGATCATCGACGAGGGCCGTGTCATTGCCCAGGGCACGCCCGACGAGCTGAAGTCGCGGGTGGGGGCCGACATGGTCGAGCTGCACACCGTCGACGTGCCCACCATGCAGCGGGCGGCCGAGGTGCTCGGGTCGCTCGGGGTAGCGGAGCCGTCTACCGACCCGGCGACGCGCCGCTGCTCCCTCGCGGCACCGGGCGGCTCGCGGCTGCTGCCCGTCGTCGTGCGCGCGCTGGACGACGCGGCTGTCCCAGTGGAGGACATCACGCTCCGCCGACCGACGCTCGACGAGGTGTTCCTGGCCCTCACGGGACGCACCACCGACGCCTCTCACACCGACCTCAGCCCGACCAGTCCCGAGGAGGATGCAGCATGACCATGGACATCACGCTCGATCGACCGCGCCCAGCGCGACCCGTCGGGGTGGCCGGGAACGAGGGCGCGTCGTATCTGGCCGCCTCGAGCCAGGTGGCGGCCCGCACGCTCAAGAAGTTCGTGCGCACCCCGGCCCTGATCGTCGCGGGCACGGCGCAGGGGGTGCTCTTCCTCCTCATCTTCCGCTACGTCTTCGGCGGTGCGGTGGCGCATCTGGGCAACCTGACCTATGTCGACTTCCTGGTGCCCGGCTTCGTCGTCACCGGCGTGCTCTTCCAGGGCATGGGCGCGGCGAGCGGCGTCGCCGACGACCTCGAGGGCGGTCTGTTCGACCGGCTGCGGAGCCTGCCCATCCGGCTGCTGTCGATCATCACGGGCCGGGTGAGCGCGGACTCGACACTGGTGGCCTGGGGCGTGATCGTCATGACCGCCGTGGGCTTCGCCGTCGGCTTCCGCATCGGCGGCAGCGTGGCCGACGCGCTGGCGGCGCTGGGCCTGACCATCCTGTACGGCTTCGCGTTCGTGTGGATGTTCATCGCCATGGGCCTGGCGGCCGGCAGCCCACAGGCGGCGCAGGGGCTCTCGTTCCTGGTCTTCCCACTCAGCTTCGTCTCATCGGCCTACGTGCCGGTGGCGACGATGCCGGGTTGGATGCAGGGCTTCGCCACCAACCAGCCGATGACGCAGATGGTGAACACGGTGCGGCTTCTGACGGGCGGGCCGGCGGCCGGGCACCTGCTGGGCCACTCCGTGTCGTACTACCTGGTGCCGTCGCTCCTGTGGACAGTGGCCCTCATCGTCGTCTTCGCGCCGCTGGCCACCAGGATGCTGAAGAGGTCGTGAAGGCGCGGCGGCGGCGTGGCACCGGGCCGGAAAGCGGCGCCGGCGTCAGCGTCGGTCGAAGTCCTCGCTCTGGGGGGCGCCGCCCTGCAGGACACCTTCGATGGCCCGGCGCAGCCGCTCCTGCGAATCGATCATCCAGTCGATGTAGAACGCGTAGTCCTCGACGGTCGTGATCTCTCCCTCGCTGTAGTCGGCGATCCGGAAGGCGGAACGGTCGGGCAGCCGCTCCCACGACAGCGGTGCGTCGTAGATCGACTCGACCACCTCCCGCTGCGCCTGGATCACCTCGAACTGCGCCGTGCTCCCGGGGGAGCCGAGGTCGATGAAGAAGTCCGAGCGCAACCTGCCGCCGGCCGCGAAGCCGAGCCCGTAGTGCGTGCCCATGATGGGTGACGGCAGCGTGATGAAGTTCTGCGCCGGAAGGGTCGACATCTGGGTCCAGTGGCTGTGGACAATCCGCACCCGATCGAGCCAGCGGGACCAGAACTCTCGGTAGAGCGCCCCCTTGCCCCCGCTGAGCGGCCCGGCGAGCTCGGCCAGCGTCCATCCGCCGGGATCGCGCCACCACTGGGTCCCTGAGAAGTCACGGCTGATGCCGGTCGCCAGCTCCACGATGTGGCGGACCAGCCCGGCCGGCGTGTACGGCGCCTTGTCGGCGTCCCACACCAGCGCCGCACTCGCGACGTTCTGCCAGTGGGCGGTCCGGCGGGCCGGGTCGGCGTGGAGCCACTCCTCGAGCTGGCTCCGGAGCTCGAAGTTCATGTCGTCCCGGGGGGCGATCGTGAAGATCGTCCCGTCCGCCACGGACTCCGAGGTGACGAGGCGGCGTACGGTGCTGGCGTCCTGCACGCGCCGCTTTGAGTCGGCCATCTCCTTGGCGAGCTGGCGCTCGGGGCTGATGGTGAACTCCTCGACCTCCCGCAGCGGGTAGAGCTGGCTGACGGAGATCATGGGCACGTTGCCACTGCCGGCGTGCCCGTAGACGTAGGACCGGAAGGCGCTGATCTGCACGAGCGAGATGTCGAGGCCCATCTCGCTCAGCCAGACGACACTCGCCGTGACCAGGGGTGAGAAGTCCCGGGCCAGGAGGACGATGCGAGGGCGCCGCAGCGACTCCTGCGTGAGATCGGGAGCGTGGGCCTGCAGCTCGGCCAATGCCTCGTCGAGTGTCACGGGGGACTGCCGCCGCGACTGGAACCGGGCGTACTGGTCGGCCAGGGACTCGGGCAGGATCCGGCTGGCCATGGCGGCGTACTTGACCGCCGAGACGTCGGTGTCGGGCGTCCGGCTGCTCTTGAGCTCGGCCACCACCAGCCGGCCGTCGGCGCCCAGGCCCAGCACCCAGATGCGATCCCGACCCGCACCGGAGGCCGTCGGCACGCCGTCGAACTCGAAGGTGATCACCTTCACGGCGGGCCCCAGGATGGCCGGGTTCGAGAGCACCCACTCCTGGAGGTCGGCGCGCTCCTCGAGGCCCGCTTCCTCGAGCGAGATCATCTGAGCCGGCATAGCAACCGACCCGGCAACCGTGAACAGCATTTCTTCCGCCATCTCTGGGATCAAGATAGGACAAACGGTCGTTGAAGCGCAGGAACCGAAAGTCACAGAAGTCTCAACAGATCCCCAAAACTCGTGTTCAGGCCCGGGATCTTGTCGGCTCGTTGTCTCCCAACCCCAATCCAATTTCTCTGTCCGTGCTGGGCCGTCCACCTCTGAGGACGGAGCGCGGTCGCCCGGTCGGACCGGACCGGCCCGCGGCGAGGATCGAGCGTCAGCCGGGCGCCCCCGGGGCCACGAGAGGCCACGGCCGCTCGCGCTCGACGATGCGGGCCAGGTCCAGCAGGAGCTGCTCCGCATGCCGCCGCCCGATGATCTGCATGGACACCGGCAGGCCGTCCCCCAGCCCGATCGGGATGGCGACTGCTGGGTGCCCGGTCGTGTTGGCCGGGATGGTCAGCGCCCCGTTGTTCCCGACCGCAGCCTCGAACCCGCGCTCGGCAATGAGGTCCACCCCGTCGACCGTGGTCGGCAACGGCCCCTCCGCTCCGAACGCGACGTCGGGGTTGGTCGCGCACACCACGAAGTCCACCTGCTCGAAGATCTGCGCCATCTGCACGATGGACGCCCGGCGCAACACCTCGATGCCCTTGGCCGCCTCGATGTCGAAGTGATGAGTGGCGATGTTGGCCGCCAGCATGATCTCGGGCGTCAGTTCCGGCTCGCACGCGGGGTAGAGGTCACCGAGCCCCACCAGCAGACTGGCGGTCCCAGCCATGGCCCACTCCATGCCGCCCTGGGGCAACGCGATCGGCACATCGTGCCGTTCGAGGCCGGCATCCTCGATCAGGAGGCCGGCCGCCTCCTCGACCTTCTCACGCACGGCGGCTGCCACGACCGCCGCCCCGAGGTCGACGCACACCGCGACCCGCTTCCCGCGGACGTCCTGCCGGCCGAGTCCCGCCTCCCAGCCCTCGACCCGGGGCAGCGAGAACGGGTCGTACTCGTCGTACCCGTTGCAGACGTCGAACCAACGGGCGGTGTCCCGCACCGAGCGCGCCACGCACCCCAGGACCGCGGTCAGCGGCTCGATCTCCGTATAGGGGCCCTTCGGGATCCTCCCGAAGGTCGCCTTCAACCCGAACAGGCCCGTGAAGCCGGCCGGGATCCGGATGGAGCCGCCACCGTCACCGCCCGTGCAGAGCGGGAACAACCCGCCCGCCACCGCCGCCGCCGAGCCACCCGAAGAGCCGCCGGGCGTCCGCTCCAGGTCGTACGGATTCGACGTCGCGCCGTGCAGACGGGTGTAGGTGCAGCTGATGCCGCCGAACTCGGATGCCGTTGTCTGGCCGGCCAGCACCGCTCCGGCCGCACGGAGGCGCGCCGTCATGGTCCCGTCGTAGTCGGAGACCCGGTCCTTGTGCACCAGGGACGCGTCGGTCAGAGGCCAGCCCTCCACCGGGTCGAGCTCCTTGACACCGATCGGTACCCCGCCGAAGGGCAGGCTCACGTCGGCCGCAGCCGCCGCCTCGATCGCCCGCTCCTCGTCGACGAAGCACACCGCGTTCAGCTTTGACGCTGCAACGGCCGCCAGTGATCCTTCCAGTGCTTCGGTCGGGGAGATCGTCCCCTCCCGGAAGGCATCGACCAACGAGCACGCGTCCCCCAGCCATGGTTCTCCCGTCACGGATCGCAGGCTACCCAACTCGCCCGCAGGCGAGTCCGGGACGCCCGGCCCGGCCGGACCCGCCCCCTGAGGGCCTACTCGGTCGTGCGCCGCCGGAAGAAGTGCGCCGCCAGCGGAGCGGCCACCGCCAGGATCAGGACCGACCAGATCAGCGAGGCCTCCACCGGATGTTGCATGGGCCAGGCATCGATGCCCTTCGATGGGTTGGGGTTTCCCCACAGGTCCCGCGCCCCCGCGCACACCGCGCTCACGGGGTTCCAGTCGGCGATCGCCTGCATCCACCCCGGCATGTGCAGCGTCGGCACCATGGCGTTGGACACGAAGGCCAGCGGGAACAGCACGATGAAGCCGAACGACGCGGCCGACTCGGGGCTCTTGGAGTTCAGTCCCACGCAGGCGGCGATCCACGTCAGTGAGTAGGAGAAGAAGAGCACCAGGAGGAAGCCGGCCACGATGCCGACGAAGCCGGCGTCGGCGCGCCACCCGACGGCGAGCCCCGTCAGCCCGACGATCAGGGCGCATAGGCAGGAGGTCATCAGGTCGGCCATGGAGCGCCCCACGAGCATGGCGGAGCGCCACATGGGCAGGGCGCGGAAGCGGTCGACCATGCCCTCGTGCAGGTCGGTGCTCAGCCCCACCGCGGTACCCATGGTCGAGGTGACCAGGTTCAATGCGAGCAGCCCCGCCAGTAGGTAGTCCGTGTAGGTGCCGCCACCGGGGATCGGGATGGCGCCGCCGAAGATGTAGACGAAGAGCACCGTGAACAGCACCGGCTGGATCGTCACGTCGGACAGCTGCATCGGCTCCCGCGAAATGTGCACCAGGTTGCGCCGCGTCATCGCCCACGTGTCCGAGAGCGGGCCGAACAGGCTTCCGGCGGAGCGAGGGCGGCCGACCCCCGTGGTCGTCGGCGTCAGCGTGGTCGTCGTCATGTGTGCGCTCCTTCCAGCTCGTGCCGGTCGTCATCGGCTGCCTCGACGGCGAGATCCACCTCGTCCTCGTCGTCCTCCTCGATGTGCCCGCCCGTGAGCGAGAAGAACACGTCGTCGAGCGACGGCTGGCGCACCTCGATGTTGTCCACCAGCACGCCGGCGGCGTCGAGTGCCCGCACCACCGAGGTGGCCAATCCCGGCGTGGCGTCGACGCCCGCGCTCAGGTGCCGCCCGTCCTCGCTCACGTGGACGTGGCCCGTCACCAGCGGCGAGATCGCGCCGACCGCGTCGGGGTGGGGCGCCGCCAGCGTCACCTCTATGTGCGCGCTCCGGCTCGCCTCCTTCAACTCAGTCGGCGTCCCGTCGGCGATCACTCGCCCGTGGTCCACGACGACGATGCGGTGGGCCAGCGCGTCGGCCTCGTCGAGGTACTGCGTCGTCAGGAGCACCGTGACCCCTTCACCGAGCAGTTCCCGGATGGCGTCCCAGACCCGCTGGCGGCTCGTCGGGTCCAGCCCCGTCGTCGGCTCGTCGAGGAACAGCACCGGGGGCCGCGTCATCAGTGACGCCGCCAGGTCCAGCCGTCGGCGCATGCCGCCCGAGTAGCCCTTGAGGACGCGGTCGGCGGCGTCAGTCAGCTCGAACTGGGCGAGGAGCTCGGCCGCCCGGGCCCGCGAGGGCGCCCGGCCCATGTCGGAGAGCTCGCCCACCAGGACGAGGTTCTGCCGCCCCGTCAGGAGGGGGTCGAGCGTGGCGTCCTGCGCGGCGACGCCGATGTGGCGGCGCACCTCGCCCGGGTGCTTCACGACGTCGATCCCCGCCACCGCGGCCCGGCCCGAATCGGGCAGGGCGAGGGTGGTCAGGATCCGCACCGCGGTCGTCTTACCGGCCCCGTTCGGGCCGAGCAGTCCCAGGATGGTGCCGGCGGGCACGGAGAAGTCGACCCCGGCCAGGGCCTGCGTCTCGCCGTAGCGTTTCGTGAGCCCTTCGGCCTGGATCATCAGCTCGTCAGCCATAGCTTCCTTACCTGTCGGTCAGTAACCTGGTCGAAGAGCGCCAGAGTACGGCCGCTACTAACCGGCCGTCAAGTAGAGTACTCAACCCGATGACCCAGACCGCACCCGCCGAATCCGAGGACCTCCCGACCGGCGCCCCACGGGGCGATGAGCTGGGGGACGGCGAGCGAGCCCCCGAGGCGGCGGCAGTCAACACGAGGGAGCGCATCCTCGATGTGGCCCTGGACCTCTTCATTGAGCAGGGCTTCGACGGCGCCAGCCTGCGCCAAATCGCCGAACGGCTGGGCGTCACCAAGGCGGCGCTCTACTACCACTTCGAGTCAAAGGACGACATCCTCATGGCGCTGCACCTGCGCCTGCACGAGTTCGGCCGGGACGCGCTGATCCGGATGGGGGACGGGCCGGTCACCCTCACGCTCTGGGGTGAGCTGCTCGGCGAGATCGTCGACCAGATGCTGGCCCAGCGCAAGATCTTCCTCATGCACGAGCGGAACCAGGCCGCCCTCGAGAAGCTGCACCGTAAGGACCACGACGCCGAGCATGAGGACATCCAGAACCAGTTCCGCCAGGTGCTGGCCGACACCAGGGTCCCGCTGCGGGACCGGGTCCGCATGGCCGCGTCCTTCGGTGTCGTCTTCTCGAGCCTCTTCCTCTCCGGCGAGGCCTTCTCCTCGACGACGAACGAGGAATTGGGTGAGATGCTCCGCGAGGTCATCCGCAACGTCCTCCAGGGATGACGGGATCGGTGTCGCCGGACGCTGCTGAACCTGGTTTCGCTACAGTCGACTCTGTGGAGGCCGATTCCGCCGGACCCGCGCACGAGCGCCCCTACACGTTGTGCATCGACGTCGGGGGCACGGGGCTCAAGGCCAACGTGCTCGGAGCGACCGGGACGTTCGTCGCTGACCGGGTGAAGATCCCGACGACCTACCCGATGCCGCCGGAGCTCATGGTCGAGAAGCTCACCGGTCTGGCGAGGAAGCTTCCCGAGGCCGACCGCACGTCGTGCGGCTTCCCCGGGATGGTGCGCAACGGCCACGTGCTGAGCGCGCCGCACTTCGTGACCAAGAGCGGCCCGGGCACTCAGATCGTCCCCGAGCTCCTCGAGTCGTGGTCGGACTTCGACCTCGCGTCGGCGCTGTCCGCGTCCATCGGCAAGCCGTGCCGGGTGGCCAACGATGCCGACGTCCAGGGCGCGGCCGTCGTGCAGGGCAAGGGCTTCGAGGCGGTCGTCACGCTCGGCACGGGCTTCGGCACGGCCTTCTTCATGGACGGACGGTTGTTGCCCCACTTCGAGTTCGCCCATCAGGAATTCCGCCAGGGCGAGACGTTCAACCAGCAGCTGGGTGAGCCGGTGCGCAAGAAGATCGGCGACAAGCGCTGGAACAAGCGGGTCCAGAAGGCCATCGCCTACCTAAATGCGCTCACGTTTTTCGACCACCTCTTCATCGGGGGCGGTAATGCCCAGCGCATCAACCGCCGTGATCTCGGCGCGGTGCTCGAGCGCATCACGGTGGTGGACAACTCGGCGGGCATCTTCGGTGGGATCAGGCTCTGGGACGAGCACCACATCGCCGTCGTCTAAGGGACAAGGACCCGCAACATGACCTCCGTCGATACACCGCCACTCGCCTGGGACCCCCTGGACGAGAGGTACAAGGTCGACCCGCACTCCATCTGGCGCCGGCTGCGCGACGAGGCGCCCCTGTACTACAACGAGGATCTCGACTTCTATGCGGTGAGCCGCTTCGCCGACGTCGATGCGTTCAGCCGGGACCCCAAGACCTTCTGCTCGTCGCACGGCACCGTGCTCGAGATGATCAGTCCGGAGCCGACGGACATGGAGATCATGATCTTCATGGACCCGCCGGATCACACCCGGTACCGGCGGCTGGTGTCCAAGGCCTTCACGCCGCGGCGGATGGCACAGCTCGAGGACGATATTCGCATGCTGTGCGCCGATCTCCTCGACGCTCTCGTGGGTCGGAGCTCGTTCGACTACGTGCAGGATTTCGGGGCCCGGGTCCCCGCCTACGTGATCGCCGCGTTGCTCGGCGTGCCGCCCGAGGACCGGGACATGGTCCGGGGCTGGATCGACGAGAGCTTCCATCTCGACCCTGAGAAGGGCATGTACAACGACGTGTCGGCGGTGGCGATGGGCAAGCTCCAGGAGTACGCCGCAGGTGCGCTC
>Ga0116215_1000719_pt1 | contig 24235 bp, 20 predicted proteins | sample Sb_taG_7_FD_89698 | JGI IMG/M metagenome (GOLD analysis project Ga0116215, IMG submission 89698) | Peat soil microbial communities from Weissenstadt, Germany - Sb_50d_2_FS metaG | ecosystem: Environmental > Terrestrial > Soil > Wetlands > Peat | place: Germany: Weissenstadt | collected 2010-09-21
CGCCTCGGGCTCGGGTCGGTGCGCGGGGTGGGCGAGACGACGGCGGAGCGGATCGTGGCCGGCCGGCCCTGGCGCGGCGGCGAGGACTTGGTGCGCCGCGCCGGTGTCACCCAGGCCCAGCTCGAGACGCTGGCGGCCGCCGGCGCGCTCGACCCCGAGGGCCCCGCGGACGGAGACGGGGACGGGGACGGCGAGGTCAAGGGGACGACGGCCACCCGCCGCCGGCTGCTGTGGGCGGCCGGGGCGGCGGCGCAGGGGACGCCGGACCGCCTGCCCGGGATCGTGGTGGGGGTCGAGGCCCCGCCGCTGCCCGAGCCGAGCCTCTACGACGCGGTGGGCGACGACCTGTGGGCGCTCGGGCTGGCGCCGGAGCGCACCGCCATGCATCTCGCCCGCGAGCGACTCGAAGCGATGGGCGTGACGGTGGCGGCGGCGCTGGAGGGGTGCGCCGACGGGGACAGGGTCACCGTGGCCGGCGTGGTCACCCACCGCCAGCACCCCGAGACGGCGCGTGGCGCCGTCTTCGTCAACCTCGAGGACGAGACGGGGCACGTCAACGTCGTCTTCTCCCGCGGCGCCTGGGCCCGCTGGAAGCACGTGGCCCGTCACGCGCCCGTGTTGTTTATCCGCGGGCGCGTGCGCAAGGGGCAGGGGGCGGTCAGCCTGGACGCCGAGCGGGTGGAGTCGCTGGTGGTGGGGACGGCGGTGCCGGCGAGCCGGGACTTCCGCTGAGTCAGCCGCTCTCGGGGTGCGCAAGCGCCGCCGCTCGCTGCGTGAGGTAGTCCCGCTCGCGCAGGTTGTCGGTGCCGTCGGCGGCGGCGACGTACTCCCCCCGGGCACCCTCGACGTCCCGCTTCCGCTCCAGGAGGTGGGCTCGCACCGCGTGGACACGATGCGAGCGTGCCAGCGGCCCCGAGGCCGACAGCTCGTCGAGGAGCGCCAGCCCGGCGTCGGCGCCTTCGACCATCGCCACCGCGACGGCCCGGTTCAGCCGCACCACGGGGCTGTCGGTCATCCGCTCGAGCAACGAGTAGAGCGAGAGGATCCGCTCCCAGTCGGTGTCCTCGTCGCGGGGTGCCGTGTCGTGCAGCGCGGCGATCGCCGCCTGCAGGGCGTACTCGCCCACGGGCTCGCGCTGGAGCGCGGCGGCGGCCAGTGAGATGCCCTCCGTGATGAGGGCGCGGTCCCAGCGCGAGCGGTCCTGGTCGGCCAGGGGGACCAGTGAGCCGTCGGGCGCGGCGCGCGCCGGCCGGCGCGCCTCGGTCAGCAGCATCAGCGCGAGGAGGCCGGTCGCCCCGCTCTCGTCGGGCAGCAGCTCGTGGAGCAGGCGCCCCAAGCGGATGGCTTCCGACGCCAGGTCGGTGCGGTCCAGGTCTGGACCGCCGCTCGACGCGTAGCCCTCGTTGAAGACGAGGTAGACCACGCGGAGCACGAGCGCGAGGCGCTCGGCGTGCACTTCCTCGCTGGGGGGCGCGAACCGCTCCCCGGACTCGGCCACGGTGCGCTTGGCCCGCGTGATGCGCTGGGCCATGGTCGCCTCGGGGACGAGGAACGCGGCCGCGATCTCACGGGTCGTCAGGCCGCCCAGGGCCCGCAGCGTGAGGGCCACGGCGGAGGCCGGGGGCAGCGCGGGATGGCAGCACATGAAGAAGAGGACCAACGTGTCGTCGCGCCCCGTCGCCGCATCGGGCGGCTCCGGTGAGGAGGAGGCCGCCAGCTCTTCGCGCCGACGCCGTGACTGGGAGCTGCGGGCGAGGTCGGCCATGCGACGCGACGCCACGCGCACCAGCCACCCGAGCGGACTGTCCGGGACACCGTCCGTTGGCCACGTGGCGGCTGCGGCCACTAGCGCCTCCTGCACGGCGTCCTCTGCATCGGCGAAGTGGCCGTAGCGGCGGACGACGGCGCCGAGGGCCTGCGGGGCGAGACCGCGCAGCAGGCCCTCGATGCCGGTCTGCTCGCTCACACCTCGGGGTCGGGGGCGCTCATGATCTGGCGCACCTCGATGCGCTGGCGGATCGGCGCGCCGCCCTGGCCGGGTGCCGCCGAGACCTCGGCCGCGATCTCCACGGCCCGCTCGGCCGTGTCGACCTCGACGATCCGGTAGCCGGCCAGGAGCTCCTTGGACTCGGGGAACGGGCCGTCGGTCACCAGCGGCGCCGAGGCGCCGTCGGACACCACGAAGCGGGCGTCGTCCGGGCCGGCCAGGCCCTGGGCGTCGACCAGCTCACCGAGTTCCTCCAGCCGCCGGTTCAGGGTCTGCTGGAACGCGATGTGGGCCTTGACCTCCTCGGGGGTCCATTCGTACATGGGTGCGCAGTCCGACTCCACACCCCCGTAGTTCTGCAGCAGCATGAATCGCATGGCTCCATCCTTCCCTCTCCGGCGCCCGGGTGGCGCCGTTCGGGGGGATGTCGGAGCCGGGCCTGCATTCTCGACACGTCGGGGAGACTTTTCGGCGGCGGAACTGGCAGACTGCCGGGACCACGCCCACCAGAGGAGCCAGTGACATGATCCGCCTTAGCGTTCTGTACCCCGCGACCGAGGGTGCGAGCTTCGACCACGACTACTACCGGGACAAGCACGTCCCCCTTGCCGTGCGCACGTGGGGGCTCGACGGGGCGGAGATCGACAAGGGCATCGACGGCCCCTACGTCGCCGCCGTGCACTTCAAGTTCGAGTCCACCGAGGCCCTGCAGGCCGCGATGGCCGCCGAGGGGACGGGCCACGTGCTGGCCGACGTCGCCAACTACACGTCGATCGCCCCGGTGCTGCAGACCAGCGAGATCGTTGACTGATCTGATAGTGGGCTTCGGGTGTGCTGGGCGCCGGTAACGAGATGACGACGAGCTCGCGGCTGGCACTCGTCGGGTAAGAGCGCTGGCCCGAAGCGCTCTACCCTAGGTGCTTGAGTTCGACCGTGATGTTGCGCAGTTCGCCGTCCCCGACGTTCTCGAGCGAGTGCGGCGTGAGGGCCTCGCCCCAGACGCTCGAGCCCGGCGGTGCGTGGGCCGTGCCCCGCGTGTCGAGTAGGACGTTGCCGTCGGGGCCGCGGCGGACGAAGTCGCTCACGCCCAGGATGTAGAGCACACCGGGCCAGCAGTGCGTGTGGACCGGCACCGTCTGACCGGGGCCGACGTGGGCCTCGAGCACTCGCACGTGCTTGTTCTCGAAGAGCAGGTCGTGGTACGCCGGTGCCGCAGTCAGCGCATCGAGCTCGGGCGGCCACGGCCATCCCGGCGCGGTGGGTGCGCTCACGTGACGACGAGGCCCTTGCCGGCGATGGGCGGCAGGTCCAACGCGGTGACGAGGCCCGGGGCGGCCGCCACGACGGCCGGGACGGCATTGACGAGGCGCATGGCGGTGGCCTTCAGGCCCGCCGTGTTGTGGTCGCCGTCGGTGCCCATCAGCTGGAGGTCGAGCGTGTAGTTCGGTTCGCCGGTGATCTGCACCCGGTAGCAGCCGTGCCCAGCGGGCTGGGGCCAGGACACGCCGAGGTCGTCGCGCAGCCTCGTCACGTGCTCGAGCACGACGACGGGCCGGTCGCCCACCATGCCACGGACCTCGAAGTGCAGCGCGGCCGCGGTGCCCGCCTTGATGGTGCCGGCGGGGATCTCGAAGTCCTCGGGAGCAGGTTCGCGCTCGTACCACTCGGACACGTCCGTCAGTGTGACGCCGAGGCCGGCGGCGATCTGGCGCACCACGCTGCCCCAGGCCATGGTCAGCACCCCGGGCATCAGCAGCATGGGCACGTCGTGCAGATCCCGGCCGAAGCCCATGACGTCGAAGAGGATCATGGGCTGGTTGTAGGTGTTGTAGTTGAGCACCTCCGAGCAGCGGACCTCCTCGATACGCTCGCTGATGCCGGTCAGCACGAGGGGGAGGGCGTCGTTGGCGAAGCCCGGGTCGACCCCGTTGACGAAGAGGGACACGCCCGCCTGCGTTGCCGCCGTGATCAATGGGGCGGCCATCGGGTCACCCGGCTCGGGGTACTGGAGAAAGACCGGACCGGACGACACGACGTTGATGCCGCCGGCGAGAAAGCGCTCCAGGTCGGCCAGGGCGTCGCCGATCCGATCGTCGGCCATGGCGGTGTGCACGATGCAGTCGGGCTTCGAGGCGAGCAGCGCACCGACGTCGCTCGTTCCTGCTACCCCCAGCGGTCGGCCGAGCCCGGCCAGCTCGCCGGCGTCGCGTCCTACCTTGTCGGGGTTGGAGACGAACAGTCCCACCAGCTCGAGCTCGGGATGGGCGTCGATCCCGGCCAGCGCGTGGCGCCCGACGTTGCCGGTGGCCCACTGCACGATGCGGTAACCCATGACGGGTCCTCCTTAGAGGTCGGGAAGAGGGAACTCGAGGTTGGGCGATTGCAGGCCGCCGTCGACCTCGATGATCTTGCCGGTGACGTAGGCGCCGGCGGGTGAGGCGAGGTACAGGATCGCCGACGCGATGTCATCGACGTGGCCGAGGCGCTTGAGCGGTGTGGCGTCCTCCATGGCGGTGCGCAGCTCGTCGCTCGACATGACGATGTCCAGGGCGGAAGTGGCGGTCGATCCGACCCCGATGGCGTTGACGCGGATGCGCGGAGCCAGGTCGCGTGAGGCCAGTCGGGTGTACTGCTCCAGCGCGCCCTTGACTGTCCCGTAGGCGAGGTAGCCGCGGCCGGCCACGTGGCCCATGACCGAGGAGATGGAGACGATGGCCCCGCCGGGGTGGTCACCCTCGAGCATGCGCGGCACGGCCGCCCGCACGAGCGCGTGCCCGGCCGACACGTTGAAGCGGAAGGCCTCCTCCAGGAAGCGGGGCGACGTGTCGAGCAAGGGGCGCGGCATGGTGCCGCCCATGTTGTTCACCACGATGTCGAGCCGGCCGAACTCGTCGTGCGCCCTCTGGGCCAGGGAGGCCATGAGGTCGAAGTCCGTGAGGTCGCCCGGCACGACGACGGCGCGCCGGCCGGCGGCCTCCACCTGCGCCGCCACCTCGCGCAGCTGCTCCTCGGTCCGGGCGGCGAGCACGACGTCAGCGCCCGCCTGGGCCAGCGCGATCGCCGAGGCGGCGCCGATGCCGCGTCCGCTGGCGGTGACGATGGCGACCTGGTCGGTGACGAGGAATCGGTCGAGGATCATGCGAGGAATGTAGTTGGCCCCACCGGGGGGGGGCCCGGTGCCCGGTACGGCCGGTCAGGCGGGCTATGTCTCGGCTCCCTCACCCGGTGCGGCGGGGGCAGCCGGCTCATCCCTCTGCCCGATATGGTCGAGCACCCCGGGCTCTTCCTCCAGGATCGGGAACGGCTTGGGCATGACCTTGGCCTTGACGTCGTCGGGCAGGCTGAGGTCGCCGCCGGTGTGTCCGACGCTGAAGACGCGTTCGGGCCGGGCGCTCCCCACCATCGAGATGCTCCACCGCCACAGTGCAGTCAGCCGGTGGCCGATGCCGTTGAGGAAGGCGACGTGGACGAAGAGCCACACCACCCATCCGGGGAAGCCGCTGAGGCGCACCCCCCGGACGCTCACGATGGCCTTGAACCGGCCGATGGCGGCGGCGCTGCCCAGGTCTCGGTACTTGAAGGGGACGCCTTCGCGGCCCTTCAGCCGCCGCTTGATCGTGTTGGCCGCGTGCAGGCCTCCCTGCATGGCCACCTCGCAGACGCCGGGCAGGTTGTTGATGGTCGCCATGTCGCCGACGGCGAAGACCTCGGGGTGCCCGGGGAGGGTCAGGTCGGGGAGCACGGCGATGCGGCCGGAGCGGTCGGTCTCGGCCCCGGTGACCTCGGCCAGCATGCCGGCGAGCGGTGACGCCTGGACACCCGCCGCCCAGATCGTGGTGCCACACTCGAAGCGTCCCTTCTCCCCGTCCGCGCTCTCGGTGTCCACCCCAAGCGCGTCGACTCCCACGACGCGCAGCCCCATGCGCAGCTCCACGCCCATCTTCCCCAGCTCCTTGGCGGCCCGGTCGGAGAGGTGGTCCCCGAAGTTGGCCAGCGGCTCCTTGCCGCCGTCGATCAGGATGACCCGGACGGCGGCGGGATCGATGGTTCGAAAGTCCTTGGTCAGGCTCCGGTAGGCGAGCTCGCGGATCTGGCCCGCCAGCTCCACGCCGGTCGGCCCTGCCCCGACGATCGCAAAGGTCATGAAGAAGCGCTGTTGGGCCGGGTCGGTCCGCGTCTCGGCGATCTCGAGGGCGCCGAGCACCCGGCGCCGCAGCTCCATGGCGTCGTCGATCGTCTTCATCCCCGGGGCGATCAGTGCGTACTCGTCGTGACCGAAGTACGACTGGCCGGCCCCGGCGGCGACGATCAGGCTGTCGTAGGGGTAGTCGTAGCCCTCGCCCGGGATGGATGCCGTGTGCACCACCCGCGCCTCCAGGTCGAACCCCGTCACCTTGGCCAGGACGACCCTCACGTTCTTGCGACGGCGCAGCAGGTGTCGAAGCACGTACGAGATCTCACCCGCCGACATGATGCCGGTCGCCACCTGGTAGAGCAGCGGCTGGAACAGGTGGTGGTTCCGTTGGTCGATGAGCGTGACGTCGACGTCGGAGCGAGAGAGGAGGCGGGCGGCCGGGAGGCCGCCGAAGCCGCCACCGACGATGACGACGCGGTGGCGCGGGGTTGCGCTCACGATGACTCCTTTCGTAGCAGTGGTCGGGAGGCCGCTGTCGTGCACACAGGGTACGAGGTCGGCATCAGCCGGCACCGAGCGCCGGCCGCGGGTGGAGATGGGCAACCCGGTGATGGCGCCGAGCGAGGACGAAGGACAGGGCGCCCATGGCGAGCGCGCAGACCGCCGTCGCGCCGAAGATGGCCGAGAGGCTGACGCCGGCGCTCTGCAGCGGGCCGGCGCCGAAGGCGGCGATCCCGTAGCCCAATTGGTAGAAGGCAATGGTGGCCCCCGCCACCATGGACGACATGGTGACGAGCTGCTCCTGGCTGAAGCTGATGGTGAGCGGGAGCAGCGCTGAGCAGCCCAGCCCCGCGATGCCGAACGCCAGCAGTCCCAGGGCCGCGGAGCCTTTGGGGAGCACGGCGACGAGCAGGAGGGCGCCGGCGAGGACGAAGGGGAGCAGATGGTAGGTGCGCGGCGTGGGGAACACCCGCTGGACGAGCGCAAAGAGCACGCGGCCCACGGTCACCATGACCCAGAACGTGGTCAGCGCGAGCGACGCCGTCGTCGCCGTCGCCCCGAGGTGTGACATCAGCGGCTCCGACCAGTTCCCGTTCATCGTCTCGCAGACGCCGTAGAGCACGGCGAAGCCTGCGAAGAGCCAGAAGCGCCGCGGGATGTGCAGCGGCGGGCGCGCCGCGACGGGGCCGACGCGCGGCGACGCCTCGGTCCCGGCCGGGTGGAGGGGGAGGCGGGCGCACACGACGAAGAGGCCGACGAGGAAGGCGCCTGTCATGACCGGCAGCCCCCACCACCACCCCACGCCGACGAAGAGGGCCACGAACACCGGCGCCAACGCGGTCCCGAGGCCGAGCAGGGCGTTGAGGGCCAGAACCGCCTTGTCGACGCCGCCCGGATGGAAGGCGGCGGTGAACGTGTTGAGCGCGGGCACCACCAGGCCGAAGCCGACTCCCAGGGCCGCGGTGGCCACCAGCAGCAGGCCGTAGGCCAGCGCCTGCGTGCTCGTGAAGAACTGGCTCGTCACCAGCAGGCCCATCGACACCAGGTCGGCCAGGAGGCCGACGAGGAAGACGCGCTTGAGGCTGTAGCGCCCGGCCAGACGGGCGCCCAGGAGCGAGGCCGTGATGGCCGTCACCACCTGGGGCAGGAACATGCTGCCGTACTGGGTGCTGGACAGCCCGTAGTGGGACGGGCTGGTGAAGATGGTGCTGGCGGCGGGGAAGGTGACGAGGGCGACGCCCTGGACCAGCCCGGCGGCGTAGACGACGGACGTCTCCGCTCGGGACCCCATCGCAGACCCGCGGGCGGTGGGGCTCAGGCCAGCCGCTCGGTGAGATGCTCGCCGACCCGGATCGCATTGGCCATGGCGGTCAGTGCGGGGTTGACCGCGCCGATACTAGGGAAGAAGCTCGTGTCGACCACGTAGAGGTTGTCGACCTCGTGGGCCTTGCAGTTCGAATCAAGCACGGACGTCTCGGGGTCGTTGCCGAAGCGGCACGTCCCGGCCTGGTGTGCCACACCGGCCACCGGGATGTCCATCGACATGTAGAAGTTCTTGTTGAGCACGTGGTGGGACGCCATACCGACATGGTTCAGGATCTTCTTGAGCTCACCGTAGAGACGCTCCGCCTCCTGGTCGTTGGTCGACGTGTAGGCCAGTTGCACGTTGCCGTCGGCCTCGAGCGTGACACGGTTCTCGGGCCGGGGGAGATCCTCCGTGGTGAGCCAGAAGTCCACGGCGTGGGCGGCGACGTCGGCCAGGCTCCAGTGGGGCGCGAGGAGCGTGAGATGGGGTTCCTCCCCCTTCATGGCCTCGGCGTTGGACTTGCCCACCATCTGGATGTTGCCCAACGGGTAGTTGTAGTCGGGGCCGTCGAAGTAGAAGTCGTTCAGCCCGAGCGTCTTCTGGAAGGCCGTCTCGTTGGGCTCCTTCGCCAGCGCCACGACGGCCTTGGAGTTGTGGAACATGTAGTTGCGCCCCACCTGGTCCGAGCCGTTGGCCAATCCGTTCGGATGAGCGTCGCTCGCCGAGGACAGCAGCAAGCGGGCGCTGTTGGTGGCCCCGGCCGAGACCACCACGATGTCGGCGGTGAAGACCTCTTCGGCGCTCCCGTGCTGGGTGATCACGCCGGTGACGGTGCGGCCGCCGGCGTCGGTCTGCAGGCGTGTCACCTCGGTGTCCACCAGGAGGGTGACATTCGGGTGCTGCAGTGCCGGGAGGACGGCGATGGTCTCGGCATCGGCCTTGGCATGCACCAGGCACGGGTAGCCGTCGCACCAGGTGCAGCGGATGCAGGCGCTGGTCGGAGGGTTGGCCTCGTCGAGGAGGATGCCACAGGGTGCGTTGAAGGGGTGGTAGCCGGCCTTCTCCAGGTCGTCGTGGATCTGCTGGATCCGGGGCTCGTGGCTGACGGCGGGCCAGGGGTACTGGCGGCTCCAGGCGCCCTCGGTCGGGTCCTCTCCGTGGTTGCCGTGCACCTGGTAGAGCCATTCGGCCTTCGTGTACCACGGCTCGAAGTCCTCATAGGAGACGGGCCAGGCGGGCGAGACGCCGTCGACGTGCTTGAGCTCGCCGAAATCACCCGGTCGGAGCCGGTACAGCGCGGCGCCATAGAGCTTGGTCGCGCCCCCGACGTAGTAGTGGACCCCGGGCTGGAACGCGTTACCGCCCTTATCCTGCCAGGAATCGGGCGAGACGTAGCGACCCTTGACGAAGACGGACTCGGGATCCCAGTTCTCCTTCTCCCGCGGTAGGAATCCGCCCCGCTCCAGGAGCAGGATCCGCTTGCCCGAAGGCGCCAGGGTGTGAGCCAGGGTGCCGCCCCCCGCTCCCGTCCCGATGATGATGACGTCGTAGTGCTCAGCCATCGAAGGACCTCCTCACCCCTTTCGCCCGTAGGCGCCGGGTGTGCTCGTTGTCGGGTGTGGGCTCGGACAGGTCCCGTTCGTCTCTAGACCGGGCTGCCACCGCGCTCGGCCTCGATCAGCCGGCCGACCGCGTCGATGAGCGCCAGGTGCGTGAAGGCCTGGGGGAAGTTGCCCAGGTGCTCGCCGGTCGCGGCGTCGATCTCCTCGGCGTAGAGCTGCAGCGGCCCGGCGAAGGCCAGCAGCTTCTGGCACAGGGCCCGGGCGCGTTCCCGCTCCCCGATCATGGCCAGCGCGGTGACCAGCCAGAAGGAGCAGATGGTGAACGTGCCCTCCTTGCCCTCGAACCCCGTGTCGGTCGAGTCGACCTTGTAGCGCAGGACCAGCCCGTCCTCAGTCAGCTCGTCGGCGATGGCGAGCACGGTGGCTCGCACGCGCTCGTCGTCGGGCGGGAGGAACTCCAGGATGGGAATCAGGAGCAGGGAGGCATCCAGCTCCTCGTTGCCGTAGTGCTGACGGAAGCGGCCCCGCGCGTCGACGCCCTTGTCGAGGATCTCCGCCTTCAGCTCGTCGGCCGCCTTGCGCCACGCCTCGGCCCGGTCGTTGTCCTGGCGGATCCGGGCCATGGTGGCGCCGCGATCCATGGCCACCCAGCACAGGACCTTGGAGGCCGTGAAGTGCTCGGGATCGCCCCGGATCTCCCAGATGCCCTGGTCCGGGTCCCCTGCGTGCGCGATGGCGGCCTCGACCATGCTGGCGACCCCCTCCCATACGGGATGGACGATCTGGGCCGCCCCCTGCCGGAGGTGGATCTCCACGGCGTCGAGGAGCATTCCCCACACGTCGTTCTGGTGCTGGTCCCAGGCGCCGTTGCCCACACGCACGGGCCGCGAGTTCCGCCAGCCCGACAGGTGGTCGAGGGTGTGCTCGGTCAGGTCCTTGCGGCCGTCGATGCCGTACATGATCTGCAGGTCGAAGTCAGCGCCGCTCCCGGCCACCGCCTCGAGCACGAAGGCGAAGTACTCAAGCGCCTCCCAGTCGAACCCGAGCCGGTAGAGCGAGCGCAGCATGAAGGAGGAGTCGCGGATCCACGTGTAGCGGTAGTCCCAGTTGCGCGCCCCGCCGGGTGTCTCGGGAAGCGAGGTCGTCGCTGCTGCCATGATGGCACCGGTGGGTGCGTAGCTCAGGCCCTTGAGCGTCAGGGCGCTCCGCTCGATGTAGCTGCGCCACGGATGGTCGGGAAACGTGCCGTTGGACAGCCAGTCCCGCCAGTAGGCGACGGTAGCGTCGAGCTGGCTCTGGGCCTCCTCGATGTTTGTGGGCGGCCGGTCTCCCCACGACAGGGCGGCAAAGGCGGACTCGCCCCGATCGAGGGTGGTACGGCCGTAGCACCGGGCCGCCGCCGACCCCAGGCGGATGGTGGAGGACAAGGTGAAGGTCGGGTCGCCCGCCGGAGGGCTCACGGTCATGGTGTTGTAGTCGTCGCCCTGGTAGGACCACGTCCCGGTCTGCGAGCCGTACTCGAAGACCGGGACGGCGTTCGCCACGACCTCGACCCTGCCCTCGATACAGGTGGCCAGGCGCAGCAGCGTGCCTGTGGCGGCGGCGTCGCTGGGCGCCCGGCGGTAGTCGGGGCGACGAGCCTGGTCCCCGATCGGCTGGATCACGAGGAGGTCGTGCACGACGAGCCAGCCGTTTGGGGTGTGCCAGGTCGTCTCGAGCACCATGGTTCCCGGCACGTAGCGCCGATGGTGGGGCACCTGGGTGCCGGTGGGACCGAACCGGAAATTGCCGGCTGCACGGTCGAGCAGGGCGCCGAAGACGCTGGGAGAATCGGGCCGGGGCAGGCACAGCCACTCGACCGAGCCGTTCGGTGCCACGAGACAGCTGTTCTCGCAGTCGGAGATGAAGCCGTAGTCGGCGATGGGGGGAAAGGTCTCTGCCTGAACGTCTGCGTCTGCGTCTTCGGTCACGCGCCCGATGCTAGGGAATAGGGGTGCCCGCCTCAAGGGCCATTGGGCCCGGCCCCGGTGACCTGTGGGTGATACGTCCTCAGAACGGTGACGAAAGGGTGAACGTCGGCGCCAAGAGCGTCCACAGGCGACCTTCGACTTCTCTGCAGCCGACCGGCTCGGTAGCGTACGACCACCGATCGGGAGAGACCGCGCCGTCGTCGGCGCAAGGACGGAGGTTCGACATGGCTGAGGAGCTGGCCGGCAAGGTCGCCATCGTGACCGGAGGCAACACGGGCATCGGCAAGGCGGTGGTCCTGGCGCTGGCCGGGCAGGGGGCCAAGGTCGTCATCGACTACGTCGCCAACGAGCAGGCGGAGGAGGAGCTTGAGCGCCAGATCGCCGGCCTGGGCGAGAAGGCGGTCGGCATCGAGGCCGACGTCTCCAAGATCGAGGACCTGCAGCGCATGGTCGACACCGCGGTCTCCACGTACGGACGGCTCGACGTCATGGTCAACAACGCGGGCATCGAAACCAGGACCTCCGTGCTCGACACCTCCGAGGCGCAGTTCGAGAAGGTCATGGCCGTGAACCTGAAGAGCGCCTTCTTCGGCACCCAGCTGGCTGCCAAGCAGATGATCGCCCAGGGTGGCGGGGGCCGCATCATCAACATGACATCAGTCCACGAGGACTGGCCGATGCCCGGCAACACCGCCTACTGCCTCTCGAAGGGCGGGATGCGCATGCTCACGAGGACCGCGGGCGTCGAGCTGGCCCCCCACAACGTCCTCGTGGTCGGCGTCGGCCCCGGGGCCGTCAACACGCCGATCAATGCGCAGACGATCAACGACCCCACCGCGCTGGCCAAGCTGGACAGCGCCATCCCGATCGGCCGGATGGCCGAGCCCCAGGAGATCGCGTCGGTGGTGGCCTTCCTGGCCGGCGACGGCGCGAGCTACCTCACCGCCACGACGATCTTCGCCGACGGCGGGATCATGCAGAGCAGCCCTGGCCTCTGATCGGCCACTGCCTCTGATTCAGCACTGCGCAAGGCTCCGGCCCGGATCCCCGACCGGCACCTCGGCCGGTCCCTACGGCGTCTCGGCCGGTGTGGTCTCCCCGGCCGCCGGCGCGCCGTCGCTCTCGACACCTCCCACCCTCGGCACCGAGAGCCGCTTGCGGAATACGTGGTAGCCCCACGCCTGGTAGATGAGCACGATCGGGAAGAAGATCAGCGCCACCACCGTCATCACCTTCAACGTGTAGGGAGGGCTCGCCGTGTTGCCGATGGTGAGGTTGTAGGCGGTGTTGGTGCTCGAGATCATGACCCGGGGGTAGAGCTCGCTGAAGAGCGCGCCCACCGCCCCGGCCATGCCGATGGCCGCCGCCGTGAAAGCCCATCCCTCCGCCTTGGCCTGCGCGGCCCAGGCCGCAGCGATGACGGCAAAGAGGCCCAGGGCCTCAATCGGCTTGGGGACGAAGCCCGTGCTGAGGCCGACGTGGATCCATGTCATGAACCCGAACGTCACCACCACGGCCACCGCACCGATGACGACCGAGGCCTTCTGGGCCCGATCGTGGAGCTCGCCGGTCGTCTTCAAGGTCAAGTAGGTCGCGCCCATGAGGAGCGAGAGCACCAGCATGGTGAGGCCCGACCACAGGCCGAACGGCGTGAGCAGGTCGAAGAAGTTGCCGGTGAACTCGTGGGAGCTGTTGATGGGCAGGCCGTGCAGCAGGTCGCCCAAGCCCACCCCGAGAAGCAGCGGGATGAGGGCACTGCCGATCGTCAGAGCCCACTTCCAGGAACTGCGCCAGCGGGGGTCGTCGAACTTGCGCTGGTACTCGAACGAGACCCCGCGCGCCATCAGGGCGGCCAGGAGGACCACCAGGGCCAGGTAGAGGGCCGAGAACATGGTGGCGTACCAGCCCGGAAACGCGGCGAAGATGACCGCGCCCGCGACGATCAGCCACACCTCATTGCCGTCCCAGACGGGCCCGATCGTGTTGACCAGCACACGGCGTTCGAGGTCATTGCGCCCGATGAACGAGTGCAGCATGCCGACCCCGAAGTCAAAACCCTCGAGCACGAAGAAGCCGGCCCAGAAGATGGCGGCGATCAGGAACCAGAAGTCCCCGAGTGTGATTCCTCCCATGTCGGCCTCCTAGTAGACGAGAGCGAACTCGTCCTCGTCCTCATGGGACGAGCCGAGCTCGGCGTCGGTGGATGAGCTGCTATCTGTGCTGCCGGTGCTTCCGGGTCCGCCCTCACCTTCGGACGTCAGCTTCGCGAGAGGGTCGTCGCCGATGGCGCGGCGGCCGAATCGGATCATCAGCCACCCGTCGGCCACGCCGAGCACGGCGTAGATCAGGTAGAAGACGATGAGCGAGATCCAAATGTCGGTCGCCGACACCGAGGAGGACACGCCGTTCTTTGTCAGCATCAGCCCCTGGACGATCCACGGTTGTCGGCCGTTCTCGGTGAGCATCCAGCCGGCCGTGTTGATGAGGAAGGGCAGGATCACCATCCAGGGCGCTATTCGCAGGAACCATTTGGCTTTTTCGAGCTGATGGCGGTACAGGATCCACGCTCCCCACAGCGCGAAGAGGAAGACAACGGTGGCCAGGTAGGCCATGACCCGCATGGACCAGTACTGGATGAAGACGTTGGGGATGTAGTTCCCGGGCCCGTACTCCTTCTGGTACTCGGCGTTGAGGTTGTTCAGCCCCTGCACAGTGCCGTCGACGTGGTTGGTGGCCAGGATGGAGAGCAGATCGGGGATGTTGATGATCTGGGTGGGGGTCTCGTCGTTGTTCCCGCCGCCGATCTGGAAGGCGGAGAACGAGCAGTGGCTGGGACACGTCGTCCACAGCGCCTCGGCGGCGGCGATCTTCATGGGCTGGTAGGTCCCCTCCACGACGCCGAGTTCGCTGCCGACGAAGAGGCCGAGCGCCACGGCCGGCAGGAGGACGACCAACGAGATCACCGCGGTGCGGCGGAAGGAGTCGACCTGCTGCTGCTTGCGCAGGTGCCAGGCGGAGACCGCGAGCATCACCACGGCACCGGTAACCAGTGAGGCCAGAAGCACGTGGGTGTAGCCCCACAGGAAGACGGGGTTGGTGAAGAGGGCCCAGATGTTGTTGAGCTGGGGTTGGTGCGTGTTGTTGTTCGTCGTGAAGCCGACCGGGTGCTGCATCCAGGAGTTGGCGGCCATGATGAAGGCCGCCGAGAGCATCGTCCCCGCCGCCACCAGCCAGATGCAGGCCAGGTGCGCCTTCTTCGACAGGCGGTTCCAGCCGAAGATCCAAATGCCCAGGAAGGTCGATTCGAGGAAGAAGGCCACCAGGCCTTCCATGGCCAGCGGTCCACCGAAGACGTTGCCCACGAGGCGGGAGTAGGCGGACCAGTTCATACCGAACTCGAACTCCTGAATGAGTCCCGTGACCACACCCACCGCCACGTTGATCAACAGCAACGAGCCGAAGAAGCGAGCCAGTCGGCGGTAGGTGTCGTCACCGTTGCGGTACCAGGCGGTCTGCAGCAGGGCCACCAGGAACGCCAGCCCGATGGTCACCGGGACGAAGAGAAAGTGGTAGATGCTCGTGCTGGCGAACTGCCAGCGGGCGAGGTCCAGGGGGTTCACGGGGTGTCGCTCCCTTCGTTGAGGACTGCTTCATTGAGATCGTCGAGGACGGCCGCGAGCTCCTTTCGGGAGGCGGGGGTCGCGGGACGAGGGTCGAGTGCGGTCTGGTCGTTCATCAGCTCGTCCCACCACAGGCCGGCGTAGCGACCACCGGAGCGCAGGAGATCGGCGTGGGAACCGCGTTCGACCGCGCGGCCGCCGTCGAGGACGATGATCTCGTCCACCTTGTCCAGGCCGGCCAGGCGGTGCGTGATGAGCAGCGTCGAGTGGCCCTCGGTGAGGGCCAGCAGGTCGCCGGTGAGGGCATCGGCCGCCGCCGGGTCGAGGTGCTCTGCCGGCTCGTCGAGGATGAGGATGGAGAAGCCGGCCAGCAGGGCGCGGGCCACCGCCACTCGCTGGCGCTGCCCGCCGGAGAGGCGGGTGCCGGCCGGCCCGACATGGGTGCCCAAGCCGGCGGGCAGGCCGGCGAGCCAGTCGCCCAGGCCGACCCGTTGCAGCACCTCCGTCAGATCCTCGTCGCTCGCCGAACGGCGGCCCACCCGCAGGTTCTCGGCCAGGCTGGTGGCGAAGAGATGCGGGCTCTGCTCGACCAGCCCGACCACCCGGCGCACATCGTCGGAGGCCAGCCGGTCCAGCGGCACCCCGTCGAGAGTCGCCTCGCCGGCGTCGATGGGAAGGAAGCGCACCAGGACGTCGGCCAGCGTCGACTTGCCGGCCCCGCTCTGCCCGACCAGTGCGACCCGGCGTCCCGGCGCGAGGTCGAGATCCACCCCGCGCAAGACCGGGCGGTCGGCCCCGGGGTAGCCGGCCCACACCGACCGCAGAGAGAGCGTGTGCGGCCCGGGCACCTCGCCGGACAGCGGCAACGGTGCGTCAGGCTCTTCGACCGGCGCCGGTGCGTCGGTGGCGGCGAACACCCGGCCGGCCGCCGTGCGCGAGCGCTGCAGCGCCTGGGTCGCCGCCGGCAGCGGGGCCACCAGCTCGAAGGCGGCCAGCGGGACGAGGGCGAGCACGGCGAGCAGCGCACCGTCGAGGTGCCCGCCGTGGGTGGCGCGCACCCCGAGGGTCAACGCTCCCCAGCTGGCGAGGCCGGCCAGTGCCGTGGTGAGACCGAGACCGATCCCGGCGGTGCCCGCCCCCCGGCGCGCCGTGGCGCGCAGGCGACGGTCCGCACCGGCGATCCGGTCCACCTGCTGCCCGGTGCCGCCCATGACCGTCAGCTCGGGTGCTCCTTCAATGAGGTCGACCACTGCCGCGCTGAGGTCGCCCCGGGCCGACGCCTGCTTGGACTCCTCCCGCTTGGCCAGGCGGCCCGTGAGCCACGGCACCAGCGTGGCCGAGACGACGAGGGCGACCAGCAGCACCGCTCCCGCACCAGGGAGCAGCACCCACATGACCGTCACGGTTCCCGCACCGACGAGGCAGGCGACGGCGAAGGGCTGGATCACGCGCAGTACGACGTCCTGCAGCGAGTCCACGTCGTCGACCACCCGGGCCACCAGGTCGCCCCGTCGAAAGAGCGGGAGGCCGGCCGGGGCGATTGCTTCGAGCCGGTCGTAGACGCGGACGCGGAGGTCGGTCAGTACCCGCAGCGCGGCGTCGTGCCCGACCAGACGCTCGCCGTATCTGAGGAAGCCGCGCGACAGGCCGAAGAACTGCACGCCCACGATGGCCAGGGTCAAGGAGGCCTCGGAGGGGTGGAGGGCCGCCCGGGAGATCAGCCAGGCCGAGGTGCCCATCAGGGCGATGGATGCACCGATGGCACCGGCCCCGAGCACCGAGGCCTGTGCCAGCCGGCCGGCGGCGACCCGCGCGATGCCGAGCGTTTGCCCGACGTCGGCCGGGCGGTCCGGTGCCGCCTCGAAGATGCCGCCGCTCACGCCACCACCACCGGGGCCGGGAGGTGGACCACGCGGTCGGCCAGCGCGACCAGCGCGGGGCGGTGGGCCACGATGAGGGCCGTACGCCCCTCGGTCAGCCGGCGCACCGCGTCGAGCACGTCGGCCTCGGTCCCGGCGTCGAGGCTGGCCGTCGGCTCATCGAGCACGAGGAGCGACGCGTCACGCACGAACGCCCGCGCCAGCGCGAGGCGCTGGCGCTCTCCCGCCGAGAGACCGGCGCCGCCGTCACCCAGGCGGGTGTCGACACCCTGGGGCAGGCGCCGCACCACGGTCGCGAGGCCGGCCGCCTCGAGTGCCGCCGCCACCTCCGCGTCGGTGGCGTCGGGCCGGCCGACGCGTACGTTGTCGGCCACGGAACGAGCGAAGAGGTGCGGGCGCTGGGGCACCCAGCCGATGCGGGCCCGCCACGCGTCGACGTCGACGTCGCGCAGGTCGACCCCGCCGAGGTGGACCTCTCCCGCGTTGGGGCTGCGGAGCCCGAGGACGACATTGAGGAGGGTGGACTTGCCGCAGCCGCTCGGGCCGGTGAGCGCCACGATCTCCCCGGGCTCTACGACGAGGTCAGCGCCCTGGAGGGCCGGGATACGACGGCCCGGGTACGTGACGTCGAGCCCGGCGATGCGGATGCCGGCGTCCCGGGGCCGATCCGTGCCGAGCGGACGATCGCCGACCGGCGTCTCCAGGAGCTCGAAGACCTCCTCGGCCGCCTTCATCCCGTCCGCGCTGGCATGGAAGTTGGCGCCGAGGGCCCGCAGGGGCAGGTACGCCTCTGGCGACAGGACGAGCACGAAGAGCGCGGCGTGGAAGTTCATGTCCGCATCGAGCAGCCGCAGGCCGACGGCGACGGCGACCAGGGCAACCGAGACGGTGGCCAGCAGCTCGAGGATCAGCGACGACAAGAACGTCAGCTTGAGGGTGGCCAGCGTGGTGGTCCGGTAGCGGTTCGTGACCTCGGCGATGGCATTCGCCTGGGCCTTGGCCCGGCCGAAGACCTTTAGGGTGGGTAGGCCGGCCACCACGTCGAGGAAGTGCCCGGCCAGCCGCTGGAGCGACCGCATGCGGGCTGCGGTTCGGTCCCGGGTCGTGAGGCCCACCAGACCCATGAACACGGGGATCAGAGGCACGGTCACCGCGATGAGGGCCGCCGAGATCCAGTCGGCGCCGGCGACCACGGCGATGATGGTGACCGGGACGATGACGGCCAGGAACAGCTGGGGCAGGTAGCGCGAGAAGTAGCCGTCGAGGGCGTCGATCCCGGTCGTGACGAGCACGGTGAGCCGCCCATTGTCCTGCTGCTCGAGACCGCTCGGCCCGATGGCGGCGATGTGCTCGGCCGCTGAGTGCCGCAGCTCCGACTTGGCCGACGCCGAGGCCCGGTGCGCGGCACGCTCGGTCGCCCAGGCCAGGACGGCGCGCCCGACGATGACGGCGAGCAGGAGGACGAGAGGGTCGCGCAGCGAGGAGAGCGACCCGTGGTGGAAGAAGGCGTCGTTGACGACGGTGGCGATCAGCCAGGCCTGGGCCACGACGAGGAGTGCGGTGGCGCCGCCGACGCCGACGGCCAGGACGATGAAGCGCCGGGTGGTGTGCGCGTAGCGCAGCAGCCGTGGGTCGAGGGCACCGCCGCGCCGTTCGCGGGACCGGCGGGCCGACCGGTCCGTCGCCTTCGCCCCTGCGTGCACCGATGCCTTCTCCCGTCGGTCGCTCCAGGGACGCGAGGTTTGCACAGAGGGCCTCGGTCCCGCGGGTTCAAGTGTGAAGGGGACTCCGGGCGCGGGCTAGGGACCAAGGTCACAAGACCTACAGCGCACAACTGTACGATTATCGGCTCCGGCTCCTTGACGGCGCGTGCGCGCGGACAGCAGGGTGGCTCCGTGGCTCGGCTCCTCTCCATCACCGACCGCGCCCTGCGCCGCTGCTGACACCCGCTGGCCCGTGCCGACGAGGTCACCGGCCAACCGCTCGGCGTCATGCTGCTCGGCCAGCCCTGGGTCCTGTATCGCTCGGGCGGCGAGGTGCGCGCCTTTGCCGACCGCTGCCCGCACCGCCGTTGTCCGCTCTCGCTCGGCCGCTGCGACGACGAAGGCGTGCTCCAGTGCCCTAGCACGGCTGGCGCTTCGACGGCGCGGGCCGCTGCATCGAGATCCCGGCCCTGGGGGCGGGGGCGACCCTGCCGCCGGCGGCACACCTGGAGCCGGCCACGGGCGCGGCCGAGGCCCACGGCATGGTGTTCGTCGCGCCCGAAGAGCCGATCGCCCCGCTCGGCGCCATCCCCGAGGCCGACGACTCCTCGTTCATGGTCGGCGAGCTCCCGACGCTGCGGGCACGGGCCTCGGCGGGCCTGCTGGCCGACAACTTCCTCGACGTCGCCCACTTCCCCTTCGTGCACGCCGGCACGTTCGGCGCCGAGGAGGCGGCCGAGGTGCCCCCCTACGCCGTAGAGCGCGACGACTGGTCCTTCACCATGAGCTACGAGCACGCCTTCGCCCACCGTGAGGACCCCGCGCCTCGCGCACGGGCAAGCGCCCGCTCGTCCAGACCCGGCCCCTCACCTACCGGCTGAGCGCGCCGATCCACCTCCGGCTGCGGATCGACTTCGTCGGCTCGGGACTCGTGCGCTGACAGCGTCCGCGTCGTCGGGGTGACGATCGAATGCAGGCGCCCGGTCGCCCCGGCGCCCTGTGCTCAGCGCGCCAGGGCGGCGCAGACCGCCAGCTCGAACGAATGCCGCAGGCTGGGGAAGAGCGCCTTGTTCGTCGAGGGGGAGATCTGCGCGCTGACGGTGAGGCTCACCGAGTCCGCCCCATTCGCCGAGGCGGCCACGAACTGCGTGTAGCCGAAGGTGTTGCCCGTGTGCCCGTAGACGGTGCCGCACGAGGTCTGGTAGCGGAAGATGGCCAGGCCGGCGGCGTTCGCTCCGGGTCCCGGTGGCTCCGACGTGGCGCCATTGATGAACTGGAACTGCTTGGCCCGGGTGGCGGCGTTGGTAGTGGCACCCCGCACGTAGCCGCGGACGAAGCGGTTGGCCTCTGCGGGCGTCGACACTATGCCACCCGCGGCCCACGCCCACCCCGCCGCCAACACCTCGCTGGCATCCTTCGGGCTCGTTCCAGGCTCCGGCGAGTAGCCGTGCATGAAGGGAACCGGCATGGTGGCCGATGCGGGCAGGCTCGTCTGCGTCAGGCCGAGCGGCTGGTACACGTCCTGCTGGAGCACGCTGTCGTATCCCACCCCTGTCGCGGCCTGGATCATCAGGCCGATGACCACGTTGTCGGAGTTGGAATACTCGTACCGCGATCCGGGCGGGAACTCAAGGGGCTCCTCGGCCACGTAGCTGAGGAGTTGTGCCGGGGGAGGGGCCGTCTGCAGCGAGGCGGACACCGCCTTCTGGAACGCCGGACTGGCGCTGAAGTCGGGCACTCCGCTCGTGTGGTGTAGGAGCTCAGCCAGTGTGACCGTCGCCCACGCCTTGGGCAGGGTGGGTAACACCTGCCCGATCGTGTCGTCGAGTGACAGTTTTCCCTGGGCCACGAGGGCGAGTGCCGCGGCACCGCTGAAGGCCTTCGAGACGCTGGCGATCCGGATGTGGTCGGTCACCTGCGGCGGCGTGGCGCTCCCGGCCACGGCGGTCCCCGCGGTGATGACCGACGTCGTCCCCCCTCGCTGCACCACAGCAATGGCCCCCGGGGGGCCTCCCGGCGCGCCCACCAGGTCGCGCAGCGCCGTGCGCAGGTTCTGTCGAGCGGCACCTGTTGCCGAGGCACTGGCGGCCGACGTGCCGCACGCGGTCAGCAGCAGTGCCACACCGGCAGCAGCCTGCACGCGACGACCGGTCATCATCACCATTGCATCCTCCTCGCCGTCGGGCAGCCCGGCTACTCGCCGATGTCCTCGTGCCAGAGTTCGGGGTCGGCGGCGATGAACCCGCCCAGGAGCTCGATGCACTCGGCATCGTCGAGCAGCGGGGGACATATGCTCGGTGCAGAGTGATGTCCACGGCCGCCGATCGTACCTACACGACCACGGTCGGGAGCCAGGAGGTGGAGCTCCCGCTCGTCCCCCTTTCCGACGACCTGACGATCGCGCTCCTGATCTGCGTGGACATGGGCGTCTCCTTCGCCGAGACCGCGGGGCGCGAGCTCGCCGAGCTCATGCGACCGGCCCGGCCCGAGATCGTCGTGTCGGTGGCGACCATGGGGATCCCCCTGGCCATCGAGGCCAGCCGGGCCCTCGGCCTCGACGACTACGTGATCCTGCACAAGACACCCAAGATCCACCTGGGCGAATCGTGGGCCGAGCCGGTCTACTCCATCACGACCGACAAACCCCAGCGGTTGCGCATGGATCCCGCCCGGGTCGGCGCGGTGCGTGGCCGACGGGTGGCCGTGGTCGACGACGTCATCTCCACCGGGGCCTCGCTGTCGTCCGCGCTGCGCCTGGTGCGCCGCATGGACGCCGAGCCTGTGGTGATCGGGACCCTCATGACCGAGGGCGGCGGTTGGAAGGAGGTGTTGGGCCCCGACGCCGCGCTGGTCCGCACGCTGGGTGCCATGCCGCTGTTCCACCCTGACGGCGAGGGAGGCCTCACCGAAGACTGGGGCTGAGGGGCGACGGCCGTCCTACCCGGCGGTCGCGTGCAGGGCTTCGGTGATGTCGTTGATCGCCGACTGCTCGGACTCGCTCACCTCTTGACCATGCTCCCGGTGGGCAGCTGCGACCTTGTGAGACAGGTTGACGATGAACCGGCGATATTCGTCGACCTCCTCCGGCGCAGCCTTGCTCTCGAGCAGAGTGACCGAGTCACGCACGTGTTGCAATCCGTGCTGCCTGAGCTCCTCGGGAGAGTGGTAGTGCGTGTGATCCCGCTCAGGTTTCGCGGCGACGATCTCGTCGAGAAGCTCGCTCTTGCCATGCTGCTGGCGCGCCTCGACATAGGCCTTGGCCATGGCGATGGTCTCGCGGAAGGAGCCTCCTCGTTGGGCGGTGACCACGATCATTCCGGCACTTGGAGGCGCTTCCAGGATCAGCTGCCATTCCTCAGCCGTGAAGTCGGACTTCGAGGTCATGGCCAGTCTCCTGTCTCTCGCAATCGCCATCTCAGTTCGTTGCACGCACCGTAGCGTCTGCTCATAGCGGCGAGAGCTTCTATTCCTCGCCGGAGAATCGCTCCCATGCCGACTGTCTCGTCATCCCCAACGACGTCCCGATGGCCGCCCAGGTCGCGCCAAGCTCTCTTGCCCTCTTCACGAAGCGGGAGAGATTGCTTTCGACCCGCGCACCTGCGGCCGCCATCCGAGGGAGGCTCGCAAGCACTCCGTCGAGGTCAAGGTCCTCTTCCCAAGATGTCAGCCGTGGTGGCAAGGAGGGTGGGCTACTGATGATCTGGCGACACAGATCGACGCACTGATCACAGATGTAGACCCCTGGACCAGCGACCAACTTCGCAACTTCGTTGTCCGGTTTCAGACAGAACGTCCACCTTACAGCGTCAGGAATCTCCTGACGCTGAGGACTACGTCCTAGTGCCGCCAGGAGCGCTCCGCTCGGGCTTGGGTTGCCGCGTGACGGCCGGAGCGTCGGCCGAAGAACGAGCCGTCGCCGAGACTGATGCCGCTGGCGTAGTGGTGGGCCGCCAGGCTGGCGGCGGTCCGGCCGACAGCGTAGAGACCCGAGATGCGACGGCCCGCGCTGTCGAGTGCGGCGCCGTCGGGGTCGGTGACGAGACCGCCGAGCGTGAAGGTCGCGTAGATGGCGCCATGGTCAACGCGCAGGTCGATGGCGCCGATTCCGCTCGCCGGCGGCACGCCGATGGGCTGCAGGTAGGGCGCGCGCTTGTGGAATGCCGGGTCGTCACCGCGGGCCGCGGCCTCGTTGTACTCGCGCACCGTGCGGGCCAGAGCCTCGGGCGGAACGTCGAGATCGGCGGCCAGTTCCTCGGGCGTGGCCGCGGCATAGCCGACGCGGAGTCCGACGAGGTTCGGCTCGTGGATCACGTCATCGGTGATCATGTAGACGAATCCCTCATGGTCGCGAAGGGCGTGGAGCCCGATGCGACCGGTGTAGGCATCCTCGTTGATGAATCGCTCGCCCTGGCGGTTGACGAGGATCCCCCGTGCGAGACGGTGAGGTGGTCCGAGGGGCAGCGCGCACTCGAAAGCGTCGAGCCTGCTCGTCACCGCGCCTGCGCCGACGCCCATGCGGATCCCCCGGCCGTCGTCGGTTGGGGTGCCGATCCGCCAGGCAGCGTCGGGCACGTGGGCCAGTGGGCAATGCTCGGCGATCATCGCCTCGTTGTGGATGAACCCGCCGGTGGCCAGGATCACCCCGCCACGGGCCCGGATGGCGCGGGGTCCGTCGTCGGTCCGCACGCGCAAGCCGACGACGGGCCCGCCGTCGACGACCAGCGCCTCGATGCCAGCGTCGGCCACCACGCGAGCGCCACTGGTCGACACGGCGGCACCGAGGCGTTCCATGAGGAAGCCGCCGGCAGAGTCGATGCACTGCGGCTTGTGACCGCGCGGTACCGGAACCGAGATCTCGTCAAACGGGTAGGCATCCTCACCGCCGCTGAAAAGCAGCCCCGCGTCGTCGGCCGATTCGCGGTTCGGCTCGTCGCAGAACGCCGCCCGGAACGGCACGCCGATCGAGACCAACCAGTCGAAGTGGTCCGGCGAACCCTCGCAGTAGACGTCCACGCGATCGTCGTCCACGCCGGGCCCAAGGGCGGCCCGGAGGAACGCTGCCATGTTCTCCGGCGAGTCCTCGAAGCCGCATGTGCTCTGGAGGGCCGTGCCGCCTCCCAGGTAGATGAGACCGCCGGAGTTGGCCGACGTCCCACCGGGTCCTGCGCCACGTTCGACGGCCAGCACCTCCGCTCCTTTCTGGCGCGCCGCCACAACCGCGCACGTGCCGGCGGCGCCCAGGCCCACAACGACCACGTCGACCGTCTCGTCGAAGCGAACCTCGCTGACCTCAAGCCCCGGGATCGGCTCCATCCCCCTCCTCGCGTCAGAACCAAATGGTGAACCGCGCCGTGCCGTCACATCCTTGACCTGCACCCCCTGAAGGTGACGACGACGACAGCAAGGTTTGTCGAGCACGCTCTCGATCGAGGATTGACCCGCTCGCACGTTCCCGTGACCGTGAGCAACTCCTCACCCATGACGCATTATGACCTGATCCGTGAGGCTCCCTGCCACAGCCCAGGGGTCGATTGCGACTGCATTGACCCGGCGAACTGGGTCACCCAGGAA
>Ga0116215_1000731_pt1 | contig 24072 bp, 22 predicted proteins | sample Sb_taG_7_FD_89698 | JGI IMG/M metagenome (GOLD analysis project Ga0116215, IMG submission 89698) | Peat soil microbial communities from Weissenstadt, Germany - Sb_50d_2_FS metaG | ecosystem: Environmental > Terrestrial > Soil > Wetlands > Peat | place: Germany: Weissenstadt | collected 2010-09-21
CGGCCCGGATGGTCTGCGTCGCGGTTCCCGAGCCGGCCGAACGGGACCGGCCGCCGTTCGCGATCGCCGACGCCGTCCTCGGCTCGCTCGCTGAGGCAGACGACGACCTCTACACTCGGCTCGTGGCGGCGCGAGACGTGTCGGCGGGAACCCCGCCCCTCGACCGAGAGGCACCATGACCGAGCCCGTCAAGCTGACCAAGCTGAACATCGTCGTCTCCGACATGGCGGCGTCGGTGGCCTTCTACCGGCTCCTCGGCGTGGAGATCGGCGAGAGCGCCGAGCCCTACACGGGTCACCATCGCAGTGCGACCATGGCGGGTGGGATCGACCTCGACCTCGACAGCTCGCAGTTCGCGTCCAAGTGGGATCCGGGCTGGCGGGGCGGCCTGGGCGTGATCGGGTTCGAGGTCGACTCCCGGGAAGCGGTCGACGAGCGGTTCGCGACGCTGACCGCCGCCGGCTACCGCGCCCAGCTGGCTCCGATCGACGCGTTCTGGGGTGCCCGGTACGCGATCGTCGAGGATCCCGACGGGAACCCGGTCTCGATCACGAGCCCGCCCGACGACGCCATGCGGTCGGCGCCGATCGAGCCCTGAACCGCTCCCCCCAGGTGACGGGGGCGGTACTCATTTCTTTTAGGCTTGCCCAACCCGGCCGACCCGGCCGGGTGTCGGGAGCCACCCCGACGAGCGAACTTCCCGAGAGCCCGGTGTTTCGACCCATCCCCACCGACGTCGACTTCGTGACCCTCGAGAAGCAGGAGCTCGACCGCTGGGCCGCGCACGACGTCTTCGCCCGTTCGGTCGCCAGTCGCGAGGGCGCGCCACCGTGGATCTTCTACGAGGGCCCGCCCACCGCCAACGGCAAGCCGGGCCTCCACCACGCGTGGGCGCGCGTCTACAAGGACCTGTTCTGCCGGTTCCGGACGATGCGCGGGCACCGGGTCGATCGGCGGGCCGGCTGGGACACCCACGGGCTGCCGGTCGAGGTCGAGGTGGAGAAGCGTCTCGGCATCAGCGGCAAGCGCCAGATCCAAGAGGAGGTCGGCATCGCCGAGTTCGTCAGGCTGTGCCGAGAGTCGGTGGTCTCCTACGTCGAGGACTGGCGCGAGCTGACCGTCCGGATCGGGTACTGGCTCGACTTCGACGACGCCTACTGGACCCTCAACCCCGAGTACATCGAGTCGGTGTGGTGGCACCTCCGCCAGCTCTTCGACCAGGGCCTGCTCTACGAGGACATCAAGGTCGTCCCCTACTGCCCGCGCTGCGGCACCGGACTGTCCAGCCACGAGCTCGGTCAGCCCGAGGTCTACCGGGACGAGGAGGACGAGTCGGCCTACGTCCGCCTGCTCCTGACCGACGCCGATCCGGCGCGGGTGGGTGGTGCCACCTCGCTGCTCGTGTGGACGACCACCCCCTGGACGCTTGTCTCCAACAGCGGGGTGGCCGTGCACCCCGACCTCACCTACGCGGTCGTCGACGGGATGCTGGTGGCCGAGCCGCTGGTGGAGCAGGTGATGGGCGAGGGAGCCCGGATCACCGGACGGGTCCTGGGGGCGGACTTGGTCGGACTGCACTACGCCCGCCCACTCGATCTCGTTGCCACCGAACCCGGTGGCGACGGGTGGCGGGTCGTGCCGGCCGACTTCGTCACCACCGACGAGGGCACCGGGCTCGTGCACATGGCTCCCGCCTTCGGCGAGATCGACCGCCAGGTCGGGCGGGACCAGGACCTTCCCACCCTCAACCCGGTCGGCCCCGACGGCCGGTTCACCGACGCGGCGGGCTGGCTGGCCGGGCGCGAGGTCAGGGAGGCGAACCACGACATCAACGACGCGCTGGAGGCGGCGGGGCTGCTCTTCCGGCGCCTGCCCTACGTGCACTCCTACCCCCACTGCTGGCGCTGCCGCACTCCGCTCATCTACTGGGGCAAGCCCAGCTGGTACGTGGCCACCTCGACCCGCAAGGACGACCTCGTCTCGCAGAACCAGACGATCGACTGGCACCCCGGATACATCCGGGACGGCCGCTTCGGGGAGTGGCTCGCGAACAACGTGGACTGGGCGCTGTCCCGGGACCGGTTCTGGGGGACCCCGCTGCCGATCTGGCGCTGCGGGTCCGGCCATGTCACCTGCATCGGCTCGCTCGCCGAGCTCTCCGAGTTGGCCGGACGCGACCTCGCCGACATCGACCCCCACCGCCCGGTGGTCGACGAGGTCACCTTCGCGTGCCCGGAGTGCGCCGAACCGGCCCGACGAGTCGAGGCCGTGATCGACACGTGGTTCGACTCCGGCTCGATGCCGGCCGCCCAGGTCGGCTACCCGTACCGCGCTGGGTCGGCCGAGCGGTTCGAGTTCCCGGCGGACTTCATCTCGGAGGCGATCGACCAGACGCGGGGCTGGTTCTACACACTGCTCGCCGTCAACACCCTCGTGTTCGGGTCCACCCCCTACCGCCACGTGGTGTGCCTCGGGCACATCGTCGACGCCCAGGGCCGCAAGGCCTCGAAGTCGCTCGGCAATGTGTTCGACCCCTGGGAGGTGCTCAACACCCGGGGCGCCGACCCGATGCGGTGGTGGATGTTCAGCCAGGGCTCGCCGTGGACGCCCACCCAGGCCTCGATCGCGGCGATCGATGTGGCGATGCGCGAGACGCTGCTCACCCTGTGGAACACGGCCAGCTTCTTCACCACCTATGCGGCCGCCAACGGCTTCGACCCGGCCGATTCCGGCGTGCCGGCGCCGGCCGAGCGGCCCGAGCTCGACCGTTGGCTCCTGTCCCGTCTGTCGTCGGCGACCGCCGAGGTCACCGAGGCGCTCGACCTCTACGACCCGTTCCGGGCGGCCACCGCCTTCGCCCGGCTCGTGGACGAGATCTCGAACTGGTACGTCCGGCGCAGCCGCCGCCGGTTCTGGCACACCGACCCGGACGCGCCCGAGGGCGACAGCCTTTCTGCCCACGCCACCCTGCACGAGACGCTCTCGACCGTCGTCCTCCTGCTCGCGCCCTTCTGCCCGTTCCTGGCCGACCGGCTCTGGCACGAGCTGACCGGCGCTCCCGAGGACGCGTCGGTGCACCTGGTCGACTGGCCGGCGTCCGATCCGGCGCTGGTCGACCCGGGTCTCGAGGCCGCCATGGCCCAGGCCCGGCGGCTCGCGTCGCTCGGGCGCGCCGCACGCAGCGACGCGGGGGTCAAGGTACGCCAGCCCCTCGCCCGTGCCCTCGTCTTCCTCCGGGCCGGCGCGCCGGCGCTCCTGGCCGAGGTGGTGGCCGACGAGCTCAACGTCGACCGGGTCGAGGTGGCGGCCGAACTCGAGGACGTCATCGCCTACGGGCTGCTCCCCAACTTCAAGCTGCTCGGACCGCGGCTCGGGCCCCGGGTCCAGGCGGTGAAGGCCGCGCTGGCCGAGATGGACGCGGCCGCGGTGGCCGCCGACCTCGAGCACGGCCGGCCGGTCACGGTCCGGCTCGCCGACGGCGACGTGGAGCTCGCCCCCGAGGAGGTCGACCTCCGGGTGCGGGGCGAGGAGGGCTACGCGGTGCACCGCGAGGGCGGGGAGGTGGTGGCCCTCGACCTCCACCTCGACGAGGACCTGATCCGGCGCGGGCTGCTCCGCGACGTCATCCGTCAGGTCCAGGACCTCCGCAAGGACGCCGGGCTCGAGGTGACCGACCGGATCCGGCTGAGCGTGGAGGGGCTCGACGCGCTCGGCCCGCTGGTCGACCAGCTGGCCCGAGAGGTGCTGGCCACCGACGTCCGGCCCGGCCCGGGTGACGGCCCCGGGTCGCCGGTCGAGCTCGGCACCGAGGCGGGGCGGGTCTGGATCGAGCTGGCCTGACCCCCGGCGCACGCCGCAGCGGGACGGTGTGGCGAAAGTCCCGTAGTCCCGTCGTCCCGCTCCCCGGCGAGTGGCCGGCTCGTCGGCGCGGACAGCTTGGCCTCGGGGTGGAGACGGGGCCGCAAGGCCGAAGAGACGGGTTGACCAGGTAAGGTCGGAGCGATGGCGGAGCGGACCCGGAAGGTCGTCAAGCCGATCGCGGCGGTCCTCGGTGTCGTCGCGACCATGGCCAGCATCTGGTGGTTCGCCCTGAAGCCACGCCGCAAGCCGAAGGACTGAGGCCCGGCGCCCAGGCCGCGGCGGGAGCGAGACGGATATGGCCCTCATCACGCGGAACCCCGCGACCGGGAAGGTCGAGGCGGAGTTCGACGAGCACACGCCGGCCGAGGTCGACGCCCGCCTGGCCCGGGCCACCGAGGCCTTCGCCACCTACCGCCACACCACCTTCGCCGAGCGGGCGGCCTGGATGCGGGCCGCCGCCGACCTCTACGACGCCGAGCAGCCCGACCTCGCCCGGGTCCTCACCATCGAGATGGGGAAGACCTTCGCGGCTGCGAAGGGCGAGGTGGCCAAGTGCGCGATGTGCATGCGGTGGTACGCGGAGCGGGCCGAGCAGCTGCTGGCCGAAGTCCCGGCCGAGTCGGACACCGGGACGTCGTTCACGCGGTTCGAGCCGCTTGGCCCGGTGCTCGCGGTCATGCCCTGGAACTTCCCGCTCTGGCAGGTGATCCGGTTCGCCGCGCCCGCACTCATGGCCGGCAACGTCGGGCTCCTCAAGCACGCCTCGAACGTTCCCCAGTCGGCACTCCTGATCGAGGACGTCTTCCGGCGGGCCGGGTTCCCCGACGGTGTCTTCTCCACGTTGCTCGTGGGGTCGAAGGACGTGGCCGGGATCATCGCCGACGAGCGGGTGGTGGCCGTCGCCCTGACGGGGAGCGAGGGCGCCGGCCGCAGCGTGGGCAAGGCCGCCGGCGCATCGCTCAAGAAGTGCGTCCTCGAGCTGGGTGGCTCCGATCCCTTCCTCGTGCTCTCCTCGGCCGATGTCGACCGGGCGGTCGCGGTGGCGGTGACCGCCCGGGTGCAGAACAACGGGCAGTCGTGCATCGCCGCGAAGCGGTTCGTCGTCGTCGACGCCGTGGCCGACGCCTTCGTGCCCCGTTTCGTGGACGCCATGGCGGCGCTCAAGGTGGGCGACCCGTTCGCCCCCGACACCGACGTGGGCCCGCTTGTGTCGGAGTCCCAGCGAGCCGAGGTTGCCGCCCAGGTGGACGACGCCCGGGCGAAGGGGGCCGTGGTCGCCTGTGGCGGCGACGCGGCGCCCGGCGACGGCTGGTTCTACCTTCCGACCGTGCTCACGGGCGTCACCCCGGAGATGCGCGCGTACGAGGAGGAGGTGTTCGGGCCGGTCGCGGTCGTCGAGCCGGTCACGGACCTCGACGAGGCGATCCGGGTGGCGAACCGGACGACGTTCGGGCTCGGCGCGAGCGTGTGGGCCGACGACCCCGAGGAGCAGCGGCGCTGCATCGAGGGGATCGAAGCGGGGATGGTCTTCGTCAACGCGATGGTTGCCTCCACCCCCGAGCTCCCGTTCGGGGGGATCAAGCGCTCCGGGTACGGGCGGGAGCTCTCCGACCTCGGGATCAAGGAGTTCTGCAACGTCAAGGCCGTCCGGATCGCGTGAGTCACCCTTGAACGGGCTGTCCGGGGGCCTCTGCTACCTCGATCACGCGGCCACCTCGCCACTCCGCCCGGAGGCGGCCGAGGCGATGGCGCCCTTCGGGGCCGACCGCTACGGCAACGCCTCGGGTGCCCACGCGATGGCCCGCGACGCGCGGACGGCCCTCGAAGAAGCGCGCGAGGTGGTCGCCGCCACGGTCGGCGCCGCGCCGTCCGAGGTGGTCTTCACCTCAGGGGGGACCGAGGCCGACAACCTTGCCGTCTTCGGGACACTGGCCAGGTGCACCGAGGGGCACGGCCCGATCAGCGCCGTGTGCTCGTCGGTCGAGCACGCCGCCGTGCTGGCCCCGCTTCGGGCGGCGTCGCGGGGGGCGGGCGCGGTCCTCGGGGTGGGCCGGGTCCGGGTCCGCGAGGTCGGGGTCGACGCGTCCGCCCGGGTGGACCTCGACGCGCTCGACGACGCGCTCGACGACACGACTGTGCTCGTGTCGGTGATGGCCGCCAACAACGAGGTCGGGACGCTCCAGCCGCTCGACCAGGTGGCCGCCCTCGTCCGCCGGCGGGCCCCGGCGGCGGCGCTGCACACCGATGCCGTGCAGGCCGCCCCCTACCTCGACCTGCCCGCCGTCGCCGGGGGGTGCGACCTCGTGTCGCTCAGCGCCCACAAGCTCGGTGGCCCGAAGGGGGTGGGGGCGCTCGTGGTGCGGGCCCCACTTCGGCTCGCCCCGATGCTGCACGGCGGCGGTCAGGAGCAGGAGCGGCGCAGCGGGACCCACGACGTCGCCGGCATCGTCGGCTTCGCGGCGGCGGCGCGGGCCGCCGCCGAGCGGCGGGACGGGGAGGCGGCGCGGGTGGCGGGACTGCGCGACCGGTTCGCCGACCTCGTGTGCTCGGCGGTTCCCGGTGTGGTCGAGAGCGTCGCGCGCAGCGCCACGCTCCCGGGGTTCTGCCACCTCCGCTTTCTCGGGATCGAGCAGGAGGAGCTGCTCGTGCTGCTGGACCGCGCCGGTGTCTGCGCCTCGGCGGGCTCCGCCTGTGCCAGCGGGGCGGTCGAGCCGAGCCACGTGTTGCTGGCGATGGGGGTCGGATCCGAGGAGGCCCGCAGTGGGATCCGGTTCAGCCTCGGCCACACGACGACCGAGGGGGAGGTCGCCCGGGCGGCGCACGGGGTGGCCGACGCAGCGGCCCAGCTGCGGGGCTGAACGGCCGAGAGCCGCGCAGCCCGATGGCAGACTGCGGGCGTGCGGGTGCTGGTGGCCATGTCGGGCGGCGTCGACTCGTCGGTGGCGGCGGCGACGCTCCTCGAGCAGGGGCATCACATCTGCGGGGCCACGCTCAAGCTGTGGGGCGGTGCCTCGGACTCGGGGTGCTGCTCGGTCGGCGACGTCGACGACGCACGCCGGGTCGCCCAGCAGCTCGGGATCCCGCACTACGTGTTCGACATGACCGACGCGTTCGAAGCGGCGGTCGTCGCACCCTACGTGTCGGCCCACGCCGAGGCCCGGACCCCGAACCCCTGCATCGAGTGCAACCGGCACATCAAGTTCGCGCGGCTGCTCGAGCGGGCCGAGCGACTCGGGTTCGACGCCCTGGCCACGGGCCACCACGCCCGGGTGGTGCCCGGTCGTGACGGATCCAGCCACGAGCTCCGCCGGGGGGCCGATCCGGACAAGGACCAGTCCTACGTGCTCTCGATGCTCGGCCAGCGTGAGCTCGCTCGCCTGGTGTTACCGATCGGGGAGCTGACCAAGCGCGAGGTGCGGGCGCGGGCCGGGTTGCTCGGGCTGCGCACCGCAGCCAAGCCGGACAGCCAGGACGTGTGCTTCATCCGCCGGGACGAGGGGAGGGAGCGGTTCCTGGCCACCCGCCTGCCGTTCCACGCCGCCTCGGTGGTCGACGCGGCCACCGGGGAGGAGCTCGGCACGGTCCCCGCCCTCGAGCTCGTCACCGTCGGACAGCGGCGGGGGCTTGACCGGGGGCCCGACGGGGCGCGCCGCTACGTGTCCTCGGTGGAGGTCGAAACCCGCAGGGTGCTGGTCGGCCGGGCCGAGGAGGTGGCCACCTCGGTGCTGGAGCTCGTGGCCGGGTCGCTGACCTGGACGTCGGTCCCGCTCCCGAGCGGGGCGGTCGCCTTGGCCCAGACCAGCGCCCACGGCCGGCCGACGAGGTGCACCCTCGAGGCGGAGCCGGCCGGGCTCCGGGTGTCGTTCGCCGAGCCGGTCCGGCCGGTCGCGCCCGGCCAGACCGTCGCGTTCTTCGACGCGGCCGACCCAGACCTCGTGCGCGGTGGGGGGATCGCAGCCCGATGAAGACCACCGCACCGGACGCCCGCGCGGCCGAGCTGCGGGCCGCGATCGACCATCACAACGAGCGGTACCACGTCCTCGACAGCCCGGAGATCTCCGACGCCGAGTACGACGCGCTGAAGCGGGAGCTGCTCGAGATCGAGGCTGCGCACCCCGAGCTCGCCACGCCCGACTCGCCCACCCTCACCGTCGGTGGTGCGCCCTCGGAGCTCTTCGCCGAGGTGCGCCACGAGGTCCCGATGATGAGCCTCGACAACGCGCAGACCGAGGCCGAGCTGCGCAGTTGGGCCGACCGGCTCGTCCGGCTGGCGCCCGAGCTCGACCTCGCCACGTTGGCCTTCTGCTGCGAGCCGAAGGTGGACGGGGTGGCCATGTCCCTCACCTACGACGACGGCCGGTTCGTGCAGGCCGCGACCCGGGGCAACGGCGTGGTCGGCGAGGACGTGACCGCCAATGTGGCCACGGTCTCCTCGGTGCCGGAGTTCCTGTCCAAGAAGACCGCCCCGTTCCCAGCCCGGCTGTTCGTCCGCGGCGAGATCTACATGCCGACGGCCGACTTCGCCGCGCTCAACGAGCGGCAGCTGGCCGCCGGGGCGAAGGTCTTCGCCAACCCGCGCAACTCGGCGGCCGGCTCACTCCGCCAGAAGGACCCGAAGATGACGGCCGACCGGCCGCTCGCCTTCTGGGCCTATCAGCTCCGTGGCCCCGACGGCGGCGCGCCCGACGGGTGGGCACCCGACCACCAGAGCGGCGCCCTCTCGCAGCTGGCCCGGGCCGGCTTCCCGGTGAGCCCCGACGCCGTCAAGGTCGTCGGCATCGACGCGGTGGTCGCCCGATGCGCCGAGCTCGAGGAGCGCCGGCACGACCTGCCCTATGAGATCGACGGCGTCGTGGTGAAGGTGGACGAGCTGTCCCTCCACCGGCGCCTGGGCCAGACCTCCCGGGCGCCCCGCTGGGCGATCGCCTTCAAGTTCCAGCCCGAGGAGCTGGCGACCCGGCTCCTCGACATCGAGGTGTCGATCGGGCGAACCGGACGGGCCACCCCGTTCGCCCGCCTGGCCCCGGTGTTCGTCGGGGGCTCCACGGTCCAGCTCGCCACGCTGCACAACCAGGACCAGGTGGCGGCGAAGAACGTCCGTCCGGGGGACATGGTGCTCGTCCACAAGGCGGGGGACGTGATCCCCGAGGTGGTCGGGCCGTTGCCCGGGCACCCCGACGCGCCCAAACGCCGGCGCGGCCCCTGGCACTTCCCGACGGTGTGCCCCTCCTGCGGGGGCCCGCTCGTTCGGCTGCCCGGGGAGAGCGACACCTACTGCACGAACATCGACTGCCCGGCCCAGCGGGTCCAGCGCATCGTGCACTTCGCCTCGCGCGGCGGCATGGACATCGAGGGCATGGGCGAGCAGCGGGTGTACCAGTTCGTGCGGGCGGGACTGATCTCGGATCCGGCCGACCTGTACGGGCTCGAGGCCGGGCCGCTCGTCGGGCTGGAGGGGCTCGGGGCGCTGTCGGTCGCCAACCTGCTCGGTGCGATCGAGGCGTCGAAGCGCCAACCGCTCAGCCGGCTGCTCGTCGCCCTCGGCATCCGCCATGTCGGCCCGACCGTGGCCCGCGCGCTGGCGAGCGGGTTCGGCACCCTCGACGCGCTGCGCGCCGCGCCCGCCGACGCGCTGGCGGCCCTCGACGGCGTCGGCCGGGTGATCGCCGACAGCGTCGCCGAGTTCCTCGCCAACCCGGCGAACACCCACGTGCTGGACCGGCTGGTGGCGGCGGGACTGCACACCGAGCAACCCGGGGGCGCCACCCCCGGCGTTGCCGAGGGCGGACCCGAGCAGACCCTGGCCGGGCGGTCGGTGGTGGTGACCGGCACGCTCGACGGCTACACCCGCGAGGAGGCGGAGGCGGCGATCGTCGCCCGGGGCGGCAAGTCGCCGGGCACGGTGTCCAAGTCGACCTACGCGGTGGTCGTCGGCGAGTCCCCCGGGACCGCCAAGCTGACCAAGGCCGAGAGCCTGGGGATCCCGATCGTGGCCGGGGAGGGCTTCGACCAGCTGCTCCAGTCCGGCGAGCTTCCGCCGACCTGACGCCATGTCGGCTGGTGGGAGGCGGTCCCACTAGCCTGGTCGGCGTTCCGATGCCGCTCATCACTGACGCCATCGGCCGGGTCCTCGGCGGGCGCTACCGGCTCGTCTCGCCTCTTGGAGTCGGCGCGTCGGCCCAGGTCTTCCTGGCCGAAGACGTGTCCCTTCGGCGCCACGTGGCGATCAAGCTGCTCCAGCCGGCGCTCGCCAACGACGCCGGGTTCCTCAAGCGCTTCCGGGCCGAGGCGCGCTCGGCGGCCGCGCTCAACCACCCCCACATCGCCCGGGTCTTCGACTGGGGCGAGGACGAGGGGGGCGGTCCCTATCTCGTGCTCGAGTACCTGAGCGGGGGGAGCCTGCTCGACCTCTTGGAGCGCGGCGTGCGGCTGTCGGTCGCCCAGGCGACGAGCGTCGCCGCCCAGGCCGCCCGCGGACTCGCGCACGCCCATGCGCGCGGCCTCGTCCACCGCGACGTGAAACCGGCGAACCTGCTCTTCGACGACGAAGGCCGGGTCCGGGTGGCCGACTTCGGGGTGGCCCGCGCCCTCGCGGATGGGGCCTGGACCGAGCCGGCCGGCTCGACCGTGGGCACCGCCCGCTACGCGGCGCCCGAGCAGGCCCAGGGGCTGGCTCTCGACGGCCGGGCCGACGTCTACTCGCTCGCCCTCGTCACCTTCGAGTCGCTGACCGGCTACGTCCCCTTCGTCCTCGACACCGCCATCGGCACCTTGGCGGCCCGGATCGGGGCGCCCCTGCCTGGCCACGGCGCCCTCGGCCCGCTCCAGCCGGTGCTCTCGGCGGCGGCGTCGCCCGACCTCGCCTCCCGCCCGGACGCCGCGACCTTCGCCGGCCGCCTCGAGGCCCTGGCCACGACGCTGCCGCGGCCCCAGGCGCTCCCCCTCGCCCCCGCGCCGGCGGGGTTCAACGAGGGTCCGCCCACCGTGGCCGGCCAGCCGGCGACCGATCTTGCGACGACTGCGGCGATCGACCGCACCGGCAGCCTGCAGCAGACCCGCGTGGGGCCGGACCAGGTGTTCGACGGCGATGCGCTGGAGCCGTCACGGCCCAGGCGCACCCGCGACGCGCGTCAGGGCACGCGCCGGTGGCTACCCATCGCGATCGTCGGGGCGCTCGTGCTCGCGCTGATCGCGGGCGGGCTCGTGTTCGCCTTCGACAAGGGGGTGTTCACCCCGAGCCACCCGGTGCCGTCGATCGCCGGCGACACGGTCAGCCAGGCCGAGCACGCCCTCGCCCAGGATCACTTCACGCTGAGGAGCGGGTCGCCGGTGTCGTCGGTCAGCGTGAAGGCCGGCCACATCGTGAGCCAAGACCCCTCGGCGGGGACGAGCCTCAAGCAGGGCAGCGCGGTCACCGTGTTCCTGTCCCGGGGTCTCCCGCGTGAGACGATCCCCTCGCTGCTCGGCCTGGGGTGCAACGGTGCCACCCGCCTGCTCGCGGTGAACCACCTGAAGGCCGTGTGTCCCCCCGGCGTGGCCGCCTACAACAACAACGTCGGCGTCGGCCAGGTCGTCGACTGGTCGTACAACAACAAGCTCGACGCCACCCACGCCCCCTACGGCGCCACCGTGTACATCGCGCTGTCGAAGGGCCCGGTCCCGAAGACCATCCCGAACGTGCAGGGTGACACCTATGCGCAGGCGGCCGCGGCGCTCCAGCAGCTCGGGCTGAACCCCACCGAGTCGAGCGCGGCGTCGGCGACCACGCCGTCGGGCCAGGTCGACCACACCGACCCGCCGATCGGCTCCCAGGTCCCGCCCGGCTCGACGGTCACGGTCTTCGTCTCGACCGGCCCGCCGACCGTGCAGGTGCCGAACGAGAGCGGCAAGACCGTCGCTCAGGCCGAGGCCGACCTGCAGGCGAAGGGCCTGAAGGTGGGCTCGGTCTTCGGTCCGAGCCACGGACAGGTGTTCGCGAGCGTGCCCGAACCCGGGACGACCGTCCAGGAGGGCAGTTCGGTCAACCTCTACACGGACTGACCCACCCCGTGCCCGACCGCCCCTGCGACCTGTGCGAAGCCGCGCGGATGACCGAGTGGTACCACGAGGACGACGTGTGCTGGGTCGCCGACTGCGAGATCTGCGACGTGCCGATGGTGGTGTGGCGCGAGCACGGGGCGTCCCCGCCCGATGAGGCGCTCGAGCACATGCTGGCCCGATTGACCGAGGTGGCCGACGGGCGGTTCGGCGCCGAGGGGTGGTCGGTGGACCGGGTGATGCGGCAGATCCCCGACCACTTCCACGCCCACGCGCGCGACCCCAACTGGTGGCACCGCCGCTTCATGCGCTGAGCGCATAGCTCGGGCCCGGCGGACCGGGCCCGAGCTCAGGAACCGGGCGGGCGGTAGTCGACCTTCTTCCCGGCGGCCCGGTCGATCTCGTCGGTCGTGAGCAGCGCGACCGTCTCGACGGTGGCGCCGCCGGCGCTGCTCACGGTGAGGGCCAGCGCGGCGGCCGACGCGTTGTCCGGGAACTCGCCGATGCAGTACGCGTCGGTCGAGCCGAACGCGAAGTAGAGCTCCTCGAGGGAGCCGCCGGCGCTCTTCGCAGCGGCCGAGGCCGCCTCCTTGCGGGCGGTGCCGCCCTTGGCCAGCACGCCCTTCACGCCCTCGGTGGTGTAGGAGATCTTCAACAGGTACTTGGGCATCGCACCCCTTTCCGACGTGGACCCGGTGTTCGACCGGACCGTTCGACCCTCTGAGTATGGAGCCCCGGGCCCCGGAGTGCTCGGGAACTCCCGGGTCCACCCCGACCAGGGGTCTCCGGGGGTTCTCGGGGCGCACGACTGCCCCGGTTACTCGAAGCTCGGCCGGCGGTCCCTCGTCCGCTTGAGCTCGAAGAAGCCGTCCGTCTCGGTGACGGCGAGGACCCCGTCCCACAATCTCCCCGCTGCCTCGCCCCGGGGGGCCGGGGTGACCACCGGTCCGAAGAAGGCGTTGTCGCCGACGCTGATCACCGGCGTGCCCACCTCGATCCCGACCTTGCTCATGCCGCGCTCGTGGGAGGCCTTGATGGCGTCGTCGAGCGAATCGTCCTCCGCCGCGCTCATGAGCGCGCGGTCGAGCCCCACCTCGTCGAGCGCCGCCTGCAGGGACTCGGGTCCCCGGTTCTGCTCGTTGTGGAAGCGGGTGCCGATTGCGCTGTAGAGGGGCAGCAGGATCTCGTCCCCCTTTTCGTTGGCCGCGGCGGCCAGGATCCGGACCGGCCCCCAGGCCCGCTGCATGCGCTCGAGGTACTCGGGGCTGAGCCCCTTCCCCTCGTGCTGGGTGAGATTGAGGTACGCGAGCGACATCAGATGCCAGCTGGTCGTGACGTCCCGGACCTGCTCGACCTCCAGCATCCAGCGTGAGGTGATCCACGCCCACGGGCAGATGGGGTCGAACCAGAAGTCGACGGTGGTGGAGGATTTGCTCATGGAGCCCACGGTATCGGCCGATCCGACCCGCCCGCCCGCCCGTCTCGTCCTGGTGACCGGGGTGCCGGGCACCGGCAAGTCGACGGTGGCCGAGGCCATCTCAGGCCGCCTCGCCGCCCCGGTCTTGGCGCACGACTGGGCGATGAGCGGGTTGCGCCCCTACCCCGAACTCCAGGAGGCGCTCGACCGGATGCAGCCGATCGGACACCGGGTCGTCGGGTGGTCGATCCTCGGCGCCCTCGCCCGAGCGCAGCTGCGGGTCGGGCGTTCCGTCGTGCTGGACGGGGTCGCCCGGGCCCCGGAGGTCGCGCGGTGCCGGGAGGTGGGCGCCGCCGAGGGCGCGGCCATCGCCGTGGTGGTCACCCGGTGCTCGGATCCCGACGTCCACCGGGCCCGGATCGAGGGACGCCGGCGGGGCATCCCCGACTGGTACGAGCTCGAGTGGGACCAGGTCCGGCGGACCCTCGAGCGCTGGGAAGAGCCGGAGGGCGACCTCGTCCTCGACACCGTCGCGCCGTGGGAGGACACCGAGCATCGGGTCGCGCAATGGTTGTCGACGTGAGCGAGGCTATCGAGGTGCGGGCCGCCGTCCCGTCCGACCGGTCGGCGGTCCTCGAGCTGGTCCGGGCCGCCTTCTCGACCGACGGGCGCGACGGGGCCGAGGAGGTCGGGATCGTCGAGGACACCTGGTCCTCGCCGGCCCGCCTCGAGGACCTCGAGCTGGTCGCGGTCGAACGAGGGGTGCTGACCGGCCACGTGCTGGCGGCGATGGGCGACCTCGAGGGGCGGCCCGTGGCCGGCATCGCGCCCCTCGCGGTGGCGCCGGAGCGCCATCGGAAGGGGATCGGGTCGGCTCTCATGGCCGACCTGATCCGGCGGGCGGAGGCGGCCGGGCTGCCGCTGCTCGTGCTCCTCGGGAACCCGGCCTACTACGGGCGGTTCGGGTTCGAGCCGGCCGGCCCGCTCGGGATCAGCTACGCGCCGGTGGGTCCGGACAACCCGCATTTCCAGGCGCGTCGGCTGGCCGCCTACGACCCCGCCCTGCGCGGCGTCTACCGCTACTGCTGGGAGACCGGGACCGACTGAGCCCGCGCCGGCGACCCCTCAACGGAGCGACTGGACGTAAAGCGCGCACGGGTTCCCCGGCCCCCAGCCCGGGAACGGGTCGATGGTGTCGATCTGCAGGAAGCCGCGGTGCTGCCAGAACGCGTTCGTGGCCTCGTAGGGGGCGTAGCCGGCGCTCAGGTCTTGGGTCTTCACCTCGAGCAGCACCACGCCGCCGTCGGCGAGCATCGAGATCACCGCCTCGACGAGCTGGGTGCCGATCCCCTGGGCGCGCCGCGCCGGGTGGACCGCCGCCCAGAGGATCTCCGCGACCGCGGGCGTCTTGCGCTCCACCACACACAGGCCGACCACCGTCCCTTGATCCTCGGCCACCCAGGACCGGCAATGGACCCAGTCCGACCGGAGCTTGTCGGGGACGTCGGGTGTGAAGTAGTCGGGGAGCAGACCGACGATCTCGATGCTCGCCTCGAGATCCTCGCCCTGTGCCTCCCGCACCGTCACCACGCCACCATCTTCTCGCTCCACCGATCCCGTCCGTCGTTATCAGCCCGGGGCCCGGTCAGAAGAATGGGATCCGTGCCGCCCGAACGCGATCTCGAGAAGCTCCTGTCCTCGTTGGCGCCGGAGATCCGGCCGGGTACCTATGGGTTCTGCACCGTCGACGAGGTGCCCGAGACGCGCAGCATCATGCGGTTCGAGGAACCCGAGGGCACCACGCTCGTCCTGTCGGTCGAGGACGCCGAACGGGTCGGACTCGCGTACGACTACCCGTGCCAGTGGATCGTGATCGGTGCCCGCTCGGACCTCGCCGCGGTGGGGTTCCTCGCCGCGATCACCGCCGCGCTCGCCGCGGAGGGCATCAGCGCGAATGCCGTCTCCGCCTATCACCATGACCACCTCTTCGTGCCGGCCGGCCGGGGCGAGGAGGCCTGTGAGGTCCTGCGGCGGCTCGCGGCGACGAGCGCGCACCGTCATCGAACCGACACCCTGAAGTGAGGCGGCCTTTCACGGACGCTTCGGGTGGAGCGCCGGGAGCGCGAGCCAGCCCCTGACCTGGTGCGGGAACGGGCCTCACCTTTCGGTGTCCGTGCCCGGACCACTAGCCTGAGCGCCGAAACGTCGGGGACCGACCCACCTAGCGGGTTGCGTCGCCGCGCCGTGCGGCCGGACCGGCCCGCACCGGGCTGACACAGGAACGGAGCAGCGAACCATGGGCGCACTGGACGGCCGGGTGGCCATCATCACCGGAGCGGGCCGGGGGATCGGGAGGGAGCACGCCCTCCTCTTCGCCTCGGAGGGGGCCAAGATCGTCGTGAACGACCTCGGTGGCGCCATCGACGGGAGCGGCGACGACCGTTCGCCCGCCGAGCAGGTGGTCGACGAGATCAAGCACATGGGCGGCGAGGCCATCGCGAACGCCGACAACGTGGCGGACTGGGAGGGAGGCAAGCGCCTCGTGGACTCGGCCATCGAGGCGTTCGGGGACCTCCACGTCCTGGTAAACAACGCCGGGATCCTGCGCGACCGGGTGCTCATCAACATGACCGAGGCCGAGTGGGACGCGGTGATCACGGTCCACCTGAAGGGCCACTTCGTCCCGACCCGTCACGCCGCCACCTATTGGCGGGAGCAGTCGAAGGAGGGGAAGGAGGTCAAGGCGTCGGTGATCAACACCTCGTCGACCTCGGGGCTGCTCGGCAACCCGGGCCAAGCCAACTACGGCGCCGCCAAGGCGGGCATCGCCGCCTTCACGGTCATCACCGCGCAGGAGCTCACCCGCTACGGCGTGCGGGTGAACGCGATCGCACCGGCGGCGCGGACCCGGATGACGGAGAACACCCCGGGGCTCGCCGACGTGGTGAAGGCGCCCGAGTCTGGCGCCTTCGACGTGTGGGACCCGGCCAACATCTCCCCGCTCGTCGCCTACCTGGCCACCGAGAACTGCCCGGCCACCGGCAAGGTCTTCTTCGTGCAGGGCGGGACGGTCCGCCTGTTCCAGCCGTGGACGATGACCGAGACGATCGAGCGAAAGGACCGCTGGACCGTCGCCGAGCTCGAGACCGAGATGGTCAAGCTCGGGGTGACCGCTACGACGTGATCTCTCGGATGCGGGCGGCCAGCTCCTCGGTCTCGCCGAGGGGGGCCGTGCCCTGCAGGGCGAGCAGCTTCGACATGTCGCCGTCGACCCGGACCTTCCCGGCCATGAACGCGGTCATCGCGGCCTGGCCGTTCCCCTCGACGAGGATCGCCTTGGCCGTCTCGTAGTCGAGGGTCACCTTGAGGTCGGCGTCCTCCATGTGGCCGCGCTCGATGTCGGGCTCCCCGCTGCTCGTGTCGACGTGGGCGTCGATCGGCTCGCCGCCGGGGACGTCGGTGATGACGAGGTTGAGCCGGATGGGGTTGGCGGCCGGGGCCGCCATCCCCTCGAACTCGGCCCGGATCTTGCGCGCCTCGGCGACCCACTGGTCGCTCAGGAACTGATGCGGCATGCTGCTCCTTCGGGGTGCTCGACGGGAGGACCGCAGGATACCGGCGGGTCGCTGACGGCGGCCGAGACCCCCTGCGCCTTCGAGAGGGGGCCCGCGGCCCCGATAGCATCGCCCTCGTGTCCGCTCCCGTTCTGGCAGGTGCCGAGCCCTTTTCCGCCCGCGGCGGGCGGCAGGGGGCGCTCGTCCTCCACGGGTTCACCGGCAACCCGTTCTCGATCCGAGGGGTGGCCACCGCGCTGGCCGCGGCGGGGCTCAGCGTGGAGGCCCCGCTCCTACCCGGGCACGGGACCGCGGTCGCGGACATGGTGCCGACCCGTTGGGAGGACTGGTCGGGCGCCGCCGAGACCGCCTACGAAGAACTCGCCGCTCGCTGCGAGCGGGTCGCGGTGGTGGGCCTGTCGATGGGTGGCACACTCACGTGCTGGCTCGGCGAGCACCATCGGGAGATCGCCGGGCTGGTGCTGGTCAACCCACTCGTGAAGTCGATCCCCGACGACCAGGTGGCCGCGCTGAAGTCGATGGTCGAGGCGGGCGAGAGCCTCGTCGGCGGCATCGGGTCCGACATCGCCCAGCCCGACACCCTCGAGCTCTCCTACGACCAGACCCCCCTCGAGCCGCTGCTCTCGCTGCTCGGCGCGGCCGACCAGGTCGGCGACCGGCTCGGCGACATCGCGTGCCCCGTCCTTTTGTTCTCGAGCCGCGACGACCACGTGGTGCCCCCGGACAACGGCGACGTGGTCGAGGCGGCCCTCCGGGCGCGCTGCGAGCGGGTGTGGCTGGAGCGCAGCTACCACGTGGCCACCCTCGACTTCGACCGGGACGAGATCGAGAAGCGGGCCACCGACTTCGTGCTCCGGGTCACGGGCGGATGACCGCGGGCGCCCGCCCGCCGTCCAAGCCCCCGGCGATCGGGCCCGAGCAGGTGCTCCACGTGGCCCGCCTGGCGCGCCTCGAGATCGGACCCGACGAGCTGGACCGGTTCACCGAGCAGCTGGCCTCGGTCCTCGCGTACGCGGCGGAGATCAACGAGCTCGACGTCGACGGGCTCGAGCCGATGTCACACCCGTTCCCTCTCCACAACGTGCTGCGCGCCGATGAGCCAGCCGGGTCGCTCGACCGCGAGGAGGTGCTCGCGCAGGCCCCGGCCGCCGAGGACCACCGCTTCTTGGTGCCTCGCATCCTTTCGGAGGAGGGATGAGCGCCACCGCGGCCGAGCTCGCCGCGACGGTGCGGACCGGCGCCCGTCGCGCCCGGGACGTGGTCGAGGAGTCGCTGGCCGCCATCGCCGCCGGCGACCCCGAGATCCACGCCTTCCTCGAGGTCCTCGACGACGACGCCCGCGCCCGGGCCGATGCGATCGACCGGGCGGTCGCGGCCGGCGAGGACCCGGGCCCGCTCGCCGGGGTGCCGGTCGCGCTGAAGGACAACCTGTGCACCCGAGGGGTCCCCACCACCTGCTCGTCGCGGATCCTTGCCGGGTGGCGCCCGCCGTACGACGCGACGGTGGTCGAACGGCTGGGTGCCGCCGGGGCCGTCGTGATCGGCAAGACCAACATGGACGAGTTCGCCATGGGCTCCTCCACGGAGAACTCGTGCTCGGGGCCGACCAGGAACCCCCACGGCCACGACCGGGTGCCCGGGGGGTCGAGCGGGGGGTCGGCTGCGGCGGTGGCGGCGGGGTTCGTGCCGCTCGCCCTCGGCTCGGACACCGGCGGGTCGATCCGCCAGCCGGCCGCCTTCTGCGGGGTGGTCGGGATGAAGCCGACCTACGGGACGGTCTCGCGCTACGGCCTGGTGGCCTTCGCCAGCTCCCTCGACCAGATCGGCCCGCTCACCAACAGCGTCGCCGACGCCGCGCTGGTGCTCGAGGTGATCGGCGGCCACGACCGCTGCGACAGCACCTCGCTCCCGCAGCCCGCACCCGAGGTGGTCGTGGCCGTCGAGCGGGGTGTCGAGGGGGTGCGGATCGGCCTCGTCTCCGAGCTGGTCGACGGGCTGGCCCCCGCGGTCTCGGGCCGGGTGCGGGAGGCCGCGCTGGCCCTGGAGGCGGCCGGGGCGTCGGTCGAGGAGGTCTCGATCCCGCAGTTCCGCTACGGGCTGGCCGCCTACTACCTGATCGCGCCGGCGGAGGCCTCCTCCAACCTCGCCCGCTTCGACGGCGTGCGCTACGGGCTCCGGGTCGACGGGCCCGACGTGGCAGCCATGAACGTGGCCAGCCGCACCGCCGGGTTCGGCGCCGAGGTGAAGCGCCGGATCATGCTCGGCACCTACGCGCTGTCGGCCGGGTACTACGACGCCTATTACGCGAAGGCCCAGCGGGTCCGCACCCTCGTCGCGGACGGGTTCGCGTACGCCTACTCGAAGTTCGACGCCCTCCTCGGGGCGACCACCCCCACCACCGCGTTCGCCCTCGGCGAACACACGGCCGATCCGCTCTCCATGTACCTGTCGGACGTCTGCACGGTCCCGGCCAGCCTGGCCGGCAACCCCGCGATCAGCGTGCCGTTCGGGGACGACGGGGCCGGCCTCCCGGTCGGCGTGCAGGCCATGACCCCCGCCTTGGGCGAGCCGATGCTGTTCGCGGTGGCCGGCGCGCTGGAGCGCGCTGCGAAGGCGGACCGGTGACCGAGACGCTGCCGGCCGGCTGGGAGGTCGTGATCGGCCTCGAGGTGCACTGCGAGCTGGCCACCACCACCAAGCTCTTCTGCGGGTGCCTGAACGCGTTCGGCAACGAGCCCAACACCAACATCTGCCCGGTCTGCCTTGGGCTGCCCGGCTCGCTCCCGGTACTCAACCGCCAGGCCGTCGAGTTGGCCATGCGGATCGGCACCGCCCTGCACAGCGCGATCTCGCCGTCGACCTTCCACCGGAAGAACTACTTCTACCCCGACATGCCGAAGGACTTTCAGATCAGCCAGTACGACGCGCCGATCAACCGGGGCGGGCGGCTCGAGCTCCCCGACGGGACCGAGGTCGGGATCGAGCGGGCCCACCTCGAGGAGGACACCGGGAAGACCACCCACGTCGGCGGCAGCGGCCGGATCGGGGGCGCCGACTACGCGCTGGTCGACTACAACCGGGCGGGCGTCCCGCTCGTCGAGATCGTGAGCGCGCCCGACATCCGTTCGGCCGCCCAGGCCCGCGCCTACGCCGGCGAGCTCCGGGCGATCCTGGTGGCCACCGGCTCGTCCGACGGCCGCATGGAGGAGGGCTCCATGCGGGTCGACGCCAACGTGTCGGTCCGCCGGGAGGGCGAGCCCTTCGGGACCCGCTGCGAGATCAAGAACCTCAACTCGATGCGCTCGCTCGGCCGCGCCATCGAGTTCGAGACGGCGCGGCAGATCGCGCTGGTCGAGGCGGGGGGGCGGGTCGTCCAGGAGACCCGGCACTGGGAAGAGGGCAGGGGCGAGACCCTGCCCATGCGCTCCAAGGAGGAGGCCGACGACTACCGGTACTTCCCCGAGCCCGACCTCGTCCCGCTCGACCCCGACGCCGTGTGGCAGGCGGGGGTGGCCGCCGCAATGGGCCCGCTGCCGGCCGACCGGCGCGCCGCGTTGATCGGGCTCCTCGGGTCCGCGCCCACCCCGGCCCAGACCGAGCAGGTCCGCTCGGTGGTCGCCTCCGATCTGGACGCCCTGGTCGTGGCGGCGGCCGAGCGCGGGGCGCCGGCGACGCTCGCCCTCGTGCGCACGGCCAACGAGGTGGCGGCCGTCGCCGGCCGGGCCGGCTCGCTCGACCCCGGGGCCTTCGCCCGGCTGCTGGCGCTGGAGGCGGGCGGGGAGCTCTCGGCCACCCAGTCGAAGGAGGTGCTGGCCGAGCTGCTGGTGAGCGGCGGCGACCCGGGCGAGATCGCCCGCCGCCTCGGTTTCGAGGCGATGGACGCCGGCGCGCTGCACGCCGCCATCGACCGGGTTCTGGCCGAGCACCCCGCCGACTGGGAGCGGTTCCTGGCCGGCGAGGACAAGGTGCGGGGCTTCCTCATCGGGGCGGTCAAGAAGGCGACCGCCAACCAGGCCGACCCCGGCACGGTCAACGCGCGGCTGAACGAGCTGCGTGCGGGGGGGCGGTGAGCGCGCCGCCATCGAGGTGACGAGGACCGCACCGAACGACGGGGCCGCCGCGGGCGTGCTCGGCCGGGTGGCCGCGTTCTGCTACCGCCGCCGCCGCCGGGTCCTCCTCACCTGGATCGTGGTGCTCGTCGGCGCCACCGCCGCCGCCCAGCTGATCGGCACCCGGTTCGAGAACAAGTTCACGTCGGGCAACGTGCCGTCCCAGCAGGCCCTCGATCTCCTGCAGTCCCGGTTCCCCTCGGCGGCCGGGGACAGCGCCCAGGTCGTGCTGAAGACGGCGGCCCCGGTCGCCTCCGGCGCGGACCGCGCCGACATCGAGGCACTGGCGACCCGGCTGGCGTCGCTGCCCGACGTCGCCTCGGTGGTGTCGCCCTTCTCGCCGGGTGGCGCGTTCCAGGTCTCCCGGGACGGGCACATCGCCTATCTCACCGTGAACTTCACGACCGTCTCCTACCGGCTCCCGAAGAGCGCGGTCGACGCGGTGGTCCACACCGCGCAGGCCGCGGCGCGCCCGGGCATCACCGTCGCCCTGGGCGGGGCCCCGATCTCGGGGGTGGTGGCGGCCTCGCCCGGACCGGCCGAGGGGATCGGGGTCACCGCGGCCATGGTGATCATGCTGGTGGCGTTCGGCTCGGCCGTGGCCATGGGCCTGCCGATCCTCATCGCGGTGCTCGGGCTGGCCATCGGCATCGCCGTCGAGGAGCTCCTGACCCACCTCCTCGTGATCCCGGTGTTCTCGCCCGAGCTCGCCGCCATGATGGGCCTCGGGGTCGGGATCGACTACGCCCTCCTCATCGTCACCCGGTTCCGTCAGCACCTGGGCGAGGGCATGGAGCCGGAGGCCGCGGTGGTGGCCGCGCTCAGCACCTCGGGCCGGGCGGTGCTGATCGCCGGCGGGACCGTCGTCATCTCCCTCTTCGGCCTGTTCCTCGTGGGCCAGCCCTACATGATCGGCCTCTCGGTCGGCGCCATCGTGGCCGTCCTGCTCGTGCTGGTCGGCTCGCTCACCCTGCTCCCGGCCATGCTCGGGTTCGCCGGCCGGGCGATCGAGCGGCTCTCGGTGCGGCGCTCGGCCGGCCGCTCGCTCACTGTGACCGACCGGGGCTTCTGGTTCCGGTGGAGCCGGTCGATCCAGCGCCACCCCTGGCGCGGCGTGCTGGCGTCGGTCGCGGTGCTGGTCCTGCTGGCGGTTCCGCTGTTCTCGATGCGGCTCGCCTTCAGCGACTCGGGCAACGACCCGGCCTCGCTCACCACCCGCCAGGCCTACGACCTCCTCTCGGAGGGGTTCGGCCCCGGGTTCAACGGCCCGCTGGTGGTGGCGGTCTCCATGCCGGGGCCCTCGGCCCGCCCGACGGTCGAGCGGCTCGACGCCCGGATCGCGCGGACCCCCGGCGTCGCCACCACCGCCCCGGTCCGCTTCGACGCGGCGTCGGACGCCGCGGTCGTGATCGCCGTCCCCACCACCGCGCCCCAGGCGGCGGCGACCCGGGCGCTCGTGCTCACACTGCGCGACTCGGTGATCCCGCCGGTCGTATCCGGGACCGGGGTCACCGCGTACGTGGGCGGGGAAACCGCGTCGGGCATCGACGCGGCCGACTACCTCTCGAGCCGCCTGCTCCTCGTGATCGCGGTGGTCATCCTCGTCTCGTTCCTCTTGCTCGGCTCGATGTTCCGGTCGCTCGCCATCCCGCTCAAGGCGGCGGTCATGAACCTGCTGTCGATCGGAGCCGCCTACGGGGTGATGGTCGCCGTCTTCCAGTGGGGCTGGCTCGGGGGCCTGTTCGCGATCGGGAAGACGTCGCCCATCGACCCGTGGATCCCGGTCGTGATGTTCACCATCCTGTTCGGGCTGTCCATGGACTACGAGGTGTTCCTGCTGTCCCGGATCGCCGAGCGGTGGCGGGAGACCGGCGACAACTCGCTCGCGGTCGCCGACGGGCTGGCCCGCACGGCCCGGGTCATCACCGCGGCGGCGGCGGTCATGTTCTTCGTCTTCGGCTCCTTCGTGGTGAAGGACCCGCTCCACATCCTGAAGGTCTTCGGGCTCGGCCTGGCGGTGGCGATCCTGATCGACTCCACCATCGTCCGGATGGTGCTCGTGCCCTCGGTGATGGAGCTGCTCGGCCGGGTCAACTGGTGGATCCCGGCCTGGCTCGACCGGGTGCTGCCCCGGCTCGCCGAGGGGCCGCTGCCGGTGGGTGGCGGGTCCGGAGCGGCCGTACACTCGCCCGATGGCTGACGCGAGGAACCAGGTCGGGGCCGAGCGGCCGGGGATGAAGCCGCGGAGCTACGAGGTGACCGAGGGGTGGGCCCGGGCCCCGGCCCGGGCGATGCTCCGGGCGGTCGGCATGACCGACGCCGACTGGGACAAGCCCCAGGTGGGCGTGGCCTCCAGCTGGAACGAGGTCACCCCCTGCAACCTCCCGCTCGCCCGGCTGGCCCAGCGCTCGAAGGAGGGCATCCGCAACGCGGGCGGGTTCCCCTTCGAGTTCGTGACCATCGCCGTCTCCGACGGCATCTCGATGGGGCACGAGGGGATGCGGGCATCGCTCGTCAGCCGCGAGATCATCGCCGACTCGGTCGAGGTGATGATGCACGCCGAGCGCTTCGACGCCCTCGTCGCGCTGGCCGGCTGCGACAAGTCGCTCCCGGGGATGCTGATGGCGGCGGCCCGGGTGAACCTCCCGACCGTCTTCCTCTACGGCGGGACGATCCTTCCCGGCCGGGTGGGGGACCGGGCCCTCGACGTGGTGAGCGTGTTCGAGGCGGTCGGCGCCCACGCGGTGCACGCGCTGACCGACGAGGAGCTCCGCCTCATCGAGCACAACGCCTGCCCGACCGAGGGCTCCTGTGCCGGGATGTTCACGGCCAACACCATGGCTTCGGCCGCCGAGGCCCTGGGGATGGCGCTACCCGGGAGCTCGTCGGCGCCGGCGGTCGATCGCCGTCGCGAGGACTACGCCCGCGCCTCGGGGGAGTGCGTCGTGCGCATGCTCGCCGAGGGCATCCGGCCCCGCCAGATCATGACCAAGGAGGCCTTCGAAAACGCCATCGCCGTGGTGATGGCCCTGGGCGGCTCCACCAACGCCGTGCTCCACCTGCTGGCCATCGC
>Ga0116215_1000732_pt1 | contig 24065 bp, 16 predicted proteins | sample Sb_taG_7_FD_89698 | JGI IMG/M metagenome (GOLD analysis project Ga0116215, IMG submission 89698) | Peat soil microbial communities from Weissenstadt, Germany - Sb_50d_2_FS metaG | ecosystem: Environmental > Terrestrial > Soil > Wetlands > Peat | place: Germany: Weissenstadt | collected 2010-09-21
ACAGGACCGCGATGTGGCGGGGCGACGAAGAGAACCCTTTCCACACCGAGGTCGGGTACTGGCTGTGGGACGCAGAAACGGGTGAGGTGGTGCGCGGGTTCGTGGTCCCCCGCGGCATCACCGTGCTCGCAGGGGGCATCACGACATCGGACGCCACGAAGTTCACCCTGAAGGCCGCCCAGGGCGAAGCCCTGTACAGCATCGGTGAGAACCAGTACCTCGCAAAGAACGCGAGCACTTTGAGCTACGAGGTCACCATCACCCTCGGCGAGGACACGTGGTCGTACGACGAGACCACGATGCTGCGCATGAAAGAGTTCCCCGAGCCCTTCGCGCACACCGACCACAACACTCTCCACCGGGTGGGCTGAGGCCCGCAGACCAAGACCTCTAAAGGGTCACGGCTTCTCCGGAACCTCCGCCTCTGTCGCTGTCGTGTCAGGGGCTGCTGGCATGGCTCCCGTTCGAGGCTTCCGCTTCAGGCGTGCCGTCGTGACCACGGCATCGGCTCCGAGAGCTACGACAGCCATCCACACGAGGAGGGCCAAGGACTCGTATGCGGACGGCCAGTTGGAGCTCTCGGGGATCAAGCGCGTCTCCTGACCGGTGACCACGCCGACGGCGCCGGCGACGAGCAGGCCGACGGCGCCCAGCGACAGGATCGGGTGAAGCCATCGAACACACATCGCTGCAGCCGTTGCTCCAGCGGCTGCAGCACCGACCGGGACCGACACGATCGCGCCCGAAACGAGCCCTGTAAGGATCGAGGTCACCGCGATGACCCAGACCCGTGGGAGTCGCCCGCCGGACGTCAAGGGCAGCGAGAGAACCGGGGAGTCCGGGAGCTCAGGGGGACCTGCCGGCTCCGCGACACCGGGCTGCTCCGCCGGAGCAGGGGCCACCTCGGAATCCGGGACAGGAGTTGCGACGGGGCGCGATGGACGAAATCGCAGGAAAGCGCGCCGGAGGGCGAGCACCAAAGACAGGGCGAGAGAGCCACCGGTGATGAGCCGCGAGATGAAAGACGATTCGCTTCGACTCGTGCTGCGGGGATGGAGGACGATGCCGAGTGAGCGGGAGTGGCCGTCGCCTGCGCTCGCGGCTGTGGCCGCGACGTGCGAGCCCTCGGTCGTGGATGCCGGGGGAGCTCCGGCCGCCGGGACTCGCCGCCGACGGCGCACGAGTCGCCTGGTCGGCACGACCGCCAAGCCGAGGCAGGCCACGATCGCCGTCGCGGACACGATGAGTGCGGTCCACACGCGTTGCTGGGGAACCCAGGTGAGAGAGACGGTGAAGGCCTGTTGGCCGGGAGCACCCTGACCGCCGGGCCCGCCGGCTCCCACGCCGAGGCGCGCAAGGTCGGATGACGTCACCTGCCATCCGTTGGCGAACGCGTCCACGAGCCGGGGAGAACCGAGGTCCACGCTTCGACCCTTGCTGCCGGCTACGGGTGAAGCGACAGCCTTCCAGCCCGAATTGAAACTCTGCCCGAGAACGAGCTCGAAGGGTGAGCTCGCGCCGCTGACCCTGACGTGCTCGCTCGTCGGGCTCTGTGACGTCGCACTCACCACGGGAGCAGGACCGGGCTGCGTGGCGGGCAGAGAATCGAATTGCGCAGCGGGAGCAGGGGCACCTCCCGGAGCGGAGTCGAGCGCGAGTTGGTCGATGTTCCATCCCGTGGAGGTCGAGTGCCCGAGCGCTGTCTCGACCACGTGGTTGCCCGGTCCCAAGGTGATTCCAGATGCGTCGCTCCCGCACGGCACGACCGAGACCTCGCCGCCCGACAGCGCCGTGCTCGTCGGTCCTTGGATGCTCACGCTTATCGGTTTGCCGTCGATGAAGAGCAGGTTCGACTGGCAGCCTCCCGGCAGAGAAGCGGGGACAGGCGGCACTTGGACTCCGGGAATCCCAACCTCCGCGATCCCGAGGGGAAGCGCGACGGGAGTGTTGGAGTCGAAGTTGGTGGAGCTCTCGAGCCGGACACCGGTGATCGTCACCCGGATGTGGCTTCCGCTGAGGGCAGGGAACTTCAATGTGACGAGGTCGGTGGCCCCGGCCCTCGGGACGTCGGTGATGTTCCCGAGGTCCAACGATCTGGTGCCGGTCTCTGTGCCTATCGTGATCGAGGTGGGTACCGAGTGCAGGCCGTCGGCCACGACCTGCATGTCGAGGTGATCGAACGTGATCGGCGCCGGGAGGTCGTATTCCAGCCATTCCCCCTTTTGGAAGGCTGCTCCGAACCCCGGCTGCCAGGCCGTGGCGAGGTTGCCGTCCGCTGCCGCGGAAGCACCGGCGCTCAAGTCGCCGGGTAGACGGCCACCTGAGTAGGCGACGACCCCACTGCCGTCCGACCCCGGGCGTCCGACAAGCCGGTCTATCTCGTCGTCCGGGATCAGAGAGGACAAGCTGGCGCTCCCGGACAACGTGAAAGTGCGTGTGGTCGGCAGCGAGAACTGGCGCGAGATGTTGGTCTGGGGGTCGCTGCGATACGGGAAGGACGTCGAAGCAACCCGCTCACGCGACATGTCGATGGTCAGGCGGTTGTGGACCGAAGAGGTCCCTGCAGCAGTTAGTAGGTCGGTCGGCATCTGGATCGTCTCGACCACCTGGACACCGGGCACCGCGACCTCGGAGAAGCCAACGGCACTCGCCGAGGTGATGCGCATGTGGTCGTTGCTCGTCGCGTCGATCGTGATTCTCAGCGTGCGGAAAGTCCGAGCCGGGAACGAAAGCACCTCTCCTGAAGGGGATCGCGATGCGGGTCCGAGGACGGTGGTGTAGGGATGCGTTCCGTCGAAGGTGAGTGTGACTCGCGTTATCGAGCGGCTCAGGTCTCCCGACTGCGGTTGCGTCAGGCTGATCTGATCGGCGGTGGTCGGGTTCTGGAGGTGCACCTGCCACCACTGTCCTGCGGGGTCGGGCAGGAACGTCCCCGTGGTCCAGGCCGTATCGAGGTTCTGGTCGATGGCGTTGTACGGGCGGTTCTCCGGTGTGTACGACACGGAGTTGCCGTACGAGGATGCCGTCACGTCGACCGCTCCGATGTAGAACGCCGTCGTCTTCGAGTCGGGGAGCGCCACGGCGGAGAGCTGAATGGGGCTGTCGCTCGGATCTGACTTGGCGGGGTTCTCGGTCGGAGTCTCGATCTCGCCGTAGTTCGCCGTCAGCGCGTCCCACCGGAACGCCTGCTTGCGGTTTGTGTCGGTTACTACGAGCCCCGAGCCGTTCGACAGCAGCTGGTCGAGCAGCGCCGGGTCAGTGTCGAGGGTGCTCGCGTAGTAGATGGCGCTGTTGGTGTTCAGCAGACCGGCGTTCGAGAGGCTCTCGAGGCCGGTGGCATCTCCTGCGACGATCAGCGCACCCGAGTCCGACTCGGCACGCGTGATCGGCCGGGGATCGCTGACGGTGTAGTCCACGAGGGGGGCCGGCGAGGGGAGGGGCTGGACCGAGAGGAGGTCCTGACCGTCGAGAGTCGAATAGCTCGGGATGTTCGGGGTGGGCGCTCCGAAGGCAACGGGGTTGGAGAGCCCCTGCGGCGTCTGGGCGAGCTGTTGTGCGAGCACTTGGGGATGGGGAGTGTTGTAGTGCTCGTAGCGCTGGTCGTACTCGACGAGCACGTCACCAGCGCTGAGGAGTCGCGCCATGGGGGCCAGCGAGCTCCACTGCTCGGTGCCGAGTTGGATGGGGTCGTCGATCGCGAACAGCGTGTCTGCCGTCGGGATGGATCCCATCACCTGCTGCTCTCGCGTTACGAAGGGCCGGTTCAGAGAGGCCGGTTGCGGTGTGTCGACGGTGTCCCCCCAGCGAAAGGATGCGAAATCGTTTCCGGGGATGGCGAGGACGCGAGTGCCTGGATGAGTGGAGTTGAGGTGCGAGATCGCGGCGTTCTCGTAGGCCGGCGGCTTTGCGGGTTGGGTGAAGAAGCTCACGACTGCGGCGTCGCCGTTGAACAGAGCGGGGTTGGCGGCGACGACCGCGGCGATCGCTCCGAGCGCCGCCACGACCGCGAGGACCGGGAGGCGTGTCCTAAGCGCGGAGATCCCCGCTCCGAGGAGGACCGCGAGACCGAGCACGACCAGTGGTGTCGCCCTGTCGGTCGAGCGGAGGGCGAAGCCTGCAGTGGTCTCCGACATGAATCGCTTGAGAAGGCTTCCGAAGGGAGTGGGACTCGAGTACGGATGTGCTCCTACGGAGAGCACCATCCCGACCACCACGAGGCCCACGAAGTAGGCGCGGTACCGCCATCGCACGAACACCGCCGACACGAACGACAGCACCGGGACGAGATAGGTGACCGCCAGCAGCCAGAGCTGTTGGGTGTACAGAACAGCCGACTGTGTCCACGGCCCCAGCCTGTCCGCACCGTAGAAGTACCAGTACCCGAGGCCACGGATGACCTCGGTGGCGCTCGAGGTCTCGGTCGTGGCGGGAAGTGTCTCGGTGTAGCGAAGGACGTCCACGCCGTATCCCGCCTCGACGACGAGACCGACGATCCACCACAGACAGCACAGAAGCGTGAGAACCAGCATCTTGGCGGTGGTGGCGAGCGCGTGGCGCCACGTGCTCTCGTGCTCGACGGCCACAGCGAACACCAACCAGAGAGCAGGCGCGAACGCGACATAGATGATCGAGCTGGCATTTATCCCGCTCGTGAGGGCCACGACCAGCGCGAACAGGGCGGGATAACGCCATCCACGTTGGCGGAGGGCTCGGGCGGTGAAGGCCACCATGAAGGGCAGGCCCGCCCAGGGCAGCAGGATGACCGATATGCGGCCCGCGTACTGCAGGAAGTAGGGCGAGAGCATGAACGCGAGCGCAGCGACAGTGCGCCCGGGCGCGCGCAGTTTGACGGTTCGCCCGAGGAAGAGGACGCCGGCTCCCGCCGCGAACAGGATCGTGCCGAGCCAGAGTCGCTGAGCGACCCACACCGGAACCCCGATGGCGGAGAAGAACCAATAGAAGGGTCCCATCGGAAGGAGGTAGCCGATGTACTCGTGTGTGACGGTCCCGAGGGCTACCGACGGGTCCCACATGGTCGCGACTTGGTGGAGGAATCTCCCGGGATCCAAGTAGAGGTACGTCTTGGTGTCCGACGTCTCGATTCCCGGCTTCACCAAGAGGAGCGGGATGTAAGCGATCCCGGCGAGGATCAGGTGCTCGAAGGCTCCGAGGAGAACCGGACGTGGACGGGTCAACGTCGCGTGGAGCCGCTTCGACATAGCGGTGCCGGCGGGCTCGGGTGCGGGGGCCTCGGTCTGTGTCTGCGTGGTCGTCATCGTGAAGCAGGTGCTGCCGGTTGTGGGACCGGCAGGTGGGCTGCCCCGATCGATCGAAGCTGCAGCGTGGACAGCTCGGAGCCCCTCGAGGTCAAGGTAGTGTAAGGCCCGCGTGGCCTGGTGGCACCGGCGCAAGCTGCATTCACGAGACGAGGTCCGACCGGGGAGTTGCGTGTATACGACGTCTTCGAGACCTTCGGGTCCTTCGGATTCCCCGGGACGGCTGACCGGTGAGAGGCCGCAACAGGGCGTTACTCCCGATTCCCTGTTGGCCCTGCACGACGCAGGTTACCGAGCGGTGATCGAACGGCTTGGTGAGGGGGCAGTCCTCGACGTCGGTTGTGGAGAAGGGTTCGAGTCGGTCAGGTTCATGGGCGAGAACCGGGCAGTCTTCGGCGTGGACTACAGCGAAGGAGCCACCTCGGCGGCGTCAAGTCGCTTCGGCGGCGAAGGACTGCGGGTCGCGCGGATGGACGCCCTGAATCTCGGCCTCGGCGCCGGGCGTTTCGAGTGGGCGGTCTCGTCACACATCATCGAGCACTTCGTAGAGCCGGAGATCCACGTCTCGGAGATGGCGAGGGTCCTCTCCCCGTCGGGCACCGCCTTCTTCCTGACGCCGAATGCCCCGGCGGACTTCGAGAACCCCTTCCATGTCCACCTCTTCGATCCGAAGGAGCTTGCCTCGGTCCTGGGGCGTCACTTCGAGGAAGTCTCCGTATCGGGGCTCGACGCCAGCGTGTCGGTGAAGCAGGACCTGGCCGCCCGCCGTGCCAAAGCCGCGAAGCTTCTCAAGCTCGATGTCTTCGACCTCAGGCACCGAATACCTCGCAGCTGGTACGTGACGGCGTACACCCGGCTCCTCCCGCTCGCGTACCGCCTCGTCGCGCGCAAGGACTCCGGGGGGACGACCGGCATATCCGGTGACGACTTCTTCGTCACGGACGCGGTCGACGACACGACGCTGGTCCTGTTCGCGGTGGCGCACAAGCCGCGGGTGAAGAGCGGGTCGAGTGAGGCCGGCCAGACGAACCGGACCACCCAGACGAGCGAGACGAGCCGGGCCGGCCACGTGCACCTCGAGCGCTCGCTCTGAAGCCTGAATCGACACTTGGCGGACGAAGTGCTCGCGGTCGGGCTCACAGGCGGGATCGGCTCGGGGAAGTCGACCGTTGCGGACCTACTGGTCGAGCGCGGCGCTGTCCTAGTCGACGCCGACCGCATCGCGCACGAGGTGGTCGAGCCGTCGGGGCCCGCCTACAAACCTCTCGTCGAGAGGTTCGGAACGGGGATCCTGTCTGCGGACGGCGCGATCGACCGCAAAGCGTTGGCGGCGCTCGCGTTCTCGGACCCCGAGCAGCTCGCTGCGCTCAACGCGGTCACCCACCCTGTGATCGGGGCGGAGATGCTCGAGAGGCGTCAGTCGTACGAAGGTTCCGATCGAGTGGTGCTGTTGGACATCCCTCTTCTCAGAGCGGTGCACAGGGAGGTCCTGAACCTCCACGTCGTGGTGGTCGTCGATTGTCCTGTTGACGTGGCCATCGAGCGCCTCGTGTCCCAACGCGGTTTCGACCTCGAGGACGCAAAGGCGAGGATGGCGGCGCAGATGAGCCGCGAGGAGAGAGTCGCAGGAGCCGACTTCGTGGTCGACAACTCAGATGGCCGCGACGAACTCGTCTCGCAGGTCGAGACCCTGTGGGCCGACCTCGTGCAGATGGAGCAGTCTCGCCGGAAGAGCGGCGAGGTCACCTGATCGCCCAGGCTCAGCGCCGGCGCGGTTGTCTCCAAGCAGGGGCCCGGTGGCGGCGGACGGCGCGTCGCCCGCGGGCCCGGTATTGACTCCTGGCTCGCTCGCGCTCCTTCTCCTCGTGACGAGCTCGCCTTCTCGCGCGGGCGGCGATCGCCCACTCCGGGACGAAGTACGCCCCGACAGCGAGCACCAGAGCCACGGCGACGTAGACGATCGTCGAGATGACCGGAGTCGGGGTGTGCACGAGCGAGAAGCCTGGTTCCGAGCGCAAGAGGAGGGATCTCTCGGATCTGGCGATGGAGTCGGCGGGTGCGGTTGAGAGAGTCGTGTTCGACCATTCCAGGAGCTCTGTCACCACGGCCCGCCCGGTCTGATACACGACCGTGTAGGCGTATCCCGAGGCGGCTCCCGAGCTGGAGTCAGTCATCGCATAGGAGTTCGCGTCGGCGCCGGGGACACCGCTGACCGCGAAGCTCGTGCCCGGCGCGAGGTTCTCTCCGGTGAGCTGTGGCTTCGAGCCGAACTGCTTCTCACTGTCCACCAGGGTGGTGTGAGCCTTCTGGCTGTCGGGGAGGAGCTGGAAGAGGATGCCCGCCTCGAAGAGAGACTTGTTGGAGCTGGTCCATTCGATCTCGTAGATCCCTGTGGAGCCCGGGTCCGACTTGGCCGCGTCCTTCACGACCTTGAACGTGCTGCTCGAGGGCTTGATCGACTGCGAGAGCGACGGGCGGGCACGCAGCCCGGGGACCTGCGTCCGCTGGATCACGAGGTTGCGGAGCAGCTGGCGGTCCACGTGCGACGTGCGGATGAACAGCAGGTACCCGCCGATGGCCAGCCCCAGCACCACGGCGACCCTGGCTAGGCGGAACCCCGTCGTGTGCACCGCAGAACAGTACCGGCGGCGGCTGTGGCCCACCTGTGGAGGCCGACCCGGGTCGCCGGGTCGCGGCGACACACCCCCCCGGTACGATCGGCGCCGTGCCCAAATTGGAGGTCGTGTCCCCGCTTCGTCCGGCGGGTGACCAGCCGCGCGCCATCGAGATTCTCGCCGAGGGGGTGGCACAGGGAGATCGGTACCAGACCCTTCTCGGCGTCACCGGCAGCGGGAAGACCGCGACGATCGCCTGGACGATCGAAGCCGCCCAGAGGCCCACACTCGTAATCGAGCCGAACAAGTCCCTGGCTGCTCAGCTGGCCTCGGAGCTGCGCGACCTCTTCCCGAACAACCGAGTCGAGTTCTTCGTCTCCTATTACGACTACTACCAGCCCGAGGCGTACCTGCCGACCTCGGACACATATATAGAGAAGGACTCCTCGATAAACGACGAGATCGACCGCCTGCGCCACGCGACGACCTCGAGCCTCCTGCTTCGCCGGGACGTGATCGTCGTGGCCTCGGTGTCCTGCATCTACGGCCTGGGCTCCCCCGAGGAGTATTCGAACCGTATCCTGGTCGTCCGTCCGGGGGACACCGTCGAACAGCGTGGCTTGCTCCGGCGATTGGTGGATCTGCACTACGAACGCAACGACGCGGTCCTCGGTCGCGGGCGATTCCGCGTGAGAGGCGACACCGTCGAGCTTCATCCCGCCTACGAGGAGGCGGCCGTGCGCATCGAGCTGTTCGGCGACGAGGTAGAGCGCATCCGGCAGTTCGACGCGCTTACGGGGGAGGCCGGGGAAGAGCTCGAGGAGCTGATCGTCTTCGCCGCCACCCACTACGTCGCGGGTGACGAGACGATCAGACGCGCTATCGCCTCGATCGAGGTCGAGCTGAGGGAGCGGCTGGCCGAGCTTCAGGGCGCGGGAAAGCTCCTGGAGGCCCAGCGTCTTCGCATGCGCACGGAGCACGACCTCGAGATGCTGGCCGAGGTCGGAGTCGTCAACGGCATCGAGAACTACAGCCGCCACCTCGACGGCCGCGCTGCGGGTGAGCCACCGCACACTCTCATCGACTTCTTCCCGAAGGACTTCCTGACCGTGATCGACGAGAGCCACGTCGCGGTCCCTCAGATCCACGGGCAGTTCGAGGGCGACCGCTCCCGCAAGCTCACCTTGGTGGAGCACGGGTTTCGCCTCCCCTCAGCCCTGGACAACAGGCCTCTCACCTTCGACGAGTTCACGGGCCGGGTAGGGCAGGTCATCTTCATGTCGGCGACCCCTTCGGCCTACGAGCTCGAGGTCTCGACGCGGGTGGCAGAGCAGGTGATCCGGCCCACTGGGCTCGTCGACCCCGAGGTTCTGCTCCAGCCGACGACGGGGCAGATCGACGACCTGATCGACAGGATCCGATCTATCTCCGCGAAAGGGGGACGAATCCTCGTCACGACCTTGACGAAGAAGATGGCGGAGGACCTGACCGACTACCTCTTGGAGCTCGGAGTGCGCGTGCGCTATCTCCACTCCGACATCGACACGATCACGCGCATCGAGCTCCTTCGAGATCTCCGCCTCGGTGAGTTCGACGTCCTGGTCGGGATCAACCTGCTGCGGGAGGGACTCGACCTGCCCGAGGTGCAGTTGGTCGCGATCCTCGACGCCGACAAGACCGGGTTCTTGCGTTCTGCCTCCGCACTCATTCAGACCATGGGCCGCGCCGCGCGCAACGTGGACGGTCAGGTGGTGCTCTATGCCGACACCATCACCGACGCGATGCGCGAGGCGATATCGGAGACCCAGCGCCGACGGGCCCTGCAGCAGGCCTACAACGCCGAGCGCGGGATCGACCCGACGACGATCAGAAAAGCGGTCACGGACATACTCGCCCGGCTCCGGCCTGCAGGCAGTGAACCGACCGGCGCCCGGGGACGCGGAGCGCAGGCAAGGGGGCGCGGGCGGGACTGGGCTCGGCCCGGACGAGCGGGTGCAGCCCGCACCGGGCGCGGCAGGCCGACCGGCCGGCCGGCCGGAATCGCGGGCGGCGGAGGACGAGGCGGAGACGAATTCGACGGGGACGTGGGGATATCCGATCTGACAGAAGCGCCGGCGGCGGAGGTGGCCGGACTCGTGCGCCGCTTGGAGTCCGAGATGCGAAAGGCAGCGTCGGAGCTGCGTTACGAGGAGGCGGCGCTGCTGCGCGACGAGATCGCGGAGATGCGCCTGGCCCTGGCAGAGGAGTCCGACGAGGGCGTCCCCTCGCTCGAAGCCCCGGCTTCCTGAATGAACCGGGATCCGTCGGCCTCCGGTAGCGGACTTCGGTCCTCGGCGCCACCGATATCCTCAGCGTGATGGCCGACCGGCTCGTGATACGCGGAGCGCGCGAGCACAACTTGCGCGACGTCTCGTTGGAGCTTCCGCGCGACCAGCTGATCGTCTTCACCGGCCTGTCGGGGTCCGGCAAGTCATCGCTGGCCTTCGACACGATCTACGCCGAAGGACAGCGTCGGTACGTCGAATCACTGTCCTCGTATGCGAGGCAGTTCCTCGGCCAGATGGACAAGCCGGACGTCGACTTCATCGAGGGCCTCTCGCCGGCCATCTCGATAGACCAGAAGTCCGCAGGCCGCAACCCTCGGTCGACGGTCGGGACCGTGACCGAGATCTACGACTACTTGCGCCTCCTGTATGCGCGCATCGGCCTCCCGCACTGCCCCGAATGCGGGCGCCCGCTCGTGCGACAGACACCTCAACAGATCGTCGACCGGATCCTCGACCTTCCGGACGGCACCCGCTTCAGCGTCCTGGCTCCCCTCGTTAGGGGACGCAAGGGCGAGTACGAAGCGCTTCTCCAGGACCTTGCCAAGCAGGGCTTTGCGAGAGCGAGGGTCGACGGGGAGCTCGTCGAGCTCTCTGATCGAAGTGCTTTGAACCTGGCGCGCTACGAGCAGCACACGATCGAGGTCGTCGTCGACCGCCTGGTGCGGCGCGACACCATCCGCCAAAGGCTGACCGAGTCGATGGAGACGGCGCTCAGACTCACGGGCGGGATCGCCGAGGTGGCGGTCGTCGACGCCGACGGAGCTGAGGAGCTGATCACCTTCTCCGAGCACCTGGCGTGCACCTTCGACAACCTCTCGTTCGAGGAGCCCGAGCCGAGGAACTTCTCCTTCAACTCGCCGTACGGCGCGTGCGAGGGGTGCGACGGGCTCGGTACTCGCTTCGAGGTCGATCCGCAGCTCGTCGTTCCAGACGGGTCGAAGAGCATCGCCGAGGGTGCGCTCGTCCCTTGGGCGGGCGGAAGGAGCAGGTGGTTCGACCGGATGCTCGAGGCGGTCGCCGACGCTCAGGGCTTCTCCGTCGACACGCCGTGGGACAAGCTGCGAAAGCCCGACAAGAAGATCGTGCTCTACGGCACCGGACAGCGACAGGTCCAGCTGAGATACCGGAATCGCTATGGCCGGCAGCGTTCGTTCACGACCCGGTACGAGGGAATAGTGCCGTGGCTCCAACGGCGTCATTCGGAGAGCGAATCCGACGCGGTTCGCGAGTGGAGCGAGAACTTCATGCGCGAGGTCCCGTGCCCCGCATGCGAGGGAGCGAGGCTGAAGCCCGTTTCGCTCGCCGTGACAGTCGGCGGCCGCAGCATTCACGAGCTCTGCAGCCTCTCGGTCGCGCGCTCCGCAGAGGTCGTCGCGTCGCTCGAGCTGAGCGAGCGCGAGCACTTGATCGCCGACAGGGTCCTTCGAGAGGTGCAGGCGCGGCTCACGTTCCTGCTCGACGTCGGGCTCGAGTACCTTTCGCTGGCCCGCGGGACCGCAACCCTCTCCGGAGGCGAGGCCCAGCGCATCCGGCTGGCGAGCCAGATCGGCTCGGGGCTGGTCGGGGTGCTCTACGTTCTGGACGAACCCTCGATCGGCCTGCACCAACGCGACAACAAGCGGCTTCTCGAGACTCTCGTGCGGCTGCGGGACCTCGGTAACACCGTGATAGTCGTGGAGCACGACGAGGAGACCATCCGCTCGGCCGACCACGTCGTCGACATCGGGCCGGGGGCGGGGGAGCACGGGGGGGACATCGTCTACAGCGGGGCGGTACCCGGCCTGCTCTCGTCGAAGCGGTCGGTCACGGGCAGGTACCTGACCGGCGACCTGTCCATCGGAGTACCCGAGGGCCGCCGAAAAGGATCGGGCGAGATGCTCGTGGTGCGCGGCGCGCAGGAGCACAATCTCTGCGACATCGACGTCGCCTTCCCGCTCGGGTGCCTGATCGCCGTGACCGGCGTATCCGGGTCGGGGAAGTCGACTCTCGTAAACGACATCCTGCTGCAGTCGATGCTCTCCCAGGTTCACCGCGCCCGCACGACTCCCGGCGCGCACCGGGCGATCGAGGGCACGAAGCTCGTGGACAAGGTCGTCGCCATAGACCAGTCCCCGATCGGCAGGACCCCCAGATCGAATCCGGCGACTTACACGGGCCTCTTCGACCACGTCCGCAAGCTGTTCAGCCAGACGCCCGAGGCGAAGGTGCGCGGGTACCTGCCCGGCAGGTTCTCCTTCAACGTGCGCGGGGGACGCTGTGAGGGCTGCGCAGGTGACGGGACGATCAAGATAGAGATGCACTTCCTGCCCGACGTCTACGTGCCGTGCGAGGTGTGCGGCGGCGCACGCTACAACCGCGAGACGCTCGAAGTGATGTTCAAGGGCCGCAACATCTCCGAGGTCCTCGGCATGTCGTGCGAGGAAGGCCTCGAGTTCTTCGCGAACCAGCCGACGATCGCCCGTCACCTCCAGACGCTCGTCGACGTAGGCCTTGGCTACATCAAGCTCGGCCAGCCGGCGCCGACCCTCTCCGGCGGCGAGGCACAGCGAGTGAAGCTGTCATCTGAGCTGTCGAGGCGCTCCACCGGGCACACGCTCTACGTGCTCGACGAGCCGACGACCGGCTTGCACTTCGACGACGTGCGCAAGCTTCTGAGCGTGTTATCCCGGCTCGTCGACCAGGGGAACACGGTCATCGTGATCGAGCACAACCTCGACGTGGTGAAGACGGCCGACTGGGTCGTGGATCTGGGGCCGGAGGGTGGCGAGCGAGGCGGCCGGGTCGTGGCAGAGGGAACTCCCGAGCACGTGGCGGACGTCCCGTCGAGCTATACGGGCCAGGTGCTCGTCCCCGTCCTGGGCGTCCGGGTCAACGGCTCCGGCCGCTCGTCCACGGCGCGCCCTACGGCGAGGGCCACCCGGGCTCCGACGACGTCGAAGACCAAGGCAAGTGCAAAGGGAAATGGACCTGCGCGCGGTTCGAAGGCCGTGAGTGCGAACGGCCGGGGCGGCACGGGGGCAAAGAAGGTGCCTCGATAGCCTTTTAGATCTCCGGCGGTGCGGTCGGAGGTCTGCCGGTCGTGGGCCGGGAACGGTCCTAGGTCATCGCCAGCATCTGCTCGAGGGCGACCTTGGCCCACTTCGACGTCTCGGGATCGACGGTGATGCGGTTCACGACAATCCCGTCCGCCAGGGACTCGAGAACCCAACAGAGATGCTGAGCGTCGATGCGGAACATCGTCGAGCACGGACAGACCAGTGGGTCGAGCGACACGATCGTCTTGTCCGGGTTCTCGTCGGCCAGGCGCTTCACGAGATGCACCTCGGTCCCGATGCCGATGACCGAACCCGAAGGCGCCTCTCCCACCACTCGAATGATGAAGTCGGTCGATCCCGTGCTGTCGGCGAGTTCGACCACGTCGTGGGCACATTCGGGGTGGACCACGACAGCGCCTTGCGGGTGCTCCTGTCTGAATGCGTTGACGTGTTCAGGACGGAAGCGTTGGTGGACGGAGCAGTGGCCCTGCCACAGCAGGAGCGAGGCCGTCTTCACGTCAGCGTCGTCGAGACCGCCGCGGGTCAGACGCGGGTTCCACACCCTCATGTCGTCCTCCGTGTACCCGAGCTCGTAGCCGGTGTTGCGACCGAGGTGCTGATCCGGGAAGAAGAGCACCTTGTCGCCTCGGGCCTCACCGTCGACGGCTTCGAGGGCCCACCGCAGAACGGCGCGGGCGTTCGACGAGGTGCACACCGACCCCCCGTGCCTCCCGACGAAGGCCTTCAGGTCTGCTGAGGAGTTCATGTAGGTGACGGGCACGATGCGATCGGTGTCGGTCACCTCGGCGAGCGATTCCCAAGCCTCCTCGACCGAGTCGAGGTCGGCCATGTCGGCCATCGAGCATCCGGCGTTCAGGTCTGGGAGCACCACTTGCTGGTGGTCTGCCGTCAGGATGTCCGCCGACTCGGCCATGAAGTGGACCCCGCAGAACACGACGTACTCGGCGTCGTGACGGTCAGCGGCTATTCGTGACAGCCCGAAGGAATCCCCTCGGGCATCGGCCCAGCGCATCACCTCATCTCTTTGGTAATGGTGCCCGAGCACGAGAACCTTGTCTCCCAGAGCAGACTTGGCCGCTCCGATGCGCTTGTGGAGCTGGTCGGCGGTCGCGGTCGAGTAGCGCTCGGGAAGCCCTCGCTGGATGCGAAGCATTCAAACCCCCTTCGGGGAGCGCTCCGTTTCGTGGCCGGCGGGGACAGCCTGGTCGCCCATCCGCGGGGTTGTCGGCCTCGGAGCGGTATGTACGCCGGGGTACCAGGCCGGCGCTGACCTCAGACTAGTCGGTGACGACTCGGGCCCGCCCGTTGCGCACGCATCCGCTCCTGCGTGCGGCACAGTGTGAGCGTGCGTGAGCGCCCCCGACCCGGTCAGATCCCCGATTCTCCCGGCTCGTACCAGTTCGTCGACTCCGAGGGGCGGGTCCTCTACGTGGGGAAGGCCAAGTCCTTGCGCAGCCGGCTGTCCAACTACTTCGCGGACCCGTCGACCCTGGCCCCCCGCACGGCTCAGCTCGTCGCCGCGGCGGACCACGTCGAATGGATGCAGGTCGCCAACGAGGTCGAGGCGATCCTCCTCGAGTATGCGCTCATCAAGAGGCACCGTCCCCGCTTCAACATCCGGCTCGTGGACGACAAGAGCTATCCGTACCTCGCCGTGACGTTGTCCGACGAGTGGCCCCGGGCCGCCGTGGTCCGCGGGCGCCGACGCCCGGGTATCCGCTACTTCGGGCCGTACGCACACGTCGGGGCGCTTCGCGACACCCTCGACCTCCTGCTGCGCAGCTTCGGAGTGCGCTCGTGCTCCGACTCGAAATTCGAGCGGCACGTCAAGCTCGCAAAGCCCTGCCTGCTGTACCACATCGAGCGCTGCTCGGGCCCTTGCATCGGCGCCGTCGAGCGTCACGACTACGACCGTCTGGTCGAGGACTTGATGTCCTTCTTCGCGGGTGCCACAGACGATGTCGAGCGCAGGCTTCGCTCGGAGATGGAAGAAGCATCAGACGCACTCGACTTCGAGCGAGCGGCGCGAAGGCGAGACCAGCTGGCAACTTTGCGGATGGCGGTCGAGCGCCAACAAGTCGTCACCGAGGGCCCGGAGGACCTCGATGTGGTCGGTATCACCGACGACGAGCTCGAAGCTGCCGTGTGCGTGTTCCATGTTCGGCGCGGGCGCATCGTCGGAAGAAGAGCGTTCGTCGTGGACAAGGTCGAGGAGTTGAGTCGCTCGCAGCTCGTCGGGCGAGTACTCGAGCAGCTGTACGCGGACGCGGAGCCTGCGCAACCTGAGAGCCGGCCACGTGCGCGGCGCGGCACGGACGGCGAAGGCTGGACCTCGGGAGCAGGAGACCCGGCGACCTGGGGAGCGGGCGGCCCTGCAGTCGGGGGAGTGCCGAAGCTGGTGCTCGTGCCCGAGATGCCGGAGGATTCGGACGCCTACGAAGCTTTTCTGTCTGATCGTCGCGGCAGTCCGGTCGCTATGCGCGTCCCGTTGCGCGGCGGCAAGCGGACGCTCATGGAGACCGTGGCGCGCAACGCTTCGGAGGACCTCGTTCACCATCGCCTGCGTCGGGCCTCTGACTACGACAGCAGGGCGCGGGCGATCGAGTCCCTTCGCGTCGCTCTGGCGATGGATCAGGCCCCGTTGCGTATCGAGTGTTACGACATGAGCCACCTCCAGGGGACCGACTACGTCGGTTCGATGGTGGTGCTCGAGGACGGCCTTCCGCGAAAGAGCGATTACCGCCGTTTCCGCATCCGCGACGTCCCCGGAAACGACGATTACGCGGCTATGGAGGAGGTACTGACGCGGAGGCTGACCGCGCTGATAGAGGAACGCGCCAGGAAACCGGAGAACGACGGGACAGAGCGAGCCGAAGATGCCGAGCCCGGTGTACGCAGGCGCACTCGGCGCTTCGCCTATCCGCCGCAGCTTCTCCTTCTGGACGGGGGAAAGGGCCAGTTGTCGGTGGGGATCCGCGTGCTCGAGCGACTCGGGTTGACCGACGAGATATCCGTGGCCGCTCTTGCCAAGCAGTTCGAAGAGGTCTTCGTGCCAGGGCGCGGCGAGGCGCTGCGGATACCGAGGGGGTCCGAGGCGCTGTTCCTGTTGCAACGGATTCGCGACGAGGCTCACAGGTTCGCCATCTCCTACCACCGCCAGTTGCGGGGAAAGCGGGTGAAGGCGAGCGTGCTCGAGGGCGTGCCTGGCTTGGGGCCCACGCGCAGGGCCAGGCTCCTTCGCGAGATGGGAAGTGTGCGTGCGCTGCGCCAAGCTTCCTACGAGGACCTCGAGTCACTCGAGTGGTTGCCCGACAGGGTCGCTGCCTCGGTCTACGACCACCTGCACCAGGTTCCCGGGCCCGGTCGGAACGGGGGATCCGGGACAGGCGACATCGTGGCGGGGGAGGATGGGGCTCTGTGACGGAGTACCTGTTGATCGCCGGGATGTCGGGAGCCGGCCGTTCGACGGCAGCCGCTGCGCTGGAGGACGCGGGCTGGTACGTCATCGACAACATGCCACCGTCGCTGTTGTCCGAGGTCGCCGACGTCGTGGGTCGCCGCGAGTCGGGGATCGACCGGGTGGCGTTGGTGATCGGACGCGGGGGCGGCACCCAGGTGGGGGAGGCTCTCCCTGCCATCGACGCCTTGTCGGAGAGGGGAGACCGGGTGTCGGTGGTCTTCCTCGATGCGCCTGACGACGTCCTGGTCAAGCGATTCGAAGGGACCCGGCGGCGCCATCCGATCGGCGGTACGAACGTGGAGGAGGCGATCGCCGACGAGCGACGGCGTCTCGAGCCGATTCGCACCAGGGCCGACGTGTTGCTCGACACCGGTGTGCTGAACGTGAACCAGCTGCGCCGTCGCGTCTTCGAGCTGTTCGGGGAGGGCTCGAACAGCCCCATGCGGACGACCGTGGTGTCCTTCGGCTACAAGCACGGCGTGCCGCTCGACGCCGACCTGATGTTCGACTGCCGCTTCCTCCCCAATCCGAACTGGGTCGACGAGCTTCGGCCTCTGTCGGGCCTCGACGAGCCCGTTCGGGGTTTCGTCCTGTCTCAGGAAGCGACGGGCGGTTTCTTGAAGAGCGTCGACGAACTGCTCGAGATGCTCGTTCCCGCCTACGGCGCCGAAGGTAAGTCGTACCTCACGATCGCGATCGGCTGCACGGGCGGGAGACACCGCTCCGTCGTGCTGGCAGAGGAGCTCGCACGCAGGCTTCGCGAGCACGGATTCGGGGCGTCGGTCGTTCACCGGGACCTCGAGCGTTGACGGGCGAGAAGGTCGGGCCGGATCCCTCGGGCAGGCTGGATGTGACGCCTGGCGGTCCGGAGGTCGTCGCCATCGGGGGGGGACACGGGCTCGCAGTGACGCTGCGGGCGGCGCGGTGCTATGCGGGTCGCCTCACGGCCATCGTCTCGGTGGCCGACGACGGGGGGTCCTCGGGTCGGCTGCGTAGAGAGCTCGGCATCGTCCCTCCGGGCGACCTGCGCAAGTGCCTGGTGGCGCTCGCGGAGGAGGGCAGTCCGCTGGCCGAGGCGTTCGAGCAGAGGTTCGAGTCCGAGTCGGCCGAGCTGACAGGTCACGCCCTGGGCAATCTCGTCTTGGCCGGACTCGTGGCGACCACCGGGGACCTCCAGAAGGCGTTGGACGAGGCGGGACGGCTGCTCGGGGCCGTGGGACGTGTCGTACCCGCAGCACGAGAGCCGGTGGTCCTGAAGGCCTGGGCGTCCGCCGGTGAGGTCGAGGGACAGACAGCGGTCTCCGGGACCGGTGAGATCGAGCGGGTCTCGCTCGTGCCCGCCGACCCCCCCGCCCCGGAAGCTGCCTTGGAGGCCCTGGCCGCAGCGGATCAAGTCGTCGTGGGCCCGGGATCGCTGTTCACGAGCATCCTCGCCGCACTGGCGGTTCCCCAGATTGCCGCGGCGATCCGGCGGTCGCGTGGGCGGAAGGTATACGTCGCGAACCTGAGGCCTCAGCCGGCCGAGACCGAGGGTTTCGACGTCGCCGCCCACGTGTCGGCCTTGGAGGCTCACGGGGTGCACGTCGACGTGGTGCTGGCCGACACGGCCGGAATCGAGCTGGGAGAGGTCGCGGTCGAGGTGGTCGACACGATGCTCGCAAAGGCCAACGGGCTGGCCCACGATCCGGCCAGACTGGCAGTCGCGCTCGAAGGTCTGGTCGTATAGGTCTTCGGCCTCTACCTGGTTAGACGGGTCCCGGGTTAGGGTCGAACCTGCGGCACGAAGCAGGTATTGAAGGTGACGGCTGCCTGCGCCTGGATCGAGGTACCGAGCAGGGGCGTTTGCCGGAGGAGCGGCCTCCGGACGATTCGAGAGGGATGCGAAGCAACGATGACGGTTCGAGTTGGGATCAACGGTTTCGGGCGCATAGGCCGGAACTTCCTTCGCGCTGCGCGATCACAGGGGGCCGACCTAGCTGTGGTGGCCGTGAACGACCTCACGGACGCCAAGACGAACGCTCACCTTCTTCGCTACGACACCACGTACGGCCGTTTCGATGCCGAGGTGAGCGTCGAGGACGACGCACTGGTGGTCGGCGGTCAGCGGATCCGGGTCCTCGCCGAGAGGGAGCCGAAGGCTCTCCCGTGGGGAGACCTCGGCGTCGACGTGGTGCTCGAGTCCACGGGACGGTTCACCAACCGTGACGCAGCAGCCGCTCACATCGAGGGCGGCGCCACCCGTGTGATCATCTCGGCTCCCGGGACCGGCGTCGACGCCACGTTCGTCATGGGCGTCAACGACAGCTCGTTCGATCCGGATCGCCACTTCGTGGTGTCCAACGCGTCTTGCACCACGAACTGCTTCGTACCGATGGTCCAGGTGCTCGACGAGGCCTTCGGCGTGAAGAGCGGTCTGATGACGACGGTGCACGCGTACACGAACGACCAGAACCTGCTCGACCTCACCCACAAGGACCTCAGGCGGGCGCGAGCCGCAGCCCAGAACATCATCCCGGCCTCCAGCGGTGCCGCCAGGGCCACGGGCCTCGTGCTCGAGGCGATGAAGGGCAGGCTCGATGGAGCAGCTCTCAGAGTGCCGGTGGCGGACGGGTCGATCACCGACTTCACCGCGGTACTGAAGCGGACGGTGACTGTCGACGAGGTGAACGAGGCATTCCGTGGGGCGGCTCAGAGCGGGCCTCTGTCGAAGGTGCTCGTCTACACCGAGGACCCGATCGTGTCCTCTGACATCATCCAAAGCCCTGCCTCCTGCACCTTCGACGCGGAGCTGACGATGGTGATGCCCATCGACGACGACTCGTGCCTTGTGAAGGTGCACGGTTGGTACGACAACGAGTGGGGATACAGCGTTCGCCTCGTCGACCTGGCCCTGCTCATCGGCGCTGCCGGGTCGGCCGGCTCCTGACCGGGTCGGGGCGATCGCGCAGGACGACGTGAGCGCTTCGGCCGGCGCGGGCCCGTTGGCGGGGCTTCCTTTGCTGGAGGACCTGCCCCCCATCGAGGGGCGAAGGGTCCTGGTCCGCGTCGATTTCAACGTGCCCCTCGTGCGGCACGGAGACGCCGGTGAGGCAGAGGTCGGTGACGACTTTCGCATCCGTGCGGCGCTTCCCACCCTGGAGTGGCTCCAGAGCAAGGGCGCATCGGTGACGGCGTGCACACATCTCGGGCGACCGAAGGGGAAGGTGGATCCTCGATTCGACGTGGCCCCCGTGCGCTCCCGGCTGGCGGAGCTGGCGTCAGGGGTTGGGCTCATGGCGAACCTTCGCTTCGATCCGGGGGAGGAGTCCGGAGATCCGGCGTTCGTGGAGAAGCTCGTCGACGGCTTCGACGCATACGTCAACGACGCGTTCGGATCCTCCCATCGCGCTCACGCATCCATCGTCGGCCCTCCCGCGCACCTTCCGTCGGCAGCCGGCCGTCTCCTTGCTCGTGAGGTCGAGGTGCTCGGGGGGCTGCTCGCCGCCCCGGCTAGACCATTCGTCGCAGTGGTCGGTGGGGCGAAGGTCGCCGACAAGCTCGGGGTGCTGCGGTCGCTGCTCGAGAAGGTCGACACACTGATCGTCGGTGGAGGTATGTCCTACACGTTTCTGGCCGCGCAGGGGCACTCGGTCGGCCGGTCGCTACTCGACGCAAATAGCGTCGGCGAATGCAGAGATCTCGTGGAGGAAGCAGGGTCGCGCCTCGTTCTTCCGACGGATCTGCTTGCCCTCGGGCCGGGCGGCACCATCGGGCAGGGGAGCGACGGTACGGGGGAGGCCTCTGTCGTCGGCGCGGACGTCCCCGACGAATTCGAAGGAGTCGACATGGGACCTCAGACCCGCGACGAGTTCGCGCAGGCCCTGAAGGGTGCCCGGACGGTCTTCTGGAACGGACCGGTGGGGGCGTTCGAGGACGACCGCTTCGACGGCGGCACCCGGGTTGTGGCCGAGGCCCTCGTCGGCTCTGGTGCTTTCACAGTCGTCGGTGGGGGCGACACGGTCGCGGCACTGGACAAGTTCGGGCTGGCCGACCGCGTGTCCTTCGTATCCACTGGTGGAGGAGCGTCTCTCGAGCTTCTCGAGCACGGAGACCTTCCGGGCCTCGAAGCGTTGAGAGGCGCCGCCAACGCCCCCGGTCGAGGCACCTGACGTGCCCGCATCGCGATCGGGCGCCGAGAGAAAGTCTCTGGTGAGCGGTAACTGGAAGATGCATCACGACCACCTCGAGGCGATCCGCACCGTCCAGGACCTGGGTCTGAGGCTGAGCGCGGCCGACCTTGCCGCTCTCGACGTGTCGGTGCACCCGCCTTTCACCGACTTGCGATCGGTGGCCACGGTCATCGAGGACCGCGGAATCGGGGTTTCCCTAGGCGCCCAGCACTGTCACAGCGAGGACTCCGGCGCGTTCACCGGCGAGGTGTCCCCGCCCATGCTTGCGAAGCTCGGAGTGAAGTACGTGATCGTCGGGCACTCAGAGCGTAGACAGCTGTTCGGTCAGACCGACGAGCAAGTGGCAGCGACCCTGCGGGCGGTGATCCGGAATTCGATGACTCCGATCGTCTGTGTCGGTGAGACGGAGGCCGAGCGCGAGGAGGGTGTCACGGGTGAGCGCCTCACGGCTCAGACGACGGCGGCCCTCCGAGGCCTACCGGAACAGCAGGTGGCCTCCCTGGTGATCGCGTACGAACCGATATGGGCGATCGGGACGGGCCGAACGGCCACTGCCGGGGACGCGCAAGAGGCCTGCGCCCTCATCAGAGAGGTGGTCGAGACTCTCATTGGTGGAGAGGCGGCCGCAGGCGTTCGGATCCAGTACGGAGGATCGGTGCGGGCGGAGAACACGGCCGAGCTGATGGCCGAGGCCGATGTCGACGGGCTCCTGGTGGGAGGAGCCAGCCTGGAGGCCTCCTCGCTTGCTGCCATCGTGCGTAACGCTGCAGAGATCGTGGCCGCGCACAGGTGATATTCGGACCTTTGGTAGCTTTTGCTGTCCGGGCGCTCTAGGAGAAAGGGTAAGAGCTGTGTTGACGATTGCGGTGCTGGTGGTCCATATCGCCGTTTCGGCAGCACTGATATTCCTGATCCTCTTGCACTCCGGAAAGGGCGGGGGCCTCTCGGACATGTTCGGCGGCAGCGTGGGTCAGGCCGCCGCCGGCTCGACCGTCGTCGAGAGAAACCTCGACCGCATCACGATCACCGTGGCGGTGATCTTCGCCTTCACGACCTTGACCTTGGCGTTGAGGGTGTCCACCTGAGGGCGCGAAGCGTGAGGTGCTTCCTGGCTTCCTGCCATCTGTGAGGCGCGCCCGGGCCGGCGCCATCGCGGCAGTCGCGGCAGCGGTGCTGGCTGCGTGTGGAGCGACCGGTGGGAGCTCCGCGTCGACGAGCCACGCGAGAGGGTCGTCGAAGGCGGAGAGCACTCTCGAAGGCACCATGGGCGGCAGCGCGACGATCGCGCTCGACCAGGTCCCCTCGACCCTCAACGACCATACGCTCGCGGGTGACAATGCGAGCACCAAAGCGGTCGACAGCGCCATCCTTCCCCAGGTCTTCCAAGTGGGACCAGGCGGAACACCAGTGCTCGACACTTCAGTGGTGCTCAGCGCCGAGCTCGTGGGGGTCGATCCGCAGACCGTCGTGTATCAGATCAACCCGCGAGCTGTGTGGTCCGACGGAGTGCCCATAACGGTCGACGATTTCACCTACGCCTGGGGGTCACAGAGAGGCGGGACGGACGACATAGACGGAAGCCCCGACTCGGTTGCATCGACGTTGGGCTATCGCGACATCGTCTCGGTCACCGGCAGCAACAACGGCCGCACCGTCACTGTGGTGTTCCGCACTCCTTTCGGTGACTGGGCTTCACTTTTCGCCGACCTGTTGCCTGCGCATGTCGCAGAGCGAGTCGGCTGGAACGACGGCTTCGACGCATTCGACCCAGCCGTCTTGGTCTCAGGGGGCCCCTGGATCGTGACGTCGTGGACTCCCGGCAGCGAGATCGTCCTCGGGCGCAACCCTCATTGGTGGGGCGAAGGCCCTCATCTGGACCGCGTCGTAGTCAACGCGGCTGCGAACTCAACGAACACGACACAAGCACTGCGTGAAGGGAACATGGACGTCGCCTACTCGTCGATGTTCGACAGCGTCGATCTTGCACAGCTGGCGTCGCTCTCCGAACTAGCGACCAGTGAGTCCTTGGGCACGAGGATGCTGCAGCTCGTCTTCAACACGCGCCGGGCCCCGCTGGACGACGTCGACGTCCGCCAGGGGATCGCTCACGCGATCGATCGGGCGGGAGTAGTCACAACACTCGTGCAGCGTTTGAATTCGTCGATCTGGGAGGACAACAACCACTTCTTCGCAAACGTTCAACCACAGTACGGGGACGACGGGGCGGGCTACGTATACGCGGACTCGGCTACCGCCGATCGCTTGCTGGCACAAGCGGGGCTGGTGGCGGACCCCGATGGCACGTGGACCGACCACGGCTCGCCGGTCACCCTGGAGCTGGCATGGGCGGTGGACGACCCTTGGTCGGCGCTGGTCGAACCGGCCTTGGCTGCGCAGCTCACGGAAGCCGGGTTCGACGTTAACGCCGTGCCCGTAACCGAAGCGCAACTAACCGGTTCGATCCTTCCTGCCGGAAACTTCGACCTTGCCATCGCCCCGATCGACGCGAGCACCTATCCGTCTCAGACCTCGCAATACTTCACCTCGTCGACCGCGGTCACGGGCCCGGCCCAGGACGAGAATTGGTCCGGGTTCACAGATCCGAGGTTCGACAGCCTGGTTACTCAGGCTGCGCAGCAGCTCGGCAGCAACCTCTCGGGCCCCCTGTACCATCAAGCCGACCAGCAGCTTTGGACCGACATGTCGACTTTGCCATTGTTTGCAGAGCCGTCTTTGCTCGTGACGTCAGCCTGGATCGGAGGCGTAGACCAGGCAACGGGTCCACTCGGTCCGTTGTTCTCGGCAGACCACTGGTTCCGGCTGGTCGCATCGCATTCCAAGAGCTCAGGGAGTTGAAGCGACGACCCCGCCCGCTAGATGGATGTCGACGGCGTCGCGATAGAGTGCTGCCTCGATGCTCCCGTCGTGGTTGCGTCGGGATTTGGCCATGTCGTCGGAGTGGCGGAATAGGCAGACGCGCTAGCTTGAGGGGCTAGTGCCCGCAAGGGCGTAGGGGTTCAAGTCCCCTCTCCGACACCCTGTGATGTGTCAAGTCATCGGCGAATGATGTGTCACGTCATAGTCGAAGTCCAGCCCATTGTCTGCGGGTGGTAGTCCCGCGCCGGATCGAGAGTCAGGGTCCGTAAAAGGTCACCGTCTAGG
>Ga0116215_1000735_pt1 | contig 24000 bp, 27 predicted proteins | sample Sb_taG_7_FD_89698 | JGI IMG/M metagenome (GOLD analysis project Ga0116215, IMG submission 89698) | Peat soil microbial communities from Weissenstadt, Germany - Sb_50d_2_FS metaG | ecosystem: Environmental > Terrestrial > Soil > Wetlands > Peat | place: Germany: Weissenstadt | collected 2010-09-21
CAGGTAGCGGAACGGCAGGTGCTTGAGGTACTGGAACGAGCCGAAGCCGGCGCCGAAGTCGTCGAGTGCGAGCTCGCAGCCGAGCGCGAGCACTCCCGCGCAGAATGTCTTGGCGCTGTCCATGTCGGAGATCGCGGCGGTCTCGGTCAGCTCGATCACCAGCCGCGAGGGCTCGACCCCGTGCCATTCGAGCCGGCTGTCCAGGTAGGCGAGCATGCTCACGTCGGTCGCTGACAGCGCGGACACGTTCACGGCGATGCGGGCAGGTGCGTGCGACTCTTCATTGGGATTCGACTGCTCGCGGGCGAGTAGCGCGACGACCTCGTCGATGACCATGCGATCGATCTCTCTGACGAGCCCGTAGCGCTCAGCCGCCGGCAGGAAGCGCCCCGGCGCGATCAGCCGCCCGTCGGACGCGTCGGCGAGGCGCAGCAGCGCCTCGTGGTGAGACACGCGCCGGTCGCCGACGGCGACGATCGGCTGGAAGTGCAATACGAACAGCTGCTCGCGCAGCGCACGGCGCACGCGTCTCAGCCACGGGCGATCGCGCGTCCCGGCTGGCGAGCCGAGCTCCGTGGACACGTGCTCGACGCGCCCGAGCCTGGCGGCGTTCGGCGCGACATCCACCTCGAGCAGCACGTGTGGGCTGGCGTCGGGTGCGGTCGAGCTGAACATCTCCGGAGCCCATTCGACAGGACGGCGCGCTCACCTGCGAGCGCCAGCGCGAAACCGCCCGTGCGAAACCGACCCCGCGCACGCGCTCAGCAGGCACGCAGCGGCTCAGCCACGCGCGCCGGCCATGCCGCGGGCCCTCAGCGGCGCGCGCGACCCACGTACGGCCGGCGCGCGCGATCGGAGACCACCAGCAGCAGCGCGACGAGCACGAAGTTCATCACCACCGATGACCCCCCGTAGGCGACGAACGGGAGCGTCACGCCGGTGAGCGGGATCACGCGCGTGACACCGCCGACGATCACGAACACCTGCAACGCGACCACGAACGACAGCCCGGTGGCGAGCAGCTTGGAGAAGGAGTCGCGCGCGAGCATCGCCGTCTTCAGTCCCCGCGCAATGAACAGCAGGTACACGCCCAACAGCGCGGCCGCCCCCGCGAGGCCGAGCTCGTTGACGATCACCGCGTAGATCATGTCGCTTTCGGGCACCGGCAGGATCGGGGCTCCGTGCGCGCCGGCACGCAGCAGCGAGCGGTCGAAGCCGGTGCCCAGCAGCCCACCGTCGGCCTGTGCGAACAGCGACTGCGCGATCTGATAGCTGCCGCCTTCGGCTTTGTTGTAAAGGTGTTCTTCGAAGGGGTGCTCCCAGGCGAGCACGCGCGCGTGCACGTGGCTGACGTGCCCGGTCACGTACCAGGCGCCCAGCGCGAACAGGACGAGGCCGATCAGAGGGAAGGACAGACGCCCGGTGGCGACATACAGGAGCGCGAGGAACGCTCCGTAGAACATCAGCGAGGTGCCGAGCTCGCGCGTGAGCAGCAGTGTTGCCATCGCCGCACCCCACACGATCAGCATCGGGCCGAACTGCTTCATCGGCGGGATCGTCAGCCCGAGCACGCGCCGGCCGGCGGTGACGAGGATCTGGCGATTGTCGCGCAGGTAGCTGGCGAGGAAGATCACGATCGCGACCTTCGCGAGCTCGGCCGGCTGAAACGACACGCTGCCGAGATGAATGTCCAGGTAGGCGCCGTTGACCTGCCCGCCGATCCCCGGCAGCCGCGGCAGCACCGTCATGCCGATGCCCGCCAGCGCGATCGTGTAGCGGTAGCGCTCGAGCACGCCCACCCCGCGCTTGCGCAGGGCGAGGATGCAGGCCGCGAACAGCGCCAGGCCGAGCACCATCCACTGCGCCTGCTGGCGTGCGAGCACCGGTTCGATGCGGTAGACCATCACGATCCCCACGCTCGCGAGCACCGCCACCAGCGGGAACAGGTACGGGTCGGCGTTTGGCAGCGCGAAGCGGATCACCAGATGCGCCGCCAGGCACAGCGCCAGGAACAGTGCGCCGTAGGTGAGCGACAGGTTGGACGCGTGGCCCAGCGTCAGGCTGGTCGAGGCGCCGGGAGTGTCTTTCTGCGCCTGGATGAAGATCGCGGTGAAGCCGGCGGTGACGAGCAGCGCGGAAGGCACGAGACCGAGCAACTCGCGGTTGCGAGGGCTGAGCATCGCGACCGAGCGTAGCCGCCCGGGCGGCGCGTGCGCTCCGATCGCGCCGCTACGCTTGCGGCGGGGCATGCCGTTGGGAGGCGGCGCATGCATGCCTCGCCCAATGAGCTGCGATCGGATAACCCATGAATGACGAGCGTCCTTCTTCGCTGTGGTGGGGCATGTGGAAGCGCTTCCTGACCGCGGGCGTGCTGATTGTCGTGCTCAGCGGCGCCGCGACGGCGACGGTGGCGCTGAACAAGATCACAACGCTCGCCGACGAGGTGTTCCCCTCGCTCAGCCACATCAACGCGCCGAAAGGCCTCGTCACGCCCGAATACTCGGAAGGCCCGCAGACGTTCCTGATCCTCGGCTCGGATCGGCGCTCGGGCTCCAAGAACGTGGAAGAAAAAGACGCCACGCCGCACAGCGACACGATCCTGCTCGTGCGCTTCGACCCGCAGCAGGGCCAGACCTCGGTGATGTCGATCCCGCGCGACCTGCTCGTCAACATCACCACCCCGAATGGCCAGGTGGACGCCAACCAGAAGATCAACGCGGCGTACACGATCGGCAGCCAGATCGGGGGGACCAACGAGGCGACTGTGCTGGCCGCGGAAACGATCAAACGCGAAGTCTTCCCCGAACTGACGCTCAACGGCATCATCGATGTCAACTTCTCGGGCTTCATCAACGTCGTGGACACGCTCGGCTGCGCATACGTGACCGTCGATCACCGCTACTACAACCAGAACGTCGGCTCCGGCGAAACCAACTACACGAGCATCCATCTGGAACCCGGCTACCAGCGGCTGTGCTACGAAAACGCGCTCAACTATGTGCGCTATCGCCACGACGACTCGGACTTCGTGCGCGTCGCGCGCCAGCAGGACTTCCTGCGCGACCTGCGTGAGCAGATCGAACCGGGCAACGAGCTGGGTCAGATCGACAAGGTCGCGAAGGCGGTCGGCCGCGCGATCAGGACCAACTTCCCGCCGTCGGCGAGCGAGCTAATCCTACTGTCGAAGCTGATCGCCTTCTCGCAGTCCAAGCCATTGCGGCAGGTCAAATTCCTGGCGTCGAACGTCGACGCGCAGATCAACGGCGGCAGCTACGTGACCTCGACACCGGAACTGGAGAAGCGGACGCTCGACAGCTTCTTGAACGGACACGAACAGCTACGGCTGCCCTCCCCCCAACGCCACGCGCACACATCGAGCCACCATCACGGCCACCACGCGGCCAGCGGCTTCTCACCGGCGTCGATCGGTCTGTTCCCAACGCCTTCCAGCGGCGTGAATGAAACGGTCAAGGCGTCCGTGGAAGTGCCCTTCCGCGTCCTGTACCCGGCGCTCCAGACCGGACCGGCTGAACAGCTGCAGGTGCGCGCGTACCCGCTGAAGAACCAGCAGAACATCCAGCATCACGCGTACGTGATCGTGTTCCAGCAGAACCCCCTTCAGGGCGGCTACTACAACTTCCAGGGCAGCGACTGGCTGAACCCGCCGCTGTTCGCGCACGCACGCACGCAGGTGATCGACGGGCGCAGGTACGAGTTCGTGGACGACGGCTCGCACATCCATGTGATCGGCTTCCGCGTCGGGCGCGTGCTCTACTGGGTCAGCAACACGCTGCTGGAGGAACTCACCAACTCACAGATGCTCCAGATCGCCAAATCCGCGCAGCCGCTTCACTGACGCTCCGCGCCCACGTCGATCGTCGCCGGCGCTTCGCGCGGGCGCCGCTTGCCGTGGGCGCTCCGCTTTGCGGAACGGCGAAAGGGCGGCGCTCAGCGCGACGCTGCGGCCTGATCCAAGGCTGCGTTGACCAGGGCGTCGGCCTCGGCATTCTGTGCTCGCGGGACGGTGCGGATCGACCAGCGCTCGAAGGCCCTGAGCGCGTGCATCGCCTCGAGGTGCAGCGGGCGCATGGCGGGGTGCTTGACCTTGTAGATGCCCTGGACCTGCTTGGCGATCAGCTCGGAGTCGCCGATCACGTCGATTTCGTCGGCGCCTAGCTCGCGTGCGCGCGCTAGGCCGAGCAGCAGCGCGCGGTACTCGGCGACGTTGTTGGTGGCCGTTCCCAGCAGCTCGGCCCGCTCGTCGAGCACCTCGCCTGCGGGCGAACTGACGACGCAGGCGGCGGCCGCGGGACCGGGGTTGCCGCGGGCGCCTCCGTCGACGTTGACGATCAGCTTCATAGCGGCGAGATTATGAGGCTCGCCGGGGACGGAGCTGTTGGCCTGTGCGAGCGCGGATGCGGGCGAGGCCAACGGACGGCGGGCTCGCGCCGCGGAGGCCGGCCACTGCTGGTCGCGTCGCTACTACGACGCCTGCGCGAGTGGCAGCAGGTCGCCGGCGACGCGCGCACGGCGACGGTCGCGCACGATCCGTCGCTGAGCGTCGTCGCCTCCTGTAGCGCCCGCGGCGGCGTAGCGCGCACGGCGATCGAACTGGCGGCGATCGACGATCACGGTGACGTTCTCGTCGTTGCTGTAGTGCTCGACAAGCTTCGGCAGGAGCTCGTCGGCGAGCGGCCTCGGCACAACGCAGTAGATCATCTCCGCCCCGATGTTACTCCCCGCGCGCCAATACACAAGCGCGGCGTACTGAATCGTCACACGGGCGCGAGCGCGAGCTTGCCGGACTCCTCGGCGGTGGCGTTCGCGCCTCGGTCCTCGCGCGCCAGCTCACCCAGCTCGCTGCCCTGGCCGATCGCCTGCACTTCCACGTCGAGCTCGCTGAGGTCGACCTCGTAGCGATACCAGCACAACTCCCACGCGATCACGATCCGCACGACGCTGCTGTGGTGCTCGGCTGAACGGACGCTCACCTCCGGAGCGCCTAAGGAGCGGGCGAGACCGGCGACGCGTCGTGGGAACTCGCTGGCGTTGAACACCACGAGCGCCTGCCTGTGCTCATCAGAATGCTCGACGTGGGAGGCGGGCGGCTCGGTCCCGGCGCCCGCGTGCGCCCCGGCGCCCGTCTCCGACCCGACCTCCACGTAGGCAACGGGCGCGTGGGCGCTGGCGTTCCATGCGATGTCGCTCGCGGCCGCCTGCTCCCCCTGCGCCGCGTCGAACGGCGGCGAGGGCTGCGCCCCGACCGGTGCCTGCGCCTGGCTGGGCGGCGGTGGGCTGCTGGGGTCGGCGAACAGGTCAAAGGAGGCCGCCTGCTGCTCGCCGGAGGCGTCCCCGCGAGCGTCACTCGCCGGCCGTGCGACCTGCCGCAGCCGCTCGAAAAGGCTGCGCCCACGCCGTGGGCGCAGCGGCGGCAGGCTCAGCGACTGGCCGTCGGTCTCGCGCATCCAGCCCGCGTATGTGGCGCGCGGAGCGCACAGCTCGCACACGATCCGCCGGCGCCCCGCCGCCAGGAACACGTCCGGCTGCTCGCCGCGCAGCAGGCGGCGCTCGCACACCTCGCACTCGACATCCGGCTGGGAGGTGACGATCGTGCGCGTGGCCATCGGCCCCGTAGATTATCTGGCCGCCGCCGATCCGGCCAGGCGCGGCGCTGCGACCGTCTCTCAGCGACCGTCAGTTACCGGAGTAGACGGCCGAGAGGCAAGCGAGGCCAGGACGCAGGGAGCGTGGCGTGCTACGCACGCGAGCGAGCGAGGACGCCGCCTCGCGCCGCCTATCGGCCGTCTACGCGTGGACGGCTGGGCGCTCTTCGCTTGCCTGCTCGACGACCTTCTGCGCGAGGTGTCCGGGGACTTCCTCGTAGCGCAGGAACTCGAGCGTGTAGTCGCCTTGGCCCTGTGTGATGGAGCGCAGGTCGGGGGCGTAGGTGAGCATCTCGGCCATCGGCACCTCGGCCTTGATCTCGGTCATGGCGCCCGCGGGCTCCATCCCCAGCGGGCGCCCGCGACGGCTGTTGAGGTCGCCGATCACGTCTCCCACGTGCGTCTCGGGCACGGACAGCGTGACGAGCATGATCGGCTCGAGCAGCACCGGGTCGGCGAGCTGGAGTGCCTGCTTCATCGCCTGCGCGCCGGCGAGCTTGAAGGCGATCTCGGAGGAGTCCACGGAGTGGTACTGCCCGTCGAACAGGCGCACGCGTACGCCCTTGACGGGGTATCCCGCGAGCACGCCGCTCTCCATCGCCTCCTGCACGCCCTTCTCGACAGCGGGTATGAACGAGCTGGGGATCACGCCACCCTTGATGTTGTCGACGAACTCGAAGCCGTTTGCGTTCTCGGCGTCCCCCTCCCCCTCCAGGGACGATGCCGGGGACGATGCCGTCAGCGGTTCGATCTCGATGTGGCAGTCCCCGAACTGGCCGCGCCCGCCGGATTGCTTCTTGTGGCGCCCGTGCGCGGCGGCGACGCCGCGGATGGTCTCCTGATAGGGCACGCGCGGCGGCTTGAGCGTGACCTGCACGCCGAAGCGCGAGCGCAGCCTGTCGACGATCACTTCGACGTGCACCTGCGAGAGCCCGGCGACGATCTGCTCTCCCGTCTGCTGGTCGCGGTGCAGGTCGATCGTGGGGTCCTCCTCCTGCAGGCGACGCAGCGAGGAGAGCACCTTGTCCTCGTCGCCGCGGCTCTTGGGCTCGACGGCGAACGCCATCACGGGCGCTGGCAGTTTCAGGCGCGGCATGTCGATCGGCTCGTCGCGCGCTGCCAGCCAGTCGCCGGCGTGGGTCTCCTTGAGCTTGGCCACCGCGCCGATGTCCCCCGGGCCGAACTCCTGCGCGTGCTCGACGTCCTTGCCCGCGAACACCAGCAGCTGACCGATCCGCTCCTTGACGTGCGCGCGCGTGTTGAGCACCTGGCTGTCGGCGTGCAGCACGCCCTGGTACACGCGCAGCAGGTTGATGCGCCCGGCGAACGGGTCGGCGCGCGTCTTGAACGCGTACGCGAACAGCTGGCCTTCCTCGCTCGGACGCAGCTCCACCTCGCCGACGTTCAACGAGCCGTGCTTGACCGGCGAGGGCAGGTCCTCGACGATCGCGTCCAGCAGGCGCGTGGTGCCGAGGTTGGCGGTCGCCACACCGCACACCACGGGGAAGATCTTGCCGTGGTTGGTGCCCTCCTTGAGCGCGTCGACGATCTCCGCGTGGGAGATCTCATCGCCCTCCAGATAGCGCTCCATCAGCGTGTCGGAGACTTCGCACACCTCGTCCATGAGCTTCTCGCGGTACTCCGCCGCGCGCTCTGCGACCGCGTCCGGGATCGCGATCTCGCTCCAGCCGCCGCGCTCTGGGGAGTCCTGGCGATAGGCCTTCATGTCGACCAGGTCGACCACGCCCTCCACGTCGTGCTCGGAGCCGATCGGGATCTCCGTGGCGACCACGTGCGGGCCGAAGGAGCGCTTGAGCTGATCGAGCGCGCGGTAGAAGTCGGCGCGCTCGCGGTCGAGCATGTTCACGAACAGCATGCGCGCGATGTCCAGCTCGGCCGCGCGCGCCCACAGGCGGCTGGTGGTGACCTCGACGCCCATGACGGCGTTGACAACGAACACGGCGGACTCGCATACGCGCAGCGCCCCCAGCGCGTCCGCCACGAAGCTGGGCTCGCCGGGCGTGTCCAGCAGGTTGATCTTGCGCCCCTGCCATTGCAGCGAGCTGAGCGCGGTGGAGATCGACATCTGGCGCGCCTGCTCGTCCGGGTCGGCATCCGAGACCGTGCTGTGTTCGGGCACGGAGCCGAGCCGACCGACCACGCCCGCCTCGAACAGCAGCGCCTCATGCAGCGAGGTCTTCCCCGACCCTCGATGTCCGACGAGGGCCACGTTGCGAATACGGTCCGCTGGGGGGTGCATGAGTATCTCCTTCGTCGGGTGCGAGCAGATTACCGCCGTGTCGCAGCCAGCGCTAGTGATTTTCGACACTCATTGGGTTGCTGCTGTTCAGGTGGGCGTGTACGCCCACCTGCGCCAAGCCGCATGCGGCTTGGCGGCGGACGGCGCATGCGCCGTCCGTGCAGGGCCGCATGCGGCCCTGCTGGGAGCGCGCATGCGCGCTCCCGCTGCCCCTATGCAAAGGCTTCAGGCGGGCGTGAGCGCGCTGAGCTTCTGTTTGGCTTCAGCGAGGTGCCTGCGATCCTCTTCGAACTGCTTCTCGGTCTTGAGGATGCTCAATGCCAGCTCGCGCAGACGACCGCCGGCTTGAAGGGCCGCAAGCGCGTCCTTGTACGAGAGAGACGAAATATCGGCGATTCGCGTAGCCAGTTCGTTGTCGTTCATTTTGCTCTAGGACTCTATCGGCGACTGTATACCCACAGCTTAGACCGCTTCGGAACCACTGGCAAGCGCTCCAGCTCGGCCTTCACGCGGTCCATCTCCAATTGCTGCTCAACGAGCCTTGCACGCAGGTCGGTCGAATCGCTGCGGAGCGTGTCGAGCGACCTTTCGAACCCCTGCAGAGTCTCCGTCGCAGCGGCGGGCCACTTTGCACCCCGGGGCGAGATCTCGTTCGGTGGCAACCCCTGCGCCAAGCCGTAGAACAGCGGCGTGAACAACAGCAGGCCGCTGTACACAACAGCGAGAGCGATCTCGATCCTGAACATCGGCGCCTGCCCAAGGGCGACGCTGGGAAGCTTGTCATGGCCCGCTGCGTCCTTTGAGATCGTGAACAGGCAGGCGAACAAGCCGGAGGCGAGGAACAGGGCTCCGATGGAGACGCGAACGACCCACCGTTCAATGCATCTCCGCTTGCTCTCGTCTTTCGCTTTGTCGCGATCCCTGGGCTCTGCCACAAGCGAAGAGTACCGAGGCCATCGGCTCCTTCCGACAGACGGAACCTGTGGTATTCCACGCTGGGCGACACAGCACGGCGCGCGGCTCGCTAGTCGTCGAAGGACTCCTCCTGCATACGCGAGCGCAGGCGCAGGACGGCCTTGGTGTGCATCTGGGAGACGCGCGACTCGGTCACGCCGAGCACCTCGCCGATCTCGCGCAGGGTCAGGTTCTCGTAGTAGTACAGGGCGATCACGAGCTTCTCGCGCTCGGGCAGCCTGGCGATCGAGTCGGCGATGCGGTCCTTCAGGTCGCCCACGTCGAGCGCTTTCGCGGGGTCGGGCGCGCCGGGATCCTCGATCGTGTCCATCAGCGACACCTGGTCGCCGCTTGAGTCGGACACGCTCCACAGCTCGTCCAGCGCGACGATCGAGGAGTGCGAGATCGCCAGCAGCGACTCGTTCAGCTCGTCCACGGTGATGCCCAGCTCGGCCGCGAGCTCCTGGTCGGTGGGCGCGCGCTGCAGCGCATGCTCGAGCTTCGCGTTCGCGCGCTCCACTTCGCGTGCGCGTGCACGCACGCTGCGCGGCACCCAGTCGAGCGAGCGCAGCTCGTCGATGATCGCGCCCTTGATGCGCATGATCGCGTACGTCTCGAACTTGATGTCGCGGGACAGGTCGAAGCGCTCGATCGCCGAGATCAGGCCGACGAGGCCGTAGGAGATCAGGTCGGCCTCCTCCACATGCGGCGGCAGGCCGGCCGCGGTGCGGCCGGCCACGTACTTCACCAGCGGCGAGTACGCGACGACGAGCCGCTCGCGCACACGGCTGTCCCCTTCGGTCTTATAGCGCCGCCACAGTTCGCGCAGCTCGATCGGTTTGACGTTCGTCTCCAGGGCTCCATCCCCCCTAGGGGCGGGCGGGCATCTTATTCACGCCCGAGGGTGGCTGCGCGCATAGGCGCTTCTAAGCCTGGCGGACTCTACCCGAGTGTAAATCTGAGTGCTGGACACGCTGGCGTGACCGAGCAGCTCCTGGATCGAGCGCAGGTCCGCACCGCCGTCCAGCAGGTGCGTGGCGAAGCTGTGGCGCAGCGCGTGCGGGGAGGCGCCCGCGCCGATTCCCGTGCGCGCCGTCCACGTGCGCAGCCGCCGGCGCACGTCGCCAGTGCCCAGGCGCCGCCCGCTCTTGCTCAGGAACAGCGCGTCAGTCGATCGCTCGAGGGCCGAGGAGCCCGCCCGCTCGCGCGCCGGCGCGCGAGCGCCGGGGGCATCAGCGCGCGGGGCTCGGGCCGCGAGCTCGCGGCGCGCATGCTCCAGGTAGCGCCTCACAGCGGCCATCGCCGGCTCCCCCACGGGCACGAAGCGCGTCTTTCGCCCCTTGCCTTCCACCCGCAGCTGCTCGCCGTCGTAGTCCACGTCTGCGAGGCACAGCGACACGAGCTCCTCCGCTCGCAGGCCACACGCATACGCCAGCTCGAACAGCGCGCGGTCGCGCAGGGCGAGCGCCCCGCCGGCGCCGCTGGCGCCGCCGGCCGTGGACCCGGGGATGGCGTCGAGCATGCGCGCCGCCTCGCGCGCGCTCAACACGCGCGGCAGGTGCGCCGCTCGCCGCGGCGTCGACACCAGGTCCGCGGGATTGTGCGCGATCAACCCATGCTCGCGCTGGCTGTTGAACAGCGCGCGCAGCGCCGCCAGCTTGCGCGCGGAGGTGCTGGGCGCGGGCCGATCGCCGCTCGCCCGCCCTTGCGCCAGGCCGCCTTCGGAGAGATGGGCGATGTAACGGCGCACCGTCTTCGCGTCGATCGCCTGCGGCTGCGCGCCGCGGGCGCTGGCCCAACGGGTGAACTGCGCGAGGTCGACCGCGTATGCGCGGCGCGTGCGCGGCGCCGCGTCACGGCGCCGCAGGTCCTCGTCCAGCAGCGCGAGCGCCCGCGCCCACGCCTCCTGCAAGGCAGCGGCCTGCGCACCCTTCACGCTGGTCGCCTCTTGCGCACCAGCCGCCTCCTGCGTGTCAGCTGTCATCCCTGCCATATCCGCGCGGTCATCTGCAAGCCCTAACTTCGGCGCCGCCGCCGCTGCGCCTGCCTGCACTAGATTGAACACGTGAGCGTTCCTCTGCGTTCCCACCATGCACCCCGCCCAACGCTTTCCGATCGCGTCACGGTAGACGGTGGCCCGTACGGAGCGGTGGGGCGCTCAGCGTGGATGGACATCGACTGGCGGGCGCATCAGCGCTGGGTGATGCTCGACGGCCAGGCGGTGAACACGATCGAGCTCGACGCGAGGCCGCCGGGCGCGCACCAGCCGGACAGCCAGCCGCTGGACAGCCAGCCGGTGGTGTTCGTGCACGGTCTCGCCGGCTCGTGGCCGAACTGGCTGGAGCAGCTGCCGGTGCTCGGCGCGGAGCGTCGCGTGATCGCCATGGACCTCCCCGGCTTCGGGCACTCGCCGCTGCCCGCCGGCGAGATATCGATCTCCGGGTATGCGCGCCTGCTCGACCGTCTGCTGGGCGAGCTCGGCATCCACGCGGCGGCCGTGGTGGGCAGCTCGATGGGCGGCTTCATCGCGGCGGAGCTCGCGATCGCCTTCCCTCAGCGGGTCGAGCGCCTCGTGCTCGTCAACGCCGCGGGGCTCTCCACGGGCGGCCGGCGCGCCCGGCGGGCGCTCGCGACCGTGCGCCGGATCGAGGGCGTCTCCGCCGTGTACGCGACATGGCTGGCGTCCGACGCCGATGCCGTCGCCCGCCGCCGGCGCACGCGCGAAGCGAACCTCGGCCTGCTCGTCCGCCACCCCGGCCGCCTACCCTGGCCGCTCGCCGCCGAGCTGCTGCGCGGAGCGGGCACGCCCGGCTTCATACCCGCCTGGCAGGCGCTCGCCCACTACGACTTTCGCGAGCGCCTGCCGGAGATCGCCTGCCCGACGCTGATCGTGTGGGGAGAGGACGACCGCCTGGTCGACGTCCGCGACGCGGACGCCTACGCGAGCGCGATCGCCGGCTCGCGCAAGGTCATCTTCAAGGACACCGGCCACCTGTCGATGCTCGAGCGCCCAGACGCGTTCAACGCGCTGTTGAAAGAGTTCCTCGAGGAGTAGGCCGGCGCCCGCTCAGCGGGCGATCGCGCCCTCGGCGGCGCTGCCGACGAGCTTCGCGTACTTGGCGATCGCGACCTCCATGCGGTGATCGGCGCGCGGCGGCTGCTCGTAGGCCTGCACGCGCGCCGCGATCTGCTCGTCTGAGAGCGCCACGTCCAGGCGGCGCGTGTCGGCGTCGATCGTCAGCTCGTCGCCGTCTCTGAGCGCCCCGATCGGGCCGCCGCGGACCGCCTCGGGAGCCACGTGCGCCGCCATGAAACCGTGTGTCGCCCCGGAGAAGCGCCCGTCGGTGATCAGCGCGACCTGCTCGCCGAGCCCCTCGCCGACGATCGCCGCGGTCACCGCGAGCATCTCGCGCATGCCCGGGCCGCCAGCGGGGCCCTCGCCGCGGATCACGACCACGTCGCCCGCCTGGATCTCGTGCGCGAGCACCGCCGCCATCGCCGCCTCCTCGCCGTCGAACACGCGCGCCGGTCCCACGTGACGGCGGCGCTCGTGCCCGGAGAGCTTCACCACGCAGCCGTCCGGCGCAACGTTGCCGCGCAGGATCGCAAAGCCGCCCGTCGCTTTGATCGGGTTCGACAGCGGGCGCACGACCTGCTGGCCATCGGTCTCGCTGGCCTCGGCGGCGTGCTCGCCGATCGTCCTGCCGGTGACCGTCAGCGCGTCCGAGTGGAGGATTCCCGCCTCCTGCAGGCGGGAGAGCACGAGCGGCACCCCGCCCGCTTCGTACAGCTCGGTCGCGACATACTGCCCGCCGGGCTGCAGGTCGCACAGCAGCGGCGTGCGCTCGGAGATCGCCTCGAACTCGTCCAGCTCCAGCGCCAGCCCCATTTCGCGCGCGACCGCCAGCAGGTGCAGCACGCCGTTGGTCGAGCCGCCGCTGGTGGCCACCGCCGCGATCGCGTTCTCCAGGGCGGGCTTGGTGATCACGTCGCTGGGGCGCCGCCCAGCGCGAAGCACGTCCATTACCAATTCGCCGCATTGCCGGGCGACGTCGAGCTTGCGCCCGTCCTCCGCCGGCACCATCGCGGAGCCCGCCGGCGAGATGCCGAGCGCCTCGAAGGCCATCGCCATCGTGTTCGCCGTGAACTGGCCGCCGCACGCGCCCGCGCCCGGCGATGCGGCCTCCTCCAGCTCGTGCAGCTCCGCTTCGGTGATCTTGCCGGAGGCGAACTCGCCGACCGCCTCGAACACCTGCTGGATCGTCACCTCGGCGCCCTTGTAGTGGCCGGGCTTGATCGAACCGCCGTAGAGCATCAGCCCGGGGATGTCCAGGCGCGCGAGCGCCATCACCGTTCCCGGGATCGTCTTGTCGCAGCCTGAGATCGTGACCAGCGCGTCGAACTGGTGCGCGGAGGCGACGAGCTCGATCGAGTCCGCGATCAGCTCGCGCGAGACCAGCGACGCGCGCATGCCCGGCGTGCCCATCGTGATGCCGTCGGAGATGGCGATCGTGTTGAGCTCCATCGGCGTGCCGCCGGCGGCGCGGATGCCCTCCTTGACCTTCGCCGCGAGCACGCGGTTGTTGAAGTTGCAGGGCATCGTCTCGATCCACGAGTGCGCCACGCCGACGATCGGCTTGGCCAGGTCCTCGGCCGAGTAGCCGATGCCGTGCAGGTACGCGCGCGCGGCCGCGCGCTCCGGCCCCTCCGTGAGAGCGCGACTGCGGTGCCTGACGTCGAAGGCGCTGGCGGTGCTCACGCGGCGGGGAGAATACCGCGGTCTGGGCGTGAGTCCCCTGCGCCGGCGACCGGCGTCCGAGCCGAGGCGTGCGTGCGCGCTCGCTCGAGCTCCCAGCGCGCCAGGCGGGCGAGGTCGCGCCGGACGCGGTCCGGGTCGACCTGGCGTCCCGGCAGATGCATGTTGGCCTCGCCCACCAGGCGGCGCTCGTCGGCTGTTAGCGCCATCCACTTGGCCAGCACGTCGTCGGAGTCCGGCAGCCGCGCGCTGCCATACGGCTTGGAGTGATCGGGGAACGCCACGCAGTACTCGTTGAGCAGCTCGCCCGTCGCGCACATGTACGCGACGATCGGCTTGTGCGGGTAGATCAGGTACGCGTAGGAGGCGTCCGCGCCGCGGCCGCCCTCGCCCATCCCACCCCACACGCGCAGGAAGCCCAGGTCGCGGTACATCGCCCAGTCGCGCTCGTCCACGCATGAGCGCAGCAGCGCACGCGCGCGCTGCTCGGCGCGGCGCTCACGCCCGGGGTCATAGCCGCTGGGTGCGCCCGCGCGCGAGTGCGCCGCCCACAGCTCGCGGGTGCTGGCCAGCGTGCGCTTCATCGTCGGTCGCGCGAGCTCCCACAACAGCACGATCAGCACGACCGTCGCGGTGCCCAGCGCCAGACCCACGGCCGGCTACAGCTTTGACGCGGGCGCGCCGCCGGCGGCCCGCGGAAAGAAGATCACGCGCTCGGCGTCTCGCGGGACCTCGTCGAAGCTCTTGACAAGCTCAGCCTCGCGCCTGCCAGCTGGGCTCGCGGTGGGCACCGCCGCCCACATGCCCGCGTCGAGCTCGCGGCGAAATGCCTCGATCAGCTCCCGCTCCTGCTCCGGCACGTCCACGTCACCCTCGGCAAGCACGATCTCACCGTGACCTGGCTTCATGCGCAGCAGCTTCATCGTCTGTCGATTATGGCAAACGCCGGCAACGCTCACCCCCGGTAGCCACCGCGTGAAGCACCCCGCGGGCTCTCATCCTTGGCTGCGCATCCGAGCGAGCCCGATCACATCCACCGGACCGGGCCCGCCGCCGATGTCTCGCAGCCCGTTCGCGATGGCCGCTCCCGCGATGCGACGGGCGGTGCGCGCCGCCTGCAGCGGCGTGTGGCCGAGCGCCAGCTGCGCGGCCAGCACGGATGAGTGCGTGCAGCCGGAGCCGTGCGCGGCGCCATCGCCGTGGCGCTCGCCCTCGATGCTCACGAGCACGCCGTCGGCGGAGTCGACGAACAGGTCGACCGCCCGCGTGCGATGACCGCCCGTGAGCACCACCACACGCGGGCCTAGCGCCAGTACCGCGCGGGCGAGCGCTTGCGCCTGCGCGTCCTCGTCCACCTGCGCATCCTCGCGCGCCTGTGCGCCCTCGCCGGTCTGCGCCTCCTCGCCCGCCAGCGCCTCCTCGCCCGCCAGCGCCTCCTCGCCGTCCACTGTTGCAAGCTCGCTGCCGACGAGCGCGCGCGCCTCCGGCAGGTTGGGCGTGAGCACGCTCGCACGCGGCAGGATCTCCGCCACGAGCGCACGCTGGGCGTCCGGGGCGAGCAGCCGCGCGCCCGACTCGGCCACCATCACCGGGTCGACCACCACGGGCGTGCCGGCCGGCAGCTCGTCGAGCACGCCGGCGACCGCGAGCGTCACCTCGGAGCTGCCGAGCATCCCCACCTTGACCGCGTCCACGCTGATGTCAACCAGCACTGCGCGCACCTGCGCGATCACCATCTCCGGCGGAACCTCGTGGATGGCGCTGACGCCCAGCGTGTTCTGAGCGGTGATGGCGGTGATCGCACTGGTGCCGTGCACGCCGCAGCGCGCGAACGCCTTCAGGTCGGCCTGGATACCGGCGCCGCCGCCTGAATCCGAGCCGGCGATCGTGAGAACGGTGGGCGTCAGTTGAGCCTCAGCGCTCGGTGGTGGTCGTGGGCCGCTTGCGCGCGGGAAAGATCGTGTAGCTGCCGATCGCCGTGACCAGGAGCCGCCCGTCCTCATGGCGCACCTCGCTGTGCATCACGGCGGTCGTGCGGTTGCGGCGGTCGAGCGTCGTGCGGCACACGATCTCGCCCTCGGTGGCCGTTTGGATGTAGTTGATCGAGATCGAGATAGTCGCTATGCGCTCCTCCTCGGTGGTCTTGACCCACAGCGTCGAGCCCATGCAGTAGTCGACCATCGCGTACGTCGCCACCCCAGAGAGCAGGCCCCCACGATTGATCAGCTCGGGCCGGATCTCCAGACGGACCGTCTCCGGATCCTCCCAGCGCAGTCCCATGAAGCTGCTCACGCCGTCCAGCGAGCGCGGCCCTCCACCGCGCGGCCCGCGATCGGGTGACCCATCGCCCGTGCCAGCGTGAGCGTCATGGACGCTCGCGTCGATCGGCTCGCGCGCCAGGGGATCACTCGGACTGACGTTCATCACGTGGTGCAGGCTACGCGAGCACGACCCGCCGCGGAAGCGCGCCCGCGCACGGGGACACACCTTTGACACTACGAGCGAGCTGAATCGGCACAGTCATATCGACCGTGTGACATGGGTCGCCCTAACGTCGCCGGTCGTGTGTGTCCAGTGCTCCTTGCCAGCTGTGACCCAGCCGACCCGCGCGCAGCGTCGGGACGAGCTGCGTCGCAGGATCGCACGAACCGGAGAAGATCTCGCGGAGGCGCACTTCAACAGGCTGGGCTTCTCCACGCTCGCGCGCAATGCGCGCACACGCGCCGGAGAGATCGATCTAATCGTCTTTCACGCGCAGAGCGCGACCCTGGTGTTCGCGGAGATCAAGACTCGCGCGGTCCGCGGGCCGCACGTCCGTCCCGACCAGCAGCCGCTGCCGTGGCTGCGTGCTCGCCAGCGCGCGCGCCTGCGAAGGCTGGCGACAGCGTGGCTGAGCAACGAGCGACAGCACCGGCCCTCGGCCGAGACGGTCCGCTTCGACGCCGTTGGGGTGATCGTCGATCTGCGAGGCAGGCTGCTGCGCCTGGATCACCTCGAGAATGCCTGGTAGACGCGTCGCGCGCAGGCTGCGGCGAGCCAAGGGCCTATCCCCTACAGCGCGAGCTGTTGGTATGCAAGCGACTGAAAGGACATCCTGTGCAGGGGCGAGACTCCCTGGCGCAGGATCGCCTCGCGGTGGGTGGGCGTGGAGTAGCCAACGTGTTCGGCGAAGTTCCAGCCCGGGTGGCGCACCTCGGCGAGACGCATGAAGCGATCGCGCGTGACCTTCGCGACGATCGAGGCGGCAGCGATCGCCGCGCTGGTGGCATCGCCGTCGACGATCGCCCGCTGAGGATGCTCGAACTCCGCCACGGAGAAGCCGTCAAGCAGGCACAGCACCTCGCCGGACACCCCCTCTGTGACCCCGCGCACCGCGTCGCGCAGAGCAGCGAGGTTCGTCTTGTGCAGGCCACGCGCGTCGATGCCGCGCACGCAGCGAGACACCACCACCACCCGCGCTGCGCTGCGCATCACGAGCGGGTACAGCTCCTCGCGCGCCTTGGCGCTGTGCTGCTTGGAGTCGTTGAGCGCCCCGAGCGCGCGCAGCTCGCGGGTGGTGAGCGTCTGGTAGTCGAACAGCACTCCCGCGGCGACGAGCGGCCCGGCAAGGCAGCCACGCCCGGCCTCGTCCGCGCCGGCCACCAGGCGAAAGCCCAGTCGGCGGTCGAACGCGAACAGCCGCCGGCCGCTGCCTGCGCGGCGTGCGCGGCGCCTGGCGCGCGCGGAAGAAGGCGAGCCCGAACGAGCGGGTGCCATCACACGGTCCGCCTCGGCGTCGCTAGAAGATCCCGATGCGATCGGGGGGCCAGTAGGTGGCGACGGCCTGACCGATGATCCATCCCGTGGGGACGGGTCCCCAGAACCTGCTGTCGTCGGATTCGCCACGGTTGTCGCCCATCATGAACCAGTGTCCGGCCGGAATCTTGATCGGGTCGGGGAAGTTGCACTCGGGGCTCGCGCCGCACGCGCGGATGTATGAGTCCTTCTCGGCGAGGAACCTGCTCGTACCGGCAGCCTTGCGAAAGACGTGACCTTCCTTGATGTAGATCTCGTCGCCAGGGCCGGCGATGATCCGCTTGATGAAGTTGACGCTCGCCTCTTCCTTCGGCAGCGGTGCCGAGCACGCGGCGACGCCGAGTTTGACCACGTGCGCGGTTGGACCGCACTCCTCCTGCTCGGCGCCTTCCGGCGGATGGAACACCGCGATCTCGCCCACGTGGGGATCGCCGAAGTCCATGCCGATGCGGTTGACCAGTACGCGCTGACCGATCTCGAGCGTCGGCTCCATCGAGCCGCTTGGAATGCGATAGGGCTTGACGATGAACGCCTGAATGCCGAGCGCGAGCCCCAGCGCGACAGCGATGATCACGGCCAGCTCGATCAGCGCACCAAACGTCGATTTCGAGCGTCTGCGTCCGAGTTTCGCCGTCACCTCGGCGCCGGCGGCAAGATCCCCATCCGAACTCTGCCGGCGGGTCTTGGCGCTTGCCTTCACGCCGGCTGGTCGCCGGCGCCAACGCCCTCCTCGGCGTCGCCGGCATCGGAGGAGCTGTCGGTGGCCGACGCCTGCTCGGCCGCGTCCGCCTGTTCCTGATTCTCTCCCCCGGCGTCCGGCGCCTCGACATCCGTGCCGTCGTTGGACTCGTCCGTGGACTGTGACTGCTCCAGGTCCTCAACGGCCCGGGCCTCCTGCACGTCTGCGCCCTGCGGCTCGACCGCCTCGGCGTCCTCGACCGGTGCCGGCTCCTCCAGCAGGCCTGGCTCCACCGTCACCTCCGGTCCGGTGTAGCGGCGCTCGCGCACACGCGCGCGCTTGCCGACGCGGTCGCGCAGGTAGTACAGCTTCGCGCGGCGCACGTCGCCGCGCGCCGCCAGCTCGATCCGCTCGATCTTCGGCGAGTGCAGCGGGAACATGCGCTCGACGCCGACACCGAACGACTGCTTGCGCACGGTGAACGTCTCACGCGCGCCGTGACCTTGACGCTTGATGACAACGCCCTCGAACACCTGCACGCGGCTGCGCGCACCCTCGATCACCTGGAAGTGGACCTTGACGCGGTCGCCCGGCTGGAAGCTGGGGACGCGGCGCAACTGCGCGCGCTCGATGGTTGCGATGACGCTGCTCATGACAATGAAGGGAGGACGCGCCGTTGACGGGTCGTGCGACCCGGAGACGGAAGCTCGACCGACGCGACGTGCAATGGTAGCGGACCGCCAGCCAGCTACGTCTCATCCGCAGGCGAGGGTTCGCCGCGCTGCCCCGGCGGCGAGCCCTCCCCACGCTCGCGGCTGCGCGCCAGCCGCCACCGCTCGATCTGCTCGTGATGCCCGGAGAGCAGCACCTCGGGCACGCGCCAGCCGCGGTACTCGGCCGGGCGCGTGTAGTGGGGATACTCCGGGTTGCCCTCGAGCGCGGCGCTGAAGGACTCCTCCGCGGCCGAGCGCTCGTGTCCGAGCGCGCCCGGCAGCTTGCGCAGCACCGCATCGCACACGACCATCGCCGCCAGCTCCCCGCCGCTGAGCACGTAGCGCCCAATCGACACGGTCTCGCCGGCGAAGTGCTCGAGGATGCGCTCGTCGAACCCCTCGTAGCGCCCGCACAGCAGCGTCAGCTCGGGCTCGCCCGCGAGCTCGTCCACCAGCCGATCGTCGAGCAGGCGCCCGCCCGGCGCGAGCGCGATCACGCGCCGGCGGGAGCGCAGCTGTACGGGGTCCACGCCGTAGTGGGCGCGCAGCGCACAGTCGAGCACGTCCACCCGCAGCACCATCCCCGCGCCGCCCCCGAACGGCGTGTCGTCGACCTGGCCGCCGCTCAGCGGCGTGTGATCGCGCGGATTCACGCACTCGAGGCGCGAGCCCGCGGTCAGCGCGTTGCTGACGTGGCGCTGGGAGACGAACCACTCAAACCACTCCGGGAACAGCGTGAAGACGTCAATGTTCACGAGCCCTGCCCGCCTGCCGGGCCGCCCCGCCCGCCAAGATCCAGGAACTCGCCGTCGACCTCGATGCGTCGCTGCGCCGGCAACACCGCGCGGATCGCGTCTTTGACCATCGGCACGAGCAGCGGCTCGGCGCCTGCGGGCGGGCGCACCTCGAGCGCCTCACACGAAGGCAGCTCGATCAGCCTAATGACCGTGCCGAGCAGCTGCTCGCCGTCCAGCACCGCGCAGCCCTCGAGTTCATGCGCCCACCACTCCTGCTCGCCGAGCGCCGGTGCCTGGCCGCCATCGACCATCAACTCCATGCCGCGCAACGCCTGCGCCTGCGAGCGGTCTTCGACGCCCTCCAAGCGCACGATCGGCTCGCGCTCAGTCCCAGCCCGGCGCACGATCGCCACCGTGTGGCCAGCCACCGTGACCGCTGCCCCCAGCGTCAGCAGCCGCGAGCGCGGCCGCGTCACATAGAAGCTTCCATCGAGCCCATGCGGGCGGCCCACCCTGCCGGCGGGCAGCTGCGGCGGTGTCTCGGCAGACCTCTGCGCGGGCGGCTGGCGCGGTTGACGCGTCAATCGACGATGTCGACGAGCACGTGGCTGCCCTCGCCGGCGGCGGCGGCTTTGACGACCGTGCGCAGCGCATGCGCGGTCCGCCCACCTCGGCCGATCACCCTGCCGTAGTCGTCAGCGGCGACGCACAGCTCGAGCACGATCGTGCCGTCGTCCTCCTCGAACTGCTCGACCGCCACCGCCTCCGGGTCATCGACCAGGCCTTCCGCGAGGTACTCGAGCAGCCGCCTGGGGTTATCGCCGGCCATCTCGCGCCGCTCAGCGAGCTTCCTAGCTTGTCCGAGTCTCGATGCCCTGGATACGCAACAGCTTGCGCACCGTGTCCGACGGTTGTGCCCCCCGCGCCAGCCAGCCGCGCGCGCGCTCCTCGTCGATCACGATCGTCGAGGGGTTCGTCTGCGCGTTGTAGTGGCCGATCGTCTCGATCACGCGACCATCGCGCGGCGAGCGTTGGTCGGCGACGACCACCCGCCAGATCGGGTCCTTCTTGCCGCCCACTCGCGTGAGCCTGAGTCTTACCGACACGTTTTCCTCTCTGGAGTTGGGTTCCAGTGTTGCCGCGTTCAAGGTTTACAACATCAACCGATACGTGGGGAGCTTAGACGGTGTGCCGCGCCGAAGCCAAGTCCTCAGCGCTGCGCGTCAGCGCGCGCCGCGCATCAGCGCGCCGATGTCGGGCATCTTGCCGCGTCCGACCTGGCGCATGACCTTGCGCATCTGCGCGAACTGCTTGACCAGTTTGTTGACCTGCTGCACGTTGGTTCCCGAGCCGCGCGCGATGCGCAGCCGGCGCGATCCCTTGATCAGCTCGGGCCGGCGGCGCTCCTCGGGCGTCATCGACAGGATGATCGCCTGGATGTGGTCGAGCTCGCGTTCGTCGACCTTCATGTTCTGCAGCTGATGTCCCGCGAACCCGGGGATCATGCCGAGGATGCTCGTCAGCGGACCCATTTTGCGGACCATCTTCAGCTGGTCGAGGAAGTCGTCGAGCCCGAACTCGTTACGGCGCAACTTGCGCTCCAGCGCCAGCGCGTCGCTCTCGTCGAACTGCTGCTCGGCCTTCTCGATCAGGCTCAGCACGTCGCCCATGCCAAGGATCCGCTGCGCCATGCGGTCGGGGTGGAAGCGCTCGAACTGCTCGAGCTTCTCGCCCGTGGAGGCGAACACGATCGGCTTGCCGGTGACCGCCTTGACCGACAGCGCCGCGCCGCCGCGGGCGTCGCCGTCGAGCTTGCTCATGACCACGCCATCGAACTGCACGGCCTGCGCGAAGCGCTCGGCGACGTTGACCGCGTCCTGGCCGGTCATCGCGTCGAGGACCAGCAGGACGCTGTGCGGTTTGACCGCGTCGCGGATGCGCACGAGCTCTGCCATCAGCTGCTCGTCCACATGAAGGCGCCCACTGGTGTCGACGATCAGCACGTCCTTGCCCTCCTGCTTGGCGCGCTGCAGCGCCCATGCGGCAATCTCGACGGGGTCGCGCTCGGTGCCTTGCTCGTAGACCTCCGCACCCGCCTGTGCGCCGACCTTCACCAGCTGGTCGACCGCCGCCGGCCGGTACACGTCGCACGCTGCCAGCGCGACCGTCGAGCCGTGCTCCTCGCGCAGGTAGCGCGCGAGCTTCGCCGTGGCGGTCGTCTTGCCCGAGCCCTGCAGCCCAGCCATCAAGATCACGGTGGGCGGCTTCGGCGAGAAGCTGAGGCCCGCGGAGGCGGGGGTGGGCGGGCCCCCCATCAAGTCGGTCAGCTCCTCGGAGACGATCTTCACGACCTGGTGGCCGGGGTTCAGCCCACCGACCACATCCGCGTCCAGGCAGCGCTCCTTCAGGTGGGAGGTGAACTGCCTGACGACCTTGAAGTTGACGTCCGCCTCGAGCAGCGCGAGGCGGATCTCACGCATCGTCGCGTCGATGTCCTGCTCGCTCAGCGTGCCGCGCTGGCGCACCCCGGAGAGGGTCTCCTGAAGTTTCTCGGCGAGCGAGTCGAACATGGCCGCTTGATTCTCGCAGTCGCCGAGTCGATCTCAGGGCAGCGGCGATCGACGCGCGCGGTGTACCTCAGGCGTCGCCGTCCGCCGGCGGCGCCAGCGGACGCACGGGCGCGGCGCGCGGCACCTGCGTGCGCCCCGGAGATCCGCCGTCGCCGTCGCTGCGGCCTTTGAGCGCCTCGCCGATGCCGCCGAACGCCTCGGCGAACTCTGAGGGCACGACGAACACCTTGTTGGAGTCGCCTTCGGCGAGCTGGGGCAACATCTGCAGGTATTCGTAGCTGAGCAGCGCCCGGTCGGGTTTGCCCTCGTGGATCGCCGTGAAAACCGTGTCGATCGCCTTGGCTTCGCCCTGTGCGCGCAGGATCGCGGCCTGGCGCTCGCCCTCGGCGTCGAGAACGGCTGCCTGCTGAGCGCCCTCGGCGGTGAGGACTGCTGCCTGCTTGGCACCCTCGGCCGTCAGGATCTGTGCCTGCTTTTCGCCTTCCGCGGTCAGGATCGCCGCGCGCCGGTCGCGCTCGGCGCGCATCTGCTTCTCCATCGCGGTCCTGATGTCCGCCGGCGGGTCGACGGACTTGATCTCCACGCGGTTGATCCTGATCCCCCACTTTCCCGTCGCCTCGTCCAGCACCACGCGCAGCTCGGTGTTGACGTTCTCGCGCGCGGTCAGCGTGGCCTCGAGCGTAAGCCCGCCGATCACGTTGCGCAGCGTCGTCACCGTCAGCTGCTCGATCGCCTGCAACGGGTTGGCGATTTCATATGTCGCGGACCTAGGGTCGGTGATCGTGAAGTACAGGACCGTCTCGATTCCCACCACCACGTTGTCTTCGGTGATCACCGACTGCGGTGCGAAGTTGACGACCTGCTCGCGCAGATCGACCAGCGGCCGCACGCGGTCGATGAACGGCGTGACCAGGGTCAGGCCCGGCTCGAGCGTGCGGCTGTAGCGGCCCAGGCGCTCCACCACTCCCGCCCGCGCCTGGGGAATGACGCGAATCGTGCGCGCGGCCACCACCAGAGCGAACAGCACGATCACGATGAGGACGATGAGGACGGCCATAAGTTCCTTTCAGTGCATTACGAGCGCCGTGGCGCCCTTTATCTCGACAACCTCGACGCGCTCGCCGACGTCGATCACCTCGTCTTCGTCGTAGCTGCGCGCGGTCCACACCTCGCCGCCGTCGATCTTCACGCAGCCGACGCCCTCGTCGTTCGCGATCCGCTCCAGCACCATCGCGCGCCGGCCGACGAGCGCCGCGGCACCCGTTCGGATCGCCGGAGGCAGATGGCGATGACGGCGGGCCACCGGGCGCAGCGCACCGAACACGATCATCGACGCGAGCACGAACACGATCGCGGCGAGCAACGCGCCGATGCCGAGCAGGCTGACCGCGGCCGCCAGTCCTGCCCCGACGGCGAATGGGAGCAGATACAGGCCACCGGTGTGCATCTCGCCGAGGCCGAGGATGCACGCTGCCACTGCCCACAAGACCCAGGCGTCCATACGTTCAGGTTACCTCTCTCAGCGACACCTGTGCGCGGATCACTCCTCGGATATCAGCGCACGCGCGAACTCCCGCGGGTCGAACGGGCGCAGGTCCTCGACCGACTCCCCCACGCCGATCAGCTTCACCGGCAGCTGAAGCTCGCGCGCGATCGCCAGCGCGATTCCCCCGCGCGCGGTTCCATCCAGCTTGGTCAGCACCACGCCGCTCACCTGCGCCGCCTGCGCGAACAGCTTGGCCTGACGCAACCCGTTCTGGCCGGTGGTCGCGTCGATAGTGAGCAACGTCTCGTGCGGGGCACCCTCGAGCTGTCTGGCGATCACGCGGCGCACCTTCGACAGCTCGCCCATGAGGTCGTCCTGCGTGTGCAG
>Ga0116215_1000741_pt1 | contig 23793 bp, 25 predicted proteins | sample Sb_taG_7_FD_89698 | JGI IMG/M metagenome (GOLD analysis project Ga0116215, IMG submission 89698) | Peat soil microbial communities from Weissenstadt, Germany - Sb_50d_2_FS metaG | ecosystem: Environmental > Terrestrial > Soil > Wetlands > Peat | place: Germany: Weissenstadt | collected 2010-09-21
ACACGCTGCCGGTCGACGAGATCGAGAACCTCGACTCGACCGTGTGGTGGTAGACACGCGCGCCCGCAGATCGCGCCGGTCGTGCTGATCGCCGCGCCGCTGCTCGACGATGTGATCGCGCACGCGCGCGAGGAGTACGACGCGGAGTGCTGCGGCCTGCTCGGCTACGCAAGCGACGGCGACCAGCTCCCGCGAGCGGTGCGGGTGCACCGCGCCACCAACGTGTTCGTCAGCCGCAAGCGCTTTGAGATCGACGGCAAGGAGCTGCTGGCGACCCTGGGTGCGTTCGAGCGGGAGGGCCTGGAGCTCGGTGCGATCTACCACTCGCACACCCACACCGAGCCCTATCCCTCCCAGACGGACATCAACTTCGCCGCCAACTGGCCTGGCCTGGAGTGGGTGATCGTGGGGCTGGCAGCCGAGCAGCCGGAGGTTCGCTGTTACCTGATCGACGGCGCGCATGTCCGCGAGGTCCCGCTCGAGGTCAGCTGATGGATTCCGATGCGATCGTCTGCCCCAGCTGCTCGCGGGCGCACTCGCCCGAGGAGCGGTTCTGCGAGGCGTGCGGGATGCCGCTCGTGCACCAGACGCTCGTCGAGCAGGACGCCGGCGAGCGCCGGCGACGGGCGCGAAAGATCAAGCCCCAGTACACCGAGGGGGAGCTCGTGCAGGTCGCCTACGCGGAGAACCAGCCGGAGGCGGAGTTCATCGCCAACCTGCTGCTCGAGGAGGGCATTCCCTGTCTGCTACGCAACTCGATCGGCGGCTACTCGCCGGTGATCGGGCCGCGCGAAGTGCTCGTGCCCGCCTCCGGCGCGCAGGCGGCACGCGAAGCGCTGGCATTCCAGCGAGGCTAGACGAGGACAGGCCCTCAGACGAGGACAGGCTGGCCGGCGGCCTCCGATGCGCCGGCGATCGTGCGGATCTCCTCGGAGGCACGCTCGAACTCGGCGTCGGAGAGCACGGGTGTGCCCTCGAACGGGAGTTCGCGCTGGAGCTCGATCCAGGGCGTCGGGCCGGTGTACTCGTCCTTGACCTTCACCGTCACCGGGCGTGGGATGCGGTAGGTGCGCAGCAGCAACACGTGCAGCGGCTGGCGCCCGCGCCAGCCCAGGCGCTTTTCCGCGTAGTCTGGCGTCCACACGTAGAAGGGGGACAGCGCGTCCACGCAGCGCGGGTCCACGACCGTGAAGTGGTCGGTGACTTCCGCCCACGCGCGGATGCGCACGCGGTCGGGCTGTTGCAGCGGCGCGCCCGACACGAACGTGTGCAGCGGTGGCTCGCCGTCGCTCCACACACCCTCCTCGAGCGCGCGGCGCAACTCCGGCTGGTGGGACTCGCGCACGAGGTCGCCAGGCTGGTGATCGAACGTGGGGTACAGGAAGAAGCGCTCGTGGGCGAGCTTGAACGGCCGGTCCTCGCGCGGCAGCACGCCCTTGCGGAGTGTGACCAGCTGCTCACCTTCCGCCAGCGCGCGGACGGTGACAGCCCATTCTTTAAAAGCAATTGGCATGAGCGAAGCGAAACGAGATGAGGGGGAACGTCTCTGACTGGCAGTGCGCCGCGTCCTGTTGGGCGCGCCGCACGACCCGTTAAAGATACGAAACCTCGGCGAAAATCCCAAATCGCCTGCAAATGTGGCCCTTTTTTGGCCGCGTGGCCAGTCTCGCGGGCACATAGCGCATGCTCAGCGCCGCTGCATCACAGCCGCCGTCCGGCGAAGCCCTCGGCCGCCTCGATGATCGCGGCGTAGTCCTGCTCGGCGTACCCACGCGCGATCGTCGCCGACAGCACGTCGCGCGCGTGCGCCGCCGCCGGGAAGGGAACACCGGCGTTCTCCGCCTCCTGCAGGCACAGGCGCACGTCCTTGAGCAGGTGGGCGGTCTTGAACAGGGTGGTGTAGTCGTGCTCGCGCATCGGCCCCGACTTCAGCGCCAGCTGCGCCGATGCGCCCGAGCCCGCGGAGGTGACCTGCACGAACGCGTCCAGGTCGATGCCGGTGGCCCGCGCGAGCAGCAGCGCCTCGGCCATCGCCGCCGCGTTGGCCGCCCCGAGCGAGTTGTTGATCAGCTTCAGCATCTGACCCTGGCCGAGCGCGCCCACGTGCGCGATCAGCTCGCCCATCGCCTCGAGCAGCGGCCGCGCGCGGGCGAAGCTCTCCGGCTCGCCGCCGACCATGATCGTCAGCGTGCCGGCCTGCGCGCGCGGGGAGGAGCCGGTCACGGGCGCGTCGATCATCGCCACGCCGCGCTCGCCGAGCGCTGCGCCGATGCGCAGCGTGTCCGCGGGCCCGATCGTCGACATGTCCACACACAACAGGCCCGGGCGCGCCGCGGCGATCACGCCCGTATCCCCGAGCAGCACCGAGGAGACCTGCTCGCCGTCGACCACCATGCTCACCACGATCTCGCTGCGCTCGGCCACCTGCGCCGGCGTCGCCAGGGCGCTCGCGCCGTGCTCGTCGGCCCAGCGCTCGGCCTTGCCGGGCGTGTGCGTCCACACGGCCAGCGGGAAGCCCGCGCGCGCCACGTTGGCCGCCATGCGCGAGCCCATGATCCCCAGGCCGAGGAAGCCGACCGTTCCCAGCTCCGTCGGCTCAGCTGCCGCGTTCTGCGCCATCTCCGAATCCTCCCCCACCGGGCGTTTCGATGCGCAGCCGCTGGCCGGGCGCGAGCGTGCCGGTGATCTTCGCCGGAAGCGGGCGCCCGTCGAGTAGGTCGCGCCCGCGTGCGCCAGGCTGCCCGCCCTGCGCGCCGCGCGGATGGTGGCGACGGCGCTCGGCTATCAGCGAGAAGGTCATCTGCGCGAGCGCCTGCAGCTCGCGCACGACGCCCTCGCCGCCGCGATAGCGCCCCGCGCCGCCGGAGCCCCGGCGCAGGGAGTACTCGATCACGCGCAGCGGGAACTCCCGCTCGAGCGCCTCGATCGGGGTGTTCAGCGTGTTGCTCATCGCCACGTGCACGCCGCTCGGGCCGTCCGCGTCCGGGCACGCGCCCTGGCCGCCGCCGAGCGTCTCGTAGTAGGTGAAGTCCGCGTTGCCGAGCGTCAGGTTGTTCATCGTGCCCTGACCCTGCGCGCGCCCGAACGCTCCCAGCACGAGGTCCGCCACGCGCGAGGAGGTCTCCACGTTGCCCGCCGCCACCGCCGCGCCCGCGCGCGCGTTCAGCACCGTGCCCAGCGGCGCGCGCACCTCGATCGGGCGGTACGCGCCCGCCGTCGGCGGGATGTCCGGGTCGGTGAGCACGCGCACCGCGAACAGGCACGCTGAGCGCGTGACCGCGAGCGGGCAGTTGAGGTTGCCATCGTGTTGGGGGTCGCTGCCCGAGAAGTCCAGCAGCAGGTGCTCGCCCTCGAGCACCGCGCGCAGGCGCAGCACCAGATCGCCCTGCTGCGCCTCGAGCACGTCCTGCGCGTGCACCACCTCGTCGGGCAGTGCCGCCAGGCAGGCGCGTGTGCGCCGCTCGGAGTAGTCGAGCACCGAGTCGGTCGCCTCGCGCAGCGACATCGCTCCCGTCCCGCCCACGCGGCGCGCGAGCTCCGCCAGGCGCAGCGCGCCCGCGCGGTTGGCCGCCAGCTGCGCGCGCAGGTCGGCCCTGCGCTCCTCAGGCTGGCGCATGCGCGCGACGAGCTCCTCCAGCGCTCGTGCGTCCAGGCGGCGCGGCGAGATCACCACGCCCTCCTCCTCCAGCGTTCGGCTGTCCGCGGGCATCGAGCCTGGCACGCGCGCGCCCACGTCCGCGTGGTGTGCGCGGCTCGCCGCGAAGCCGATCAGCTCGCCCGCGTCCCCGCCCGTACCCGTTCCCGCGGTCGCCTGCGGGCCCGCGTGCTCCTCCGCGTCACCCGCGAACACCGGGGTGATGACCGTGATGTCGGGCAGGTGCGTGCCGCCCGCGAACGGGTCGTTGAGGATCCACGACACGCCCGGCGCGTGATCCTCGGCGAGCACCGCCTGCACCGCCGCCGGCATCGCGCCCAGGTGCACGGGGATGTGCTCGGCCTGCATCACCATCTGGCCGTCTCCGTCGAACAGCGCCGTCGAGGCGTCGCGTCGCTCCTTGATGTTCGCCGAGTGCGCCGCCCGCACGAGCACCGTTCCCATCTCCTCGCACGCGGCGCGCAGCGCGCCCGTGATCACCCGCAGCTCGATCGGATCCAGCGCTGTCATCGCACGTCCAACCGAGCATGCGCACGGCAATGTTCGCCACGCGAACGCGGTATAACTATAGATATACGGAGTTCGTAGTGGGACATCGTCGGTGAGGCGCGAGGAACCGTGTTGATCATGGTCCATCGGCGGCCAGGTGGATGGTGCCGTGCTCGTCCACCGCGCCCGACCATCCGGGCGGGACGAGCAGCGTGGCGTCCGGCAGCGCGCACAGCGCGGGACCGGCCAGGGCGGTGCCCGGCGCCAGCTCGCCGCGCAGGACGCTCGCCGTGACGGGCTCGCCGTCGAAGACGATCTGCGTCTCGCGCACTGCCGGCGCCGCGCAGGCGGAGGGCGCGAGCTCGAGCGCGGGCGCCTGGCCCCACACGGACACGCGCATGTTCACCAGCTCGACCGCAGCGTCGTCTTCGCGATAGCCGTAGCGGCGCTCGTGCGCCTGCGCGAACGCCGCGCGCAGGGCGTCGGGATCGAGGCCCGTCTGCGCGCTCGCGCCGGGCTCCAGCTCCTCCTCGACCGCCAGCTCGAAGGACTGGCCGCGGTAGCGCAGCTCGTGGCGCACGCGCACGCGCACGGGCGGGCTCGCGAGCGCGGCGCTCGCCTGCGCGATCATGCGCTCGCGCTCGGTGCGCAGCACGTGCGCCGACAGCGCGCGCCCGCCGGGGCCGCCGAGCATCAGCGAACGCGCCACGTCCCGTCGCGGGGCCGCCGCCGCCAGGCCGAGCGCGCACAGCACGCCGCACACGCGTGGGCACAGCACGCGCGTGATGCCCAGCGCGCGCGCGAGCGCCACCGCGTGCAACGGGCCGGCGCCGCCGAACCCCATCAGCGCGAAGCCGCGTGGGTCGATGCCCCGCTCGACGCTCATCACGCGCAGCGCTCCCAGCATCTCCGCCTCCGCCACCCGCACGATGCCCTGCGCGCACTGCAGTGGCTCGAGCCCCAGCTCGCCCGCCAGGCGCGCAATCGCGCGCTCGGCCGCGCACCGGTCGAGCGTCAGGCCGCCCGCCAGCGGCTGATCGTCCAGCAGCCGTCCCAGCAGCAGGTTGGCGTCCGTGACCGTCGGCTCTGCTCCCCCCAGTCCGTAGCACGCCGGCCCCGGACGCGCGCCCGCCGAGGCCGGCCCCACGCGCAGCGCGCCGCCGCGATCGCGCCACGCGATCGAGCCGCCGCCGGCGCCCACCGTGTCGATGTCCAGCGCCGGCAGCGCCAGCGGGCGTCCCGCGATCACGCGCTCGGCCGTCTCGCGCACCTGCCCGCCCTCGATCACGCACACGTCGCACGAGGTGCCGCCCATGTCGAAGCACAGCACGTCGCGCTCGCCCGCCAGCTGCGCCAGCTCGAGCGCGCCGCCGACGCCGCCGGCGGGGCCCGACAGGACCGTCAACGCCGCGTGCGCCCCAGCGTGCGCGGGGTCGGTGAGGCCGCCCGAGGACTGCATGATCTGCGGCTCGCACAGGTCGAGAGCGCGCGCCTCGCCGGTCAGGCGGCCCAGGTAGGCGGACAGCGGCGGCGAGAGCGCCGCGTCGAGCACCGTCGTCGCCGTGCGCTCGTACTCGCGAAACGTGCCCACCAGCTCGCTCGACAGCGATACGTGCACGTCCGGCACGAGCTCCGCGAGCAGCTGCGCGAGCAGGCGCTCGTGCGCGGGGTCGGCGTAGGAGTGAAGCAGCGAGACCGCCACCGCCTGCGGGTGCGCTTGCGCGAGACGCGCCAGCAGCTCGCGAGCGGGCTCACGCTCGAGCGCGAGCAGCGGGCCGTGCGGTCCCATGCGCTCGTGCACGCCGAAGCGCAGCTCCTCGGGCACGAGCGGCTCGGGCGCCGATTGGCACAGCCGGTAAAGATGCGGGCGATTCTGGCGGGCGAGCTCGATCACGTCGGTGAAGCCCTCGGTTGCGAGCAGCGCCGTGCGCGCCGTGTTGCCCTCGAGCAGCGCGTTGGTGGCGACCGTCATGCCGTGGGCGAAGCGCTCCACCTCCCGCGCCTGCGCACCAGCCCGCTCCAGCACCGAGCGCACCGCCTCCAGCACCGCCAGCGACTCCTGCGACGGCGTCGAGGGGACCTTCGCCGTGTGCACCGCCGCGCGTCCGTCTATCAGGACGGCGTCCGTGAAGGTGCCGCCGACGTCCACTCCCAGGAGCATGCCCGGGAGCGTACGCCAGCTTCACGCCGCGGCGAGCTCGCGGTCCTCCGTGTCGGCAAGGTGCTGATGGGAGGGGCAGTAGCCGTTGTGCGGCAGCGGCGTGCGCTGGCAGGCAGCTCCTTTGCGCGTGGTCGCGCGGCACTGTGGCGGGGCGCCGCTGACGGCCGTGTAGCCCTCGTGCGGATGCTCGGCCAGGAACAGCTCCGCGTAGCGCATGTAGCGGTTGATCACCTGCAGGACGTGCGCCTGCGCGGACATCGGGAAGTAGCTGCGGATGTCGAAGAACAGCGTGCGCGCGGGGCGCGCGAAGTAGTGGCGGTCGGTCGCCAGGCGGGTGATCACGTTCTCGCATGCGCGCAGCACAGCCTTGTGGTTGCTGGCGCGCGGCGCGCTGGGCGGGGGCGCCAGTATCCGTGGAGCGAGCTCCCTGTAGATCGCGCGACTGAACTGGTACATGGTGCTTACTCCTCACCTTCTGTTGCTCTGGTCTGGTGTCGGAGCACACCCGCCTACCTCTTAGACGCCGGTCCTATCACGAACCTTCCGTCCTACCCATTACGAAAACCTTTCCTCCCGCGGATCACAACACGTGCGCGGGGGCAAAAGACCTGAGCGACACGGGCGCGAGCGACCTCTTTATGTAGAGATCCAGAGCAGCGTCGCTGCCCTCAGGTCCAGGTCTGCCAGGCGATGTCCTCGCCGGCGCCCGAGAGCACCGCGTGGCGCAGGTCCAGCGCAGGATCGCGCTCCGGGTAGTCCAGACGCAGGTGCGCCCCGCGGCTCTCCTCGCGCGCCAGCGCGCAGCGCGCGATCAGCCGCGCGAGCGGGTGCGGATCGGCGAGCAGGCGGCGCAGGCCCTCCTCGGTGCGCACCACGCCCGCGTCGCGCCACAGCGCCGCGCGCGTGGACGCGTCCGCGCTCGGCGGCGCGGGCAGCTCGCGCAGTGCCGCGAGCTCGTGCTCGCCGCTCGCCGCCGGCCGCGGCGCGGGGCTGGAGAGCGCGTCGGCGACCGCGCGACGGGCGAACACGAAGCACTCGCTGAGCGAGTTGGAGGCCAGACGGTTGGCGCCGTGCAGGCCCGTGCAGCCGGACTCTCCCACCGCGTACAGGCCCGGCAGCGTCGTGCGGGCGTGCAGGTCGGTGACGATGCCTCCCATCATGTAGTGGGCGGCCGGCGCCACCGGAATCAGCTCGCGCGTGGGGTCCAGCCCGGCGCCACGCAGGGCCGCCACCACGTTCGGGAAGTGGGCGGGGTCGATCGCACGCATGTCCAGCCCCACCGAGCGCTCGCCCGACTCCTGCAGGCGTGCCTGGATCGCGCGCGAGACCTCGTCGCGGGGCGCGAGCTCGTCCACGAAGCGCGCGCCCGTGTGGTCGTGCAGGGTCGCGCCCTCGCCACGGATCGCCTCCGTCACCAGAAAGCCCTCGCGCCCGCGAACGCCGATCACGGCCGTCGGATGGAACTGGAGCAGCTCGAGGTCCGCGAGCGCGGCGCCGGCGCCGTGAGCGAGCAGCACGCCCGTTCCCTGCGAGCCCGGCGGGTTGGTGGTGCGCGACCACAGCGCCGCGGCGCCGCCCGTGGCGATCACCACCGCGCGCGCGGCGATCACGCGGCCGTCCTCGCAGACGACACCGCGACAGCGGGGGTGGGTGGGGTCCGGCTGGCTGGGCTCCGTGTGGGCGTTGTCCGTGTGGGTGGGGTCGGAATCAGTCCACAGCGCCTGCGCGCGGGCGCCCTCGAACACCTCGATGCGGGGATCTTCCGCCGCCAGCGCCGAGAGCTGGCGCACGACCCGTCGCCCGGTCGCGCTGCCGCCCGCGTGCACCACGCGCCTGACCGAGTGCCCGCCCTCCAAGCCCAGCGCGAGCCGTCCGAAGCGGTCGGCGTCGAACTGCACGCCCAGCGCCTGCAGATCGGCGACGCACTCTGGCGCCTCGCGCACGAGCACCTCCGCCGCGGATTTGCGCACCAGCGAACGGCCCGCGAGCTCGGTGTCGTGCAGGTGAAGCGCGAAGCTGTCGTCCGCCGCGAGCGCCGCCGCAAGGCCGCCCTGCGCCCAGTAGCTGGCGGTCTGAGCCAGCGGCGTCGCCGAGATCAGCGCGACGCTCGCGCGCTCGCGCGCGGCACACAGCGCGGCGTACAGCCCGGCCGCCCCCGCGCCCACGACCGCGACGTCGACGTCGTCAATCACGCGCCGGGCGTGAGTTTCGGGAGGTTGATCTTGGGGACTTTGAAATGGGGGACTTTTATTTTCGGTACTTTGGTTTCCGGCAGTTTGAGTTTCGGGATGGTTGGCGTCTTGCCCGACTGGCGCAGGCGTTCAGCTTCCGCTTCCGCCTTCGACTTGCCAGGCGGAGCGGTCGCGGGAGTCGTCGCGGTGGTGCCGGTGGCGCCGCCAGTCCCATGCGTGCTGGTCGTGCCCGGCGGTGTCCCACCGGATGAGTTGCTCGTGCCGGGCAACGCGCCGGCCGGCGCGGTCGTCGTCGCAGCGCCCGGCTGTGTGATCGTGGCCGGCGCGGACACCGTCGTGAGTGCCGTTCGCGTAGCGCTCGTCGTCGAGCCGCTGTCGCCCGCGAGCGCGATCAGTGCCGCCGCCAGCACGCCCAGCGACAGCGCCAGCACGCCCGCCAGGGCAGCTAGGGGGGCGCGCCAGTTGGGTGATGTGGCCACGCGCGTGCGCGCGGCCGCGCCGCAGTGCAGGCACCAGTCCTGATCGTAGGCCAGCGGCGCTCGGCACAGCGGACACTGCTCGTGCCACTGCGCCGGGGGCCCAGCGCCGGCCGGTGGGCGCTGCGCAACGTTGGGTGCAGGCGCGGTGCTCACGGGCTCGACCCCGGCGTGCGCAGGATCTCGGTTGCTTCGTCGTCGGGTGTCGCGCTCGGGCTCGGCGGCACCGGCGCGGAGGTCGGCGGAGTGGTTGATCGCGCCGGCGGATTTGGTGATCGCGCCGGCGGCGACGTGGAGGCCGCCGCTGGCGGCGTGGAGGCCGCCTCCGGCGGCGTGGGGGTCGTCACCGGAGGGGAGGGCCGCGCCGGAGTGGGTGCCGGCGGTGGGCCGGGAGCCGGCGGCTGCGCGCTTTCGCCGATGGGCGCGCCGGCGTGAGATCCCAAGTTGGCCGGCAGGTCGACGTGGCGGCTCAGCGACAGTCCGCAATTGGGGCAGAAGCTGTCTTCGCTGCTGTGGATCGCGGCACAGCGCGGGCACGCCGTGATGCCCGCTTCGCGCAGCACCGTCACGGGACGGCGCTCCGCCAGCGCGCCTTCGAGCGCGCGCAGCTCCGCGTCGATGCGCCCGAGCGTCGTCAGCTTGGCGAGCACGAGCGCATCGTTGCGCGCTCCGAAGCGATGCAGGTTGAAGACCAGACCGCCGAGATCGCGGTAGGCGAGCTCGCGCGCCTTGCGCAGGAAGCGTGCGCGTCGCCGCGCGCGGCCGCGCGAGCGAAAGCCGGGTGGCTCTTGCGCCTGTGCGGAAGCTCCGGCCGGTGTCGTGCCAGATATCTGATCCACAGCCGATTCATGCTACCCAGACGCGCGGTCCGTGCTGGATGAACCGCGCGCAGCGCGCGCGAGCGCATCGCGCCACGCGCGGGCCACGAGCGCTGCCATCTCACGCGCCGAGAAGCGGCTCGCGCTCGCGCGACCGGCGACGCGAGGGTCGCTCGCACGCACGTGGGGCTCGAGCGCCGCCTGCCAGAGCGCCAGCTCGAAGGGTGCGCAGAGCGTGCCCTGCACGTGCTCGAGGGCGTCCGGGTGAACGCCCACGGGGGTCGCGAGCACGGGCACGTCACAGGCGAGCGCCTCCAGCACCGCCAGCCCGAAGCCCTCCCGCTCGGAGGGCACGAGCACGGCGTTGGTCGCGTTGACCCACAGCGGCACGCGCTCGGGAGCGACTCCGCCGAGCGTGAGCAACTGTGCGCCGGTGGCATGCGCGAGCGCGAGCGCGCGGTCGTGGCGCTTCTCCGCACGACCGGGGTCGGCGGCGAACAGCAGGTAGGGTCCTGCCGGGTCGAGACCCAGCTCGGCGCGTGCCTGCGCTCGCGGCAGCGCCCGGAAGCGCTCCAAGTCCACGCCGCAGGGAAGGACCAGCGCCCGCCGCCGCGCCGCGCGACCTGGCAGTTCCCCTACGAGCGCGGCCGAGGCGGCGCCGACCACGTCCATCAACGGCAGCACCGCCGCCGTCGCCAAGCGCGTCCGGGGATGGCGGACATCGGTGCCGTGGACGGTGAGCCCGCGCACGGTCGCGGGGACGGCGAGAGCGGGCCACGCCGTGAGGCCGAAGTGTGCGTGCACGACGTCGAACGGCGGCGGCGAGCGCCGCCGGCGGATCGTCGTGGGCGCGGCGAAGCGGCGGCGCAGCTGGCGCGCCGCGCCCGCCAGCGCCCGCGCGCCGGGAGCGAACTCGTGCAGCTCCACCTCCAGCCCGTCCAGCAGGCGCAGCGCGTCGACCTGGTCGCGGACGAAGCGCCCGCGCTCGGGATGGGCGGCGTCGGGCAGCATGTTGGAGACCACCAGCGCGCGCAAGATCCGTCGACCGTAGCGCTCTGGAATGATGGCGCGCGTGCACAACACGTCAACCGAGCGCAGCTACGGCCGCGGACGCGACGGGCTGCGTCCGACCACGATCGAGCCTGGGTTCGTGCGCACGGCCACCGGCTCGGCGCTGATCTCCGTCGGCGAGACGCGGGTCATCTGCACGGCCTCCGCACAGGAGGGCGTACCGCGCTGGATGACCGGCAAGGGCCGCGGCTGGGTGACAGCGGAGTACGGCATGCTGCCGGCGTCCACCGGCGAGCGCAAGCAGCGCGACGCCACGCGCGGACGCCAGGACGGGCGGACCGTCGAGATCCAGCGCCTGATCGGGCGCTCGCTGCGCGTGGTCGTCGACTTCGCCGCGCTCGGCGAACGGACGATCTATCTCGACTGCGACGTGCTGCAGGCAGACGGCGGCACGCGCTGCGCGTCGATCACCGGCGCATACGTCGCCCTGTCGCTGGCGTGCGCGCGGTTGCAAGCAGAAGGCCGGCTCGAGCGCTCGCCCCTGAACGGGTCGCTCGCGGCGGTCTCCTGCGGGATCATCGGCGGCGCGGCGCTGCTCGACCTGGACTACTCCGAGGACTCGGTCGCGGAGGTCGACGCGAACGTCGTCATGACCGGCGACGGCGGGCTCGTGGAGGTGCAGGCGACCGCCGAGCGGACACCCCTCTCGCGCGCGCATCTCGACGAGCTGCTGGCGCTCGCGGCCGGGGGGATCGAGCGCCTGCGCGTCGCCCAGGAGCAGGCGATCGTCGCGGCGCCCACGCCCACGCCCGAGCCCGGGTCCGGCCGGGAGTCGGCGGCCAGCCACGCGTAGGCGCCGGTGGCCCATTGAAGTTGATGCTCGCCACCCACAACGAGCACAAGCGCAGGGAGTTCGAGCGCCTGCTCGGGTCGGGTGCCGGCGGGGAGCTGGAGATCGAGGCGCTGCCCGCGAGCGTGCAGATGCCCCCCGAGGACGGCGAGACCTTTACTGAGAACGCTCTCGCCAAGGCGCGCGCGGCGGCGAGCGCGACGGGCCGTGTGAGCATCGCCGACGACTCCGGCATCGCTGCGCAGGCGCTCGGCGGGGCGCCAGGTGTGCGCTCGGCGCGTTACGCGGGCGAGCACGCCACGGACGCGCAGAATCTCGACAAGCTCCTGCGCGAGGTGCCCGCCGGCAGCGCGCTGGAGTACGTGTGCGCGATCGCCTACGTCGACCCCGTCAGCGGCGTCGAGCGCGTGTTCGAGGGTCGCTGTGGCGGGCGCCTGGCGGCGCAGCCGCGGGGCGAGAGCGGATTTGGCTACGACCCCGCGTTCCTGCCCGACGACCTCCCGCCTGGGAATGACGGCCAGACGATGCTGACGATGGCGCAGCTCTCGGACGAGCAGAAGGACGCGATCAGTCACCGCGGGCGTGCCGCACGGGCGCTGCTGGAGTGGCTCGACTCGAATCGCAGCTCCGGTTGAACGCGCTCGGCTACCCGCCCGTCGAATGAGCACAGCAAATAGCTGGTCGGTACCTCCTCGTGGCGAGTTGGCCTTAAGGTAGGCATTTATAGAAATCTGACCAGCGGCCTTCTAAGAGGCCAATCTAGGTCCTTGAAATTATGCCGCAAGTCATTTACTATATGGCAATGCACTCGGCCGACATGCAGAACGACACCAGTAGCGACGATGAGGGCCAAAGCGCCGCAGAGCCCGCGGAGAACGGAGCCCAGGAGCCTGGCAAGTACCTGCGTTCGACCATTGCTTTCCCCTACGCGGGACTCAAAGATGCAGAGCAGATCGCCCGTGCGCTTCACGACTCGTGGGGGGGTGGGGCGACCGCGGATCAGCTAGCGGCCAGCCCAAGCATCGACGCAAGCCCTAGAAGCGGCGCATTCCGCGTGAAACTCGCAACCGCGCGGACCTTTCAGGTGACCTCGGTGTCGAAGGGCACGTTCACGCTCACGGATCTCGGGCGCAAGCTGATTGATCCGCAAACGCGGGCTACGGCCCGTGTTGAGGCGTTTCTGACGGTGCCCCTGTTCGCGGCGCTCTTCAACGAGTACAAAGGCACGATGCTCCCGCCGGACTCGGGCTTGGAGCAGAAGATCCGTGACCTCGGTGTCAGCAGCAAGCAGACAGCCAAGGCCCGCCAAACGTTCCAGCGCTCGGCCGAGTTGGCGGGTTTCTTTAAGATGGGCAAAGACCGCCTCGTGCAGCCGGCAAATGTGCCGGAGTCTGACAAGCCGCCCGCAGCGCCGAAAGACTCCAAACAAACCGAGCCGACAATCCCGACTGCCGCGCTTCCCGCGCCTCTACCCGAGCTTTGGCTGACGCTACTCCGCGACGGTCGGGATTGGTCGCCGGAGAAGGTTCAAGAGTTCGTAGAAACCGCTCGCGCGCTCCTCGGCCTGCTGACCAAGGGAAGCTAGGGCTCTTTGCGCCCCCAACGGCTATGTGCTGCACGCCGGGTCGACTCGTGGCGTTCGTCTAGAGGAACTTCGAGCCGGGCTCGGGCACTCGAAAGAGAGTGTCCGTGATCTCAACGCGCGGGTCGGTCTCAAGATCCTCAAGAAGGTACGCGTCGGCCACGATGTCGCCATTGCGTATTGCCACCCAGCGACCCGGAAAGCGCTCGAACGCTTCAGCGGGCACGGGCGGCGGAGAAATCTCGACTACGGCTGCCATGGTCCCTTCCGGCTGGATGGTGCTTGCTGGCTCCAAAACGATACACGCTTTTTCGGCGATTTTGCGCCGATACCTTGGCAAACCTCCACCAAGCTGGACGCATTGCCTCGGCTGACGATCCCATATTCAGCCCAAGCTCCGGTCATCCGGCTTGCATTGCGGGGGCCGAGGGGAGCGCGTGGGATCGCTGGGGTTGTCGACAGCGGAGCCGACAGGACCCTGCTTCCCAAGAGCCTGGCCGTCAGCTTGGGGATCTCGCAAGAAGAACTAGAACTTGTACCAGGAGGCTCTGACGGGGCTGGTGGCGCATCATTCGAGACCTGGATCAGCCCGCACGTCATCAAGGCTCGAATAGTGGTTCCGTACGCTGCGCCCCGTGGGCTTGAGCCTTGGGGGCCAGAGTTCGATCTCACGCCCGAGTATGCCGAGGAAACGATCCCGCTATTCGGCCGAGAGGATTTCTTCGAAGCCTTTACGGTCACGATCGACCAGCCCGGCGGCCATCTCTTCCACGTCGACTCCCCAGACTGAGACTGCCCCGGCTGGCGGTTAAAGACGCCAGCCCGTACCGGCGTCCACCCTCGCCTGAGCACGGCGGCCAGTGCTACATCAGGTTGATGGCCGCCGACGCGGCCACGGCGACGCCGAGCCCCGCGTAGCCTGTGTACCCGGACAGCGCCAGCAGTAGCGCGGTGATCAGCGCCACCAACACCGTCACCAGCCATGCGATGCGGGAGATCGCCATCGACGCATTCTTACGCACGCACCGGGCCGCTTCCCGCGTGCGCGCGTCCGCCTACGGTGTTAGCGTCGTCGCGACAGTTTCACGAACGAGGAGGGCGAAGTGACTAAGTCCGAGCTGGTGGATCAGGTGGCAGATCGCGCCGATCTGACCAAGCAGGATGCCTCGCGGGCGGTGGACGCGGTGCTTGCCACCGTCGAGGATGCGCTGCGCCGCGGCAGCGAGGTGACGGTATCGGGGTTCGGCAAGTTCCACGTCAGCGAGCGCGGCGCGCGGGTTGGGGTGAACCCGCGCACGGGCGAGCGCATCCAGATCGCGGCCTCGCGTGTGCCTCGCTTCACCGCGGGCAGCGGGCTGAAGAGCGCGGTGAAGGGTCGCTGACGCCGCGGTCCTTCGGGGACACCCTGGCGGCACGGGTCGCCGAGCGCGAGTCCCAGATCGTGCTCGGCCTCGACCCCGACCCCGGTGCGCTGTGGCCGGGTAGCGAGCGCGCCGTGCGCTCGGACGGCTCGGCCTCGCAGCGAGCGGCGGAGGCGGTGCTCGCGCACTGCCGCGCGCTGATCGACGCGGTCGCGCCCGCCTGTGTGGCGGTCAAGCCCCAGCTGGCCCGCTTCGAGGTGCTGGGCAGTGCCGGCTGGGACACGCTGCGAGCGTTGATAGCGCATGCACACAGCCTGGGGCTGCTGGTGATCGCCGACGGCAAGCGGGGTGACATCGACGTCACCGCGCGCGCGTACGCGGCGGCGCTGATCGGCGGCATCGACAGCCCGTTCGGGTGGATCGACGGGCTGGGCGCAGATCTGGTGACGGTCAATCCGCTGATGGGCAGGGATGCCTTGGAGCCATTCGTGACCGAGGCCCGCCGCGCGGGCGCCGGCGTGCTGGTGCTGGTGCGCACCTCCAATCCCGGTGCGGCCGACATCGAGGACCTGACCGTGGGCGACTCGGAAACGGTGTGGGAGCGTGTGGCGGCGCTGGTGCACGAGCTCGGCGCGGGTGGCGTGGGCGAAACGCGTCTGAGCGATGTCGGGGCGGTGCTCGGCGCCACCGAACCGGGACACCTCGCGCGCGCACGCGAGCTGATGGCGCACGCGACGTTCCTGCTGCCGGGCGTGGGGGCGCAGGGCGGGCGCGTGGAGGACCTGGGGGCGGCCTTCCTGCCCGGTCGCGCCGGCGGCCTGGTGTCGGCCTCACGCAGCGTGGCGGATGCCCATCGCTCGAGCGGCGCAGAGCCCGCCACGGCCGCGCGCGCGGAGGCGGAACGGCTGCGCGAGACGGCCTGGATGCTGTCTGAGAGCCTGATCGGCGCCGGCTAGCGAACGCGCCCGGCGATCGGCGCAGCAGCAGTCGGGAGGGGGAGGTCGAGGAGGGGAGCGTCCGCTAGCCTTTGGGTCGTGCACGCCAGGGCATCCTTTGCCGTTCAGGCGCGCCGGAACGGGGGTACGCAGTCAGAATGATCATCACGGTCACGCTCAACGCGGCGATCGACAAGTCGCTGTCGGTGCCGAACTTCAGGCTCGGGCGACGTCACCGCACGGTCGATCAGCGCACGATGGCCGGCGGCAAGGGCGTGAACATCGCGCGCTCGCTGAAGGCGCTCGGCCAGCCGGTGATCGCGACGGGGTTCGCCGGCGGCGCGACCGGCACGCACATCGTCGAGCAGCTCACCGAGGAGTCGATCCTCAACGACTTCGTGCGCATTCGCGAGGAGTCGCGCACCAACACATCGGTGCTCGATCCGACCACGGGAGAGCAGACGGAGATCAACGAACGCGGCCCGTCGGTATCCAGCCGCGAGGTGGAGCTGTTCCGCGACAAGCTCGTTTACCTCGCGCGCGGCGCCGCGATCGTCGTGTTCGCCGGCTCGTTGCCGCGCGGGGTCGAGCCGGACACGTACGCGTCGTTGATCAGGGACCTCGAGCGGGTCGACGTGCTCACGGTCGTCGACACCGACGGCGAGCCCCTGCGCCAGGCGATGCGCGCCGAGCCGGACGTCGTCAGCCCCAACGTGCTCGAGGCGGAGGAGCTCGTTGGCCACGAGTTCACCGGCGATCAGGATCGCTCGTTGGCTGTCGCGGAGATCGCCGCGCTGGGGGCGCGCGAAGCGATCATGACACTCTCCGACGGCTGCTTCGCCCAGGTGCTCATCGACGGCCAGTCGCGCCTGAAGCGGGCGCGCATCGCCCCGCGCGAGCCCGTCGCCAGAAGCGGCTCCGGCGACGCTTTCCTGGCCGGCTACCTGGCGGCCCGCTACGAAGGCCGCGCGCCGGACCAGTGCCTGCGCTTCGGCGTCGCCTGCGGCGCCGAGTCCACCGCGCGCCTGGGCGCCGGGCTGATCGACGCGCGCGAGGCGCGGCGGCTGATGGGCGATGTGGAGCTGACGGACATCGAGCTGCCCGCGGAGGTCAGCTAGCCGCCGGCGACGTCGCGGCGCAGCAGCACGAGGTAGCCGGCGAACAGCGCCGGGACGGCATACAGCGCGCATACCCAGGCGGAGTGGGCGATCGGTCCCCAGTCGGTCGGCGTGCGCAGCAGGCCCTGCCAGTTCTGGAGCTGTTCGGTGAGCAGATAGGGCCGGATGCCTTCCAGGCCGGGGATCTGGGCGACGATGAACAGCAGGATGACCAGGCCGATCGTGCCGACGACCGCGGCGGCGCTGTTGCGCGTGGCGGCGGACAGCAGCACGCCGATGCCGACGATCGCCACCATCGGGATCAGGTAGGCCACGTTGATGGCGAACACGAGCAGCAGCGCTTCGGGCGCCGAGACGATCGTGTCCGAGAACGTCCTGACGGAGTGAAAGCCCCACGAGGCGACCCCGGCGACGGTGGCGACGGCGGCCGCGGCGAACACGGCGAGCGCCGCATAGCTCATCGCCGCGAGGGCCTTCGCGGCGAACACCTGCCCGCGATCGACCGAGCGCGTGAGGATCGTCTTGAGCGTGCCGTTGCCGTCCTCGTTGGCGAAGATGTCGCCGGCTACCAGCGCGGCGACGACCGGCAGCAGGAAGACGGACAGGAACAGCAGCATCAGCACCGGCGTGGCGAGCCCCGACTGCGTGATCTGCGCGGCGAAGATGTTGTCGGCGTGATCGTGGCGCTGGTGGACGTTCTGGAAGACGACGAAGAACAGCGGCAGGATCATCACGAGCGCGAGTCCCAGGTACGTGCGCTTCTGCGAGACCAGCTTGCGCAGCTCCCAGCGGTAGACGGTGAGCGTGAACGGGCGCCGCGGGTGCGCGGACGCGGCGGCTGCGCTCGACGCTGCGCCCGCAGCGGCGGTGGCGCTGCTCATCCGATCCCCACCGTGCTGTCAGCCGATGCGAGGGCGGCGCCCGCAGGCGCGCCGGTGCCGGAGGGGAGGTGCATGCCGCGCCCCGCTCCGTCGGCGCCCGTGCCATCGCCGTTGCCCTCCGTCAGCCTGAAGAACAGGTCCTCGAGCGTCGCCAGCTCGGGCGTGAGCGCGAGGATGCCGATCCCGGCGGCGGCGAGCGTCAGCGACAGCTCGCCCACATCGCGCTCCTGTGACTGGAAGGCCAGGCCGTGCTCGCTCGCGGAAACGTGCTCGACGCCCTGCTGGGCGCGCGCCAGCTCCAGCGCGCGCGCGTCGTCGGTGGTGTGCAGTCGATAGCCGGCGCCCCCCTGGCGGCGCAGGTCTGCGAGCGCCCCCTCGTACACCACCCGTCCGCTGTCCACGATCGCCACGCGGTCGCACAGTTCCTGAACCTCCGGCAGCTGGTGGCTGGAGAGCAGCACAGTGATCCCATCGTCGGCCAGCCGGCGGATGAGCAGGCGCATGTCGCGCATGCCCGCCGGGTCCAGCCCGGTGGCGGGCTCGTCCAGGATCAACAGGCGCGGGCGGCGCAGCAGCGCCGCGGCGATGCCCAGCCGCTGGCGCATGCCGTGGGAGAAGCCGCCCACCCGGTGTCCCGCCCTGGGGGTCAGCTCGACCACGTCGAGCACCTCGGCGATCCTCGCGCGAGCGCCGTCGCCGTCGAGCGCGGCGAGCAGCTCGAGGTTCTTGCGGGCGGTCAGGTAGGGGTAGAAGCGGGGAGCCTCCACGAACCCGGCCACGCCCTCGAGCGCCCGTGCCCCCTGGTGCAGGGGGTTGCGTCCGAACAGCTCCACCGTGCCCTCCGTGGGCACGATCAGGCCCAGGGCCATGCGCAGCGTGGTCGTCTTGCCGGCGCCGTTCGGGCCGAGGAACCCGTACACGTCGCCGCTGCGGACGTTCAGGTCGATGTGATCGACCGCCAGCACCTCCTTGTAGCGCTTGACAAGCCCCCTGGCCCGTACGGGCGGGGCCGCCTCGTCGCTCACGCTAGAGGCCCCGCGCGACCGCTTCGATCGCGGCGGGGGTGACGGAGCCCGCGAGCAGGTAGTTGACGCCCGAGCGCTCGAAGCTGAGCACGGTGCCGAGCTCGGTGCGCAGCTCGCTGGCGCTGGCGCCGTTGATGGATACCTTGGGCAGCCCCGCGAGCGCTTCGCCCGCGCCCTTCGCGCCGGCCTTGGCCTTATTTTCCCCGTACCGGGACGATGCCAGGACGGCGATCGCGGTGACGCCGTGGCCGTGCGTGGTGACGGTCGGCTTGCCGGCACCGTCGCTGCCCTGAGGATGCGATGTGTGATCTTCGTTGGGCAGGGTCACTTCTTCGACCTTGCTGTTCGGCGGCGGGTTCAGTGTGAACACCGAGTCAGACACGGAGCCGTAGGAGACTTCGGTGGCTGCCAGTTCGATCACGGGCGCGGAGCTGGTCGAGGAGTAGACCGCCGCGCGCAGCGGCACGCCGTGGGCGGCGTCGAAGGACAGCTGGACGCCGCCGAACAGGCTACCGCCTTCGTTCGGTGAGACGCGCACGGTGTAGGCGGGCTGGCCGGCGACGTCCGTCGGCGTCGCGCCCGAGACGTCCGCGTGCTTGCTGAGATGGGAGATCGCTTCTTCGATCTTGGCGACGCTGGGGACTTCGTGCTGCTGTGTGCCACTCGCTTTGGGGCCGGACGTGCCGTTGCCTTCATGCGCAGGCGGCGTGTAGCGGTAGATCGTGTTGGTCGCGGTGTCGTACAGCGAGACCGTGTGCCCGTCGTAGACGATCTCGGTGTCTCCCTGCTGGGACTGCAGCTCGAGCCGCACGCGCCCGTCCTTGGCGATCCACAGGCGGCCGGAGCCGCCAGTGATGAGCGGGTTGGACGCCAGTTCTCCGGCGCCCCCGCCCCCGCCGCTGCTGCCTGCGCCTCCGCCGGTCGCCAGGCTGGCGCCTTCGAGCAGATGGTCGGTGAGCACGATGTTCGCGCTGAAGCCTTCGATCGGCTGCCCGCCCGCCCCAGCGAGCGCATCGTGAATCGCGTTGGCCAGCGGCTTGGGCGGTGGTGTCGGCCCCGCGCCCACGGCGAAGGCGAGCGCGGTCGCGGACACGCCCACGGCGACCACCAGCACGCACACCAGCAGCAGTCGCGATAGGGGCAGTCGTCGGAGGAAGTTCATGGAGAGAGGCGTCCTCGTTGAAGGAGCGTCCAGCTCCTTGCGATCGACAGCATCCAGGTTAGCGCGCTGCCTTCAGGGCGCCTAAAGGTGGCAGGGCTCTCATGGTCGTTCGACCGCTCCGCGGCGCCACCCGGTATCTTCTCGCGCCGATGGTCTACGTCGTCCTTGCGATCTTCATCGCGCTCGGTCTGGGCGTGTTCTTCGTGGCGATGGGCGGAGGCCCGCGCGGCGCGCGGGCCTCCCTGCATGCGGAAGGGGGCGCGGGCCAGCACCTGGTCACGCTCGGGATCGTGGCGCTGTTCGCCTTCGGCCTGGTCGTCCCCGCGCTCGTGCTCGCGGACAACGGCGAACACAAGGCGAGCGTGGCGGTCGGCGGCGTGCACCTGAACAAGGAAGAGCAGAAGGGCCGCGAACTGTTCGCGCACGCGTGCGCGGTCTGCCACACGCTCGCCGCGGTCAAGGCGGTGGGGCGAGTCGGCCCGAACCTCGACGTCCGCGTGGGCGATGACATCTCGACGAAGGCCGGGCGCATCGCGCTGGTGGAGAACGCGATCATGGAAGGCCGCGCGCGCGGCCTCGGGCAGATGCCCGCGCTGCTGTACCAGGGCAAGGAAGCCGAAGAGGTCGCGAAGTTCGTGGCGGCCGTCGCCGGTCACTAAACATTCGAGCCTTTAGCCAGCCGTCGATAGCAGCACGCTCCGACCATCGGTAAGGTCCGGCTCGATGGCAGACCAGCCGAAGACGGCGGAGGACGTGAAGGCGCTCGTGCGCGAGCGCAACATCCGCTTCATCCGTTTCTGGTTCACGGACATCCTGGGGCAGCTGAAGTCGTTCTCGATCAACGCGGCGGAGCTGGATGACGCGTTCGAGGCGGGGATGGGCTTCGACGGCTCGTCGATCACTGGCTTCAACGCGATCGAGGAGTCGGACATGATCGCGATGCCAGATCCGAGCACGTTCGCGGTGCTGCCGTGGCGTCCGGAGGAGCAGGGCGTGGGGCGCATGTTCTGCGATGTGATCACGCCGGAGAAAACGCCTTATGAGGGCGATCCGCGCCATGTGCTGCGCCGCGCTGTGCAGCGGGCCAGGGACATGGGCTTTGACACGTTCAACGTGGGTCCCGAGCTGGAGTACTTCCTGTTCAAAGACTCGCGTTCGACGGAAGTCCTCGACGAAGGCGGCTACTTCGATTTGACGACGCTGGACGCGGGCTCTGACGTGCGCCGCGAGACGGTGCTGGCGCTCGAGCAGCTGGGGATCCACGTGGAGTACACCCACCACGAGGTGGGGCCGTCGCAGCACGAGATCGACATGCGCTACGCGGACGCGATGAAGATGGCTGACGACTGCATGACGTACCGCATCACGGTGAAGGAGTACGCGATGAAGTACGGCTGGCACGCGACGTTCATGCCCAAGCCGCTGTTCGGCGAGAACGGCTCGGGTATGCACACCCACCAGTCGCTGTTCAGCGAGGGCAAGAACGCGTTCTACGACCCTGATGACCAGTACTTCCTCTCGGACGTGGGCAAGGCGTTCATCGCCGGCCAGCTCAAGCACGCGCGCGAGATCTGCTCGATCTTCGCGCAGTGGGTCAACTCCTACAAGCGCCTGGTACCCGGCTTTGAGGCGCCGGTGTACGTGGCGTGGTCGCGGCGCAACCGCTCCGCGCTGGTGCGCGTGCCGCTGTATCACCCGGGCCGCGAGAAGGCCACGCGCATGGAGCTGCGCTGCCCGGACCCCGCGTGCAACCCCTACCTGACGTTCGCGGTGCTGCTGCAGGCGGGCCTGGAGGGGATCGAGAAGGGCTACGAGCTGCCGGAGCCGATGGAGAAGAACCTGTACCACCTATCAGCGGAGGAGCGCAGGCGCCTGGGCGTCGACCAGCTACCGGAGAGCCTCGGCGAGGCGATCGAGCTGACGGCCGAGTCAGAGCTCGTGCTGCGCACGCTCGGCGAGCACATGTTCAACCGCTACGTCGAGATCAAGCGTCAGGAGTGGGACGACTACCGTGTGAACGTCACGCAGTGGGAGCTCGATCGGTACCTGGCGATCCTGTAGGGGATCGACATGGATGGGCCTCCGCCTGCCGGCTCCGGCTGGGTGGGTCGGCCTTGGGGTTTCTGGTGGGATCGCGCATCGCCGACGCCAGGTCTGGAACAGGGCTCGTCGGCCATGTCGCGGCTCCTCCACCTGGATGCGCCCCGTACATTCTGCCGATAAGTCGGGTATAGTTCTCCGCAGCCGAGAAGTTCAGCGGACCTCACAGCGAACCACGAATCCCAAAGGCGAACCCAGTGCCGGCAGAAGCTCCAATCAGACCAGGGAACCATTCGAGCTTCACGCTGCGCGATGGTATCGCGCAGGAGGCGATCCCGGGCGACGTGGAGGCACGCATCGAGCAACTCGAGGAGTTCTTCCGCGAGCCGGATGCGCAAAGCGCCCCGCCGATCGACGAGGCGGAGGTCGCCGCCGCGCGCGTTGAGCAGCGCACAGATTGGTACGACCGCGTCGAAACGTGCGTCGTCGATCTCTCCCGGACGCTTCCTGCGGGAGCCGAGGACTATGACGTGCGCAAGCTCTTCGAGTTTATGCTTGAGCTGCGCAAAGCGATCGACAGCGATCACGAGGGCAGAGACCCCGCCGGCGAGGTCGAACTGGCCAAGATGAAGATGGCTGATGTCGCCCATCGCATCGGACGGCGCCTGATGCACGAGCAGCTCGACAACCCGCGGGCAGCCGCCGACTACGTCTTCGCCGCGCTGCAGGGCGTAGGCGTCGGGGATCTGGCCAGGATCCTCGGCGTCTCCACCAAGACGATCTACACCTGGAAGGCCGGCGGGCCGGTGGCTCGCGGCATTCGCCGTACGGTCACCGTCGCGCAGATCCTGACCTACATACGCGCCTCGATGACGCCGCTGGGGCTGGTGATGTGGTTCGACGCTCCCCGCGACCAGCTCGCGGAGCGCACGCCTCTGCAGGTGCTCGACGAGAACGTCGATCGCGCCCGCCCGATCCTGATCGAACTCGCGCGCGGCGCCCGTGGCCAGCTGGCGGGCTGAGCCCGCCAGGCTCTCGGGGGAGTGGAGCTGCTTCCGCCAGGTTTCGCCGGAATGGGCGCCCCTCTACCACGGCGCGGGCGAGCTCCATCCAAGCCAGGTGTCGGGGCGCTGGCATCGCGTGGGGGAGGGGTATGCGCAATACATGGCGCTCGAGCCGATGGGGGCGTGGGCCGAGCAGGTTCGCTTCGAAAGGATCCGCGGCGAAACGCGCGCCGCGCAGTACACCCGCAAGCTGTGGCGGATGCTGGTCCGCGAGCGCGAGATCGCCGACCTCAGCACCTTCGACCGCTACGACGGCTGCGGGCTCGACCCGCGAACGGCCGTCGGCGACTATGCGGCCTCTCAGAGCCTCGCCGAAGAGCTGCTGGCGGCCGGCTATCGCGGGCTTTTCTCCCCGAGCGCGGCGCTCGTGGGCGCCACCAACCTCACTCTGTTCGGACCCCGATTCGAGAAGGAGCTGCTCGTCGGCCTCGACGCTTGGCGCAATCCCGATCCCGATCAAAGGATTCCCTGCAGCCTCGTGGTCGAAGGCAATCCGCCGCGGGCGCTCATCACGGCGACCACCTTCGCAAACATGGAGCACGACGGCTATCGCGGCTGGCTGCGGGCCGTGGGCAGGCCGCTGCCGCCCGGGGTTCCGTAGCCGGAGAGGCGCGCCGGCGCGTCCGGCGGAGCGCCGCTCACTCCGTGCTCTGGATTCAGCCATCTGTTCGGCGAACGGCTCCGTTGTCTGTCCCGCAAGGGTTGTCCTTTCGGTCGGGAGCGTCCTCCGCGCCGCTTGGTATAGGCGGCGGTCCGTTGGCGGATCCCGTGGGGGGGCCGGAGAGCTGCCCCGGCGGCTGCGAGCTGCCGGAGCCGATGGAGAAGAACCTGTACCACCTGTCAGCGGAGGAGCGCAGGCGCCTGGGTGTCGACCAGCTGCCGGAGAGCCTCGGCGAGGCGATCGAGCTGACGGCCGAGTCAGAGCTCGTGCTGCGCACGCTCGGCGAGCACATGTTCAACCGCTACGTCGAGA
>Ga0116215_1000756_pt1 | contig 23415 bp, 18 predicted proteins | sample Sb_taG_7_FD_89698 | JGI IMG/M metagenome (GOLD analysis project Ga0116215, IMG submission 89698) | Peat soil microbial communities from Weissenstadt, Germany - Sb_50d_2_FS metaG | ecosystem: Environmental > Terrestrial > Soil > Wetlands > Peat | place: Germany: Weissenstadt | collected 2010-09-21
CTGGGTCCACACGCACAACCTCGAGAGCTGGCTGACCCCCGTGTTCAGCGGCACGCTCTACAACGACAACCTGAGCGCGACGTCCGAATGGACCCTTGCCCTCACCGACATCGCGGCGGCCCTGATCGGCGTGATCGTGGCCGTCTGGCTGTGGCGCGGCTCGGAGGTCGACAAGCCGGCGCTGGAGCCGGCCTTCCTCCAGCGCGTCTGGTACTGTGACGACTTCTACGACACGATCATCGGGCGGCCGAGCCAGCGGCTCGCCACCTTCTTCGCCTGGGTGGTCGACGTCCGCGTCATCGACGGCGCCGTCAACGGCAGCGCCCACCTGGCCAAGGCCACGGGCACGGCGGCACGCAAGCTGCAGACGGGCTACGCCCGCAACTACGCGCTGGGGATCGCCATCGGGATGGCGCTGATCATCGCCTTCATGCTGAGCCGGACGTGGTGGGGCTGATGCACACCGTCCCCTTCCTGACCCTGCTCATCCTTCTCCCCGCTGCGGGTGCGCTGGCGCTCGGCCTGCTCGGCCTCTACCAGGACCCCCACCGCGATGCGGTGTACGCCCTGGCCCTCATCGTGTCCCTGGTGACAGGGGTCATCGCCGTCGCGGCCATGGTGGCCATGAAGGTGCACGACGGGGGGTTCCAGCTCGTCTCGAACCACGACTACACGGGCGACAGCCTGGGGGTGCACTGGTACCTCGGCGTCGACGGCATCTCCATCTTCCTGGTGCTGCTCACCGCGCTGCTGTTCCCGCTCACCATCATCCTCGGGCGCAACCGGGAGAACACCAGGGCCTACTTCGCCTGGATCCTCCTCCTCGAGGCCGCCGTGATGGGGAGCTTCCTCTCCCTCGACCTCATCGTCTTCTTCTTCATGTTCGAGCTGACGCTGGTACCCGCCTACTTCATCATCGCGGGGTGGGGCCACCAGCGGCGGGCCTACGCGGCGATCAAGTTCTTCCTCTACACGTTCCTCGGCTCGGCCTTCCTGCTGGTCGGGATCCTGACCCTGGCCTTCATCCACCAGTCGCAGTACCACTACCTGACGTTCTCGCTCGGGCCGCTCATGCAGACCCACCTGTCGTCGACGACGGGGATCCTGCTCTTCCTGGCCTTCACGGCGGCCTTCGCGGTCAAGGCGCCCCTCTTCCCGCTGCACACCTGGTCCCCCGACGCCTACACGGAGGCGCCCGAGGAGGGCTCGGTCCTGCTCTCGGGAGTCCTGGCCAAGCTGGGCACCTACGGGATCATCCGCTTCGACCTGAGCCTGTTCCCCCAGGCGACGCGGACGCTCGCGCCATGGCTCCTCACCCTGGCCGTCATCGGCATCATTTACGGGGCCATCGTCGCCTGCGCCCAGCGCGACATGAAGCGGCTCGTGACCTACTCGTCCCTGGCGCAGATCGGCTTCATCGCGCTCGGGGCCATCGCACTGAGCACGCAGGGCCTCGCCGGTGGCGTGCTCCTCATGGTCAACCACGGCCTCATCGTCGGCACGCTGTTCATCCTCATCGGCTTCATCTACCAGCGGCGGGGCACCTGGCAGGCGGGAGAGCTACGCGGGCTCCAAAAGGCGGCACCCGTCCTGGCCGGCGTGTTCACCGTGGCCATGATGGCCTCCATCGGCGTCCCCGGCCTCAACGGGTTCGTCAGCGAGTTCCTGGTCCTCTCGGGCACCTTCATCACCCACCGCTGGTGGGCCGTGGTCGCCGTGCTCGGGGTGATCGTGGCCGCCATCTACCTGCTCTGGGCCTACCAGCAGGTCTTCCACGGCGCGCCGCGGGAGGCCGACGAGAAGACGCGTGACCTGGCCCTGCTGGAGAAGCTCGTGGTGGCGCCGCTCATCATCCTCATCGTCTTCCTGGGCGTCTACCCCAAGCCGGTGCTCGACCGCATCAACCCCTCGGTGAACCAGCTCATCGCGCACGTCGAGTCCAGCACCGGCCACTACCAACCCTCGGTGGCCGTCAAGGGCGTGGCGGGAGTGAAGTGATCGCGCCGCTCCTCGCCGCGAGCCACGCCGCGTCGAACACCATCGCCATGCCCCCGATCCGGTGGCTCTCCATCCTCCCGCCCATCATCATGATCGGCGGCGCCGTCGTCCTGCTCGGCGTGGCCTCGCTCGTGCGCAAGCCCCTACGGGTGCGCGTGAGCACCATTGCGACCGTGATCATCTCCGGCGGCGCCCTGGGCGTGGCGCTGTGGCAGTGGTCCGATGTGCAGGAGCACGGGCCGCACACCTACGTGGCCCAGGCGGTCGTGATGGACGGCTTCAGCGTCCTGGTCACCATGCTGGTCGCCATCGCCATGCTGCTCAGCGCGCTGGTGGCGGACGGCTACCTGCGCCGGGAGGGCGTGCACGGCGCGGAGTTCCACGTGCTGGCCATGGTCTCCGCCTCGGGCGCCATGTTGATGGGGATGGCGAACGACCTCATCATTGTCTTCCTGGGCCTCGAGATCCTCTCCATCGCGCTGTACGTGCTGACCGCCTTCAACTACCGCCGGGCGGCGTCGGGAGAGGCCGCGCTCAAGTACTTCATCTTGGGCGGCTTCTCCTCGGCCATCTTCGTCTACGGCATTGCGCTGACCTACGGGGCGACCGGCTCGACGAACCTGACCCAGATCTCCGACTTCCTGTCGAAGAACGTGGTGCTGAGCAACGGCCTGCTGCTGGCCGGCCTCTCGCTGATGCTGGTGGGCTTCGCCTTCAAGGTGGCGGCGGTGCCGTTCCACATGTGGACGCCCGACGTGTACCAGGGGGCGCCGTCGCCGGTGACCGGCTTCATGGCTGCCGTGGCGAAGGCGGGCGCGTTCGCCGCCATGCTCCGGGTGCTCTTCTCGTCCTTCGGCGTGGTGTCCACGGACTGGCGCCCGATCGTCTACGGGCTGGCGGTGCTGTCCCTCGTCCTCGGCGCCTTCGTGGCGCTGCGCCAGCGCGACGTGAAGCGGATGCTGGCCTACTCGTCCATCAACCACGCGGGCTTCATCCTGCTGGGCGTCGTGGCCGACACGGCGCGGGGGGCCAGCGCGTCGCTCTACTACCTGTTCGTCTACATGTTCATGGCCATCGGGAGCTTCGCCATCGTCACCGTGCTCGGCCGGGAGGGCGACGGCGACCACGACCTGGCCCGTTACCGGGGGCTGGCGGGCCGCCAGCCGGTGCTGGCGCTGGCGCTGGCGGTGTTGCTGCTGGCCCAGGCGGGTGCGCCGTTCACCACCGGCCTGTGGGCGAAGGTGCAGGTGGTCTTCGCCGTGATCGACGTGGGTGACGTGCCCCTCGGCGTCATCGCCATGGTGACGGCGGTCGTGGCGGCCTACTTCTACCTCCGGGTCGCCGTGCTGATGTACTCCGGCGGCGGGCTGGGGGAGACCGAGGGTGGCACGACCGGCTCGGCCGAGCCGGTGCTCCAGGAGGGCATGGTCGGCGGCGGCCTGATCCGGGCGGCCGCCGACGGCGACGGCGATGGTTCGGGTGGTGGGCTCGAGTGGGCGACACCGGCGGCGGCGACGAGCGCGGTGACCACCCTCAACGAGCAGATCCTGCTGGCCGACGAGCAGAGCGAGGGTGAGACGGAGGCTCCCGAGACGGTGCCGGTGCCTGTGCTCACCGGCCTGGCCATCGCACTGTGCACGGGCGTCACGGTCCTCTTCGGCGTCTGGCCCCAGCCGCTCATCGACTTCGCCAACCACGCCACGCTGCTGTTCGTGCCCAAGTAGGCCGCTACTCGGGCACGCCCTCCACCTTGCCGCGCCGGATGGCGGCGACGAGCTGCGCATGGTCCCGCTCGTTCTGGCGCGCGTAACGGCGGGCGAACTTCCTCATGGCCTGGGGGAACTCGTCGCCCTTTCCCCTGTAGGCGGCGATGGGAGCCGGGGCGCCGGAGCGGGCGGGGGGCCGGGGCCGCGAGCGCCCACACGCCGTGGCGAACTGGACGAGGACCGGTGCGATCAGGTCGGTGGTCGGGATCAGCTTCATGTCGCGGTACTGGCGCACGTAGAAGTCGCGGTCGCCCAGGGAGCCCCAGCCAACGAAGATGTCGGTGGCGCTCTGGACCATCCGCTTGCCGGCGATCACCCGGGCGCCATGGTTGTCGTGCCCGCTCGGGTACGTGTAGGCCTCGTAGACGGAGGGGCCGGCCTGCTTGAACTGCAAGAAGAGCGGGTCGCCCGTGGCGCTCCCCTCGAACAACGCGAGGTACACCACCATGCCGACGCTGCCCACCCCCACCACCTGGCGGACCATGTCAACGAGGATGAAGCGGTCGAACAGCTTCCGGCGGTCCTCCTGGAGCGTCAGCCGGTAGCCAGCGATCAGGTGATCGACGATGTCCTGCTGTTCCCCGTCGCCGAGCGTCACGCGCAGCGGGGGCTCTGGCGTGATACGCGCCCGTCCGCGCCGCTCCGTGGTCAACTTGGTGAATGCACCGCGACTCGTCCGCTTCTGCTTGCCCTTCTCAAACTGCACCTTCACCTGGCCGCGGTCGGCGGGTTCGAAGTAGTCGATGAAGCGGTCGAACCGCGTGCCCTCGTACCAGATGTCGAGAATAGGCAGCATGGCGTAGCGCCGCATCCGACGCCGGTAGGCGTCGATTGCCGCAGTCACCGCCGCATCGGCCCGTGCCGGCTTCACCGAGTTCTGCCGGGCGGCCACGACCAGGCTCGCGGCCAGCCGCGCCACGTCCCACTCGAAGGGCCCGGGCAACGTCTCGTCGAAGTCGCGCAGGTCGAAGTTCAGGTTGCGCTCGGGGGTGGCCCACAACCCGAAGTTGAGGACGTGGGCGTCGCCGCAGAGCTGGACCTCGAGCCGACTGTGCGGTCGCGAGGCCAGGTCTGCCGCCATGACCGCGGCGGCACCCCGGTAGTAGTTCCAGGGGGAGAGCGCCATGCGCTGGTGCCGCAGCGGCACCAGCTCGGGGAGCCGGATCTCGTTTTGCGCCATGATCGTCTCCACGGCGTCGTGCCCGCGGGCACGCTGATCCCAATCCCCGATGCCGGCACGGGGCGCCAGGACCCGGGACTGCCGGCCCGTCTCCCGGCGCTCTGCTGCGGTGGCCGCCAGGTCGTGCCTCGCTGCGACGGGTGTGGCTTGAGTCACGGTCGATCCTCCCTGGTCCTGACGTCTGACCCTATATTCGCCCTGATGGAGCCTCGCCCACTCGACTACCTGGCCGCCAATGTCGCCGACTGGGCGAAGCAGGCCGAGCACCAGCGTGCAACCGGACGGCGCAACTGGGCCGTCGAGCCGCGGTGGGGCATCTTCGGCATCCCCGATGCCGAGCTGCGTGTCCTGCCGGCGGACGTGGACGGCCTGCGCGCCATCGAGCTCGGGTGCGGGACGGCGTACATCTCGTCCTGGCTGGCGCACGGCGGCGCGCGGCCCGTCGCGGTCGACCCCGCGCCGAGCCAGCTGCAAATTGCCGCGGAGATGCAGCAGGAGTTCGGACTGCACTTTCCGCTGGTGCGCGCGCCGGCGGAGGAGCTGCCGTTCCGGGACGGGTCCTTCGACTTGGCGGTGAGCGAGCACGGCGCGGCCATCTGGGCCGACCCGTACCGGTGGGTGCCCGAGGCAGCCCGCGTCCTGCGGCCCGGGGGCGAGCTCGTCTTTCTGGGGAACAGTTCGCTGCTGATGCTGTGCGTCCCCGAGGAGGACGGCGTGCCGGCCGGGACCCGGTTGTTGCGGCCGCAGTTCGGCATGCACCGCTTCGACTGGTCCGATCCGGAGGTGACCGACTTCCACCTGAGCCACGGCGACTGGATCCGTCTGCTCCGAGCCAATGACTTCGAGATCCTCGAGCTCCTGGAACTCCGACCGGCCGAGGGTGCGGGCACCTCGTATCCTTTCGTCACCGAGGAGTGGGCCCGACAGTGGCCATGTGAGGAGGTCTGGCGCGCCAGGCGCGGGTCCTAGGCGGTCCCGATGGGCAGGCCGTCCGCCGGGGTCTACCCGAACTGCTTGGTGAAGTCCGTCGTCAGCCAGCGCTCCGGTGCCATGCGGAACACGACACTCTCGGCGGCACCCTCTTCGGTGGCGGCCAGGTAAAGGTCTCCGAACTCGGGACCGAGATAGCGGTAGGCCATCGCTCGGCGCTCGTCGGCGTTCACGGTGTCCCCGCTCGAGGTGATGGGCCCTTCCACGCTGACGTAGCCGTAGGGTGGCGTCTCGTCCTGCGCACACAGCGAGAAGCGGCCTGCCGCGCGCAGGCGGCGCGCCTTGATGCTCTGCCCCCCGGTGACGACGTCGACTGTGCCCCCCGGGCGGTACGCGTACCAGATCGGGACGGTGAGGGGCCCGTGGCCCGGATCGTCGACACTGAGGATCCCCACGTGCACGCCGGCGAGGAACTCCTCGCGCTCGGCCCGGGTCATGGCGAGCGTCACGCGCGTCACCGTACTCCGGAGTGGTGCGGCGGGCGCTCGTGCCGCTGCTGCTCGGCCCAGCACTGGTCACAGTCCTCGCAGGGCCCGCCGTCGCCGCGGGGCTCGTGCACGCCCGGGTGCCCGCAGCGCGGGCAGCGGCTCTCGTTCACGGCCGCGGGCCCGTCGTCTCGGCCTCGCGTTCGTCCGCCGCGCCGTTTCCCTCCTGCCCCATGGCGGCGAGGACCTCCTCGGGGACGGCCGGTCCGGACCGTTTGGCGACCCCCGTGGTCAGCAGGCGCCCGATGACCGGCACCTCGGTCAGCGACTCGGCCCGCATGATCTGGACGGCCACCGGCACGAATTGCTCGGCCGAGTCGAAGACGATGTAGCGGGGGAGCCACCGCGGCTCGTACTTGGCGTTGAACCGCCACAGCGTCTCTATCTGCAGGACCCCCGACAGGCGCCGCAGGGCCCACCGCTCCACGCGCTGGGTCACGCCGTCGCTACTGTCGCCCTCGAGGATGGAGCGCATGGCGGCGAAGTTGAGGCTGAGCCCCTTCATCCCCATCTCCTTGAGGTGGGTGATGGTGGAGCACAGGGCGAAGTCCAGCAGGCCGTTCGGGTGGTCGCCCGGGTCACGGCGCATCAGATCGAGCGAGTACCCGCCGATGGCCGGTGAGGGGACGAACTGGCACATGGCCACCGGCGTCCCGTCGGGGCCCTCGACGAGTGTCAGCAGGAGGCCCGTGTCGCGGGGATCGAACAGCCGGCCCAGCATCATGGAGAAGCCCCGTTCCTGCTCCCCGCGGCGGCTCTTGGCCATCAGCTCCGCCATGCAGGCGGCATCCGCCGGGTTCAGGCGCGCCGGGTCGAGGAAGCGCACGGTGTAGCCGTAGCGCGCCACCCGGTTGACCGCCTGGCGCAGCCCCTTCATCTTCCCGCCCTCGAGCGAGAATTCCCGCGGGTCCACGACGGCCTCGTCTCCGATGTAGATGAAGCGCATGCCCGATGCCTGGTACGTCGGGAGCCATTCCTCGCCCGCGCCCATGACGCCGAGTCCCCACCCGTTGCGGTCGACGTAGCGGCGGAACGAGTCCCACACGTGGGCGCGCTCGGAGAACGGGCCGATGGGATCGGGGGAGACGAGGCAGACACCGCCGAAGACGGCGTAGGCGACGAGTGAATCGCGGTGGAAGAACCACTGCTTGTCGTCACGCAGCGCGAAGTAGTCCAGCGTCCCGGTGCCGTGCCGGCGCACGATGTCGCGGGCCCGCAGCTCGGCGGCCCGGCGGCCGACCGAGGCGCGTCCCGAGGACAGCCGCCGGTCGACGACCGGCCGGGTGAGGAGGTACAGGGCCACCACGATCAGGCTGATGCCGACCGCCAGAAGGCTGATGGAGACGTAGCGGTCGATGTTGGGTGGGAACGCCACCCACTCCACCCCGACGAGCCGCTCGGCGGACCCCAGCAGCACATCGGGCCAGCCGGGCAGCGGGTGGTGGTGCACGCGTCCGGCGACCTCCACCGCGATGAACCCACCGAGGGTGGCGAGCAGCCCACCGACGGCGAGGATGACGAAGGCGGTGACGAGGGTGGCGGGCTCGGTCTGGGCCCGGAAGCGCTCGCGCTGGACGATCAGCAGTGTGAGCACGCCGACGCACACGAGCAGCGTGATGACGTCGGCGGCGTGGACGAGGTGCAGCGCGAGTGAGGCCACGAGCAGGGCGACCGCCACCAGCCACGAGCGCCGCTGGCCCCTCAGGATGCCGCGGGAGAGCATGATCATGCCGATGCCGGCGATGGCGGTCAGTGCCCCTGCAGCCTGGACGACGGCAATCGGCAGGTACTGCGCGATCAGGTGCAGGTGCGCCCGCAGCGGGGTCGTCACCGAGGAGAGCAGGTCGATGGCGCCCGCCACGAACAGGGAGACGGCGGCGACACGACGGATGCGGCGCACCCGGATACGGTCCGCCGCCACTTCGGGCGCCGGGGGCCACGAGGCGCCGCCCGGCCACCCGGCCGCCAGCTCGGCGTGCACCTCTGCTGCCTTCGAGCGGCCCTTGATGACGATGTCGGAGGTCACCAATCGCTCGCCCATGGTGGCCATCGGCAGGTCGGCCTCCGCCAGGATGAGGCGGACGTGGAGGTCCGCGCCGGTCTCGATCTCGAGGGTCGACTCCTGGCGGTGGTGCAGGAACGTCGGCGGCAGCCCCAGCCGCCCGCGGTGCTCGTGGACGACCTCCGAGGTGGCTCCGGGACAGGCGAAGAATCCGGTGTCGAGGTGGGTGAGCTCGGGCACGAGCGCCCCGCCGGCGATGACGCCCGATGCGCCGGCCTCGACGGCAGCGCGCGTGACGTCCAGGGCGTCCTCGCGGTCGATCTGGAGCTGGGCGTGCGCGATCGGACGCGTCCCCGAGGCGCTGCCGGCCCACGGTGCCGGGAGGCCGCCGCCGCCGAGCGCCCGCCAGATGCCACGCGACGTGACGGCGACGACGAGGGCGAGCACTGCCAGCAGCAGCACTGCGATGACCACCGTGACGATGAAACGAGAGAACCACGTGGCGGCGTACGCCCGCTGCAGCGCGTTCTGCTGGCGCGGCGAGCGGAAGACACGGCCCAGGCCGTCGATCACGAAGTCCACGCGCAACAGCAGCGCGATGGCGGCGAGCACGAGCGGCGGCGCCCAGAGGTAGCGGCGCAGCCGGCGGTACAGCAACCGGGAGGTGACGAAGCGCCGCGCCAGCCGCGGGTCGTCGAGCCGCTCCATGCCGGCCAGCCACGGTCGGTCCTCGGAGGGGACGGCGTCGATCGGCGGGTTGGCGTCGGGTCGCATGGTTCCGGCGCGCACCAAGACGGTGCGCGTGCCGGCCCCGGTCTCACACGCCAGGTCGACGGCGTCGCACACCTCGAGCCCGCAGCGCTCCAGGTTCCGCACCAGCTCGGGGTCCCGCTCGGCGGCGGCCATGACGACGACGACCTGCGAATCGGCCCGCGCGACGAAGGCGCGTAGCGCGTCGGTCAGGTCCGGGTGCGCGCCCAGCACGGCGACGGGACCGACCTCGCTCTGGCAGCCCGGCGCCACCAGGCGGCCGCAGAGGATGACGATGCCCGGCCCCTGCCATTCCTCGAGACGGCGGGCGATGTCACGGCAGGCGGCGCGCGAGCTGTCGGTGGGCTCGGGCGGGAGCAGGAGGTCACCGATCACCTCGACCCGCCGGCCCAGGGCGACGCGGATGGTGTGGTCGGTGACGGGCTCTGTGTCCGGGATCCTGGCTACCGTGTCGACCTCACCACTCATGCAGGGACCATCGTGTCACCTTCGGAGCGTCCGACCCCTCCCCAATTGGGGGGAATCGTTCCTCCTCAAGGAGGAGAGCACACCGTTAAGCTGGACTTTCGTGCCCCAGACCCAGCCTGAGAGCGACCGGATGAATTGGACCTGGCGTGTCGGAGACGGCGCATCGCTCCCGCGCGGGCCGGCCGTGATCTTCGACATCGACGGGGTGCTCTCCGACGCCGCCGGCCGCCAGCACTTCATTGAGCGGGGACAGCGGAACTGGGCGTCCTTCTTCGAGGCGTGTGGTGACGACCCCGTGATCGAGGAGATCGCCCGGCTGCTCGAGCTGCTCGACCCCTCGCTCGCCGTGATCCTGCTCACGGGCCGGCCCCAGCGCGTCCAGCCGCAGACGCTGGCCTGGCTCAAGCGGTACGGACTGCGCTGGGACCTCCTCGTCATGCGCTCGCGGGGGGACTACGCGCAGGTCACGGAATTCAAGGAGGCGGTCGTGCGGGACCTGCGGGCCCAAGGGTTCGACCTCCGGCTCGCCTTCGAGGACGACCCGTCCAACCACGCTATGTACGTGGCCGCCGGGGTCCCCTGCGTGTACATCCACTCCGGGTACTACGACTGACGCAGCTGGCGGGCCCAGCCGGCGCCGAGCGCCACCGCCGAGAGGATCAGCACCGGGAGGTCGCCCCAGTGGTCGTAGGGGGTCATGCCGCGCCGGAGAGCGACGGTGGCCACGAGCACCTGGCGCCTGCCCAGGATGCTGCGCTCGACCACGACCCCGCGGTCGGTCACGACCGTGCTGTAGCCCGTCGGTGCGGCCTGGACCAGGTCGCGGCCCGTCTCCACGGCCTGCACCACCGCCGCCGAGATCTCCTGTGCCGGTACCTGCGCCGTGCTGTAGGAGGACGTGTTGGTGGGGACGGCGAGCAGCTCGGCTCCGGCGCGCACCGACGAGTGGCTGCGTCCGGCGTAGAAGACCTCGAAGGACACCAGGAGGCCGAGCGGCCCGGCCGGCGTGCGCATGAGCCCGGTTCCGTGCCCCGGGACGGCGTCGGTCGACACACCCGAGAGATCGGCCAGGTGCGAGAAGAAGGAGCGGTAGGGCACGTACTCACCGAACGGGACCCGGTGCACCTTCTCGAACACGCTCACGATGTGCCCGCTCGGGTCCCAGGCGACGATCTCGTTGCGGAAGGCGGTCGCCGACACCGGTTCGGTGACCCCGACGACGAGCGTCGTCCCGAGCTCCTCGGCGAGCCTGCTGAGCAGCGCTGCCTCGGGTGAGCCGGCCAGTGGGCGGTCGAGCGCCACGACGTCCTCCGGCCACAGCACCAGCTCGGGCCGGGGGTGGGCGGAGGTGACCCTGTAGGTCGCTGCGACCTCCGCCTCGTAGACCGCGGTGGGCGACACCTGCTCCTTGCTCAGCCCCCGCTGTCCGCCGCCCTGGACCATGGCCACGCGCAGCGTGCGGACGGGGGCGCCGCCGTCGGGGGCCAGCGTGCCGGCGACCGCCAGCGCAACGATGCCGCCCGTCACGACGGCCACGCCGACGAGGGAGGGCCCGCCGGCCCGGCGACGCCGGGCCCAGAGCGACGAGGCGAGCGTGGCGATGGCCACCCCGCCGGCCCAGACCCCGGCTGTGATCAGGAGCGGGCCGCCGAGGCGCGCCAGCTCGACCAGGGGGCCGTGGGCCTGCCCCAGGAATACCCCGCCCAGGGGCAGCCCGCCGAACGGCCAGGTCAGGCGTAATGCCTCGGCCAGCGTGCATGCAGCCACGAAGGCCGGGGCGCGCCCCCGCACGGGTGGCGTGAGGGCCGCGGCTGCCGCGAAGAAGAGTGCCTCGACCACGATGAGCACCGCCGCGCCGTACCAGTTGAAGGCGCGGGCCCAGGCCAGCCCGATGGCGTAGCAGCCCAGCCCGGCCAGCCATCCGGACCACACCCGGGCCCGCAACGCCAGGCCGGCCAGGCGCCAGTAGAGCAGCCCGGCTCCGAGCAGGCCGAGGGGCCACCATCCGAAGGGCGGGAGCGACAGCGCGAGGAGGACACCGGCCGCGACCGAGGGGGCGGCCACGCGGCCCCGGCGCGGCAGGCGGTTCACAAGAGGGTGCGCGCCGCCGCCCGGCCGCTCGCGATACAGGCCGGGATGCCGACCCCGTGGTAGGCGGCGCCGGCCACCGCCACCCCACCGAGGCGCGCCACGGCGGCCTCCACGCCGGCCGTGCGCAGCAGGTGGTGCACGCGGTACTGCGGGAGCGCGTCCGTGCAGCGCACGACGACCGCGTCCCGGGGCCGACCGGTCACGCCCATCAGCGCGCCCAGCTCCTCCCAGGCCCGGTCGATGGCCTCGTTGTCGCTCCATCCGCCCGGGCGGACGTCGTCGATGCGGCCGACCGAGGCGCGCAGCAGCACCTCGCCGTCGCGGGCCAGGTGTGGCCACTTGCGGTCCAGGAAGGTGCAAGCCGTGACCGCCCAGGGGTCGCGACCCTTGTGCGGGCTGCGGCGCGGCACGAGGAACCCCGTGCCGTAGAGGGGAGACGGGACGTCGTCGGCGCCGACGCGGAACGTCACGAGGACGACGGAGGCGTACTCGATCGTGTGCAGCAGGCCGGCCGCCTCGTCGTCGTGGGGTTGCAGCAGGGCGCCCGTCGCCGGGGCGGGAGCGGCCAGCACCACCGCGTCCGCCTCGGCCGCCCGGCCACCGGACCACACGGTCCAGCCGGCCCCCGCCCGCTCGAGCCGGTCGGCCGGCGCCCAGAGCCGGATGTCGACGCCCCGTTCCCCGAGCTTCGCCACCAGCGTCCGTACCAACGAGGCCATGCCGCCGTCGAGGGACCAGAACAGCGGCGGCCCCTCGGGGTCCGGTGCGGGGACCTCGGCTCGCAGGGCCCGCATGAGGCCGCCTCGGCGCTGGGCCGCCGCCAGGAGCGGCGGGAAGACCGCCGCGGCGGACATGTCGTCGACCGAGCCGGCGTGGATGCCGCCGATGAGGGGGTCGACCAGCGTGTCGACGACCCGTTGCCCGAGCTTGCGCGCCACCAGCGGCCCGATGGAGCGGTCGCCGATCGGGCCGCGGACGTCGGGCCGGGGCAGGACGGCGTCGCGGGCGAGGCCGAGCTGGCCCCGGAACCCGAGCACACCGGCGCGGGCGGTGGGCCAGAGCCGGGTCGGTATCCCGAGCGCGAGCCCCTCGGGCAACGCGCGCAGGCGTCCCCGGGCCCACACCGACGCGCCCCGCCCGGCGATCGGGACGAGCATGTCCGCGAGCCCGAGCTCGTGGCACAGGTCGACGGCCTCGGGCCGTCGACCGAGGAACCCGTCGGGGCCCATGTCGACGGCGCGCCCACCGAAGTCGTCGCTGCGTAGCGCGCCGCCGAGGCGGGACGAGGACTCGAGCACCACGACCCCGGGCGCGTCGGCGCGGCGCTTGGCGCCGCCGGTCAGCTCCCAGGCCGCGGTCAGACCGCTGATGCCTCCGCCGACGACGACCACTCGCGCGGGCGCCACGTCAGGGCGCCTCGTCGGCCGCGGTGATGACGTCGGCCAGCATGGAGACGAACGCGGGGTCGTCGTTGAGCGAGGCGGTGCGCGCGAAGCCGATCCCGCACTCCGACGCGACGGCCGCCACTTCCACGTCGAGGTCGTAGAGCACCTCGAGGTGGTCCGCCACGAAGCCGATCGGGCACACGACGACGGCATCGGTCGTGCCGTCGGCGGCCAGGCGCCGCACCTCGTCGCGTACGTCGGGGCCGAGCCACGGATCGGGGGTCCGCCCCGCGCTCTGCCACGCCACGAGCCACTTTTCCAGCCCAGCCGCCTCGGCGACCAGCCGGGCGGACTCCGCGAGCTGCTCGGGGTAGGTGTCGCCGGACTCCCGGATGCGCTCGGGGAGCGAGTGCGCGGTGAAGATCACCCGGCGGCGGCCCGGCAACGTGCCGAGCGCGGCCGTGACGCGTGCCGCGAGGAGGGCGACGAACGCCGGCTCGGCGTACCACGGGCCGACGGCGACGAAGCGCGTGCCGACGAGTGCGGCGGCGGCACGGTCCAGGTATTCCTGCGAACCCATGGAGGACGCGTGGGGGGTGAGGACAAGGCCGACGACCTGTTCCAGGCCGGCGGACGCCAGCGCGGTGGCGGCGTCCTCAATGCGCGGGTCGGTGTGCTTGGCGCCGAACACCACCACGTACCGCCCAGGGGAGCGGGCCTCCAGCTCCGCCCGCACGGCGTCGACCTGGGCCCGGGTGCGCTCGGCCAGCGGCGACACGCCGCCGATGGCGCGGTACCGGCCCTCGAGCTCGGCGAGCTGCTCAGGCTCGGGCGGGCGGCCGCGCCGGATGCGCGTGTAGAAGGTGAGGATCTCCTCAGCATTCGCCGGCGTGCCGTGCGCCATCAACAGGACGCCGGAGGTCACGCGCGCGCTGTCTCCGCGTGCACCAGGTCGACGACCGCGGCGAGGATGGCCGGGTCGGACTCGGGCAGGACTCCGTGGCCGAGGTTGAAGACGTGCCCGGTGCCGGTCCCGTCGGCGGCCCGGGCAAGCACGACGCGCGTGGCCTCCTCGACGACGGGCCAGGGTGCGAGGCACAGCGCCGGGTCGAGATTGCCCTGCAGCGCATGGCCTGCGCCGACGCGCCGGCGTGCCTCATCGAGCGCGACGCGCCAGTCGACGCCCACGACGTCAGAACCCGCGGTCGCCATCAATCCGAGCAGCTCCCCGGTGCCGACGCCGAACAAAATGGTGGGCACGCCGAGGTCTGCGATTCCCTCAAGCACGGCGCGGGTCGCGGGCAGAGCGAAGCGTGCGTACTCGTCCGGCGAGAGCGACCCGGCCCAGCTGTCGAAGAGCTGTACCGCCTGCGCACCGGCTTCGACCTGGGCGCGCAAGGAGGCCACCGCCATGGCAGCCAGCCGTCCCGTGAGCTGCTCCCACAGGGCCGGTGCACCGTGCATCAGCGCCTTCACCCTGGCGAAGGTGCGCGACGGGCCGCCTTCGACGATGTAACTGGCCACCGTGAACGGTGCACCGGCGAACCCGATCAGGGCAACCCCCGATCCCGCCAGCTCCCGCGCCACGAGGCGCGCCGTCTCGGCGACGTAGGGCGCGTCGGTCTCGGGCTCGAACGGTCGTAGGCGGGCGAGGTCGGCATCGCCGCGGAACGGCTCGGCCACCACGGGCCCCCGGCCCGGCTCCACCTCGACGCCGAAGCCGATGGCGTGCAGCGGCACGACGATGTCGGAGAAGAGGATCGCGGCGTCGACGCCGTACCGGCGCACCGGCTGCAGCGTCAACTCGGCGGAGAGCGGGGCATCGGCGATGGCCGACAGGATGGAGCCCTCGCCCCGCGCCGCCCGGTACTCGGGCAGGGACCGCCCGGCCTGGCGCATGAACCACACCGGCGTCCGGGTGACCGGCTCCCGCAAGCAGGCGCGCACGAGGTCCGTGCGGGCATCTGCCGGCGGACTCACCCGAGGGGCTCTATGACGACGGCCGTGCCGTAGGCGCAGATCTCCGTCCAGTTGCCGCCCATCTCCGAGGTGTCGAACCGCATGGCGAGTACGGCGTTGCCACCACGGGCCTCGGCCTCGGTCACCATCCGGTTGACGACGTCTTCCCGGCTGAGCTGCAGGTTCTTAGTCATGCCCTTGAGCTCGCCCCCGGCCAGCGACTTGAAGGCCGCGCCGAACTGGGAGCCGACGTTGCGCGAGCGGACTGTCAGGCCGAAGACCTCCCCGAGCACCGAGGTCACCTTGTAGCCGGGCACGTCGTTCATGGTCGAGATGAGCATGGCAATCCTTTCGGTCCGGCTCATCGTAGGCGTCGCCGCCCCGGCCGCCCCGGCGACACGCGGCGTCTAGACTGAACCGTTTCCCCGCGGGCCGGGGGAGAAAGGGGAGAGGTGCCCGAACATCCCGATCTGCAGGATGAGCAGGAGTTCCTCAACCGTGCGTACGACGGGTTGGAGTTCATGCGGGGTGAGGCGCGCCAGATGTTGCAGGGCGTCCTGGACCTCGGACGGGGAGGCACCTTCCAGTCGCGGACCGAGCGCGACATCGTCGTGCGCACCAGCCTGGCCCGCCTGGAGCAGCTCGACATCGGGGATCAGGCCCTCTACTTCGGGCGCATCGACCGACTGCCCGAGCCGGACGCGGATGGCGCCGACGGAGGCTTGGCACTGGGTGAGTCGTTCCACATCGGCCGCCTGGCCGTCTCGGGCCCGGACCACGAGCCCTTGGTCGTCGACTGGCGCGCCCCGGTGGCTGAGCCGTTCTACCGGGCGACGGGTCTCGACCCGCAGGGGCTGGCGCGGCGCCGCCACCTGGCCGTGCGGGGCCGGTCCGTGCTCGGGTTAGAGGACGAGTACTTCGTCGACCCGGACGGCCGGGCCGCCACCATCACGGCCGCGGGTGAAGGGAGCGGCCCGGACGGAGACGGCAGCGGTGAGCGCCTCGTGTCCGACGGGATGGTCCTGGGCGGTCCGGGCGCGCTGCTCTCCGCGCTCGGCCAGGCCCGGACCGGCCACATGGGCGACATCATCGGTACCATCCAGCGCGAGCAGGACGAGATCATCCGCTCGCCGTTGGCCGGCGTCCTCGTCGTCCAGGGCGGCCCGGGGACGGGCAAGACGGCCGTGGCGCTGCACCGCGCGGCGTACCTGCTCTACACCCACCGCTTCCCGCTGGAGCGGCAGGGTGTGCTCGTCGTCGGGCCCAACCCGCTGTTCCTGCGCTACATCGAGCAGGTGCTCCCCTCGCTCGGGGAGACGGGGGTGAGCCTGTCGACGGTGGCCGGCTTGGTGTCCGAGGTGCGGGTGCGGGGCGTCGACGCCGCCGCCGTCGCCAAGCTGAAGGGCGACGTGCGGATGGTCAAGGTGCTGGCTCGTGCCGTACGCACCCGCCAGCGACCTCTCCGCCGCGACGCCGAGGTCCCGTTCGGCGCGGGCGTGCTGCGCCTCCGCGCCCGGACGACCCAGGACATCGTCGCCATGGCGCGCCGCCGACCCGGCACCCACAACGCACGCCGGCGCTTCGTCGAGGCGCAGGTGCTGCGCGCCCTCTCCGACGAGTACCGGTCCAGGCTGAGCCGCGGTGGGACCGACATGGTGAACGACGTGCCGACCCAGGAGGAGCAGAACGACCTGGCGCAGCGGTTGCGCCGGGTGCCCGCCGTGGCCGAGGCGCTCGATCGGATGTGGCCCCGTCTCTCGCCGCACGAGTTCCTCCACGACCTGCTCGGCGCCGGGCCGCTGCTGGCTGCGGCGGGCAAGGGAAACCTCGGCACGACGGAGGTGCAGCGGCTGTACAGGCCGCGCAGCGCCTCGCTCGATGCGGTGCACTGGACGGTGGCCGACACCGCCCTGATCGACGAGGCCCGCACCTTGCTCGGCCCGCGCCGCGGCGGGAGGAGCAACCGCGCCCGCGCCCAGAGGACCGAGGAGGCGGCGTCGCAGGAGGTCGCGTTCTGGCCCCAGGGTCTGGCGACCTCGCCGGCCCCGGTGACGAGCCCGGTGAGCGGCTCGGACGACGAAGTCCGCTCCTTCGGCCACATCGTGGTCGACGAGGTGCAGGATCTCTCCCCGATGCAGCTGCGCATGCTGGCGCGCCGCTCCCTCTCGGGCTCCATGACGGTCGTGGGCGACATTGCGCAGGCGACCGGGCCGTGGGCCCCGCAGGAGTGGGACGACGTCACGCGCCATCTCAGCCCGCAACGCCCGGTCCGGCTGGTGGAGCTGACCGTGAGCTACCGCACCCCGTCGGAGGTCGTGGCGCTGGCCTCGCGGGTCCTCGCCGTGGCGGCACCGTCCATCGCTCCGCCGCGCCCGGTCCGCCAGGCGGGATCCACGCCGCGGATCGTCCCGACCAGCCGGGTCGGGTTGGCCGCCACGGTGGCTGACGTCGCGCGCAAGGAGATGGCTGCGGCGGCCCCGGGGCGGGTGGCCGTGCTGGGGCCCGCCGTCATGCTCCCCGAACTGGCGCGCGCACTGGCCGACGCGGGCCTCGACCCCGTCGACCCGCGCGACCCGGCGGGCGACGGCCTGGCCGCGGGGCTGGTCGTGCTGCCGGCCGACGAGACGAACGGCCTCGAGTTCGACTCGGTGATCGTGGTGGAGCCGTCGCTGGTCGCCGCGGTGGGCGACGAGCCGGCCGGCGAGGGCCCGCCGGTGACAACGACACGGGGGCTGCGGACCCTCTACGTCGCCCTCACGAGACCGACGAAGCGGCTGGCGGTCGTCCACGCCGACCCGCTCCCGGTCGAACTGCGCTGACCTGGGGGTTCTGCCGCGCCCCGGGGAGCGCGAGGCCGCGACCTGTTAGTTGGCGCATCGAGCACCCCGTGGACTAGAAATTGCCCTGTGACCCAGGCTGTCTCGGCGGAGATCCCCGTGCCACAGGGAAAGATCGTCCACGACCGGCCTCCGATGCTGGCCATCGGGGTCATGATCTGGCTCGGCTCCGAGCTCATGTTCTTCAGCGGGCTCTTCGCGGCGTTCTTCACCATCCGGGCCAACACCGTCGGACCGTGGCCTCCCGCCGGCACGTCGCTCGACACCCTGCGGGCGGGCGTCTTTACCCTCGTGCTCGTGTCGTCGAGCTTCACCATGCAGCGCGCCGTCTACCAGTCTGAGTGGCGCCGGCGGAAGTCGGCCCGCATCTGGATCGTGTGCACGATCATCCTCGGGGTGGCCTTCTTGGGCAACCAGGCCTACGAGTGGCTGTTCAGCCCCACCCGCTGGTACACGAACTCGTACGGGTCGCTCTTCTACATCATGTCGGGCCTCCACGGCCTCCACGTCTTCATCGGCCTGGTCGCCATGGTCTTCCTGCTGGGTCGCATGCGCGGCGACATCGGGGGCGACCCCGGTGAGCTCTCGGCGATTCAGGGGGTCTCGTACTACTGGCACTTCGTCGACATCGTCTGGGTCGGGCTCTACAGTTGCCTGTTCCTCCTCAAGTAGGCATGCGAGGCGTGCGCACACCACTCAGGGGGAGTTTCCGCACCCAGTTCCTGTTGCCGGCCGGCCTTCTGGTCGTCGCCGTCATGGCCTCGTTCGCGATGTTCATCCCCGGAGCGGACGCCGGCGCCAGTGGGCACGCGGACACCGCTCAGGTGCCATCGATCCCGAACAAGCACGTGACCACGCGGGCGTGCGGCACGCTCAACGTCAAGGGCGTCACCGGGACGACGCGCAACGCCGGCAACCCGTTCAACAGCAGCAACCGCTTCTGTCTGAACGGCCACCTCGTCTCCTACGGCAGCCGCTACATCACGTACACCAACCCACCGCAGTCGCTCATCTCGGCCGGGCAACTCCTGTTCGCGCAGACGTGCTCGAGCTGCCACGGCAACGACGCCAACGGCGTCAATCCCGACGGAACGGCCACCATCGGCCCGAACCTGCAGGGGGTCGGCGCGGCCACGGTCGACTTCTGGGTGAGCACGGGCCGCATGCCGGCCGCCGACGTGAAGGCAGTCGAGGCGGAGCGCCGCGCGACCCGGCTGACGCCGCTGCAGGCGCTCGAGCTGGCCGCCTGGGTCAACTCGCTCGACCCGGCAGTGCCCGCCGTGCCGTACCCGCACCTGGCGACCGCCGACCAGTCGGCGGGCCAGGACCTCTTCTCCCTCAACTGCGCCGCCTGCCACACCATCACGGGCTCGGGTGACGCCCTGGCCTTCGGCACCAACGCCCCCTCGCTGCAGAACCGCTCCGTGACGGCCCAGCAGGCCGTCGAGGCCATGCGGACGGGCCCGGCCAACATGCCCCGTTTCTCGGGCAACCTGACCGACCACCAGGTGGCCGACATCGTCTCGTACGTGACCGGGCGGCTGGAGCACCCGGACAACCCCGGCGGCGTCGGGCTCGGCGGTGTCGGGCCGGTGGCCGAGGGCTTCGTCGCCCTGCTGATCGGTGTGGGCGGCCTCGTCCTCATCTGCTTCTGGATCGGAGAGCGCTCGTGAGCGACGAGGAGCGCCAGCCGTCGCGCACCCGGGTGCCCATGCCCGTCGCCGCACTGAGCGACCCCCACATGGGCGACGCCGCGAAGCACCCGGCGCGGGTCGAAAAGATCATCGCCGTCATCTTCCTGCTCGCCATCGTGTTCTTGGCCCTGTTCGGTGCCGCCTACTGGCAGAACTGGAGGGCGTGGGAACTCGGCGGCACCATCGGCGTCGGCCTCTTCCTCCTCGGCTTCGGACTCACGGCCTGGGGCAAGTACCTGATGCCGCAGGGTCCCTTCGTCGAGGAGCGGCACACGCTGGCCTCCACCTCGGAAGAGCGGGACTCCATGGCGGCCGCCCTCGTCGAGCGCTCCGCCGTCGTCGTCAAACGCCGCAAGATGCTGGGTGGCCTCTTCGCCCTCGGCGCCGGCATCTTCGGCATCGTCGCCGTGTTCCCTCTCCTGCGCTCCCTCGGCCCGCTGCCCGGGGACAGCCTCGACGTGACCGACTGGCGCAAGGGCACGGTCCTGGTCGACTCCAGCGGCCGGCCGGTGCGCAAGGACACCCTGGTGGTGGGCGGCATCATGACGGTCTACCCCCAGGGAACGGTCAACCCGCAGACCGGGTTCATCACCGACCGGGGACAGGCGGTCGACCAGACCGTGCTGATCAGGGTGTCGGACCAGCCTCTCGTTCCCCCCACCATGCCCGGACGCGAGGACTGGACCCCTGACGGGTACGTCGCCTACTCCAAGCTGTGCACCCACCTCGGTTGCCCCGTCGGCCTCTACGAGCAGGAGCTCGAGCTGCTCGTGTGCCCGTGCCACCAGTCGATGTTCAACGTCCGCAACGGCGCGGTGCCCCAGTTCGGACCGGCACCGCGGCCCCTGCCCCAGATGCACCTCGGCTACAACGAGCAGGGCTATCTCATCGCCATGGCGCCCTATGACCAGGCCGTCGGGCCCGGCTTCTACGAGCGGACCACATGAGCGCCACCGCGGCCACGACGAAGCGCAGCGCCAAGGCGGCCATGGGCCCCTTCGGTCAGGTCGGCAAGATCGTCGACGAGCTCGACGACCGGCTCGGGGTGGCCAAGGGCGGCCGCGTCTTCCTCGACAAGATCTTCCCCGACCACTGGTCCTTCATGCTGGGGGAGATCTCGCTCTACTCGTTCGTCGTCCTGTTGGCCACCGGGATCTTCCTGTCGCTCTACTTCGTCCCCTCGACCCAGCAGGTCATCTACCACGGCAGCTACCGGCCGCTGGACGGCCAGTGGGTCTCGGAGGCCTTCAAGTCGACCGTCAGCATCTCCTTCGACGTGCGGGGCGGGCTGCTCGTCCGCCAGATGCACCACTGGGGCGCCGACATCTTCACCGGCTCCATCATCGTGCACATGGCCCGCATCTTCTTCACCGGCGCGTTCCGCAAGCCGCGCGAGCTGAACTGGATCATCGGCACCACCATGCTGATCCTGGCCATCCTCGAGGGCTTCATCGGCTACTCGCTGCCGGACGACCTGATCTCGGGCACCGGGCTGCGCATCGGGTACTCCATCGCCGAGTCGATCCCGTTCGTCGGCAGCTACCTCGTCACGTTCCTGTGGGGTGGGCAGTTCCCCGGCACGGGCATCATCATCCCCCGCTTCTTCATCATCCACGTGCTCATCATCCCGCTCGTCCTGTTGGGTCTGGTCTCGGTGCACCTGGGCCTGCTGGTCCGCCAGAAGCACACGCAGTTCGCCGGGGAGGGCCGCACCGAGCACAACGTGGTCGGCTCGCCCATGTTCCCGACCTTCATGGCCAAGACCACCGGGTTCCTCTTCATGGTGACGGCGGCGACGGCGCTGCTCGGGGCCTTCGTCCAGATCAACCCCATCTGGCAGTTCGGGTCCTACGACGCGTCGAAGATCTCCTACGCCGTCCAGCCCGACTGGTACATGGGCTGGCTCGACGGCGCCCTGCGCATCATGCCGTCATGGGAGTTCGCCGGGTGGGGGCACACCATCCCCTTCGAAGTCCTCCTCCCTGCCGTGGTGTTCCCGGGCCTCATCTTCACCATCGCCCTCATGTGGCCCGCGCTCGAGCGCAAGGTGACGGGGGACGACGAGTTGCACAACCTGCTCGACCGGCCTCGGGACAGACCCAAGCGCACGGCTGCCGGCGCGGCCATGTTCGCCCTCTTGTTCACGCTCTTCGGGGCGAGCTCGACCGACGTCCTGGCCAACTTCTTCCACATCTCGCTCAATGAGGTGCTGTGGTTCTTCCGCATCGCCGTCATCGTGATCCCGATCGTCGCCGGCCTGGTCACCTACCAGCTGTGCCGGGAGATGCAGGGCGTGCACGGCATCGGGAAGCGCAAGCGGCCCGTCATCGTGCAGCGCTCCGTCCAGGGCGAGTACACCACCGTGCCGACGCCACCCCGCCCCGACGACATGCACACCGAGCTCGATCCCGAGCCGGTGCCGGTGCGCATCGACATCGAGCCACTGAGCAACGGCGGCACCGGTGAGCCGGAGAGCTCGCCCACGGGTGTGCGCCAGGTCACCCGCTGACCGAGCGATCGGCCCGGGTCACCGCCCGCGACCTGTGGGTCGCACTCGAAACCGTTCACGCCGTCACCTACTTCGCCCCCGGGTGCCGCGCCGCGCTGCGTGAGGCGGGCCTACGAGGCTTCTGGTCGGGCTACTTCGCGGCCCGGGCCGCCCCGCTCGGGCGCGTCGGCCCGGGTCCGGTGGCGGCCGCGTTCTACAACTTCCACCCGGGCATGGTCGCCAGGGCCGTCCCGGGGTGCTGGGACGTCGGGTCGCCCGAGACGCTGTGCCGGGTGCGCGCGATCGCGGCTGCGGAGTCGCTCAACGAGGTCTGCGGGGTCGAGGCCCGTTCCGGTCTCGTGGCCTCCCTGCCCCTGCTGCGTCACGCCGCCGAGGGCTGCGGCGGGGCGGGGCGGGTCATGGCCGGCGCCAACCGGTCCCTGTGGCCTGTCATCGCACCCGCCCTGGGCACGGCCGGGCTGGGCGAGGCGTGGCAGGCCTGCACGACGCTGCGCGAGCACCGCGGCGACGGGCACACCGCCGCGCTCCTCGTCCACGGCGTGGGCGGTATGGAGGCCCATCTGCTGGCGGCGGGCACGAAGGCGATCCCCGCCGAGGTGCTGCGGGACAACCGCGGCTGGAGCGAGAGGGAGTGGGGGGCCGGCACGGAGCGGCTCGCGGCCCGCGGCCTGCTGCACGCGGACGGGCGCGCGACGGACGCCGGGCGCACCGTGCACGGCGAGGTCGAGGATCTCACCGATCGCCTCGCGGAGCCCGCCTACGCCGCGTTGAGCGACGGTGCGCTCAGTGATCTCCACGGCGCCCTGTCGGCTTGTGCCGCCGACGTCGCGGCGTCCGGGCTGATGCCCTTCCCCAACCCGATGGGGCTGCCCCGGGCCCGGGCGCGCTAGGCGTTTTTCGGCGGGGGCCAGCCCGCCACGAGATCGAGCTCCTTGCACAGCGCGCGCGACGACACCATCTGCCCTGCGTAGCGGCCCGCATCGGGGTCGTCGCCCAGCCAGGCGGCCACCTCGCCGGCCACCTCCGGCGGTGCGGGCACGTGGCCTGCTCCCACGAGGACCTTGTCCATGCCCGACGCCCGCATGGACTCGGTGAGGGTCAGGCCGGGCGCGATGGAAAAGGCCCAGATGCCCTGCGCCGCGAACTCCACGTGGCACATGTCGGTGACGCGGTGGAACGCCGCCTTGGCGGCCGCGTAGGCGACGCCCCACCCGCCGGCGCCCGCCGGTGCCGGCGGCGTCGTGAAGGCGGCCTCGGAGAGCATGTTGACCAGGCGCCCC
>Ga0116215_1000760_pt1 | contig 23346 bp, 16 predicted proteins | sample Sb_taG_7_FD_89698 | JGI IMG/M metagenome (GOLD analysis project Ga0116215, IMG submission 89698) | Peat soil microbial communities from Weissenstadt, Germany - Sb_50d_2_FS metaG | ecosystem: Environmental > Terrestrial > Soil > Wetlands > Peat | place: Germany: Weissenstadt | collected 2010-09-21
CGACGAGGACCTGCGGCTACAGTTCGAGGCCACCACCCGCCTCTCAGACGACGAGAAGCACGTCGTCAAGGCCGTCATCGAGAGCATCCTCCTCAGCCACGAGGCCAAACGCTGGGCCGCATAGAGACCGGGCGCTCAGCGGCAGCACACCACGGCCTAGCGAGCTAGAACGCGGCGAGCCGCCCGATCAGGTCATCCAGACGACGGCCATAGTCCGTAGGCTCGTCGTCTGCTCTCAACCCTGCGGAGGTCATCTCTTCGACCAAGGCTCCGCGTAGCTCCTCTCGCTCATCGCCCGTCAAAGGCCGAAGGCCCACCTGTGAAAGCAGTGGCAGCAGCTCGGCTTGGCGCTCGGCCACGGCGTGATGGAGCAGCTCTCGCTCATCCTGAGCAAGCGTTGCCATGCACTCACAGAACCATGAGGCGAAGATCCCCAGGGGCGAGCACACGCTGTACGCGACCCGAATCATCGCGATAGACCTCTAGCTCCTTCAAGAACCCGTCCACAACGTGCAACAACACATGAATCGTGACGCCATCGCTATCGTCAAGCTCCGCCTCCACCGGAATACGACGCACAACCTCGGCGGGTGTCTTATCTGAAGGCGCGAATTCGAGACTGCCATTGTCATCAATCTCGCGGACTGACGCCACGGCCACCTGCTCCGCGACAGCATCCCTCCCTGAGAACTCTGTGCTCAAGAGCGCCGCCAGCAACTGCCTCTCCAGCTCAGACAGCGGTCGAAAATCCTGGTCAGGCGCACTGAGGTTGCTAGGGGACGACATAGTAAGTCCCCACGTTGATGGTGCCATTGGGCAAAGTGTACGCCCGATACTCAATGGTCTGCCCACCGACCACAGTCCTTCCCCAAAACGATCCGGTCGCGCTGGCGTGGCTAACAGACTGCCCGATCTGCGATTGAATCGCCGACTCCACCTCGCCGCTATCTAGGCCGGTGCCAATGAGATGGCGCGCCCCATGACCAAAGGTGATATCCGCAATGGCTGAATCGGCCTCATCGGCGCCCTCTCCTCCGGCGAACAGCGCGGTCCCGGCGATCGCTCCCTCTAGCCCGTGCGCGACCGAGGCAAAATACCCGCAACCGTTTTCGTAGGATTCGATCTCCTTTTCGTAATAGGGGATCGGGTTGAGCGGGCTTTCGGATATGAAGTTGCCTTCGGTCCAGAAGCTTTCGCTGAACGGGTTCCAGCTACTCAGCCCTGTCGCGTCGCCGCGGTTCAGCGGGTTATCTTCGGCGTAGTTGTACGGCGCTCGCGTGACCATCTCCATAGGATCGACGCTCAGGAACTGCGCGGTCGCGGGATCGTAGACCCGCGCCCGTAGATAGACCAGGCCCGTGTCCGAGCTTGTGTACTGCCCATCGAACCCGAAGGGTGTGGTCGCGGTCCCGGTGTGCCCGGTCTGGTTGCCATAGGCGTCGTAAGTGAAGGTCGCTTCGCTTTTGCCGGTGCTCCCGGTCAATAGGCGGGTGCTCCCGGCTTGATCGTGATGCAGATAGAGCACGACGCCTGTGGTGTTGTTGATTTGCTCGACGGGGAGTCCGCCTGGCCCGTAGATGTAGCTGTTGGTGCCGTCGCTTAGGAGCAGTGGTGGGAGTTGTTCGGTGGTGTCCCATGCCATGTATGTGGTTGCGCCGGAGATTGTCTGTGAGGTGCGTAGTCCTTCTCCGTTGTAGGCGTAGCTGTCTTCGATCGCGCTTTTTTCGCCTTCTTTGGGTCGTTCGGCCGAGATCAGGTTTCCAGCCTGGTCGTAGCCGTAGGTGGTCGTCGAGCCTGTTTCGGGGGTCGATTTGGTGCGCTGCCCCATTTCGTTGTAGGTGTATTTGACGCCAGGCCCGGTTTCGAGCTCGTCGGCGCTGTCGTATTTGTAGGTGCTGGCGCCGAGCTTGGTTGGGTTGTTGGCCGCGTCGTATTCGTAGGCGATGCTCGCGCCTTTCGTCAGCCGACTGTTGTTGTCGTATTCGTCGATCAGGTTTTCTTCGCCGGGAAGCCCTTTGCTCGCGATGGTTTTGAGTTGTCCGTCGCTATCGCGCGTGTAGACGAGTGACGCCAGTACTTCCGAGCTTTTGTCCATTTTGACTTCGCTCATCTGATCCAAATTGTTGTACGCGTAGATGTCTTCGTCTTTCGTTTCGCTGGGAAACGTAGTCGCTTTCAGATCAGAGTCGGGGTCGTAGGAGAATGTGGTGGTGTGGGATGACCAGTCGGTGACTTTTTCGAGCCGGTCATCTTTGTCGTAGGTCCGAGTCACGGCTTTTCCGTTTGGATACGTGATCTTGGTCGGCTCGTTTGCGAGGTTGTATTCGTATTTGGCTATTTCTTTGTGCCCGTTTTCGATTTCGGTGAGTCGGTCTAGCTGATCGTAGGTGTATTTGGTGGTGCCGCTGCCATCCTTCATCACCGTGACCTTGCCGTCTTTGTTGTATTCGTATTCAACCGCATGGGTTTTCCCGTCCGAATACGTGATTTCTTTGAGCCTGTTCGCCGGATCGTAGCTGTAGGTGGTCGTCCGTTTCGCGGCGTCCGTCACGGTCTTGAGGTTGCCCGCAGCGTCGTATTCCTTGGTCGTCTTGCGTTCCTTCGGATCGACGACTTCGGTGACCTCCTCCAACGCGTTGCGTTCGTATTTAGTGACGTGTTTATTCGCGTCGGTTTGACTCTTGACATTGCCCATCGCGTCGTATGCCGCTTCCGTGAATGTTTTACTGGGCGCTTCCGTGCTCGTCAGCTCGTTATCGGCGTCATACGTATATTTAGTGATATTGCCGTCAGCGTCGGTCACTGTTTCGCGGTTGCCGTTCCCGTCATACGTGTATTTCGTTATCCGTGTGGCGGGTGGCGTCCACTCTTGTACTCGCTGGTTGCTATGGTCGCTGACATACACGGCTTCGTGGGCTGTAGCCACGACTCCCGTGGGTAGTTCGAACTGACCGTTGCCTTTGCCTTTAGAGCCGAGGCTAGCTATGAATTCGCCAGTGGCCGTGAACTCCTCGACCCTGTTGTTTTCGCGATCCGTCACGTACAGATCATTCGAGACCGGGGCGGCCGCGATCGCGTAGGGGATCTTGAACTGCCCGTTGCCGGTGCCTTCCGAGCCAAACCCTTTCACGTAGACACCCGCCGTCGTGAACTCCTGCACTCGCTGGTTCCCTGCTTCTGTGACGTACAGGTTGCCGTTGTCGTACGCCAAGCCGACCGGCTGTTTGATCTGACCGGCTTCCGTGCCTTTGGCCCCGAACTGTTTGATGAATCCGCCGTTTTCGTTGTACTCCTCCAGCCGGTTGTTCGTTTCATCCGCCACCCACACGTTACCGCTGGAGTCGATCGCCACACCCACAGGATTACCGAACTGTCCGCTGCCACTGCCTTTCAAGCCAATCTGGCAACTACTCGTGCAAATCTCGAATTCTGATTTACCGTTGCTCACGCCATACCCAAACATCCTGATGAACGCCCCGCTTGAGGAGAACTCCTGCACCCGATAGTTCTGGTAGTCGCTGACATACATGTTCCCGGTGGTCGAGTTGATCGCGATCCCGAACGGGAATTTGAATTCCCTCGCGCCAGTGCCTTTGGTCCCGAACTGCGCTACGTATTCGCCTTTCGCATTGAACTCCTGTAGGCGATCAACAGAGCTGTCGCTGACCCAGATGTTCCCCGAGGACGTCACCGCCTCAAGCGTGGGGAATTCGAACTGGCCATTGCCGATGCCTTTAGACCCGAACGCAAATCCGTATGCCGGCTGCCTGGCTGGTTCCACAACGTTCTCAGGCCGACCGCTGGCGTAGCGTTCAATCGAGGTGGTGTAGAGCGCCGGTTCTCCGCCACTCACGTTGCCTCGAGGGCTGACGGTAGCGATCTCTTCGGAATCTTTGTTGTATTCCCAAGTGCGCTTGTCGCCTTCTGGGTCTGTTTCCCCGGTCTTATCGCCATAGCTGTCGTATGCGTATTTCCATGTGTGTTCTAGCGGGTCGGTCATGCTTTCGACATCGCCGTTGCTAGCATATTTGTATGTCGTCTTTTGTGTCGTGCTACCCGGCGCGGGCCGTTCGACTACTTCCGGGTCGCCTTTGCTGTTACGTTTGATCGTTGTCGTCTCGACATCTGGCGTCGTTTCAGTTTCGATCTCGTGCTTGGTGTTGTATGTCCGTTCCGATTTGTCCCCATCCGCGTTCGTTTCACTCGTGCGGTCACCCGCGGAGTCATAGCCATATTTGGTTATGGCTTCTCCTGGGCTTACGGTTTCGATAAGGTCGTAGTTTATGTTGTACTTGTAGGTTGTCGTCGCTTCGATCGACGTGCCGACTGCGTGCGTGATGCGCGTGGGAAGTCCCTCGCTATCGAACATCTCGTCGGTTTTTGCACCGTTAGGTTCGGTGATCTTGGTTTCCGTCGTTTCAGCCCCGACAGTGCCGTAGTATTCCCATTCGCGTGTGCGGCCGATCGCGTCGGTCTGTTTGATCACGCGGTGCGAGGAGTCGTATTCGGTCGTAGACGTATTGTTACGGCCGTCCGTTAGCGAGGTCAGCTCGTGTTCGGAGTTGTATTTGAATTGCCAGCGCGGAGTGAGTTCGCCCGGCTCGGTAACCGACGCGAGACTGCCGGATGCGTACGTATAGCTGACGGTGCGACCCATCGGGTCCGTGACCTTTTCCAGCATGCCTTCTTTGTAAGTGAAGGTGAGTTCCCGCCCAGCACCGTCATGCGCCGATTCGAGCAGCCCTTCGGAACTCCATTTCAAGGTCACTGCATTCCCGTTAGCGTCTTCTTCGCCGAGTAGACGCCCAGCTTCGTTGAACGTCAACTTGGTCTGGTTGGGAAGCGTGTAGATATAGTTGGCTTCGTGCGCAGCAAGAGTTGACTGCACAAGAGGTACAGAAGGCAGCCACACACCATGCGGGTCTTCAAAAGGCGTGGCGCTGCCATCATTGCCATAGACTGTAGCGACAGATACCCCTTCTCGCGTACCAAACACGATGTGAGCAGTGTAGGAGCCGGTCCAACCCCACCCTAGCGGCCCATGCTGTTCCTCTGTCGCGGCAAGCTGCGAATTGTAAGTGCGCGTCCAATGCAACCCCGGCCCACGCCCACCAACACTGAGATCGGTTTGAGTCTCGACCTGGTTGCCAGTGAAGCAATTCACGGGTTTGCCGAGAAAACATTTCGGCTTGCTAGGAGCACTTTGATCTTCGACGCCGTATTCTTCGGCCACACGATCGCTCGCCGGCAGCACTGGGCCGGTCAAGAGAATCGCGCCGACTGAGAGCGAAGCGCTGACCGTCACCGGTTCGCGGTTGCCTTCAGATACCTCTCCCGTCTTAAGAGTGACACCGATGCCGTGGTTATTTTTGATAGGACACGCTTCGCTAGGTGCTTCGATCATGACCTGGGAGGGCGGTGGTTTGCTTATGTTCCCCTTTGCCACATTCTCGCACACGGCGAGAATCCATTCGGCGGCTTGTGTGTCCCCGCTCGGTTCTGCGCTGGCCGCAAACGAGACATCGTCGAATTCGCCGACGTATGGCTCGCCGCCCGGACTACTTTCCCAAAACCATCCGCCAGCTTCGAACTGATAATTGCGTTCGGGTTCTTCGCACGAGTGTGCTTGCGGGAAGCTGTTCGATGGGGCGATCACGGCGAGCAAGGGAGGAGCAGTCCCGTGAATCAAAAGCCCTCCACAATTGCGAATCGGTGAGCTGCTAAATTTCCAGCCGGCAGCGGTTTCTGTGATGGTGATGATTTCAGGATCGAGAAGTACCGGATAGGCCACGTCACGTTCACGGTGCGAGACCCGCACGAGGAGTTCATCGCCGGAGACGCTGAGGGTGGTCGGAACCGCAGTCCCTTGCGCATCACGAGCGCTTGGCGGTAGCACCTGGGCGAGCACCTTGCCGTGCCGCCAGACAACAGCCCCGCCATCGATCGCTCGCAGCTCGGCGCCTTCTGGTAGGGCTACCCGATAGCGCAGTAGCTGGGGGCTCGACGGTGAGCTGAGCAAGGCGGACATCTCGACGCCGCGAATCGTCGGCGCTACCACAGCATCGGTATCCGATGAAATATCCGAAAAGAGCGCATCCTCGTCCTGGTTGCCGAGCACGCGGCCCTGAACGCTGGCGCCCTCAATAGTGATCCGCAGACCCGAGCTGCCAACCACTACACCACTACCCGAGCGTTCTCCAATCGACACGGGCGTTAGCGGGCGAACCGGCATCAACGCACCGCCGCCAGCCATGAGCCGCAGGTCGACCGGCTGCCCAGCACCCGACCCACCCGGAACGCGCAACGGCACGCTCGAGGTCTCCAGTCGCAACCCATGCTCGGTGCTCACGAGAGCACTATCGCTACCCAGATACCGCACCACACGGCCCGCACGCGCGACAGATGCCGCAGGATTGGCGCTCACGCCCGCTAGCACCGAACCGTAATCACGCGCCAACAACTCCCCAGCCGCACCCGCCGACAAGCCATGAAAAGCCGTCCGCGACGCCGCACGCTGCGCAACCGCCGCCGGGCTCGCAAGCCAACGCCGTCGCGCCACCAACCACGCCGCGTCAGCACGCGCAGAAGCCCGCGCTGCGCTCCGCACACCAGCCCCGTGACGGTCAGACGCCGCGCCAGGATGCCTAAACCCTGCCGCAGTGGCCGCGGCTGCCGCCACACAGACCATCCCGAACACCACGCTTGCCCACACGCATCGCCTCCACACGCCCGCACGCTCACGCGCTACCACGTCACGCATCAACCCAACACCACGCGGCTTGAGCACCAGTCTGCCTCCATCGATCGATTGCCAACGGCGGTACGCACGAACACAAGCGAAGCACGCCCCACAGACACCCGTCTGCATCCGCGAGAAGCGATGCTAGCCACACACGCCGAACAATGTCAACTCAGCAAACAATCAGATAACCCGCAATTTGCGGCCCCCGACAACCCCACCTTGCCTCCAGTATTAGACACAAATCCAAGCAACGCGCTCTAGCCGCCAGCGAGCAAGCCCGCATCGATCGCGAGCGCGCCGAGGCGCACAAGCGGGCCGACGCAGCAGCCCAGGATTTCTTTTTGTTAGGTCCTCAGCTGAGGATCTCCCCTCGGTAGGCCGCGTCGATGGCCTCTGTCAGCGCCGAGAGATCGCCCGTGGGGAGCACCAGGCCGTTGACGCCGGGATCGACCAGGTCCTTCATGCCAGTGTCCTCGCTGACGAGCACGGGCACCCCGCACGCGAGCGCCTCGGCGGGAGCGTAGGCAAAGCCGTCCTCGTAGGTTGGATGCGCGCACAGGCGTGCGTTCTGCAGGCGCGGCAGCGGATCGCCGGGACCGATCTCGATGCGCGGGTCGCGCGCTCGCGCCTCCTGCAGGAAGCGGCGCATGCCTCGCGAGCTCCAACCTCCCACCAGCACGAGGCGCAGGTCCGCGTGCGCGAGGCGACGGACCGCGTCGACCAGCAACGGCACGCCCTTCGCGGCGGCCAGACGCCCGATGAAGACCACGTCGAAGGTGGTCGGGGAGGGTGGCTCGGCGGCGGGCTGAAAACGTGGGTCGGGAACGAACGGGAACAGCGACAGCTTCTCCTCGCGGCAGCCCTCTTCGACGAACGACTCCCACGTGTAGCGAGAGGCGACGAAGATGCGGTCGGCCTGCTCGTACTCGCTGAGGTTGCGCCTGAGCAGGCGCGTAGCCCACGAGCGCTCCAGCGGATATTGGCGATGCGCGAGCTTGTGCTGGCGCACGACCCGGCGCATGTGCGAGTTGGCGGACAGCACGGACACCGACCTGTAGCCCGCGCGCTTGGCGGCCGCGAACTGTTTGAGGGCCTGGCCGTTGAACGCGATCAGGTGCTCGGCGTCGGGCAGTTGCGCTGCGGCACAGCCGTCGAAGGCGATGCTGCGGCGCAGGTTGCTCCACGCGGGCGAGTAGCGCGTCAGCTGGCCGAAGCGCGTGATCAGGCCGGTGGGCCGCAGTTCGTGATGGCGCGGCGAGGGTGCCGAGCGCGCGTGCGCGAGCGCCACTCCGCACAGGCAGATCGCCTCGGGCCCGCGACGGTCAAGCGCATCGGCGATCTCCTGTAGATGGCGTCCGAGTCCGCCCGAGCCGAACGGCGCGGGGCAGGAGACGACCACCTGCCCCTCCGGCAGCACCTGCTCCTGTGCGGCTTCGCGCGCCGCGCGCCAGCGCGCGTCGAGCGCCGTGCGCGAGCGTGCCGGCACCCCGGGAGATGCCTTGGAGGGCGCGGGCGCGTCCGGGTCAGTCGAGCCCGTCATATCCCCACAGCGCGACGAGATCGCGGCCGAGATGCTCGCTGAGCGCGACCACCTCGCCTTTAAAGCGGCGACGCAGCTCGAGCATCACCTTCTCGTCGGCCTGCTGCGGCTCGCCGTAGACCAGGCGCCGTCGTGTCACTCGCAGCAGCTCGCGGCGCAGCCCGCGCGAGGTCAGCGATGTGACACCCGCCTTGACCTGACGCGCGAGCGGACCGCGACCCATGTACACCGAGCGCACGAGCTCGTGCAGTCGCGGCGAGCGCACCTCGAAGGAGGGATTTGCCTCGACCGCCTCGATCGGCCCGGAGTCGTCCACTTCGAGGAAGCCCAGGACCTGGCGCACGGTCGCCTCGTTGTCGGCGCGAAAGTCGTCGTAGATGATCACGTGTATGCGCTCGCGCCCGAACACCGCCTCATAGGTGCGCAACTGCTCCACGTATTTCACATGATCGGAGTACAGCAGCTCATGGGGGCGGTGTGAGTGACGCGGAATGCGCTTGCCTTCTCGCCGCGCGCTCTCGAGTGCGATCGCCTTGCCGAAGTCCTTCTGCGTCTCGACGTGGTTGCGCAGGCATTGCAGGTGAAACGAACGCAGGAAGCTCGCGGGCTCGCGCAGGATCGCGATGATGCGCGCGTCGGGCTGCACGGCAGCGATGCGCGCTGCCGCCGTCTGTGACATCAGGTAGGCAGGCGAGTTCTCACCGATACGCTGATCGAGGCGCGCACCGTCAAACAGTGACAGGTACTGCTCCAGCGTTTCCGGCCGGCCGGCCGCCGGCAGTCGTTTTTTGCCAATCGAGCGCAGCTCGGGTGAGAAGTACCACGTCTCCTTGACATCGGGCATGTAGATCTGCGGATGGCGCCTGAGCATCTCATACAGCGCCGATGTGCCGCACTTGTGGTGCCCCACGACGAAGAATTCAGGCACTCTGTGCTTTTGCACGCTCGCGATCGCGGCTGCATCAGTCAATGCTGTCATAGTCCCAGAGGTTAACAAGGTCGCGATCGAGGTATTCGCTCAGCGCGATCACCTCCGGCTTGAAACGACGGCGCAACTCGAGCATCAGTCGCTGATCCGCGGGCGGCGGCTCGCTGTAGAGGACACGACCGCGCATGCCCAGCGCGCGCCGGCGCAGCTCGCGCGAGGTGACGGCCTTGACGGCGGCCTTGACGGCGCTGAACGCGGGTCCGCGTCCAACTGAGGCCTTGTGGATCAGCTCGTCGAGCTGCTTGGAGCGCAGCAGCACCGTGGGGTTGGCCTCGACCGCCTCGATCGGCAGCCGATCGTCAAGCTGCAGGAAACGCAGCACCGCTCGCACCGTGCCCTCGTTCTCAGCGCGAAAGTCGTCATACACGAGTACCAGCATCTGCTCTCGCCCGAGTGCCTGCTCGTAGCGGCGCAGCTGCTCCACGTAGCGCACGCGCTGCGAGTACAGCAGCGCCTGCGGCCAGGGACAGCCGCGCGGCAGGCGCCGTCCCTGCTCGCGTTCGGGCTCCAGCGCGATCGCGCGGGCGAAGTCCTTCTCGGTCTCGACGTGGTTCTGCAGCATCTGCAAATGCAGCGAGCGCAGGAAGCTCGCGGGCTCGCGCAGGATCGCGACGATGCGCGCGTTGGGCGCCAGCTCGGCGATGTTCGCGGCGGCCTCGCACGACCACAGGTACACCGATGAGGCCTCGCCGGCGCATTGCTTTGGCTGTGCATCAGCGAACAGCGCGAGATACTGCTCCAGCGTGCGCGGCCGGGTGCGCACGGTCGCCCACAGACCCGCGTGCAGGTCGCTGGCCATGAACACCGGCTCCTTGAGCCTTGACATGTAGATCTGCGGGTGGCGAGCGAGGATCTCGTACAGCGCCGTGGTCCCGCTCTTGGACTGGCCGACGATGAAGAAGTCCGGTACTCGACTTCCCGCGGACGCGCCCTGCACCGGCTTCTCACTCGACATCGCTGTATCCCCACAGGCTCACGAGGTCACGCTGCAGATACTCGCCGAGCGCCTCCACCTCCGGCTTGAAGCGCCGGCGCAGCTCGAGCATCAGGCTCTGATCGGGAGCCGGCGCGCTGCCGTAGACGACCTTGCGCTGGAACGCGCGCACCACGTCGCGCTGCATGCGCCGTGGCGTGAGCGCCTTGAAGCTGGACTTGGCCGCACGCCCCAGCGGTCCGCGCCCGGCTCTCAGCGCGCGCACCCATCGATCGAGCGTACGCGAGCGGGCTGCGACCGTCGGGTTGGCATCGACCGCGGCGATCGGCACCTGGGGATCGACCTGCAGGAAGTCGAGCACGCGGCGCACCGTGGCCACGTTCTCAGCGCGGAAGTCGTCGTAGATCAGCACCAGTACCTGCTCCGGCGTGAACGCGTGCTCGTAGCGACGCAGCTGCTCGACGTAGCGGACGCGATCGGTGTACATCGGCCGCAGCTCGCCGCCGAAGCGCGGGCGACCGTTGGCCTCGCGCGCGAGGCCCTCGCTGGCGATCGCCTTGCGCAGGTCCGTCTCGTCCTGGACGCGGTTCTGCAGCATCTGCAGGTGCAGCGAGCGCAGGAAGCTCGCGGGCTCGCGCAGGATCGCGATGATGCGCGCGTCGGGCGCCACGGCGGCGATCTCAGCGGCCGCGGTGCTCGATCGCAGGTAGGAGGGCGAGGCCTCGCCGGCGCGCTGCTGCGCCTCGGCGGGGGCGAACAGAGCGAGATACTGGGCGAGCGTCTGCGGGCGCGTCTGCGCGTAGGTCATCGGGCGCTGGCCGGCATCGGGCTGATCCTCGCCGGCGCGCGAGTGCTCGCGGCCGAAGAACTCGGGCTCCTTCATGTTCGGCATGAAGATCTGCGGATGGTGCCGGAGCATCTCGTACATCGCCGTGGTGCCGCTCTTGTGGTGACCGACGATGAAGAAGTCCGGCACGCGCTCAGTCGACATCGCCGTATCCCCACAGGCCGACGAGGTCGCGGTCCAGATATTCGCTGAGCGCTGTGACCTCGGGCTTGAAGCGCGTACGCAGCTCGCTCATGAGCTGCTCGTCCACGGGTTCCGGGGCGTCGTAGACGAAGCGCCGGCGAAACGCCGCCAACAGCCGGCGGCGCTGGTCCTGGGGCGTGAGCGCCTTGACGGCGGCCTTGACACCGCGCGAGACGGGGCCGCGACCGACGGCGAGCGTGTGCACGAGCTCGTGGAGTGCCTGCGAGCGCGCGCGCACGGTTGGATTGGCCTCGAGCTGCTCCACCGGCGCGCCGTCCTTGACACCGAGGAATCGGAGCACGGCGCGCACCGTCGCCTCGTTCTCAGCGCGAAAGTCGTCGTAGATCAGCACCAGCAGGTTCTCACGCGAGAACGCGTCCTCGTAACGGCGCAGCTGCTCGACGTAGCGCACGTGCTCTGAGTACAGGAGCGCCTGCGGGTAGAGCCCGTGGCGGGGCAGGTTCCTGCCCTGTCTGCGGTCTTGCTCGAGCGCGAGCGCCTTGCGCAGGTCGTACTCGTTCTCGACCATCCCCTGCACGAACTGCAGGTGAACGGAGCGCAGCAGGCTCGCGGGCTCGCGCAGGATCGCGATGATGCGCGCCTCGGGCGCCACCTGCGCGATCTGCGCCGCGGCGGTGTGGGACCTGAGATATGAGGGGGACGCCTCTCCGAGCAGCTGATCGGGGCGCGCCGGTGCGAACAGCGCGAGGTACTGCTCGAGCGTATCCGGCAGGTGCGCCGCTCGCGGCCCGGCGCGCATCTCGCTGGCGAAGAACTGCGGCTCCTTGAGCCCCGGCATGTAGATCCGCGGCTGGCGGCGGAGCATCTCATACAGCGCCGTGGTGCCGCACTTGGGATGGCCGACGATGAAGAAGTCCGGCACCCGCTGCACTGCCGGTTGCGCATGATTGCCGGGGATCTCAGCGGACACTGTGCTCAAGGCGAAATGAGGCTGTCATAGCCCCAGAGTGTGACGAGGTCGCGTCCCAGATACTCGCTGAGCGCGCGCACCTCGCCGGCGTAGCAGGCGCGCAGCTCGCCCATCAGCTGCTCATCGGGCGGCTCGGGCTCGGTGAACACGAGATGGCGCTGCGTCGCATGGAGCGCCCGGCGGCGCAGCCCGCGCGGCGTGATCGCCTTGACCGTCTCCTTGAGCGCCACCGACCGGGGCCCCGTGCCCACCGACAGCGCGTGCACGAGCTCGTTCAGGCGCTGGGAGCGCGCACGGACCGTCGGGTTGGCGCGCGGCACCTCCAGCGCGGCCAGCTCGTCCACGCCCAGGAAGCGCAGCACCTCACGCACCGTGCGCTCGTTCTCAGCGCGGAAGTCGTCGTAGATCAGCACCAGCACGTTCTGCGGCGAGAACACGTCCTGGTAGCGACGCAGCTGCTCGACGTAGCGCACGAACTCCGAGTACATGAGCGCCTGCGGCCAGTAGGTGTGGCGCGGGATCGAGCGCCCGCGCCGGCGCTCGTCCTCCAGCGCGAGGGCGGTGCGCAGGTCGGCCTCCGTCTCGATGTGGGTCTGCAGCCACTGCAGGTGCAGCGAGCGCAGGAAGCTCGCGGGCTCGCGCAGGATCGCGACGATGCGCGCGTCGGGCTGGACCTCGGCGATGCGCGCGGCGGCGCTCGCCGACCACAGGTACAGCGCGGTCGCCTCGCCCACGCGCTGCTCGGGCGTGGCCGGCGCGAACAGCTCCAGATACTGCGCGAGCGTCTGCGGCGTGCCTTCCGGTCGCGGCGGCGTGCGATCGTGCAGCTCTGGCGCGAAGAACCAGGGCTCCTTGCCAGCAGGCATGTAGATTTGAGGATGCGTTCGCAGGGTCTCATAGAGCGCTGTGGTGCCGCACTTGGGGTGTCCCACGATGAAGAAGTCGGGGACCCTGCTCACGGCGCTCCGCTCGCGATCTTGGAGGCTGAGCGGTAGTAGGCGTTGTGGCGCTCCAGGTTGCCGATCGTGTCGAACGCCGCCAGCTTGCCGTCGATGATGACCATCACGCGATCGCAGATGTCGAGCGTCGACATGCGGTGCGCGACGATGAACAGCGTCAGCTCGTGTTTGAGCCCCGTAAGCGACTCCTGGATCAACGACTCCGAGGTCGGGTCGAGCGCACTGGTGGGCTCGTCGAGCACGAGCATCTCCGGCCGCGCGACGAGCGCGCGCGCGAGGCAGATGCGCTGCTGCTGCCCGCCTGAGACCGCGTCGGCGCGCGGGCCGACAATCGTCTCATAGCCCTCGGACCAGCCGACGATGTCCTCGTGGATGCGCGCCAGGCGGGCCGCCCGTTCAACGTCCTGCTGATCGAGGTCGCGGAAGTAGCGGATGTTGTCCGCCACGGAAGCGTGCAGCAGGCGCGGTTCCTGGGGCACATAGCTGACCAGCCGGTGCCAGTCCTCCTCCGCGAGCTCCTGCGCGGGGATGCCGTTGACCAGATAGCGGCCTTCACCTGCGATGCGCAGGCGCAGCAGCAGCTGCACGAGCGTGGACTTGCCCGCGCCGGAGGGTCCGATCACGCCGACCACCTCGCCGCCGTCGACCTCGAAGCAGACGTCCGACAGCACCGGCCGGCCCTCCCGGTAGGCATAGCCGACGTGCTCGAACGCGAGCGTGCTCACCTTCGCCAGTGACACGGTGCCTCGCACGGGGATGCTCTCCCGGTAGCGTCGCTCCGCCTCCTGCGCGCGTTCCACGAACGGCATCGCCTGGAGCAGGCCCTGGTAGGCAGACTGCACGTTCTGGCCGGTCGCGCTCGCGCGCACGAGCAGCAGCACGACCGCGCCGAGCGTCGCCGCGTGACCTTTGCCGAGCTCGTATATGGCGAACAGCGCACACACGAACATCAGCGAGATCAGCGCGGTGTAGAGATTTGAGACGAGCCTCAGCAGCACCTGGGTGGCGAACAGATGCCTGCGCGCGGCGCCGAGGAACTCGCCGATGCGCTGGCGCTGAGCTTGCGCGGCGCCGAACACATGCGTCTCCTCCGCGACACGGATCGACTCAGCGAGCCCGCGCGCATATTTCACCTGCGCGCCCGAGAGGGCGCGCGCGCGGCGCACCCCCGTTCGCCGCAGCGGCCGCACGAGCGCGAACAACGCGACGGTGAGCGCGAGCACGATCGCGGCGGCGATCACGTTGAGCACGAACGCGGACGCCAGCAGCACGATCAGCAGCAGCGTCGAGGTGATCAGGCCCATCGCGTTCAGCATCGCGGCTGTCGCCTGCGCGACCTGGCCGGTCATCGTTTCCTGGAGCTGTCCCTCGCGATCGCGCGCCTGCACCTCCCAGGAGGCTCGCGAGAAGGAATCGAACAGCTTCGTGCGCAGGCTCGCCTGCATGCGCGCGGCGATGCGCGGCGGCAGCACCGACAGCGGGATCTGCATCGCGAGGCGAAAGATCACAACCGCCAGTGCGGCGAGGATCATGGCATTGACGGTCGGATGCAAATGCTGCCCGAGGATGTGAATCCGTGCGCGGTGCGCGTGCGTGGCCAGCGTGACCGCGGTCTCCGCGAGGATCGCGAGCGTCGCGGATTCGGCGAAGCCCGAGAGCACCGCCGCGATCGCGAGCACCACCATCGACCTGCGCTGACCGGCGAGCAGCGAGCTGACGCGCGTCCTGGTCGACGGCTGCGCCGACGAGTCCCGCGCACGCGGGGAGCCGGTCATGCCACGCTCGGCGCGATCATGCCACCACCGCTCGCGACGCCGGTGGCAGCGCCCCGCGGCGCCGCCATCGCCTTCCACCCAGGGCCGAGGAACCAGTACGCGACGACCCCCGGAACGAACCAGATGTACGCCCCGCCGGGCGTAACCGCGAGCGTGGTGCCGACGAATCCTTGGACGGTGAACGTAGCGTAGCTCGCGAGCACGGCCACCAGATACACGCGCAGCTCGGGGTCGACGATGCGTCGCAGCCGGCGTATGCCGAGCAGCAGCGTGCTCGCCGTGAGGCCCACCCACAGGATCAGGCCGGGCGCGCCCACTTCGACCGCCAGCAGGTTGAACGCCGATCCGCCGCTGACCTTTTCGTTTTCGATCGTCACCCTTTCCTTGCCGCCGAAGCCCGCGACCGCGCCGCTGACCCCAAGACCGAGGCCGAACGGGGCGTGCACGAGGTCTCTCGGTACTTCGTTCAGGTGCTTGCTCTTGGCGTCACCGCCGGTCTGTTCCCCGGATGCGATCTTGATGATGCTTTCCTGGCGGTGGAAGATCGAGGAGCCCTCGATCGCCGCGAGCCCGAACACGACTCCGCCCGCCAGCACGGCGACCGCCGCGACCCCCGCGAGCGGGCGCCCGACCCGCAGCCTGGCGATGATCGACAGCGCGCCGAAGCTCGTCAACGCGATGATCGCGGTGATGACCGACGTCCGCGACGCGGCCGTGGCGACGCCCGCGAGGGCGCCCAGGCAGAGCAGCATCACCGGCCATCTTCGGCGCAAACGCCCGGCCACGAGCAGCGCCATCAGGCCGGGCAGCGCGAGCACGCCCACGCCGCCGCCGAAGCCGCTGTCAGAGCCGAGCGCCGGCGGGCGATTGTGCCCTTCGCCTTCGACCGAGTAGGTGCGCCCGGTCAGCCCACCGCCGTTGTTGCCCTTGACCTTTTCGCCGTAGCCGGGTCCCCAGCCCGCGAGCTGGGCGGGGGTGAGCCTGGCCTGATAGGCGCCGACCATCCCGTTCGCCAGGGCGATCACGCCGAGGATCAGGAACAGCTGGCGAAAGCGCTGCTTGTTGCGCATGATCATGTACGCGAAGAAGAAGATCGGCACGAACTCGAGCTGCTGGCGGTAGCCGCCGAGGATCTTCAGGAACCCGTTGGTGTCGGGGTTGAAGGCCTGGAAGACGGTCACGGTCACGAAGCCGAGCACCAAGCCCGACAGGGGAGCGAAGGCCACGCGCTCGCGTTTCGAGACGAGGCGCATGAGCATTCCCAGCGCGATCGCGAGGATCAGGATGTCGCGGAAGCCGGACGCGAGTTTGCTGGCGGTGAACTCCTTGATCGGCCCGTCCATGAGGCCCAGGTAGACGGCCAGCACCGTGAGCGTGACCGAATAGCGCGTGCTGACCACGAGCACGCTGATGCCGACCACCCCGATCAGGCCACCGATCACCTCGGCCACGCTCTTCGCTTCCGGCTGGGGCATCGCGATGCTGATCGCGAGCGCGATGACCAGCGGCACGAGCGCGCTGACGCCTACGAGCATGCGCTCGCGTGCGCGCCGGCTGAGGACCGCGGGATGGCCGGCTCCGACGCGGGTGGCCAGCTGCGGATATGGCGTGCTCATCGCCGGATGAGAGTCTGGCGCCACCCGCGCTTGTACTGCGGGGCGGCAAAGCCGTACTTCTTGACGTCCGTCTGCTTGACGCCGTTGGCGACCACGCCGAGCACCGGCGCGCTGGGCGTGCGTGCCAGCAGCGCCGCGAGGCGCTGCGCGGAGCGTTCGGCCGTGTGCCCGATGCGGGCCACGATCACGATCCCGTCGACCGCCGTCAGCAGCGAGATCGCGTCGCTGACCTGCAGCGGCGCGGGCGCGTCGACGATCACATGGTCGAAGTCTTCCCCGAGCGAGCGCAGCAGCTCCCCCATCGCCGGACGGGCCAGCAGGGCGGGCGGATTGGCGACGCCGGCGGCTCCCAGCAGCACGGACATCGAGCCGGCGGTCTCGAGCACGGTTGGCTCGGCGTCGCTGGTGCCGTTGGAGTGGACCTCTGGGCTGGCGAGATTCACCGCCTGCATTGCCTCCTCGGCCGTCAGCCTGCCGGTGAGCACGTCCGCCAGGCCGCGCGAGGCGTCCAAGGCGAGCAGCCTGCCCTGCACGGGCCGGCGAAAGTCCGCCTCGACGAGGGCCACGCGCTCTCCCGCTTCAGCGAGCACGAGCGCGAAGGCGCCGGCGAGCGTCGAACGGCCATCGCCGGCGTCGGCGCTCACGCACAGGATCACGCGCGGCGGGGGCTCTGCGGTCTGGATGGTGGTTTGCAGGCGCCAGAGAGCCTCGCGCAGGGATTTGGCGGGCACGGGGTGGCCGTCGCGGCTGAGCAGCGGGCGCTTGACCGCTTGCAGCGCGGTCAGGATCTGGGCCTGGAAGATCGCCTCGATCGCAGCCAGCGAGCGCACGCGGCGGTCGAGCCGGTCGAGCAGGTAGGCGCCGAGCGCGGCCAGCAGCAGGCCGATCACGAAGCCGAAGATCGCGTTGCTTTTCGGGTGCGGCGAGACCAGCGTCGAGCCACGGGGCTTGGCGGGGTTGACCTGCTTGACCTGCTGGATCGTCAGGTCCGATTCAAGCTCGTTGATCTTCGAGTCGAGCGTCGCGACCTGGATCGTGGCGGACGCCTTGGTGGAGCTCTTGGAGGTCTTGCCTTTGCTCGTGGTGGTCGTCGTCGGCGGCGGTTCGACCCTGCGCAGCTGCCTGCGCGTGAGCGAGATCGCGGCTTCGACCTCTCTGAGATATTTCGCGTTCTGGCGTCTGACGTACACCTGCGCGGTGGTGTTCACGAGCAGCGCGACGCCCTTCGCGTTGCCCGCTTCGCCGCTGATCGAGATGAACAGGCTCTTTTCGGCGTTCTTCGCTTTGACTTTGCCCTTCTGCGCCGCGCGCACAGCCGGGCTCTTGCGCTCTTTCTTCAGTCGCTGGCGAACGAGTTCCTTGATGATGCTCGAGTTGATCAGGGTGGACTGCGTGGCGGGGTTGGGCGTCGAGGGCTTCTTGACGCCGCCGCCTGAGACCCCGATCTGGGACTGTTCTTCCGCTCCGTTGCCGAGATAAACCTCCGTCGAGGAGGAGTACACGGAGCGCTCGCGCTTGTAGTACTCATAGCTGCCTGCCGCGACCACGATCGCGACGATGAGAATCAGCCACTTGCGCCTCCACAGCGGCGCGAACAGGGCGGTAGCGTCGGTAGTCTCGTTCATCGGCGTTCGGATCCGTCCAAGGCCGCTTTGGCCATCGCCAAGCTTAGGGTGGCGCGTAAGTGGACATTAAAGAGTAGCTGGCGCAAGCGCCGGCGAATAGGGGCGCAGTCGCACGTGCAACGATGTCGCGGTGGCCCTCTCCGCAAGCCTATCCGACGCCGGCGTCGCTGGCGCCGAGCGCAACCGCGGGCGGCTGCTCGTCGTCAGCCATCCCGCGGTCGTCAACGTCAACCAGGAGGTCTACCGCGAGCTGTCCCGGCGCGGCTGGGAGGTGAGGATCGTGGTGCCGAGCCGCTGGCGTCACGAGTACTCGCAGGCGGTTCTCACACCCACGCCGCTGGCCGGCATGGAGGGATGCCTGCTGCCCACGCCGGTGGCGCTGGCGGGTCGCGTGCAGCGGCACTTCTACCTGACCAGGTGCCGCGCGCTCTGCAAAGCGCTGCGTCCCGATGTGGCGTTCGTCGAGGCCGAGCCGTACGCGGTGGCGGCGACGCAGTGGAGTCGTGCGTTCGTGGGCTTGAAGATCCCGTTCGGCGTCCAATGCTACGAGAACATCGACCGGCACCTGCCCGCGCCGGTGCGCTGGTTGCGCGCGCGCGTGCTGCGCGAGGCCGCGTTCGTGGCGGCGCGCTCTGAGAGTGCCGCGCTGCTCGCGCGCGCTTGGGGAGCGCGGGGCGAGGTCGAGCTCGCGCCCCCCGCTGTCCCAGACTGGGACGGCGTGCCGCGGGCGCCCGCGCACGCGGCCTTCACCGTCGGCTACGCCGGCCGGCTGATCGAGAGCAAGGGACTGATCGACCTGCTGGAGGCGGTGCGCAAGCTGCAGGAGCCGGTGGAGTTGCTGTTCATAGGCAACGGCCAGCTGCGCGAGCAGCTCGACGGGCAGCCGATCCCGGGCTCGCGCGCGCGTGTCGTGGACGGACTCACGCACGACCAGATGGCGGGCGCGTATGCGCAGCTGGACGTGCTCGTGCTGCCGTCGCACACGACCTCCACTTGGAAGGAGCAGTTCGGCCGGGCGATCGTCGAGGCGCTGTCGTGTGGGGTCCCGGTGGTGGGCTCGGACTCGGGCGAGATTCCATGGCTGATCGGGCTGACCGGAGGTGGGCTGGTGTTCGGCGAGGGCGACCGCGACGCGCTGGCCGCGCAGCTGCTCAGGCTGCGCGAAGCTCCCGAGCTGCGCCGCGAGCTGGCGGCGCGAGGCGGCGAGGCGGTCAAGCGGCTGTTCTCGGTGCCCGCGGCCACGGATCGCCTCGAGAGCCTGCTGGTCAACGCGCTCGCGTCCCAAAGCACGGCCCGCTGAGCCCAGCGGCACGGCGCGGGCTCAGGTGCGCGCCGCCCCCGCCAGCCGCGTGTACAGCTCGTGGTGAGCGCTCACCATCCGCTGTGAGCTGAAGCCGAGCGCCGAACGCCGAGCTGCCTGCCCCAGACGCTCGCGCAGTGCCGGATCGCCCGCCAGCTGCGAGAGGCGTGCGGCGATCTCGCGGGGCTCGGGGGTGATCAGGAAGCCGTTGTGCCCGTCCTCGATCAGCTCGCGCACTCCGTTGACGGGCGTGACCAGGATCGGAAGCCCGTTGGCGGCCGCCTCGAAGGTGACGAGCGAGAAGGTCTCATAGCTCGTGGGCAGCACGAACGCATCCGCGTGCTCGTATACGAGCTGCACCTGGCGGGTGACCCCCAGCCAGTGGATCCGCTCACCGACACCCAGCGAATCGGAGAGCTTGCGGTAGTGCTGCTCGTGGCCGGCGCCCGCGACCACCAGGTCCCATTCGCGCGCGAGCGCGAGCGAATGGATCAGCGGCGCGAGGCCCTTGCGCTCCCACTCACCGGCCACGAACGCGGCCACGAGCCGCCCCTCGGGGATCCCAAGTGAGGAGCGCATCGCGCGCGCCTGGCTGTGGTGAGCGCCGGGGGCGAAGGTGGCGGTATCGATGCCGTTGTGGATCGTCAGCACGCGCCCGGCCAGCGCCGGGAAGTGCTCGCGGATCTCATCGGCCACGCCCTCGGACACGCATACGACCGCACGCGGGCGGTTGACCCGAAAGCACACCCGTTCTCCGATCCGCTTGAGCATGCCCGCGAGCTTCACGTGGGCGCGAAACAGCCATGTGGAGCGGCTGGGCGTGGGAGTTGCCACCTGGTGGCAATAGTGCACGGCGAGCACATCCACCCGGCCCAGCACGATCGCGCCCGTCGCCTGCACGACACCGCGGCGCCATCTGCGCACCGCCAGCGAGCCCGCGAGCATGAACCACGGGTAGGCGATCAGGAACGGACGCCCGGGACCCCTGACGCGGTGAAAGACGACCTGCGCACCCGCTGGCAGCTCGCAGCGGCGCGCGATCACGGTGACGCGGTGACCCAGCCGCGTGAGCCCCAGCAGAAGCTCTGAGAGCTGGCGCTCCATGCCACGCGTGCAGTCGATGTCGTGCGCGACGATCGTCACCTCGCACGCGGCGTGCGCACGCCGCGCCAGCTGTCCGTCCTCCCCGGCTGGGCGCTCGCCGGCGACCGAGCTCATCGGCTCACGCGGTGGCGACCGCGCCGTTCGAGTGCCCGGCGGCGGCGTTGAGCACCTGCGCGAGGCTGTCGAAGAAGCGCCTGCGCATGGCGGCCTCGGTGAACTCGCGCATGAAGCTCTCTCGCCCCGCGTGAGCGAGCGCTTCGCGCCGGCTTCGCGAGGTGAGCAGCGGCTCCAGGGCGTCGGCCAGCGCGGCGGGCTCGCAGGAGCGCGCGAGCACGCCCGTGCGCCCATCCTCGATGATCTCCCTCGGGCCGCCGGAGTCGACCGCCACCACCGCGACGCCCCTGGACATGCCCTCCAGCAGCACGATGCCGAAGGGCTCGTTGTCGGAGGCGTTGACGAGGATGTCCATCTGCTCGATGTACGGCCCCGCGTCGGGGACCTGCCCGGTCATGGTGACCGCGTCGTCGAGCCCCAGCTGCGTGACGAGCGCGGGTAGCGAGCGCGCGTACTGCGAGGACAGGCCGTATGCGTCCCCGCCCACGATCACCGTGTGCATCTCATGCCCGCGCGCCCGCAGGAGCGCCTGTGCCCGCAGCAGCCTGTCCTGGCCCTTCCAGGGCTGCAGGCGGCCGACGAGGCCGACGATGGGAACTCCGGCGGGGAGCTCCAGCGGCGGCGCCTGGGCGCCATCTTGCGGCGCTGGCGCACCGGCGGCCACCACGAACGTGCGCCGCGTCGGGAACAGGCGCGCCTGCGCCTGCGCGGCGGCTTTCGAGGTGCAGCCGATGGCGGCCGCGGGCAGGATCGTCGCGCAGCCATCCATCAGGCCGCGGTGCGGGATCGCGTGCTGCCACCAGACGACACGATCGCCGAGCCCGGCCAGCACGGCGGCGGGCGCGCCGTAGAGCTGGGTCTTGCCGGCCCAGTTGAGCACGAGGTCCGGCCGTCGCGCGCGCATGATGCGCGCGAGACGCACGACCGTGAGCGCGAAGCGATGCGCCTGGCGCAGTCGACCGGCAGACAGGACCTGCACGTGAAAGCCGGCATCTCCCAGCGCGGCCGGCCAGGAGCCGGGCTGGAAGAACACCAGCTCGAGCTCGTGATCTTCTTGGCGCGCTCCGTCCAGCACGCTCTGCAGCATCGCCTCGGCGCCCCCCAGCGGCTCTCCCCACGGCACGGTCACGAGGATGCGCATCGGCCCTCCACAACTGTCAAGCCCTCATCCCGCCGCTATCCATGCGCCGTTTCGGTCACGGAGGCAATTGTATCCGCGGGATACCCTGCGTTCGATGACTGACACCGACGGCGCTGTCACGGACGAGCGCGTGAGCCTCGTTCACGACTACCTGCTCGTGATGCGGGGCGCCGAGCGCACTTTCGCCGCGATCGCGCAGCTGTATGCGCAGTCTCCGATATTCACCCTGTTGTATGACGAGCAGGGTACGAACGGGCGCTTCGCCGGACGCTCGATCACGACCTCGCCGTTGCAGCGCCTGGGGATGGGACAGTCGAGCTTCAGGCGTCTGCTGCCGCTGTATCCGTGGGCGATCGGGCAGCTGCGCCTGCCCTCCACGCGCGTGGTGCTCAGCAGCAGCAGCGCGTTCGCGCACGGCGTGCGCGTTCCGCCGGGAGCCGTGCACGTGTGTTACTGCCACGCCCCGTTCCGCTACGCCTGGTATGAGCAGGCGCGAGCGCTCAGCGAGGCGCCCGCGCCAATGCGTCTGCCATTGCGGGCACTGCTCGCTCGTATGCGCAGGTGGGACCTGGCCGCGAGCGGGCGAGTCGACGTGTACGTCGCGAACTCAGAGCTCACGCGCGAGCGCATCAAGCGCTACTACGGTCGTGAGGCCGCGATCGTGCATCCGCCCGTGGACACTCATCGTTTTTCACCTGGCATGCCCGGCGAGTCACTGCTGATCGTCTCGGAGATCGTCGCCCACAAGCGACTCGATGTCGCCTTGGAGGCCGCGCGCCGCGCCCGCGCGCCGATCCGCATCGTCGGCTCGGGACCCGAGCACGCGAGCCTCAGCAGCGCATATCCGGAGGCCGAGTTCCTCGGGCGCGTGGGTGACGATGAGCTCGCCGGGCTGTACGCGAGCGCACGCGCGGTGGTCGTGCCGAGCATGGAGGAGTTCGGGATCACCGCCGTGGAGGCACAGGCGGCCGGGCGGCCGGTGATCGCGGCTGGGGCCGGCGGCGCGCTCGAGACGGTGCTCGACGGGCGCACGGGCCTGCTCGCGACGCTCGACGACGTCGACTCCTTCCAACGCGCGATCGAGCGCGTCGACGATCTCGACTTCGATCCCGGGGAGGCGGTGGCCAACGCCGAGCGCTTCTCCGTGGCTGCCTTCAGGGAGCGGCTTTCAGCGCAGGTGCAGCGGGTCCTGGAAGGCGCCGCCGAGCAGGGCGCCGCACGCGGCGATCGCCAGCGCGTGCTGGGCGGCGGTGCCGGTTGATGGGTCCGGCGATCCTGTAGGTTGCCCGCGGTGCCTGGCAGATCGCTGCGCATAGCATGGCTCGGGCCGGTGCCGGGCGGCGAGTCTGGTGTCAGAGGCGCCGCGGCGGAGCTCCTGTTTGGCCTCGCGCAGCTCGGTCACCGGATCGACTGCTTCTTTCCTTCGGCCGGCCATCCCGTGCCGCAGGAGCTGGCCGAGCATCAGCAGCTGACGTTCGTGTGGGGCACGAGCGTGTGGAAGTGGAACCGCTGGTACAGCCGTACGAAACTCGGCGCGTTCGCCAGCG
>Ga0116215_1000761_pt1 | contig 23309 bp, 19 predicted proteins | sample Sb_taG_7_FD_89698 | JGI IMG/M metagenome (GOLD analysis project Ga0116215, IMG submission 89698) | Peat soil microbial communities from Weissenstadt, Germany - Sb_50d_2_FS metaG | ecosystem: Environmental > Terrestrial > Soil > Wetlands > Peat | place: Germany: Weissenstadt | collected 2010-09-21
ACCGTTGTGACGACGCTGCTGAGCCTGTTCAACCACTGGTGGCGGGCGGTGCCAGAGCCGCATCCGGTGGCGCGGGGGGCGGAGCCGACGGTGGGAATCATCATCCCCTGCTGCGGAGAGCCGGTGGTGATGGTGCTGCGCACGCTCGCGTCGGTGCTGAGGCAGGACTGGCCGCGATCGCGGATGGTGATCGTGGTGAGCGACGACGGGCACGATCCCGAGCTGGCCCGCGCGCTGACCTGCTGGCCCGTGCTCTACCACTCACCGCCCGACCGCTTCGCGCCCGGGCGCGACGGGGCGGCGAAGGCTGGCAACCTCAACTCGGCGGTCACGATGTTGCTGGCGGAGTATCCGGCGCTCTGCTACATCGAGACGCGCGACTGCGACGACGAGCTCGGCTCGAACGCGTTCCTGCGCCAGGCCGTGGGACAGCTCGAGCACGACCGCCGGCTCGCGTACGTGCAGACGATCAAGGAATCGCAGGTGAGCGCGGGGGACCCGTTCAACAATCGCGAGGCGATGTTCTATCGCGGCCAGATGCTCTCGCGCAACGCCGCCAACGCGACCTTCCCGTGCGGGTCGGGGCTCGTGTGGCGGCGCGAGGCGCTGGAAGACATCGGTCTGTTCCCGGCGTGGAACCTGGTCGAGGACCTGCAGTCGGGCGTGGAGGCGCTGCGGCGCGGCTGGCGCAGCTGCTATCTGCCGATCGTGGGCGCGGTCGGCCAGCATTCGCCGGAGGATGTGCCGAACGTGTACAAGCAACGCGGCACGTGGGCGATCGACACTGTACGGCTGATGATCTGGGGCGATCTGAGCGGCCTGAGCCTGCGCCAGCGCGCGCAGTTCTATGAGCTGCTGTGCTACTACCTGCACGCGTTTACGGTGCTGGTGTATGTGCCCAGCATCGTGGGGTCGCTGCTCGGCTACGTCCCGTTCAAAGCTTCCGGAGCGAGCTTTGTCGTGCATATGCTGCCGGTGGTGCTGGCGACGGAGGCGTGGCTGTTGGCGATCAACCGGCCATACAACGACCGCCGTCGCCGCCAACGCCACCCGATCCGCGAGCTTTGGCGCGTGCGCGTCATCTGGAGCGGCCTGGCGCCGGTGTTCATCAAGGCTTCGATCCAGGCGATCCTCGGCGGCCCCTATCGCAAGCCCGTTTACAAGGTCACCCGCAAGCACACCGATCCACGCTGGTACTGGGGGCATACGCTGCCTCAGACGAGCGTGCTGCTGGCGGTGCTCGTGACCCTGTTCTATGCGTTGCGTCACGGGACGCTCCCGCAGCCGATGGTGCTGCTCCCGTTCGTCTACTGGGGTGGCCTGTATGTGGCGCTGTTCGCGGGCTTCGTCGCTCGCAGTTGGTATGGCGTGCTGAACGTGCGCAGGGCGGTGATGCCGATTATGAGAAGGACCGCTGCTGGCAGTGCCGAGCCCGGTGCGCGGGTGATCGGGCACGGCTGAGTCACGCGGCGGGATCGCTGCGGGCGAACGCACGCGCTGAGGCGTGGCGCGCCGTGGGCCGCTCGATTGAATCAAATGCGCCAAAGATGCTGAATGGACATGACGATTGCGTGTATAATCGACAGAATCGAACTATCAGGTCTAATGAGATTCACCTCGACAACTGCAAGGTGCGTAACGGCGGTGGCGTCAGCTACCACGCGGCGGCAGCAGCCAGCGTCGCTTGGCCTCGGGCCGCTGTTCGAGATCGGTGGCCAGCTCCACCAGGCTGACGCCCAGGGCGTTGATGATGCGGGTCACGGTGGTCCATCCGGGGCTGTTGAGCCCGCGTTCGATCCGCGACAGGGCCGAGACGGTGATGCCGGCCTCGAAGGCCAGATGTTCCTGCGTGATGGCACGTTCCTCGCGCAGTCGTTTCAAGAGCGCCGCAAGGGCGAGGTCCGGTTGGTCGCGCACGTACAGAAACATGGCGTAGTCCTAGGGTCAAAGTCCAGTGTTAGAAGTCCTAGGCTTGAAAGCCATGTAATCTTTGCTTCCGCCCAAGGCCTCGTCACAGGTGGCCCTGGTGCGCAAGCCAGGCGAAGCGCCGGCCCCACATCGGCGCTTCGCCTACCCACAGGCTGGGGGTCCCCCGGGATTGGCTCCTCGGGGACCCCCGGCGATTGTGCTAGGGCTCGAAGGCGCTAGCGGCGGCGATCGGGCGCGGACATGCAAGCCTGGCGCGGCTGTACGCCGGTCGTTCAGATCTTGTGGACGAGATCTCGGCGGCGAAGCTCATCGAGCGTCGCCTTTACGACATCCAAGCTGAGCCCGGTGACCTTGGCCACCTGCGAGGCGCTGCATGCGTCGCGGCTTTGCACGACCGTGAACAGGATGGCACCCTCCTCGAACGTGAGGGTCTCGTCGGTAGTCTCCGCGAACTCGCCGTCCGCATCGAGCAGTGTTTGCCCGTCCATTGGCCTCATCCCGTATCTTGGACTGAACGCGTAGCTTATCGGTTTCTCCTACGGTGTCCAGTCAAAGCCCGAGTCCTTGATCGTGGATCGTGGCGCTCCGAAGTGCTCGGCCCAGATCGATCCAGGCTTGGCTGCTTTCACCGCTCCAACGATCCACGCGAGCGGCAGCACGATGCCGACCCCCGCCAGCCGGTAGTGGCCCTTGATCACCGAAGCCACCCCGCAGCCGAGCAAGATCGCGTAGTAGACGATGTAGTTGGCCAATCCCATCGTGCCCTCGCTCTGGTAATCGACCACGCTGGCGGCGAGCTTGACCAAATGATCCTGACCGTCATCGGACGACCGGGCATCCCGCGACCCGCATGTTGAGCCAGCTCCAGGTACCGGAGGAGGGACTCGAACCCCCGGCACGCGGCTTATGATTCGCTCGGCGCGCGACAGTATCGGCCATACGGCTGCAACTTAGCGGCCATACGAGCTTGAATTATCGGCCATACGGCGCTACCGTACGTCGTGCCATGGAGTCTCTGAGGCGGGCTGCGTCCGAACTTTCGATCCCGGAGCGTACGCTGCGCCGCGCGGCGTCCGAGGGTCTCGTGCATGGGGAGCGCGTCAGCCCGCGCCGCTTTCGGATCACGTTCCGGGAGGAGGCATACCTGCGTGGCCATTGGGAGCTGTTGCGGGCGCTGCGCGCAGCGCTGCGTACGGAGCCAAATGTCAGGCTTGCGGTGCTGTTCGGCTCAACAGCCACCGGGAGCGACGACGAGCGCTCGGATGTTGACGTGCTTGTGGTCTTGCACGATCCTGGCGTGGGTCGACTGGCTGAGCTGGCCGAGCGGCTCGCCCGGCGTATTGGTCGCGAGATGCAGCTTGTGCGGCTGTCCGAGGCGCAGACCTCGCCTGTGCTCATGGTCGACATCATCAATCACGGGCGTGTACTGGTCGATCGAGATGATCTTTGGGCCGGCTTGGGGCAGGCTGCTCCTAGGTGGCGGCGCCTTGCCCGTAGTGCCGAACGATCCTCACCTGCCGCGATGGACGAGCACGACCTCGACCATCACGCCGCATGACGGCAGGCGATCCGGTCGCTGCTCCGCTCGAGGCGAACGACCCTCAGCGTGCGAGGGCGTTGAAGGCCAAGATCCGCGACCGGGTGAGCCTTCGGACTGGAGCTTGCCGAGCTTCGTGGGCGTAGGGACGAAACAAACGCCCGGCGAGACCTCGATGCGCTACGAGAGGCCGGCGTCATTTCCGGCGAGCTGGCGCGTCGTCTGCAAAGGCTTCGGGAACTGCGGCGCATGCTCGTCCATGAATACGCAACGGCCACGGCCGAGCAGGTTCACGAGTCCGCGCTCATCATGGCTGGCAGCTTCCCGGCTTTCTATGACGCATACCGGGCGTGGATCAAGCGCCGCTTCGCGCTCCAACCCTGACGCGCTCGCCTGTGGATGCGCCGCATAGCCGCGCCTTTGCCATGCCGGAGGAGGGACTCGAACCCCCGACACGCGGATTATGATTCCGCTGCTCTAACCAGCTGAGCTACTCCGGCCCGGAGCGCACGAGTCTAGCCGCACGTGCCTGCTGAACGCTCGATACTGCAGCGACCACCGTGAGCTCCTCGCCGTCCGCGGTCGGTGCGTGGCCGGCTCTCAACAGCAGGCCCGGTTGTCGGTCACCCCCGCTTGCCCGTCAGTAGGCTCGTCGCGCGATGACGCCACCGACGCTGCTCGCAGTGCCGAACATCTCCGAGGGACGCGACGAGCGCGTCATCGCGGAGATCGGCGCGGCGTTCACCGACGCGACGGCGCCGGCTGCGCCAGGCGCCGTGCGGCTGCTCGACGTGCACACCGACCGCGACCACCATCGCACCGTGTTCACGCTCGCCGGACAGCCGCGAGCGCTGTCCGAGGCGCTGCTGCGCGGCACCCGCGTGGCGATCGAGCGGGTCGACGTGATGGCGCGCGCTCACGCCAGCCCCGAGGAGGCCGGCCAGCATCCCCATGTGGGCGTCGTCGACGTAGCACCGATCGTGTACCTCGATCCGCAGGCAAGGGGCGCTGCCTGCGCCGAGGCGCTCGTTGTGGGCGACCGCATCGGCCATGAGCTCGACGTGCCGGTCTTCCTGTACGGCGAGCTCTCCGGCGAGCACACCGCCTCCGCGAGGACTCGCGCGCAGCTGCGCCGCGGCGGCGTCGCTGTGCTCGCCGCGCGCATGGCAGGCCAGGAGCCGGCAATTGCGCCGGACTTTGGACCGCCGCACGTGCATCGGGGAGCCGGCGCGACGCTGGTCGCCGCCCGCCCTCCGCTGGTGGCGTTCAACCTGCAGCTCGCGCCGCCCGCGGGTCCGCAGGATGCGCGCCGCGTCGCCGCGATGATCCGCGAGGGCGGCGAGCACGGCCTGCCGGGTCTGCGCGCGATAGGGGTGGCGCTCGGCGACGGCCTGGCGCAGGTGTCGATGAACGTGGAGCGCCCGCTCGAGCTGCCGCTGGCGGCCGTGCTCGAGGCCGTGCGCGCCCACGCGCAGATCGCAAGCGCCGAGCTCGTCGGCCTCGCTCCCGCGGCCGCGTTCGACGGTTTCCCGCCTGACGTGCCTATCCCTGGCTTCGATCCCGCTCGCCACCTGATCGAGAACGCACTACGCTGCTAGCTGATGGCGCAGACCAAGCGCAAACGCCAGACCAAGCACCGTGGCAACGCCGCCGGCGTGGTCGAGTCGCGCGGGCGCACCGGGCGCAAGCCGACGGCCGCGGAGAAGAGCGGGGACCAGCGCGCGCTCGCTCGCGAGAAGGAAGGCAAGCTCGACAAGCGCGACCGCCCGCCCACGTTCCGCGACGCGTTCCTCAAGGCCATGATCGCCTCGGTCGTGCTGCTGTTCGTGTTCATCTTGATCCTCAAACAGAAGTCCAACTCGGTGATCGCGCTGTTCCCGATCGTGCTCGTGTTCTACACGGGCGTCAGCTACTACAGCGACAAGTGGATCTACAGCCGCCGCCAGCGCAAGAAAGCCATGCAGGCCGGCGGAAAGACGCCGTCGCGATGAGCGCGCTCGACGTGCGCGCCTTCACCGTCGGGCCGGTGCAGGAGAACTCCTACATCGTGCGTGCGAGCAGCGAAGCCACGCGAGGGCTGCTCGTCGATCCGGGCGACGAGCCCGACCGCCTGATGCGCGCGATCGAGGCGCTGGGCGTCGAGATCGAGGCGATCCTCATCACGCACTGCCACTTCGATCACATCGGCGCGGTCGCGCCGCTCGCGCGCGCCACCGGCGCGCCCGTGTACTGCCCGGAGATCGAGCGCCCGCTGCTCACGGACCTCATGAGCTGGGTGCCGCCCGGGTTCGGCCCGTTCGAGAGCTACGAGCCCGAGCACACGCTCGCCGGCGGCGAGCAGATCAACCTCGCCGACCTCGACATCGACGTCATCTTCACCCCTGGCCACAGTCCCGGACACCTCACCTACGCGCTGGGAGGCGCGCTGCTCTCGGGCGACGTGCTCTTCCAGGGCTCGGTCGGCCGCGTCGACCTCCCCGGCGGCGACTGGGCCACGCTCGAGCGCTCGATCGCCGGCCTGCTCGAAACCCATCCGCCGGAGACCGTTGTCTACCCGGGGCACATGGGCGTCACCACGCTCGGACGCGAGGCGGCGAGCAACCCGTTTCTCAGCGAGCTGCGTGGGCACGGTCAGCGCTGGACGATCTCCGATCGGTCGGCCGCCGATTCGCCGGCAGCCTGACGTTGAGCGCAGCGAAGATCAAAGCACCGCGCGGCACCTACGACGTGCTCGGCGAGCAGGCAGCCGGGCGCAGTGCGCTGGAGGCCCGCGCGCGCTCGATCCTCGAGGCGGCCGGCTACGAACGGATCGAGACGCCCGTGTTCGAGGCGACCGAGCTGTTCGCCCGCGGGGTCGGCGAGTCGACCGACATCGTGCGCAAGGAGATGTTCACGCTGTCAGACCAGGGCGGACGCTCGCTGACGCTGCGCCCCGAGGGCACCGCCCCCGTGTGCCGGGCATACGTCGAGCACGGCATGCACAAGCGCCGCCAGCCCGTGAAGCTCTGGTACCTGTCGTGCTTCTTTCGCCGCGAGCGCGCCCAGGCCGGCCGCTACCGGCAGTTCTGGCAGGTGGGGGCGGAGGCGATCGGCTCCGAGGACCCGGCGGTCGACGCGGAGTCGATCTCGCTGCTCGCGACGCTGCTCGCCCAGACGGGCGTGAGCGAGCTGAGGCTGCGCCTGTCGAGCCTCGGCAGCGCGCACACCAGGCACGATTACCGCGAACGACTGCAGGCGCATCTGCGCGCCCACGAAGCGAGCCTGTCAGAGGACGTCAGGAGCAGGATCGAGCTCAACCCGCTGCGCGCGTTCGACTCCGATCACGCTGGCACCAAGAGCGTGATGGACAGCGCGCCGCGGCTGCTCGATCACCTCGATGTCGACGACGCCGAGCACTTCGCGCACGTGCGCGAGCTGCTGGACGTCGCGGGCGTGACCTACGAGGTCGACCCCACGCTGGTGCGCGGCCTGGACTACTACACGCGCACCGTCTTCGAGTTCACCTCCGACGCGCTCGGCGCGCAGAGCGGAGTCGGCGGCGGCGGCCGCTACGACGGCCTCGTCGAGCAGCTCGGCGGGCCGTCGACGCCCGGGATGGGATGGGCGGCGGGCATCGAGCGGATGATGCTCGCCAGCGCATCGCCCCCGGAGGGGGAGCACACCCCCACGCCAGGCGTCGCCCGAGCGGGCCGGCCGGCCGCGTTGGCGCCACTGGAGCTGTTCGTGGCGCTCGACGGGCACGGTGCCGGTCTGCGTGGGGCGGCATTCGGACTGCTGAGCGAGGCGCGCTCGGCTGGGCTGTCCGCGCAGATGGACCTCGGCGGGCGCTCGCTCAAGGGCCAGCTCAGCCACGCCGACGCGCTCGGCGCGCGCTACGTGGCGATCGTCGGCACGGATCGCACGATCCTCAAGGACATGCAGGCCGGTGGGCAGGAGCCGCTCGCCACCAATGCCGTCGTGCACGCCGTGCTGCGCGGCCACCACGCTCTGTGAGCCGCCGATGTCGCGAACACGCTCCGCGCGGCCAGCAACCGTCCAGCGCGTCTTTCGTCGTTCAACTTTTCCGCCAGAATGCCGAAGCTGGGGGAGATGGCGCAGCTATCCCGTCCGTTTCAGATCGCCCTCGTCGCCGTGGTGCTGCTTGCCGCGGTGTGGTTCTTTGCCCTGCAGGGGCACCCGACCAGCACCAGCTCCTCGGCCAGCTCGAGCAGCGTGCCCTCGGCCTCCGCGCCCGCCAGCTCGAGTGCCGCGCACGGATCGGAAACGCTGGCGCAGTCCGAGGCCAAGGCCGCTGCTGCGCCAACCCACGTCTACCACGGCTCCGCGCCCGGCGTGGAAGGCCTGACGCGCGCGATCAACAAGGCCCACGGCGCGGTCGCCACCTCTCAGAGCAACGCCAAGCAGCTGGAAGGAAAGTCAGCTCAGGCATCCGGCGAATCAGCCACCGCCAACGGCTCCTCCACCGGTGCCGCGACGCGGTCGGCGGCACCCGCCACGCACTCGAGCTCCGCCACTAACCCCGCTGCGAAATCATCGACCTCGAGCTCGTCGGCGTCTGTCGCCACCTCGGTCACGCAGAAGCCCACCACGTCCAAGTCCGACACCGCCGGTAAGCCCGCAAAGCAGGCGCTCGTCGAACGGGCGCTCAAGGAAGGCAAGATCGCGGTCATCCTCTTCTGGAACCCCGAGGGCACTGACGACGTCGCCGTCAACGGCGAACTGCGGCTGCTCGAGGCCGTACACCACCTGATCCGCCCGGTGGCCAACGAGCCGAAGGTGCACAAGGCGCTCGAACGCAGCGGCATGGAACTGCAGAAGAGCTTCGCCGCCTTCCAGGCGAGCGCCAACGAAGTCTCCGCGTTCGGCTCCATCACCCGTGACGTGCAGATCAGCGCGACTCCAACGATCGTGGTCGTCAATCGGCACGGCCGAGCGAGCGTGCTGACGGGCTTGCAGGACGCCTTCTCGATCGAGCAGGCGATCGACGAAGCCCGCAACGCCTCCTGAGCGCCAGCGCGTCCACGCGTCGCGGCCGCAAACACCCGCGACGCCTCGCCGTACACTCGCTCTCAGTGAGCTCCACACGCGAACAGCTGGTCAGCCACCTCGAATCGCCGCTCGGGCGCGGGCACATCCCCGGCGACGCTTTCACCGGTGCCGCCGGCGGCGCCGCTTGTGGGGATCTGTTGCGCATCTCGATCGCGCTCGACTCGGACAGCCCCGAGGGTCGCATCCGCGACGCGGGCTTCGACGCGAGCGGCTGCGGCGCGAGCATCGCAGCCGGCAGCGCCACCGTCAGCCTCGCGCGTGACGCGCCGCTGCTGGACGCCGCGCGCATCGGCGCGCAAGAGATCGCGCAGGAGCTGGGCGGGCTCAGCGCCGCCAAGTACCACGCCGCCGAGCTGGCGGCCGATGCGTTGCACCGCGCCCTCGGCGCCGCCGCGCGCGCGGCCGGGCCGCTTGCGCCCAACGCAAAGCGCACACTGGTCGCGATGAGCGGTGGCGTCGACAGCGCCGTCGCCGCGCTGCTCGTCGCACGCGAGGGCGCACAGGCCGTGGGGGTGACGCTCGAGTTGTGGTCGGACGCCGCATCGTCCCCGGAGGGGGAGGGGGAGAACGGCGATCTCAGCTGCTGCTCCGCGCAGGCGGTGCGCGCGGCGCGCGCGCTCGCACACGAGCTGGACATGCCGCACCTGTCGATCGACCTGCGCGCCGAGTTCCGCGCCGGCGTCGTCGATGGCTGGATCGCCGAGCAAGCGAGCGGCCTCACCCCGAACCCATGCGTGCGCTGCAACGGCAGCGTCCGTCTCGACGCGATGCTCGAGCTCGCCGGCCGCCTCGGCTCGAACACGCTCGCCACCGGCCACTACGCACGCCTCAGCGAACGCCCGTCCGAGGACGGCGCCGACGACGTCGCAGCGCCTGGCGCACCGCTGCTGCGCACCGCGGCCGACGAGCGCAAGGACCAGAGCTACGTGCTCTCCGCACTAGCGCCGCAGTCGCTCGCGCGGCTGCGCTTCCCGCTCGGGGGCATGCCCAAGCAGCACGTGCGCGAGCTCGCGCAGCGCGCGGGGCTGGCGGTCGCACGCAAGCGCGACTCGCAGGACCTCTGCTTCCTCGCGGGCACGCGCCAGCGCGACTTCCTCGAACGGCACGGCGGCATGCGCGCACGTCCCGGCCCGATCGTAGACCTGCAGGGCAGCGTGCTCGGCGAGCACGGCGGTGCCCACATCTACACCGTCGGCCAGCGCCACGGACTCGGCATCTCCGCCTCCGAGCCGCTGTATGTGCTCGCGACCGACACGAGCTCGAACACGATCACCGTCGGGCCCCGCCGTGCGCTGCTCGCGCAGGCTCTGGCGGTGCGGGAGGCCACCCTGCACCGCGACGGGCGCGTCGTCGACGGGGTGCGCGTACGCGCACACGGACGACGACTCGCGTGCCGCCTGTCCGGCGAGCCGCATGCGGGGCGCCACGCGCGCCTCGCGCTCGAGCTGAACGAGCCCGCCGAGCGCACCGCCCCAGGGCAGATCGCCTGCCTGTACGCCGGCGATGTCGTCGTCGGCTACGGCACGCTCGCCTGACGGGGCGGGTGGGATTCCGGTCGACTGCGCGCTGGCCTTCCCTAAGATCAGACCCGCGATGACCTCCGATGAGATCCGCGAGCGCTACCTGAGCTTCTTCGAGGAGCGCGGGCACCGGCGCGTGCCGTCAGCCTCGCTCGTACCCTCCGCGCATGACCCCTCGGCGCTGTTCACCGTCGCGGGGATGCACCCGCTGAAGCCTTACTTCCTCGGTCAGGAAGCGCCTCCAGCGCCGCGTCTGACGGACTGCCAGAAGGTCTTTCGCACGGTCGACATCGACAACGTCGGCAACACCGCTCGCCACCTCACCTTCTTTGAGATGCTCGGCAACTTCTCCTTCGGCGACTACTTCAAGCGCGAGGCGATCGAGTTCGCGTGGGAGCTCTCGCGCGAGGTGTTCGGCTTCTCCGAGCGCGACATCTGGGTGACGGTATTCGCAGGCGACGAGGGTCTCGGGCTCGGCCGCGATCAGGACGCGATCGACCATTGGTTGGCCGTCGGCGTGCCGCACGAGCGGATCGTCGAATGCCCGCGCTCGGAGAACTTCTGGCAGGCGGGTCCCACCGGTCCCTGTGGGCCGTGCTCGGAGCTGTATCTCGACCGCGGCGAGCACTACGGCTCTCCCGGCGACCTGCCGGGGGGTGAGAACGAGCGTTTCCTGGAGTACTGGAACCTGGTGTTCATGCAGTACGACCAGGAGCCCGCGCCGGATGAGCCGGGCTCGGTGCTCAAGCCGCTGCCCGCCAACAACATCGACACTGGCCTCGGCCTGAACCGCATGGCGGCGATCCTCCAGGACAAGCCCTCCGTCTTCGAGACCGACCAGTTCTGGCCGCTGATCGAGCTCGGCGAGGAGCTATCCGGCAGCCATTACGGCGACCAGCAGTTCAGCGACCGCGCGCTGCGCATCCTCGCCGATCACACCCGCGCGATGACTTTCCTGACAGCCGACGGAGTGGTGCCCTCGAACGAGGATCGCGGCTACGTGCTGCGCCGCGTGATGCGCCGTGCTATCCAGCAGGGCCGGGCGCTCGAGCTCGCGCCGGGCTTCCTCACCCGGTATGCGCAGCGGGTGCGCGAGGTGATGGGGCGTGCCTACCCCGAACTGCACGAGCACGCCGATGCGATCGACATGTGGGCGTCGGCCGAGGAGGAGGGCTTCGGGCGCACGCTCACGCAGGGAATGACGATTCTGGATTCCTACAAAGAGCAGGCGCGCGAGGCTGGGCGCTCGACGGTGTCCGCCGCCGACGTGTTCCTCCTGCACGACACCTACGGCTTCCCGTTTGAGATGACCAGCGAGCTGCTAGCCGAGGAGGGATTGGCGATCGAGGGTGACTTCGAGGAGCACATGGCCGAGCAGCGCGAGCGCAGCCGCTCGGGCTCGATCACATTGACCGGCACCGGACACGTCGGTGTCACCGCCGCCGGGCCGCTCGACGACGGTGCCCCGACGTGCTTCACCGGTTATGAGACCGAGCAGCAGCGCACCACTGTCGTCGCCGTGCGGCCCGCCGATGCGGACGGCGAGCCACTGGCCAACGGCGACGCGAGCGGCGCTCCCGGCCAGGGCCGCCTGCTCGTCAAGCTCGCCGAGTCGCCGTTCTACGCCACCGGCGGCGGGCAGATCGCTGACGTCGGCACGATCGAATGCGATCAGGGGGACTGTCGCGCGCGGGTCGAGAATGTGCTGCGGATCGGCGAGGACCCAGTCCCTGAAGTAGTGCTCGAGCAGGGCACGCTGACGGTCGGCGAGACGGTGCTCGCGCGGGTCGATCATGCCGCCAGGCACGCCACCGAGTGCAACCACACGGCCACGCACCTGCTGCAGGCCGCGTTGCGCGAGCGCATCGGCAGCCATGTGCGCCAAGCCGGCTCCTACGTCGGCCCGGACAAGCTGCGCTTCGACTTCAGCCACGGCCAGGCGCTGAGCGCCGAGGAGCTGCGCGACGTGGAGGACCGCGTCAACGAGTGGATCGCCCGCAACGACCCCGTGCGCCCGATCACCACCACGCTCGATGAGGCCCGACGCCTCGGCGCGATGGCGCTGTTCGGCGAGAAGTACGGCGAGGTGGTGCGCATGGTGCAGATCGGCGAGGGCGAGTACTCGCGCGAGCTTTGTGGGGGGACGCACGTGCGCTCCACCGCCGAGATCGGCGCGTTCCACATCCTCGGAGAGACTTCCAGCTCGGCCAACGTCAGGCGCATCGAGGCCGTCACAGGGCCGGCGGCCGTCCGGCTCCTGCGCGAGCACGACCGGTTGCTGGGCGAGATCGCGGGCACGCTGCGCACGCGCGCCGAGGATGCCCCCGAAGCGGTGCGCACGCTCGCACACGAACGCCGGGCGCTCGAGAAGGCGCTCAAGCAGGGCCCAGCCACCGCCGGCGGCGCGAGCGGCGTGGACGTCGAGGCGCTCGCCGCGCGCGCCGAGCAGCTCGAGGGCGCGCAGGTGCTGACCGCGGTGGTGCAAGCCGCCGACGCGAAGGGGTTGCTCGATGTGCTCGATCGCGTCAAGGGTCGCCTGCAGGGTGCCGCGATCCTGCTCGGCACCGCCACGGAGGGCCGTGTGCACCTCGTCGCGAGCGTAGCCCCCGAGCTGGTCGCGCGCGGCGTCAAGGCCGGCGCGATCGTCAAGACGGCCGCCGAGCGCGTAGGCGGTGGTGGCGGCGGGCGCGACACGATGGCCCAGGCCGGAGGACGCGACCCGGAGCGCCTGGGGGAGGCGATCGAGACGGCGCGCGCCGCGATCCTCGCCGCGCTCGCCGGCTGATCGTCGATGCGCGTGCTCGCGCTCGACTACGGCAGCGCGCGCTGCGGCTGCGCGCTCAGCGACCCCACTGGCACGATCGTCACGCCGCTGGAGGTCGTCGCTCGCCCGGCCACCAAGCGCGGCTTCGCGCGTCTGCGCGAGCTCGTGCACGTGCGCGAGGTCGGCCGCGTGATCGTCGGGCTGCCGCTCTCGCTCGACGGCGGCGACACCGAGCAGACACGCGAGACGCGGGCATTTGCCCGCGAGCTGGCCGCACGTTTGGGCGAGCGCGTCGCCGTGGAGATGTACGACGAGCGCTTCACCACGCGCATCGCCCAGGACATGGAGCGCCGCCGCGACGCCGGCGCAGGATCGAAGGCCGACGAGGACTCGCGTGCCGCCGCGCACCTGCTCGAGAGCTGGCTCGCCTCCCAATCGCGTTAGGTTGTCTCTCCTTGTCTCGCGGCGATCGATCACGACCAGGGCGCGAACGCACGGCCGCCGAACGCGAGCTCGATCGCCTCGAGCGCGAACGGCAGCGAGGAGCGGCCGGGCTGCCGCCCGAGTCGGCCTTGCCGGCGGAGTCCTAGTTGCCCCCTCCGGCTGGCGCCGAGCCGGAGTTCGCTCCGATCCCGCTGTCGGAGCTGGCGCAGCAGCTGGCCGAGCCTGCGCCGTCGATCCTTCCGCCGGAGGAGTTCATCGACACACCCCCGATCCGGCCGCCCAGGCGCGGACGCTCGGCGCTCGCGCGGATGGCCGCCGTGCTCGCCCTCGCGGCGGTGATCGTCGCGGTGGTGCTGGTCCTGCGCTCGCGCGACCCGAGCAGCCACAGGCTCCCACCGCCGCCGGTCGTCAAGGTGCTGGTCCCCGAGGGCAAGACCCGCGCGCAGATCGGGCAGATCGCCGCCGCGGGCGGCCTGCGCGGCAACTACCGCGTGGCCTCCAGGAGCTCGCCGCTGCTGAGCCCCGCCGCATACGGCGGCCCGCGTGGCACCCCGGATCTCGAAGGCTTCCTGTTCCCGGCGACCTACGACATGAACCCGCACGCGCCGGTCGCCCACCTGGTGGAAGAGCAGCTGATCGCCTTTCACGAAAACTTTGGCGTGAGCGAGATCGCTCGCGCTCGCGCTCTGCATGAGACGCCATACCAGCTGCTGACCGTCGCGTCGATGGTCGAGCGCGAGGCGCAGGTCCCGGGCGACCGGGCGAAGATCGCGGCCGTCATCTACAACCGCCTGGCGGCGGGCATGCCGTTGGGTATCGACGCGACCATCTACTACGCCGTCGAGCTCGCCACCGGCATCCCCACATACACGAAGGAACTCTCCGAAGCGCAGCTGCACAGCGACTCCCGGTACAACACGCGCACCCACGTCGGGCTGCCTCCGACGCCGATCTCCAACCCGGGCCTGGCGTCGATCGAAGCGGCCGCGCACCCCGCGCACGTCTCCTACCTGTACTACGTCGCCGGCGCTGACGGCTGCGGCGAGCAGGTGTTCTCCAACACCTTCACCGAATTCGAAGCTGACGCGGCCGCGTACAAGGCGGCGGTCGCGCGCGCAGGCGGACATCCGCCGACGTGCAAGCGCAAACGATGACGCGCCTGGGTGTGCTCGGCTGGCCGGTCGCGCACAGCCGCTCGCCGGCGATGCACAACGCGGCGTTCGCCGCGCTCGGTATGGCGGGCTGGCGCTACCAGCGCCTGCCGGTCCCCGCGGCGCTGTTCGCCGAGACGACGCGCGCGCTCGCCGGTGCGGGCTTCCTTGGCGCGAACGTCACGATCCCGCACAAGCACGCCGCGCTCGCGCTCGCTACCGAGTCCACTGCGGCGGCGCGCGAGATCGGCGCTGCCAACACGCTCACGTTCGCGCCCGACGGCGCGATCGCGGCGGAGAACACCGATGCCCCCGGCCTGCTCGCGGCGCTCGACTGCAACCCTCGCGCGATGCGCACGCTCGTGCTCGGCGCCGGCGGCAGCGCGCGCGCGGTGGCGTGGGCGCTGCGCGAGGCCGGCGCCAGCGAGGTGTCGGTCTGGAACCGCACGTACGCGCGCGCGCAGGAGCTCGCACGCGAGCTCGGCGTGCGTGCCGTGCGGGCCGCGCCGGCCGCCGATCTGCTCGTCAATTGCACGTCCGTGGGCCTGGAAACGGGCTCTGGCGTAGAACGCTCGGCCACTGCCAAGGACGCGCTCAACCAACTCGGATTGACGTTCGATCAAGTCGGTAAGTACTCCTATGTCGTCGACCTGGTCTACCGCACCGATCCCACTCCGTTGCTCGCAGCCGCCAGCGCGCACGGCGCCCGCACGCTCGACGGCCTCGAGGTGCTCGTCGCTCAGGGTGCGCTCAGCTTCGAGCTGTGGACCGGGCGCAAGCCGCCACTGCCGGTCATGCGCGCTGCCGCTCGCGCACCGGACGCACTGCCGGGATAGGCGCGTGGAGCGGGGGAGCGCGCGATGAGCGAGCTCCCGCAACAGACCGGCCCCGACTTGCACGCGTTGTTCGGGATCGACGGCGAGCCCGACGGTCGCGAGGATCGCGTGATCTCAGTCGAGCGCAGCAGGGGAGAGCTCGGTGCACAGACGCTGCCGGACGCGCAGGCCGGTGTGGAGGTCGACTCCGAGCTGCTCGGCGGGAGCGAGATCGAGCTCGAACCGCTCGTCGAGTTCGAGACGCTCGGCAGCGCCGAGCCCTACGTCGAGGTGCAGCCCGCCGGTGCGCACGAGCCGGTGCTGTCGGTGGAACCGCCGGAGACCGGTGATCCGGCGATCAGCGGCACGGACGCCGACGAAAGCGGCGCCGGGGGAACGCGTCCACCGCCGGCGCAGTCTGGCGAGCCGACGGGCCTGACCAAGCCATCTCGTCGCGGCTCCTCCCAACGCTTCCTGACCGATGTGATCGTCGACATGGGGCTGGCCTCGCGCAAGCAGGTCGACGACGCCGTGGAGAGCTCGCGTACGGCTGGCACCACCCCTGAGCGCGTGCTGCTCGACACTGGCGCGCTGACCCAGGACGCGCTCGCGCGCGCGCTCGCCGAGCGCTATGGCCTGGACCACCTCGACCTCGGCATCTTCCAGGTCGACATGGCGGCCGCCAACCTCGTCTCAACGACGGTCGCCAAGCGCTACCAGACGGTACCGGTGGCGTTCGCCGACAAGCGCACGCTGCTGGTGGCGATGGCCGACCCGTCGAACGTGCTCGCCGTCGATGACATCGCGATCATGACCGGCTACGAGATCCGTGTCGCGGTCGCGCCCGCGGATGACATCGCCACGCTGATCTCGCGCCTGGACAAACTCGAAGACGTCGTCGGGGAGACGACCGAGATCGTCGAAGAGCCCGAAGACGGGGCGGAGGTCGTCGCGCTGCACGAGACCTCCGAAGATGCGCCCGTCATCAAGCTCGTCAACCAGATCGTCGCGCAGGCGGTCGAGCGCGGCGCCTCCGACATCCACCTGGCGCCCGACGGGCGCGAGCTGCGGGTGCGTTTCAGGGTCGACGGTGTGTTGCAGGATGTCACGAGCGTGCAGCGGCGCATGGCCGCGGGGGTGATCTCGCGCATCAAGATCATGGCCGAGCTGAACATCGCCGAGAAGCGCCTGCCCCAGGATGGGCGCATCGGGCTGGTGGTCGACGGCCGGCACATCGATCTGCGCGTCGTGACGCTGCCGAGCGTGCACGGTGAGGGCGTCGTGATGCGCGTGCTCGACAAGGACTCGGTGGTGGTCGAGCTGGACAAGCTCGGCATGGCCGACGCCGAGCGCGAGCGCTTCCAACGCGCCTGCCGCGAGACGCACGGCGCCGTGCTCGTCACCGGCCCCACCGGCTCGGGCAAGTCGACGACGCTGTACGCGGCGCTGCAGATGCTCAACACGCCCGAGAAGAACATCATCACGGTCGAGGACCCGGTCGAGTACGAAATGGCTGGCCTGACCCAGGTGCAGGTATCCGCGAAGGTCGGGCTGACGTTCGCGGCTGGCCTGCGTTCGATGGTGCGCGCCGACCCGGACATCATCATGGTCGGCGAGATCCGCGATCGCGAGACCGCGCAGATCGCGGTCGAGTCCGCGTTGACCGGGCACCTGGTGCTCTCCACGCTGCACACCAACGATGCGCCCTCGGCGATCACCAGGCTGATCGAGATGGGCGTCGAGCCGTTCCTCGTCGCCTCCGCGCTGGACTGCATCGTCGCCCAGCGCCTGGCGCGCATGCTGTGCCCGCATTGCAAGCGACGCACGATCATCTCCGCGGCGGCCCTGCGCGAGAACGGTTACAAGGCACGCGTCGAGCTCGAGGCCTACGAGCCGGTCGGCTGCCGGCGCTGTGGTGGCAGCGGATACCGTGGACGCGTGGGGCTGTATGAGGTGATGAAGATGTCACCGGAGATCCAGACGCTCGCGATGGAACGCAGCGCCTCCGAGGCGATCCGCGACGTGGCGGTCGCGCAGGGCATGTCGCGCCTGCGCGACGACGGCCTGCAGAAGGTGCGCCAGGGCCGCACCTCGATCGCCGAGATCGCGCGCGTGGTCGGCCACGAGTAGCTCCCGGACGCTCGTTCCCGGGCGACGCTAGAAGTATGGTTTCGTCCGTGACGGCGCTGCGCGCCGGCCGGACTAGAACGTTCGTCCAGGGTCGCGCACCGTACTGGGCGGGCACAGCGCCAGCGGCCGATGGGCGGACCCATGGACATCGATTTCGCAGACCTCCTGATGGAGGTCGTACACCGCCGGGCATCCGACCTTCACCTCAGCTCGGGCGCGCACCCGACCGTCCGCGTGCGCGGGAAACTCTCGCCGCTCGAGGACTATCCGAAGCTCTCCTCGACCGACACCCGCGAGATCGTCTACTCGATCCTCACCGGCGACCAGCGCCAGCGCCTTGAGACCAACTGGCAGCTTGACTTCGCCTACTCGATCCCCGGTCACGCGCGCTTCCGTGTCAACGCCTACTACCAACGCGGCGCGATCGGGGCCGCCTTCCGTCTGATTCCCTTCGGCATGTCCACGATCGACGACCTCGGGCTGCCCGCCACGGTGCACGAGTTCACGCGCAAGCCGCGCGGCTTCGTACTCGTGACCGGCCCCACCGGCTCGGGCAAGTCCACCTCGCTGGCGGCGATGATCGACGAGATCAACTCCACGCGCGAGGAGCACATCATGACGATCGAGGACCCGATCGAGTTCCTGCACGGCCACAAGAAGTGCATCGTCAACCAGCGTGAGCTGGGCTCCGACGCGCAGAGCTTCTCGCTCGCGCTGACCGCCGCGCTGCGCCAAGACCCCGACGTGATCCTCGTCGGCGAGATGCGCGACCTGGAGACGATCTCCACGGCGCTGACCGCCGCGGAGACCGGGCACCTGGTGTTCGCGACGCTGCACACGCAGGACACCGCCCAGACGATCGACCGCATCATCGACGTGTTCCCCTCCCACCAGCAGGGGCAGGTGCGGGTGCAGCTGTCGGTGGCCCTGCAGGGGATCATGACCCAGCAGCTGCTGCCCAACGCCGACGGCTCCGGACGGGTGGTCGCGTGCGAGGTGCTCGTGCCCAACCCGGCGGTGCGCAACCTGATCCGCGAGGGCAAGACCCACCAAATCTACTCCGTGCTGCAGACCAGCTCGGCGGCGGGCATGCAGACGATGGACGCCTCGCTGGCGACGCTTGTGCGCCAGGGCAAGATCAGCCAGAAGCTCGCCGAACAGCGCTCGACCACCCCCGACGAGCTCAGGCGCCTGATGGGGGCACCGTCGCTGGCGGCGGCATAGGCACTGGCGATGAGCACCTACGTCTTCAAGGCGATCGACCTGGCCGGCGGCAAGGCGCGCGGGGAGGTCGAGGCGGAATCCAAGCAGGCGGTTGCCGACCAGCTCAAGCAGCGCGGGCTGATCGTCCTGGACATCGCTGACAAGCATTCTTCGCGCCAGATAGAGCTCGCGTTCATGAAGCGCGTCAAGGCCAACGACCTGGCGATCTTCTCGCGCCAGCTCTCGACCATGATCTCTTCGGGGATGAGCATCCTGCGCGCCCTGTATGTGCTGGAGGAGCAGACCGAGAGCAAGTTCCTGACGGAAACGATCGTCGCCGTCCGCAAGGACGTCGAGGCCGGCCTGTCGCTGAGCGACTCGATGGCCCGCCACCCGAAGGTGTTCAGCCCGCTGTTCGTGTCCATGACGCAGGCCGGTGAGCTGGGCGGTGTGCTCGAGGACGCGCTGCTGCGTGTCGCCAACCAGCTGCAGAAGGACGCCGCTCTGCGCCGCCAGATCAAATCCGCGATGGTCTATCCGTGCCTGGTGATCTTCTTCGCGGTGGGCGTGATGATGGCGCTGGTCGCGTTCCTCGTGCCGGTGTTCGAGGGAGTGTTCAAGGAATTCGGCGGCGAACTGCCCGCCCCCACGCAGTTCTCGGTGCTGCTGTCGAAGATCGTGACCGGCTACTGGTGGCTGCTGTTTCTCGGTACCGCGGCTGTGATAGTTGCGTTCGTGAAGTGGAAAAAAACCACGTGGGGACGCAAGCAGTGGGACCACTTCCGCTTGCACGTGCCGATGAAGATCGGCTCGATCGTGCAGCAGATCGCGGTCGCGCGGTGGTCACGTACGCTCGCCTCGCTGACCGCAGCCGGCGTGCCGCTGCTGCAGGCCCTGGAGATCACCGGTCGCACTGGCGGCAACGTCGCCGTCGAGGAGGCGATGGACGGTGTGATCGCCTCGGTCAAGCGCGGAGGCACGATCGCGGCGCCGCTGGCGCAGGCGCCGATCTTTCCCGCGATGGTCACGCACATGGTCGGCGTCGGCGAGGAAACCGGCGCCCTGGACTCGATGCTCGACCGGGTCGCGGAATTCTACGAGGAACAGGTCGAGGCCTCGGTCAAGGCGCTCACATCGATCCTCGAGCCGATCATGATCGTCGTGATCGGCAGCATGGTCGGGTTCATCGTCATCTCGATGTACCTGCCGCTGTTTGAAGTCTACAACCACATCGAATAGCGCTTCGGAGGTTCTTCAATCACGCCTCTCGGCGCGATCGAAGAACTCCTTCGCTTGGCGTTTTTGCGCGCTGGGGGGCCGCGGTGGGCGTCTGACTGATGTCGAGTCCTTCGTTGGGCGTCGTCCGGTGCCGCGCAGGGCGTGTGCCGGTGGCCCGTGTGTGCCACTGCGAACTCCGTATAACTATAGATATACAGCGTTCGCGGGGTGACACACGGCCCGCGGGGCGAGGAGTCGGCGGGCGGTCACACGTAGGTCGCGATGTGGGGCGTTCGCGGGGTGAAAGATGGCCGTGTGCGTGGCAAGGTGGCCGGCGGTCACACGTCGGTCACAGAACTGTGACAGTCACCGATGCGCTCGACGCGCACGTGGCGGCGTCGGCCGCCGTCTGAGACCGACAGCGCGACCCTGCCGTCGAGCAGCTCCAGCAGCTCGGCGCCGGCGAGCTCGCGCCGCCAGCCGCGCAGCGTACGCACGTCGGGCTCCTCGCCCCCGGCGCGCGAGGCGGCGACTATCGCCTGCAGGTCGGCGCGGGCGGCGAGCAGCTCGTAGGCGAGGCCGGCCTCGCGCGCGCGGGCGCGCAGCAGCGCCTCGCCGAGCGCCACGAGCGGTGCGTCCTCGGGCTTTGGGGCGGGCGGGCGCGTGAGCTCGGGAGGGGGGTCCGGCGGTCGTTCGCGCCCGCGCCGGATCGCCTCCAGCAGATCCTCCGCGCGCCGTCCGCCGGCGCTTGAGCCGACGCCGCGGATGCGCTCGAGCTCAGCGCGCGTCGAGGGCTTGCGCTTGGCGATCTCCACCAGCGTGGCGTCGCCGAGCACGCTCTGCACGGGCCGGTCGTGGCGCGCGGCGGTGCGCTCGCGCCACTGCACGAGCTCGCGCGCGATCGGTCGCGCGGAGGCGTTCAGCGTGCCGATGCGCGGCAGGCGCGCGAAGATCGTCTGCGGGTCGCGCTCGTCGCTTGAGAACGCGAGCGGCTCGCACTCCTCGCGCGCCCACTGCAGGCGGCCGAGCTCGCTCAGGCGGCGCTCGAGCTCGGTCGCCAGCTCGAGCAGGTGCAGCACGTCCTCGCGCGCATAGGCGAGCTGCTCGGGTGTCAGCGGGCGCGCGTCCCAGCGGGTGAAGCTCGCGGTCTTGGCCACGCGTAGGCGCAGGATCTCGCCCAGCAGCGAGTCATAGGAGCTCTGTGCTCCGAGGCCGGCGAAGCCGGCGGCCACCTGCGTGTCGAACACGTTGCTGACCTCGGTTTGAAAGCACCTTCGCACGAGCGCGATGTCCTGGCGTCCGGCATGCACGACGATCTGCACGTCGGGGTCTGCCAGCACGGCGGTCAGGGGCGAGGCGTCGAGCTCCTGCTCCAGCGGGTCGACGATCGCGATGCGCTCAGCCTCCTGCACTCGTTCTGGGATCGCGACCTGGACGAGGCACAGCAGCGTGCGATAACGCCCCTCGCCCATGAACTCGGTGTCGAGTGCCAGCCTGCCGGCCGCGCGCGCTCCGTCCGCCAGCGCCTGCAGCCCGTGGGGATCTGAGCCGCCGCTCACGGCCTGGCTCCGGGCAGCAGGTAGAGCAGGCCGCCGTGGCGCAGGCCGGCCTTGCGTGAGACGTCGGTGCCGTGCGCGCGCACCCACTGCACCGGCGCCGCGCAGGAAGGGTTCACCGAGGAGGCGAACTTGGTGCAGAACGTGTTCAGGAACGCGTAGCGCACCTTTCCCTGCGCGATTAGATGCTGCAGCTTGGCGATGCTCGTGAACACGCGCGCGTCGTAGGTCGTGAGCACGAGCACCGGCCGCGCGTCCTGCACGATCAGCGAGCCGATCGCGGTCGCAGACTCGGAGGCCAGCTCGTAGTGGGCGCCGTCCTGGTGGGCGCGCAGGTATGCGCTCAAAGGCCGCTGCTGATCGCCGGGAAGCTGGCCGACCAGGCCGGCGTCGCTGACGCGGTTGGCGATCGCCGTGAGGTCCGTTTTCAGCGGGACCGCCAGCACTGCCACGAGCGTCAACGCGATCACGCCCACGGGCGCCAGCAGCCACCGCGGCCGCGCCCCCAGCTGTGGCAGGCGCGCGAGCAGCGCACACGTAAGCGCGCCGAGTGCGCCCGCGAGCGCAACCCAGAAGGAAGCCGGCGTGCCGTAGAGCAGGCGCTCGGAGTAGTACACGGTGGCCGTCAATGTCAGCGTGAGCAGACCCAGGCGCAAACGATCCTCTGCGCCGGCAGATAGGAACGAGAATCGGCCGCGAGCGCCGCTGGCGCCCGCGCCGCCCGCCGGCGCGGCGACCCACGCGAGGCCGATCCCGAGCATCGCCGCGACCGCGGGCGTGAACGCTTCCACGTAGCGCGGGTGCAGGCGCGCCATGTGGCTGTAGAGGACGATGCCGGTGAGCATCCACAGGCCGAGGCCGCCCGCCGCCGCGCGGCGCATCCGACGCTTGCCGCGCAGCGCGCCCCAGGCGAGCGCCGGGATCCCGAGCAGCAGCGCAGCCAGCAGCTCGAGGCCGAGGCGCTGCCCGGACAGTGGCCCGACGGTGGCGAGCAGCCGCGTGGGAGAGGGGGGGACGATGGGAATGTGGTCGCGTTGCTCCTGTGTGGCTACGGGGTAGCGGTGGCCGGGTTCGTAGACGGTTGCACCGGGTTCAGGGGATTTGCCGGCGAGTCGGTCGCTGCCGTTGAACACGAACGCGGCGTTCCACGCGCTGCCGTTGGTCGAGCCGATCGCGTAGGGGCGCTCGTGCGCGGGGTACAGCAGCGTCGCCGTCAGCCACGAAAGCGCCACCGCGACGTACACGACCGCCGCCGCCCCCAGCGTCAGGGTCCGGCGCGCGCGCGAGCCGGACATGCCGAGGTAGGCGAACACGGCGATCCCCGGCAGCGCCACCAGCGACTCGAGCAGCTTGATGTCGAAGGCCAGGCCCAGCAACCCCGCGCCGACGAACAGCCAGGCGCGGCGCCCCGTCCTCGCCGCGCGCACGACCGCGAGCAGCGCGAGCACGATCACGAGCATCATGACCGCGTCCATCGTGTCGCTGCGGGCGGTGATCACCTCGATCGGCAGCACCGCCATCGCGGCCGCGGCGGCGAGGCCCGCGGCGGCGCTCCAGATCGCGCGCACGAGCACATACAGCAGCGGCACCGACAGGATCCCGGCGAACGCCTCGGGCAGCTTGAGCGTGGTCGAGCTGAAACCCAGCAGCTTCACGCTTGCGACCTGCAGCCACAGATCGACGGGCGGCTTGTCGATCGAGACGCTGCCCCCGGGCTCGAACGCGCCGAAGAAGAAGTTGTGCCACGAGATCGACATGCTGCGCACGGCGGCGTCGTAGAAGGGGTCGGGGGGAACCTGGCCGATGTGCGCCAGGCGCAGCGCCGCGGCTCCCGCGGTGATCATCGCCACGAGCGCCCACTCCGCCCTGCGTCCCGGTCTTCTCACGCGTAGAACGCTAGTCTGATCGGCTCGTGGCGAGCGACAGCAGCGACAGCGAGGCTCAGGCACCGGCATCCCATGAGCCGCGGGAGTGTATGGCCTGCCGCGGCTCA
>Ga0116215_1000762_pt1 | contig 23294 bp, 7 predicted proteins | sample Sb_taG_7_FD_89698 | JGI IMG/M metagenome (GOLD analysis project Ga0116215, IMG submission 89698) | Peat soil microbial communities from Weissenstadt, Germany - Sb_50d_2_FS metaG | ecosystem: Environmental > Terrestrial > Soil > Wetlands > Peat | place: Germany: Weissenstadt | collected 2010-09-21
CAAATCGTTACAACCGGAATGATCGATACAACCGGCAGCAAGCGGGGGACAAGGAAAAAGAGCCGCGCCAGCGCGAAGGGAGCAAGCGTGGGAAGGGTCCACCGTAAGGTTTTGTTCAACGGCTCTTTCTGGGTAAGCGGTTAGTTATGGCCGCCTGTTATTGAAGACGTCTTAGCCCAGCAAGGCTTCGTGACTATGTTCTGAACCCCTTCATGTCACGGCCAATAAGTAGCTTTTGTGTTCCGATACTGCCCGTACCCGAAACCCCTTATACGGTGATCGTCCCGATTAGGTATTTCATGGTATTCAAACATTCTCGAACATATCTGTGTGAGCGGCGATTGTCGGGCAAACTGTGAATCCGGGCCTCGATATGTTGGACCGCCACCAGGAACTCGCTCGACTCCGCCGAGGAGAGAAAACTTCTGTGGCGTTCCCAAAAGCCCTGGTACTGCAGAGCCACGCGGTAAGGAAAGTGACGTCTTTCGTCCGCGATCTGGCGGTTGATGATGTTTTTGGCTTGTCTGAACAGCTCGAACGTGCTGTCGCTGTAAGCTTGAGTGATTACGTACTCGAGCAAGTAACGCGCATAATGGTTATCGATTTGGAATGTGTCGAAGCTTCCTGAATCAGCATATGAATACGCCGTATCGAAGTACCTCCCTGCTCTCTCAAGGTCGTTGTTGTACAACGCGGCGATCGCGTACTGGAGCCAGAACAAGGGGTGGGTGCGGCAGCCGCTCAGGTTCCGCAGAGACTCGTAATAACTTAACGTGGCCTGGCGTCGGTTCTCCTCCGGGAGGATCAGTTGAAGGGAGCCGAACCGCATAATGGCCTTGAAAATGTTCTTATAGCTTCTTATTACCGACCGGCCGTCGTGCATCTTCCTCGCTAAGCTGATGAGGACCGTGAGGATGCGTCCGGTGTCGGACAATTGCTTCAGAAGGTACTCGGCGGTCACCGGCGATCTCACGGTGATCTCATTCGTCGAAACGCTAATGAGGGCCTGTATCTGCGGATTCTTCCGGAACTGGTATGAGTTAAATGCCTCCGCGCCCCACACGTCGGCCAGGAGGTCAATGCTCGCATCAAAGTTTAATACTCTTAAAATGAGAACCCCGAGAAGCGCGTCGTAAACGGCTCCCTGCTTGTCTAACGACTCCAGCAACGAGCCAAGCCGCTTCCTGATGTCCGGAGATTCCAAGATTTTCAGCAGAATCCCGTGGAACTGCGACCCACACTGGTTCCGGAGCAGCCGCAACTTTGTTCCCCGCGACTTGGCCGCGTACTCGCCCCACAAGCCGTACATATCGAACGACTCTGCGACCCATTCCAGCTCCTGAAGAATGTCTAGGTTCATTTCCTGGAAGTGGTCGTCGCCAATGGCATCCGCCAAGTAATCCCCCGTCACGTCGTGCACGGCGCTTCTGGCCGTGACAACGAGGACCGCGTCATTCTTGCAAAGCGACCGGAACAGCTCAATGTCGTCCAGCCAGTTCTGGTACTCTTCGATTGTCAAGAGAATTTTGCCGGGGAGCTGTCCCACTGCCTCCAACTCCCTCGAAAGGCCCTCGCTCTGTTCTTTTGCTTGAAAAACTTGGTAACCCTTCTCCGCCGCACGAAGACGCAGTCCTTCCAAGAACAGAGTCTTGCCGTTGCCCAACTCGGAGATGATGACAAAGTTTCTCGTCCCTTTTTCGATCTCTTGGAGCACATAGCCGAGTTGATATCGCGAAGCGTAGAAGACGACCTCCTTGTTGCTCAGGGATGAGGCGATGCTCTCAGACTTGTAGTTTCCGTAGAGCATCAAGTTCGTGAATTCTCTGTCTTTCGGGGGCGATACGCTCGGCTTAAGAGCTGTCCTTTTCAACGATAGGAACCTAATAAAATTCGACTCCCTGGGGACATGCCGTTTCTGCTGTGCCTTCACCCGGCAAGCGAGGTCATCCGTGGTTTCCAACAAAGCGGAGCCGAACATGCCGGCCCGCCTCTTCGTCGACAAGTCCGGGTCGCGGCCTAAGAAAAAAAAAGTCTTGCCCAATCCGGATCGGTTCTGAACAACGAGCCTTTTGATGTCAAGGTCGTACAGAGAGTATCCAACGAAGAAAACCGAGCTTGCTAATCTCAGATCTTGACGGAAGAGCACGGCCCACGGCGAATCGACGATAGCGGCCGTCAAATAGCTCGACTCTGTCAGCTTCAACTCATTGGTGATATTGTTTCTGTCGATGTGAGAGATGAATCCATTAAAGTGAATACAAAGGGTTTCGTTCTTCGGAACGTCGTGGATGTTGTGGCTGATGCTGATGGAACGACACGGAATTCTCCGATTGAGCCTCGCCCTTTCAAACACGTCATCGTAATTCGTAGTGTAGATGCGCTTCCAGGGCAGGCTTGCGATCTCTTCATGCGCGACCGTTACACTGCTCGCGGTAAAGTCTTGCCTGAGTTCAAAAATCAGTTCGTCGATATCGTGCGATTCAAGATAGGCTTCTGCTGCGTCCTCGAGGCTGAGTTCTTCATCGACGAGCCCAGCCGTCTTGGCCAGCTTGTTGGCGAGATCCCGGCCGGTGAGAAGCTGCTCGCCAGCGATATTGATGGCTCCCCGCGAGAAGCCGGCACCCACGAAAAGGATCGAGTCACCGTCCAGGGCTGCATCGAGCGCTTCATCTATCGTCATAGCTCTTTCCGACCAATGTGTTCGTATGCCCTAACCATCACAAGACGTGCCCCTCAACAGGCTTATGGGCCATGAACGAAGCGGACAGCGCCGGTAACTTGACACTAGCTAGTTGACCCTAAGGACATTCGAGCCGAACCGTAATCGAAATGCAACATTTTTTCCTTGGAGCCTAAGTAGGACACCGCAGCCACGTCCGTAGAGGGAAATAAAGGGGATTATTTACCGCTATCCGGGCCACCGGCCGAGCGTCCATTGTGACCATGCACGCCCCCAAGAGGGGAAATATTGCAGGGACCCGCTCCCGACCAGGCATGATGCACCGGCTCGACCAGTATAATGGGGTGAACTCAGCGGGATTAATCCTAACTATTGAGAAATCTACAAGTGGCCCCCATTGACCCATCAAGCCGTGAGAGCCCGGAAAAACTTCGACGAATTGCATTCCATGAAGCCGGACACACGGTTGCGGCTTTCGTCCTCGATCATACATTCACACGCGTGGTGATCGACCGCGAGCCATCTCCCCTGGATGAATCAGACGATCAACCCCGCCACTGTGTCGACTGGTCGGACGGGTTGCTGCTGGATGAGATGGAGTTGCATCACGCGGAGGCTCGGGCTCTTTTCGCGTTCGCAGGCGATGCCGCAGAGATGCACCTGGTGGGCGGCCGACCGGCTGGTGAGATTTTTGACCACGGTGTCGATTATTCGTTAGCGTTCACCGCTGCGTGGAAGTTTTTTCCCGAGAACCGCCAGAGGCACGCTTTCCTTGAGGAAATGGAGGATCGGGCTCACGCTTTCGTCAGCGAACCCTTGCGGTGGCATCAGATTCAAACCCTAGCCGCTGCTCTCTTAGACCAGCACGACTTGACCAGAGCCGAGGTGGTCGGCTTGTTGAATCATGCCACCAAGACGTTCGAACCGCCTGCCTGAGTTCCCGTCGACGATTCGGGCAACCCCATCAGCGCCGACGTCCATCCAAGAACTTGCACCCACCGCACCCGCTTCTGCCGCTCGGCATAGAGCCGCATGGTTCGCGGGCTGGCGTGGCCGATTTAATGCGCTGGCCCCTCCTCGCTCTCAACCTCATCCTGCTCCATCTCTTCGGCCAGGCTCAGCCGTGCCGAATGACGCACCGTCAGGACATGCACCACGTTGCCCCGAATGGCGAACAGGATGCGGTATATCCCGTGCTGCTTGCCGTAGAGCAACAGCCGCACTTCCTCGCCGTAGGCCTCGGAATCAGGATAGACCGGGCAACGCTTGGGATTCGTCTTTAGAGTTTCCACCTTACCCCTGATGTCCCGTACCCATCGCCGGGCTTTTGCCGCAGATTTCGACTGATCCTCGATCCATTGGGCCGCCGCCCAGATGTCGCGTTCTGCCCCCGGCTGGATGACCACCCGAAACGTCATCAGCGAGCCTTGGCCCGTAGATTGTTTTCCAGCTCATCAAAGACCTGATCCATTGGCTTCCCCTCGCCGCTGTCGATGGAACTCAGCCCTTCCCTGACCGCCTGAATCGTCTCCAGCCGTTCGGCGAGATCGAGCAGCCGTTGATAGGACTTGGCATCCTGCACGACGATTTCCGCCTTGCCGTTGACGGTAAGCACTAGGGGATGGCCCGACTCCTTGAGCTGGCGGAGAAACTCCGGCGTGTGTCGTTTGAAATCAGTCAGCGGGTGAATGTCGCGGCTCAGGTCCATAGTTCCTCCAAGGTATCGCATCGTTAACGCATCTAATAAGATGCTACACCATCGTCGGTCTCATGGCAACCCGATACCCCTCATCCCTCTCCCCTCATGTCACTTAACCAATAAACAAACAGGTTTACAAGACGGTGATAATGTGACAGGTTACGTGACGAGTTCCCGGTGGGAAATTCAATCCCTTCGAGGTTGTCACATAACCGGCCGTATAAGTGACACACCCTGGCGGATGAGGCGTTAATGAATAGAGAGGGTTATGCTGGTCGGGTATATGCGAGTAAGCAAAGCGGACGGCAGCCAGGTCACCGACCTGCAACGTGACGCCCTGCTGGCGGCAGGCGTCGATGCCCAACATCTCTACGAGGACGCCGCCTCCGGGAAGCGGGACGACCGGCCGGGACTGGCAGCTTGTCTCAAGGCACTCCGCCAGGGCGATACGCTGGTGGTGTGGAAGCTCGACCGACTGGGCAGGAATCTCCACCATCTGGTCAACACAGTGCACGATCTGACCAAAGGCGGCATCGGCTTCAAGGTGCTCGCCGGCCACGGTGATTCCATCGACACGACATCCGCCAGCGGCAAGCTGGTTTTTGCCATCTTTGCCGGCCTGGCCGAGTTCGAGCGCGAGCTGATTATCGAACGCACCAAGGCAGGCATGGCCGCCGCCCGTGCCCGAGGCCGCTCCGGAGGTCGTCCCTATAAGATGACCACCGCCAAGCTGCGGCTGGCGATGGCGGCGATGGGCCAGCCGGAAACCAGGGTCGGTGAGCTGTGTGCCGAATTGGAGATTACGCGGCAGACGCTTTACCGGCATGTCGATCCAAAAGGCAATCTTCGGCCGGACGGCCAGAAGTTATTAGACGGCAAGAACGCCGCCACTAAAACCGCGTGAGAGGAATCGCCTATGGACAACCTGCTGACTATCGCCTTCGAGGCCCATAGCGCCGAGAAGAACCACCACCGCCGCTATCAGGTCACGGTTGGCCGCGACCTGCTCGACGACTGGACGGTGGCCATATGCTATGGCCGCACCGGACAGGGAGGCCAGGAGAAACGGTTTGCTTCGCCCAAACCGGAGGAAATGCGGGCGGTCATCCGCGACCGGCTCCGCCGCCGTTTGTCTGCCCCGAAACGCATTGGCTGCCCCTATCTACTCACCGCATTGAACTCTGCGCCAGGCTTTGACACCTCGGCGTGGCTGCCGGGTGACGTGATGGCAAGGTTCTTCCTGACCGTGTCATCATAACCCGCCGCTGTTAGTGATTCCTTAACGGCAATGTATTAAGATGATGTAATACTTGCAACAGCAACGCCATGCGCCGGGGACTTGCGCGCGGCCAGACAGGGACGGACCGATGGAAACCACACAGGTAGGTGGGGAATGGACACAGCCGCCCCGCCGCAATGCCGGGGCAAGCAGGCCGCAACTGCTGACGGAGGAGGACGTGCGTGTGCTGCTGGGCGGCATCGAAACGGCAACGACCTCCGGCCTGCATGACCGCGCCATGCTCGGAGTGGTGCTCTATTGCATCGTGCGCCCCGGCGCGGTCGTTGGTTTGCGAGTGAAGGACTATGCGCGCGAAGGCAACCAGCGTTGGTTGACGTTGCGCGAATCCGGCGGCGATACCCGCCGCGTGCCGGTGCACCCCACGGCCGCCGCCTGGCTGGATGCCTACCTGGAGGCGGCGGGTATCGGCGGCGAGGCCAACGAAAGGCTGTTCTGGCCGCCATTAGGGAAGGATGGTGGCAGAACACAGTCGGCGACCAGGGGCGATGTACTCCGCGCGGTGAGGAGCCTGGCCAGGCAAGCGGGCGTAGCCAAGACCATCGGTTGGCACACGCTGCTCGCCAGCGGCATCGCCCTGTTCCTGGAAGCCGGCGGCACGGTCGAAGCGGTCAAGGCCATGACCGGCTTCAGAAATGATTCCTCCCTGGAGCGTTACGTCCACGGGCAGTCGCGGGCGAGAACCCGCCCGATATAGTTAATATATCAATAATCCGTTAATCTATCTCAGACATTTCCATGCAATAACAGTCACTTGCCGCCGCATCGTTTGTTGTAATTAATATTAATGCTTACGCTCTGTTAACCATTTTGTACTAAAATGGAATAATGGACGCAGACCCTCCCATCGCTCCCTCTCTATTAAGCGCGCGTAATTATATACGCCCGCAGCCGCGCTTGTTGTGGAAAGCCTACTTCAGCAATGCCCTGTTCGGGGCGCTGTGCAAAGTCGGCTACAACGCGCTGGTTGTGGCGGCGTTGATGCCGGCGGTGGCGTTTGCCAACCCGCAGGGCGGGACGGTCAGCGCCGGGTCGGCGAGCATTTCGCAATCGGGCAACACGCTCAGCATCCGGCAGAACACCGAGCGCGCGGTCATCGACTGGCGCGGCTTCAACATTGCGCCGGGCGAGACGACGCAGTTCAACCAACCCAACAGCGGGGCCATTGCGCTCAACCGGGTGAACAGCGCCGAGGCGTCGCAGATCGACGGGACCCTCACCGCCAACGGCAACGTCATCATCATCAACCCCAATGGCGTGATGTTCGGGCGGGGCGCGAATATCGACGTCAACGGGCTGATCGCCACCACCGCCAACATCTCCAACCAGAATTTCATGGCCGGGAAGATGAGTTTCGACCAGCCGGGCAACCCCGACGCCGTGGTCAGCAACGCCGGCACCATCACCGCGAAGCAGGCGGGGCTGGTCGGGCTGGTCGCGCCCACGGTCGAGAACAGCGGCACGATCAATGCGAAGCTCGGGCGGGTGCAGCTTTCTTCCGGCGACAAATTCACCGCCGACCTGTATGGCGACGGGCTGCTGGAAGTGACGGTCAGCGACGCCACCGCGCAGCAACTGGCCAGCGAGGGCAAGCAGCAGACGGTCACCAACACGGGAACGATTAACGCCGAGGGCGACGCCATCGCCCTCACGGCGGCGGCGGCGGGCAGCATCGTCAACAGCCTGATCACCGTCTCGGGCGAGCTCAACGCGCCCAGCATCGGCCAGCAGGACGGCAAGATTATCATTTACGCCGAAGGCAGCAACGCCGTGCCAAACAACGTGGCGGCGAACAAAGGGCAGAAGCCGGGCGTGAGCGCAGTGGTGGTTTCCGGCACGCTCAACGCCTCCGGCATGAATCCCGGCGAGAAGGGCGGCACTATAACCGTCACCGCCGACAAGGTCACCCCCACCGCCCATCTCGACGCCAGCGGTGACACCGGCGGCGGCATTATCCAGATCGGCGGCGATTTCCACGGCGCTGGCGTGACGCCCACGGCATTAGTTACCGATGTGCAGCAGGGCGCAGTGATTGAAGCCAACGCCGCCAACTCCGGCGACGGCGGCGACGTCACGGTATGGGCCGACCAGAACACCGCGTTCAACGGGACGATACAGGCGAGCGCCGAAGGCGACAACGGCGACGGCGGCTTCGTCGAGACATCGGGACGCATGAACCTCGTTATCAGCTACGGCCGCGTCACCGCCGCCTCCCGCCGCGGGCGCTCAGGCGCCTGGCTGCTCGACCCGAATAATATCCTCATCGACCAGGCCAGTTGCGCCGGCACCAGCTGCTCCAGCGCCAATACCATCGGCACGTCGCTCTCCGGCGGTACCAACGTCACCATCACCACCACCGACGGCAGCATCACGCTGGACAACAGCGCCACCATCACCGATTCCGGCAGTACGAACGTTACGCTAACCTTCAACGCAGGCACCGACATCGTGCTCGGCACCAGCGCCGCCATTACCAATTCCGGCACCGGCAAGCTCAACGTAACCTTCGACGCCGATACTGCCACCGGCGGCGGCGCGATTTCGGTGGGCTCCGCTTCCTCCATCACCACCAACGGCGGCAACATCGTCATGGGCGGCGGTGGCGGCAGCATCACCGCCGTCATCCTCAACGGCAACGGCACAGTGAACACCGCCGCCAGCGGGTTCGCCGTCGGCGATGCCACCTATGGTCCCGGCATCACTCTCACCAGCGCCACCCTTAATGCCGGATCCGGCAGTATAATCCTGAACGGCAATGGCTATGGTGGCACGGCGGGCAGCTATTATGGCGTGGACATCAACGCCGCGACGGTGGAAGTCAGCGGCACGGGCGGCATCGCCATCTCCGGCGCCGGCGGTGGCACCAGTTCGGATTCGACCGGCTACGACGCCGGCGTCTACATTGCCGCTAGTGGCATTGTCGAGAGCACGGCCAGCGGCGCGGGCGCCGGCACCATCACCATCCAGGGCACGGGCGGCGATGCGAACAGCGATGCGGGCAGTTACAATCTCGGCGTTTGGGCGTATGGCGGATCGGTTACTTCGGTAGATGGCAATATCGGCATCAACGGCACCGGCGGCAACATCGGTGCCGGTGAGAGCGGCGGTTTCAACTGGGGTATCGGAATCACCCATTCGGGAGCGGTCTCCGCCTCCGGCAACGCCTCCATTACCCTAAACGGAACCGCCATCTCCGGCAACGCAGGATACAATTTTGGCGTAGGGATCGGAAACGGCAGCTTCGGAGACAGCAGTTCGGGAACGGTCTCTACTACCAGCGGCAACCTCACCATCACCGGCACCGGCGGCGATGCGGAATCGTCCCAGAGCGCCGGCGTATATATATACAGCGCCAGCACTGTGGTCAGTGTGGTTAACGGCAACCTCACCATCACCGGAACGGGCAAAGCCACCGACCAGTCCGGCGGTGATATTGGCGTCTGGCTGGACACCGGCAGCGTGGTCAATTCCACCGGCACCGGTAGTGTCAACGTCAAGGGCGTCGGCGGCGGCACCGGCACCGGCTACAACAACAGAGGCATGTACTTCACCGGCGGTTTGATCACCGCCACCAGCGGTTCGATCACCGTCACCGGCGTAAAGGGTGGCGGCTCCGGCGGCGAGAACTATGTTCTTAACGACAATGTCGTCATCGGCACCGGCAGCGGCACCACCACGGGCAACATCACGCTGATTGCGAACGACATCAACAGCGGTGTCAACAGCCTTGCCGTTACCACCACCGGCAACATCACCATCAAGCCGTACACCAGCGGCACGACAGTGGGCGTCGGCAGCGGGGCGGGGAGCCTGAACGTCACCACCAGCGACATCACCCTCACCTGGGGTGGCACGCTGACCATCGGCGATGCCACCAATACCGCCGCTATGACCATTAATGACGCCACTTCCTTCCCCGCCGCCGTAGCCTTCACCACCAACGGAGCGAATATCACCCTCAGCAGCAACATGACCACCGGCGGCTATGCGCTGACCTTCAATGATCCGGTCGTCCTCGGCGCCAACCGGATACTCACCACTGCCGGCGGCGCAGTTAACTTTAACAGCACGGTCAACGGCGCGCATACCTTGACGGTGGCCAACAGCGCCGGGGCGGTCACTTTCGGCGGCGCGGTGGGCGGCGGCACGGCGCTGACCTCGCTTTCCGTCTCCGGCAGCGGCGGCATCACGGTTGATAATAATGTGACCACCGGCGCAGGTGTTATCGCCTTTACCGGGCCGGTGACGCTGGGCGGCAATTCCACCATGACCACCACTAATCATAACGTCACCTTCAGCAGCACACTGGACGGCGCCAGCAGCGGCAACCAGAGCCTCGCCGTCAGCGACGGCACCGCCGCCACCACCTTCACCGGCGTGGTAGGAGGATCGCACCCGCTGGGCAACCTGACCCTCACCGACGATGCCGTCAGCTTCGGCGGCAACGTCTTCGGCACGGGGACGTTGACCATCCAGCCCTCGACCATCACCACCATCCTGCATATCAACGACGGCACCAGCAGCGGGCTGTATCTCACCAGCGCCGAAGTTGGCTACATCCAGAGCGACTGGGCGGGCATTGTCATCGGCTCCACCTCCGACACCGGCGCAATGGGCGTCGGCGGCGTGACCTGGAACAACCCGCTGACCCTGAACTCCGGCAGCGGCAACATCACCGTGGCCAACGGCAGCGGTTCTTTAAGCTTCAGTAGCGCGCTGAACATCAACACCACCACCGGCAACGTCCTGATGCAGGCCACCGGCGACATCGTGGAATCCGGCGGCGGCAATATCACCACCCAGGGCGGCAACATCGTGTTTGATGCCAATTCGGGTAATTCCGGCGCGGGCGCGATCAGCCTCGGCAGCAACATCTTCACCTCCAACGGCGGTGCCATCGACCTCGGTGGTGGAAGTTTAAGCTCCGGCCTCACCACCGGCTCGGCCTATGGCGATGGTGGCGGCTATCGCTCCGGCGTAGCCCTGGTCAGCACTACCCTCAATTCCGGCGGCGGCAATATCACTATCAGTGGCACCGGTGGCGGCAGCGGCGTCCCGGGGTTCCTCTTCAATGGCGGGGCAATCTCGTCCGGCGTTGGCAACATCACCATCACGGTCAATATCGGCACTGCAAACAACGGACTCACTCTGGAAAATAGCGTTGCCATCTCCTCCAGCAACGGCAACATCTCCATCACCGGCACCGGCGACGGCGGCAGCAGCGATAGCTTCGACATAGCAAGTGCCACTATCACCGCGTCCGGCAGCGGCAATATCTCCCTGACCGGCACCGTGCCCGGCAGTCCCGTTGGGGCTAATTTCTACATTACCAACGCGACCATCGCCGCCACCAGCGGCGCCACCACCATCGCTTCCAACGCCGCCAGCCCACTTTACCTGGACAACGGCGGCGGCGGCAACGTCACCATCGGCAACGGCAGCACCACCGGTAACATCATCTTCGCCGATGACAACATCCAGAACTGGGCCAACACCACAGTGCAGACCACCGGCACGGTCACCTTCAAGCCCTATACCTCCGGCGGAACGGTCGGCGTCGGCAGCGGTACCGGCAACCTGGCCATCACCAGCGCTATTCTGACCGACCTGAACCTGTCCAGCGCCGCTTCGCTGACCATCGGCGATGCCACCAACACCGGCGCGATGGATATAAACTACAGCACCTCGCTTCCGACGCCAGTCACCTTCACCACCAACGGCGCGAACATCACGCTCGACAGCGACATGACTACCAGCGGCAAGGCGCTGACCTATAATGACCCGGTCGTCCTCGGCGCCAACCGGATACTCACCACTGCCGGCGGCGCAGTTAACTTTAACAGCACGGTCAACGGCGCGCATACCTTGACGGTGGCCAACAGCGCCGGGGCAGTGACTTTCGGCGGCGCGGTCGGCGGCGGCACGGCGCTGACCTCGCTTACCGTCTCCGGCAGCGGAACCTCCACCGTGGACAGTAATATCACCACCGGCGCAGGCGTCATCGCCTTTACCGGGCCGGTAATACTGGGCGGCAATTCGACCATGACCACCACCAATCATGGTGTCACCTTCAGCAGCACGCTGGACGGCGCCAGCAACGGCAACCAGAGCCTCGCCGTCAGCGACGGCACCGCCACCACCACCTTCACCGGCGTGGTAGGAGGATCGCACCCGCTGGGCAACCTGACCCTCACCGACGATGCCGTCAGCTTCGGCGGCAACGTCCTCGGCACCGGCACGCTGACCATCCAGCCCTCGACCCTCGCCACCATCCTGCATATCAACGACGGCACCAGCAGCGGGCTGTATCTCACCGCTGCCGAGCAGGGCTACCTCCAGAGCGACTGGACCAGCATCATCATCGGCAGGGCCACCGAAACCGGCGCGATGACCGTCGGCGCGACCACCTGGAGCTCGCCGCTCACCCTGATTACCAACACCGGCAATATAAGCATCACCGGCAACCAGGCGATGGGTTCCAACAACCTGACGATTTCAACCAACGACACCAACTTCTCACTGACCGGCAACCTCACCGGCAGCGGCAACCTGACCATCATGCCGACCACCGGCACGACGACGATGGACATCGGCGGCACATCCAACACGCTGAACCTGAGCAGCACCGAAATGGGCAAGATCGTCTCCGGCTGGAATTCCGAGACATTCGGGGCGAATGGCAACACCGGCGCGGTCAAGATCGACGCCAATACCTTCAGTGACTCTACTTACATATATGGCGGCGCTATCACCACCGGCGGCAGCATCGCCGCCGTCAAGAACCTGACCATCGGCGCAACCGGCGACATCACCGACAGCAACACCATCAGCAAGACCAGCGGCAGCGCCGCAACGCTGACGCTGACAGCCACCGGCAACATCACCCAGTCCGCCGCCATCAGCGGCGCATCTGGTCATGCGCTCAATGTGGTCATGGATTCCTCCGACGCCGGGACGAGCGGTTACATCTACTCCGGGGCCAACATCACGACGTATGGCGGCAACATCTCCATGGGCGGCGGCTCCCTCTCCGGCGGCCTGCCAAGCGGCGCAGCCTACGGCAATGCCGGGCAAGCATCCGGCATTGACCTCAACAGCAACACACTTAACGCCGCTGGCGGCGGCATCACCCTGACCGGCCACGGTTACAGCAGCGGCACGGCAGGCGATAATTACGGCGTGATCATTTACACCGGAACGGTGGAAGTCAGCGGCACAGGCAATATCAGCATCACCGGCACCGGCGGTGGTGGGGCATCTGATACGAACGGTAGCGATTACGGCGTGTACATCAGCAACGGCGGCATCGTCCATAGCACGGCCAGCCAGACCTCTACCTCCAACGGCACCATTACCATCACCGGCACCGCAGGCGATGCGGGCGGATCGGGCCAAAGCAATCATGGCGTGATTATAGGCAACTACGGTACCGGCAATGTCATTTCGGTGGACGGCAATATCAGCATCACCGGTAACGGTGGCAATTCATCGAACTGGCCCAACTTTGGCATCACCATCACCAACGGTGCAGTCGTCTCGGGTACCGGCAACGCCAGCGTAACACTCAACGGCACCGGCAATGGCACGGGAGGAATTGGTTATGGCGTAGACATTGAGAACAACGGCACGGTGGTCAGCGTCAAGAACGGCAATCTCAGCATCACCGGCAATGGCTCCATCGCCGACACCAACGGTTCCAACTTTGGTGTGTATATATCCGGCGGCGACGTCACCACCACCGGCGTGGGCAACATCTCGATCACCGGCACCGGCGGCGGCAGCGCTTCGGATTCGATGGGCGGCGATTACGGCGTCTATATCCTCGGCGGCACCGTCGAGAGCACGGCCAACGGCGCGGGCGCGGGCGCCATCACCATTCACGGCACCGGCGGCGATGCGGGCGGATCGGGAGGCAGCAATAGCGGCGTAGCGATAGGCAACTATGGCGTCGCGGGCGGCAATGTCTCCACGGTGGACGGCAATATCAGCATCATCGGCCAGGGCGGCAACACCACCTCCGGCGTCGGCGGTATGGGCATAGCGTTACAGGACGCGGCGAGTATCTCCGCTTCCGGCAACGCCAGCATCAGTTTGCAGGTCACCGGCGGCAACGGTTCCGGCGGATCGAATGTCGGATTCTACAGCGACGGCAGCACGATTTCCACCATCGGAGGCGCGATCAGCATCACGGGCATCGACGGCACCGGCGGCACCAACTTCGGTTACTGGATAGACGATGATGCCAATACCGTCATCGGCGGGAACTCGACTACCGGCAACATTTCGATCATTCTCAATGATTGGACGGGCCATGCGAACTATTTATCGGTCAAAACCTCTGGCAACATCACGATCGAGCCGTATTCGACCGATGGGAGCGGGACAGTAGGCGTCGGCAGCGGGTCGGGGAACCTGCAAGTCACCGATGCCATCCTGGGCGACCTCACTTGGGGCAATACCTTATATATCGGCGGCAACACGGCGGGCTCCGCCACCGCCGGGGCGATGGACATCAATTCCAACTACAACTACGCCAAGTCGGTGGCGTTCTTCACCGGCACCAGCAATGCCGACATCACCATCGACAGCAACTTGAGCAAGACTTCTGGCGGCGACGTGACGGATACGCTGAGCGCATATCGGAATATACTCTTTAATGCCGGTGCCTCGTCCACCAGCGGCAAATTGAATTTCGTAGTGGACGCCGACAACGGCGGCAACCACAGCGGATACATTGCCACAGCCTATGGCGTTAACATCACCACTTATGGCGGCGACATTTATATGGGTGGCGGGTCGCTCGATGGCAGTGGTCATCCCACGGGTGCGGCGTGGGGAAATGGCGGCATCACTTCTATCGCTGGCGGGGCATACGCCAACGACGGGATCGTGCTGTACCAAGCAGGCACGGTTGATGCTGGCGGAGGCAATATCACGATAACGGGAACCACAACACTGAGCGGTGGAAACGGCATCAATTTTGGAGAGACAATACAAACCAGCGGCACCGGAAACATTACCTTAACCGGCACCGGAACCTTCCGAGGCATTTCCGATGGTGGAACGGTATCCGTGGTCAATGGCACGCTCAATGCCACTGGTTCAAGCGGAAACCAGGGCATCGTAGTGATCAACGGCAGCTTTTTCACAGCCACTGGCACCGGAAACGTCATAGTCCAGGGCACGGGAGCAAGTGGTTCGTCATCAGTCCTGGTGAGCAACGGAGGAGTGGTATCGACCAACTCTGGCAATCTTTCCATTACCGGTAACAGCACCGGCGGTGGCATTGGCATATTAGATATGGATAATGGCACCATTACCACGGCCAGCGGGAATATCACGCTTACCAGCAATACGGGCAATTACGGACTTTACACCAGAGGCTCGACCATTGGCGGTTCCTCTACTTCTGGCAATATTACACTTGCCATAAACAGTCTCTATATGGATTCTGGCTCGCCCTCCTCGATCCAGACCAGCGGCAACATCACGGTGAAGGAATACACGGCGGGGCAGACCATCGGCGTGGGCACGGGGACGGGGAACCTTTCGCTGACGGATACTTACCTCGGCTATTTCACCTTCGGGTCGGGCAAAACCTTCACCATCGGCGACAGCAGCGCCGGGGCGATGGACATCAACAGCGCCAACACCCTGCTCAACACCGGGAATGTGAACTACATCAGCGGCGGCGCGATCACGGTAGATGGAGCGATCAGCAAAACCGCCGGTGGCACGGACACGCTGACGCTGGAGGCTGGGACGAACATCACCCAGAGCGCCGCCATCAGCGGCGCATCGGGGTATGCCCTGAACGTGGTGATGGATTCCTCCAACAGCGGCACCAGCGGCTATATCGACAGCGCCGCCAACATCACGACCTGGGGCGGCAATATCACGATGGGCGGCGGCGCGCTCTCCGGCGGCCTGCCTACCACTCCGGCTTACGGCAATGCCGGGAACTCCGGCGACGGCATTTACCTGAACGGCACGACGCTCACCGCCGCAGGCGGCAATATCACGATGACTGGCACCGGCTATACCGGCGGCACAAATACAGGCGGTACCAACGGCATCTACATCACTACCGGCACAGTGCAAACAAGCGGGGCTGGCACCATCTCTATCACCGGCACCGGCGGAGGTAGCGGCAGCGGGGGGAATAATTTCGGTGTACAAACTACTGGCAACATCACCACGGTAGACGGCAATATTTCCATCACCGGCAACTGCGGCGGCGCCGGATCCAATGGTAATACTCCCGTCAAAATCAGCAATGCAAACATCTCAACCAGCGGCAACGGCAGCATCACCATTAACGCCACTAATACCAGCACCAACAACCTCGACAGCTTCGACCTCGGCGGCAACGCCAGCATCACCGCTGCCGGTAGCGGCAATATATCCCTGACCGGCACTGCGCTTGGCGGCGAAGACAACTTCTACATCACTGGCGCGACAATCGCCGCCACCAGTGGCACCACCACGATTGCCTCGAATGCGTCCAGCTCGCTCTACACCGACAACGGCGGCGGAAACGTGACCATCGGCAACGGCAATACTACCGGCAACATCATTTTCGCCGATGACGCCATCCAGAACTGGGCCAACACCACCGTGCAGACCACGGGTACGGTCACCTTCAAGCCATATACCACTACCACGACCGTGGGGGTCAATAACAACGGCAGCAACCTGGATATCACTTCTGTTGACGTCGGCAACGGCAGCATCCTCGGCAGCATCACCGGCGCGTCGCTGGTGGTGATCGGCAATGGGAATGACACCGGGGTGTTTACTGCCACAGCGACCAACTGGGGTTTCAACGCCGAGTATATCACCGGCTCCGGAAACATGAGCATCACCGGCAACCAGGCGATGGGTTCCAACAACCTGACGATTTCAACCAACGACACCGCCTTCTCGCTGACCGGCAACCTCACCGGCAGCGGCAACCTGACCATCATGCCGACCACCGGCACCACCACGATGGACATCGGCGGCGCCAGCAACACGCTGAACTTAAGCAGCGCCGAAATGGGCAAGATCGTCTCCGGCTGGAGCAGCGAGACCTTCGGTGCCAGCGGCGACACCGGCGCGGTCAAGATCGACGCTAATACATTCAATGATAATACTTATATCTAAGGCGGCGCGATCACCACCGGCGGCAGCATCGTCATGGTCAAGAACCTGACCATCGGCGCGACCGGCGACATCACCCTCAGCAACACCATCAGCAAAACCAGCGGCAGCACGGCCAGCCTGACGCTTGCCGCGACTGGGGACATCACGGTCAATTCGGCAATAACCTCCACCAACAACCAGCTTGGCATCACCCTTGATGCCGACTCCGACGCCTCCGGCGCCGGGGCCATCGTTGTTGCCGCCAACCTCACCTCCAACGGCGGCGATATTGTGATGGGCGGCCAGGGCACGCCGCTGACCCAGGCCGCCGTGGGCGATGCTGCAAATTCTAATGGCGGCATAGACATCTATAACACCGTCATCAACGCCGGAAGCGGCAACATCACCCTGCACGGCACCGGCTATGGCAGCGCGGGCGGCTACGGATATGGTGTCACTATCGATACCACCACGGTGGAAGTGACCGGCGCGGGTAATATCAGCATCACCGGCACCGGCGGCAGCAGCAACGCGGATACGCACGGCTCCAATTTCGGCGTGTACATCATCGGCAGCAGCACTATCGAGAGCACAGGCAGCAATGGCGGCACCATCACCATCACCGGCACCGGCGGCAGCGGCACCGGCGCCGGCAATTACGGCGATAACGGCGTGCAGTTTAAAAACAGCTCCCTGGTAACCTCGAAGGACGGCACCATCACCATCACCGGCACCAGCGGCAACTCGACGGGGCCCTATAATTCAGGTATCACCTTCCAAAACAGCGCATCCGTGACCGGAACCGGAAACGCCAGCATTACCATGCAAGGCACCGGCACCGCTGCGGGCGGCGGCGGCGATAACGGCGTTACCATCCAAGGCACCGGCACATTTAGTGTCGTCAGCGGCAATCTCAACATCACCGGCAACGGCTCCGTGAACAGCACCAGCGAGGGAGAGAATGGCGTTGATATAGACTCCGGCGCGCTCGTCAAAACCACCGGCACGGGCAATATCAGCATTATAGGCACCGGCGGCGGAATGGTCGCCGGCGGCGCCGGCGAATTAGGCGTCCATATAGGCAACGCCACGATACAGAGCACGGCCAGCAGCGGCGGCACCATCACCATCCAGGGTACCGGCGGCAATGGTACCAGCTACGACAATTTCGGCGTGAATCTCGGAAACGCTGCTATCACATCCGTGGACGGAAATATCTCCGTCACCGGCACCGGCGGCACGGGTTCGGGCGGTGGTTACTGGGGTATCTATGCCGGGTGGGATTTTGTGCATCAGAACACGCAAGTGTCAACCATATCCGGCACCGGCAACGCCTCGGTGACGCTGAATGGCACCGGCCACGGAACATACCTGACCGACGGCGGCGTGTATATCGGCACTTCCGGCACGGTGGTCAGCGCCGCCAGCGGCAACCTGACCATCACCGGCAATGGCAGTACCAGCGACGCCAGCAACAATAATTACGGTGTGCAGGTCGATACCGCCGCCGTGGTGGAAACCACCGGCGCAGGCAACCTCAGCATCACCGGCACCGGCGGCGGCACAGGTACTAGCGGCCACAATTATGGCGTATACCTGTCAGGAGCCGGAGTAATCACCGGAACCAGCACCGGCGCGATTACCGTCACCGGCACCGGCGGCGGATCAAGCTCGGATACGCACGGCTACGATTTTGGCGTGTTTATCACCGGCGGTGGGCAGGTCGAGAGCACGGGCAGCCAGACTTCGACGAATCAGGGAACCATCACCATTAACGGCCAAGGCGGTGATGCCAGCGGATCGGGTAACTATAATACCGGCGTAATAATCTCTGATGGCACCGACGAAGATAGCGCCAGCACCGGCGGTGGCTCCGTCACCTCGGTAGATGGCAATATCAGCATCACCGGTACCGGCAGCAATAATTCGGGCTACAACAATCGCGGTGTTATCATCGCCAACGGGTCAACCATCTCCACCAGCGGCAACGGCAGCATTACGGCCAACGGTATTTCCAGCGGAGCCGGAAGTGACTCTTTCCACATCTTAGATGATGTTACCATCACCGCCACCGGCAGTGGCAACATCTCCCTGACCGGCACCTCATCCGGTGACATCGACAACAATTTGTGGATATCCGGCTCAACGATTTCTGCCACCAGCGGCGCCACCACCATCGCGTCCAACTATGCCGCTAAGTTATACGTCGACAATAGCCTCGGCGGCAACGTCACCATTGGCAACGGCAGCACCACCGGCAACATCGTCTTCGCCGATGACAACATCCAGAACTGGGCCAACACGACCGTGCAGACCACCGGCACGGTCACCTTCAAACCCTATACTACGACCACCACGGTGGGCGTGAACAACGCGGGCAGCACGCTGAACATCACCAACAGTATCCTTAGCGACATTACCGGCGCGTCGGGGGTGATTATCGGCAACGCCGCCGACACCGCGCTGCTCACCGCCGCAGCCACCAGTTGGAGCTTCCCCGCCACGCTGATCTCGGGTTCGGGCGGCATTACCGTGTCCGGCGCGCAGACGATGAACGGGCATAATTTAACGCTGCAAACCGACGGCGCGCTCACTATCAACGCCAGCCTGACGCCCTCCAGCGGCACGCCGACATTGACCATCCTGCCCGCCACCACCACCAATACCATCGCCGTCGCCACCACCGGCAGCGCGCTCAACGTCACCAGCGCCGACCTCGGCAATATCGTCTCCGGCTGGGGCAATATTGTGATTGGCAACACCAGCGACACGGGGACACTGACCGTGGCGGCATATTCCTCGTGGAATGCGCCGGCGTCCTTCATCACGGGTAGCAGCGGCAACATCAACGTCACCGGCAACCAGGCCAGCACTTCCACCCTGTCATTCACCGGCCCGACCACGCTGAGCGGCAACCTGACCGACACCGGCACCACCTTCAATAGTGCGGTCATCCTGGGCGGCAATGAGACAGTGAACAGCGGCTCCGGCACGGTGAGCTTCGGTTCCACGCTGGACGCCACGTCGAACGGCAACCAGAGCCTGACGGTTGATTCCGGGACGACGAGCTTCACCGGACTGGTCGGCAACACCACGCCGCTGGGCAACCTCTCGATCACCGCCGACAGCCTGACCTTCGGCGCTAACCTCTTCGGCGCCGGCACGTTGACCATCGCGCCATCAACCGCCAGCACCCTCATCCATCTCGACGACGGCACCAGCAGCGGACTGTACCTGACCAGCACCGAGCAGGGCTATATCCAGAGCGACTGGGGTTCCATTGTCATCGGCTCCACCTCCGACACCGGCGCGATGAGCGTCGGCGGCGTGACCTGGAACAACCCGCTGACCCTGAACTCCGGCAGCGGCAACGTCACGATTTCCAACGGCAGCGGCGCGCTGAGCCTCACCCACGCACTAAACATCAACACCACGACCGGCAACGTCCTGATGCAGGCCACCGGCGACATCGTGGAATCCGGCGGCGGCAATATCACCACCTCGGGCGGAAACATCGTGCTGGATTCCAATTCGGGCAATTCCGGCGCGGGCGCGATCAGCCTCGGCAGCAACACTTTCACCTCCAACGGCGGCGCCATCGACCTCGGCGGAGGAACTCTGAACAGTGGGCTGACTACCGGGGCCGCCTATGGAGATTTCAGTTACGCTTCGGGCATTTCGCTCACCAGCACGACACTGAACGCGGGCAGCGGCAACCTGACATTGACCGGCCACGGTTACAGCAGCGGCACGGTAGAAAATTATTACGGCGTATACGTCAACGCCGCGACGGTAGAAGTTACCGGCGCAGGCAACATCTCCATCACCGGCACCGCTGGCGGCGGCGCTTCAGATTTGACGGGCAGCGACGATGGCGTACGCATCGATAACAGCTCCCTCGTCGAAAGTACGAGCAACAGCGCAAACGCAGGCACCATCACCATCAGCGGCACCGGCGGCGATACCGGTGGCGGCGGCGCGAACAATATCGGGGTATTCGTGCATAACGGCGGATCGATCACTTCCGCGGGCGGCAACATCTCGCTCACCGGCACGACGAGCAACGCCTCCGGCCAGTGGAATACCGGCATCAACGTACAAGACGATTCCGGCATTTCAGCAACGGGCACTGCCGCCATTACCCTGAACGGCACGGGCGGCTCAGGAACGGGGAGCTATAACAGCGGCGTCGTCCTGGGAAGTTACCTTACGGGCAATATCAACACTACGAGCGGCAATATCACCATCACTGGCACGGGCGGCGGCAGCGGCGCAGCAAGTAGCAATTACGGATTTATGGTGAGCACTGGCAGCACGGTGTCTACCACCAGCGGCAACATCAGCATCACCGGCATTGACGGCAGCGGCTCCGGCGGCAGCAACAACGGCTTCTATAGCTATTCCGGCAGCACGAATACCATCGGCGGCAATTCGACTACGGGCAACATCGCCCTGATGACCAATGACTGGTCGATCAGCAGCTTTTCACTCAAGACCAGCGGCAACATCACGATCAAGCCGTATTCGACAACCAGCGCGGCCACTATCGGCGTGGGGGATGGCCAAGCAGGGAACCTCAGCATCACCAATGCCATACTCGGCGACCTGAACCTCTCCACCGCCGCCTCGCTGACCATCGGCAGTACCAGCGATGCCGGCGCTATGAATGTCGGTGCCTATAGCTGGCCGACGGCGCTGACCCTGAACTCCGGCAGCGGCAACATCACCATCGCCAACGGCAGCGGAGCATTGAGCTTCAGCAATGCGCTGAACATCAACACCACCACCGGCAACGCGCTGATGCAGGCGACGGGAGACATCGTGGAATCCGGCGGCGGCAACATCACGACGCAAGGCGGTAACATCGTGCTGGATTCCAATTCGGGCAATTCCGGCGCGGGCGAAATCGAACTTATCAGCACCACTTTCACCTCGGGCGGCGGCACCATCGCCCTCGGTGGAGGATCGCTGTCCGGTGGCTTGCCAACAGGGGCGGCTTATGGCGATGCCAGCTTGACCGAGGGCGGCGGCGTCACCCTCGATGGAACCACACTCAACGCAGGCGGCGGCAACATTACCATCCGAGGCGATGTCACCAATGCCTCCGATGAGTGGGATGCCATCTACGTCGGCGCTACATCAAACGAATCCATCGTCGAAACCACCGGCAATGGCACCATCACCATGGTAGGCGTTAGCACCTCAAGCTATAGCAACGGCATTAATATAAGTGGATCATGGGGAGGGGTAGGCAATGGCGTCCTGGTCAGCGCCCAGAATGGCAACATCAGCCTCACTGGCACCGGCGGCAGTGGGGCATCGGGCGTGGGTATGACCGGTGGAACGGTTCAAACCACCGGCAGCGGTAACATTTCCATCAATGGCACCGGCGGCAGCGGCGCGGATGGGTACGGCGTCGCGCTCGACGGAGGCGGCACGAGCGCCTCGGTCACCACGGCGGGCGGCGCAATCGCCATCACCGGCACCGGCGGCGATCTCGGCCTCGGGATAGACTCCTTCGTTACCTACGGCAGCGGCGGCGGCAACGTCACCATCGGCGGCAATTCGACGACGGGGAATATCACGCTTGTGCAGGATAACTGGAGCCTGACATCTGGCCTCACCGTCAAGACCACCGGCAACATCACGATCAATCCCTATACTTCCGGCGGCACGGTAGGCGTCGGCAGCGGCTCCGGCAACCTCTCGGTGACGGATGCCATCATTGGCACGCTGTCGGGTTACAGTTCGCTGACCATCGGCAGTTCGACCGCCGGGAACATGGACATCAACAGCAACGTGACGTTCGCTAAGCCGGTGACGTTCATGACGGGCGGCAGCGGCAATATCACGCTCGACCACCAGGTCACCGATTCCGTGAGCGGCGCGACCGGCCCGGCGGCGGTAGTCATCGCCTCGGGCGAGAATGTGGTGAACGACGTCGGTAGCAATGTTATCAACCTGACGGGAGCCAGCAGCCCACGCTGGCTGGTTTACTCGACATCCCTGAGCAGCGACACGCCGGACGGGCTCACCCCGGCCAACACCGTCCTCGGCCAGACATATATCACAGACCCGCCGGGTTCCGTGAGCCAGACCGGCAACACCTGGATTTATTCCGCATCGACTTTCGGCGCGCTCGACATCACCGCCAACCTGCAAACCATCACCTACGGCCAGTTGATCCCGACACTGACCTACGGCTGCACCGGCGGCGGCTGCGGCGGACTTACCGGCGCGCTGACCAGCACCGGCGGCAGTGCGGGGGCGTCACCCCATGCAGGTACGTATAACATCACGCAAGGCACTCTGGCCGATACTGGCTGGACGATCGACTTCACCGGCAACACGCTGACCGTCAACACCCACGGCCTCACCGTCACCGCCAGCGACCAGGCCAAAACCTACGCCGCCGACAGCCTCGGAACCACGGCGTTTACCAGCGCCGGCCTGCAGAACGGCGAGACCATCGGCGGCGTCACCCTGACCGCCGG
>Ga0116215_1000772_pt1 | contig 23122 bp, 22 predicted proteins | sample Sb_taG_7_FD_89698 | JGI IMG/M metagenome (GOLD analysis project Ga0116215, IMG submission 89698) | Peat soil microbial communities from Weissenstadt, Germany - Sb_50d_2_FS metaG | ecosystem: Environmental > Terrestrial > Soil > Wetlands > Peat | place: Germany: Weissenstadt | collected 2010-09-21
GGACCTTCTACAGCCCCAGGATGCGATGAGCCGACATCGAGGTGCCAAACCTAAGCGTCGATGTGAACTCTTGGCTTAGATCAGCCTGTTATCCCCGGCGTACCTTTTATCCGTTGAGCGATGGCCCTTCCACACAGAACCACCGGATCACTAGATCCCACTTTCGTGCCTGCTCGACTTGTTAGTCTCGCAGTCAACCCGGCTTATGCTCTTGCACTCCACGGCGGGTTTCCAATCCGCCTGAGCCGAGCTTTGAGCGCCTCCGTTACAGTTTAGGAGGCGACCGCCCCAGTCAAACTACCCGTCTGGCCGTGTCCCCCAGCCCGTCTAGGGCTGTAGGTTAGAGCGACAGAGCTATCAGGGTGGTATTTCACCGTTGCCTCCCCCCCAGCCGAAACCGAGGGTTCATAGGCTCCCACCTATCCTACGCAGACAGGACCGTTAATCATGACCAGAGTGCAGTAAAGGTGCACGGGGTCTTTCCGTCTAGATGCGGGCATCCGGCGTCTTCACCGGAACCACAAATTCGCCGAGCCGTTCGCCAAGACAGTCGTTCGATCGGTACGCCATTCGTGCAGGTCGGAACTTACCCGACAAGGAATTTCGCTACCTTAGGACCGTTATAGTTACGGCCGCCGTTCACCGGGGCTTCAGATCAGGCCTTCGAACCTTGCGGCTCTAAGCCCTCCCTTTAACCTTCCGGCACCGGGCAGGCGTCACCCCCTATACGTCGTATTCGACTTAGCAGAGAGCTGTGTTTTTGTTAAACAGTCGCCGAACGCATTTCACTGCGGCCCCCTCGGGCTATAAACCCTACCGGGGCACCCCTTCTCCCGAAGTTACGGGGCTAATGTGCCTAGTTCCTGAGCGAGCGTTCTCTCGAGCGCCTGTGGATATTCACCTTGTCTACCTGTGTCGGTTTGAGGTACGGGCACCAGCGGAACTCCTTAGAGGTTTTTCCTGACAGCGTGAAATCGGGGACTTTGCGGCCGTGTGGCCTCGAGCCCGGTCTGACTGTTGAATGACCCCGTGGATTTTCCTGCGGGATCCAGCTTGCACCGGTCTATTGGGGCATCCATCGCCCAACTCCCTTATCCTTCTGTGTCACCCCATCGTGATAACGTTCCTCTGGCGGGGCAGGAATGTTGACCTGCTGTCCATCAGTTACGCCTTTCGGCCTCACCTTAGGACCCGCCTAACCCTGAGCGGATTAACCTTCCTCAGGAAACCTTAGACTTTCGGCGACGCGAGTTCTCATCGCGTTTATCGCTACTTATGCCGGCAGAGTCTCTTCAGTGGCGTTGAGTAGTCCTCGCGGTCTACCGTCGGACACCACAGAATGCTCCCCTACCAAATAACTGTTTCCGTAGAAACAGGTAATTTCACAACTTCGGTCGTAAGCTTGAGCCCCGTTGGATTGTCGGTGCGTGAACACTTGACCAGTGAGCTGTTACGCTTTCTTTAAAGGATGGCTGCTTCTAAGCCAACCTCCTGGCTGTCTGAGTACTCACACGTCCTTTCCCACTTAGCTTACAGTTGGGGACCTTAGTTGGTGATCTGGGTTCTTTCCCTCTCGACCACGGAGCTTATCCCCCGTAGTCTCACTCCCGCGTTACTGTCCACGGCATTCGGAGTTTGATTGGATTCGGTAACCTGGATGGGTCCCTAGTCCATTCAGTGCTCTACCACCGTGGCAGATCACGCAAGGCTGCCCCTAAAGGCATTTCGGGGAGAACGAGCTATCACGGAATTTGATTAGCCTTTCACCCCTACCCTCAGCTCATCCGAGCGATTTTCAACTCACAACGGTTCGGTCCTCCAGCCGCGGTTAAGCGGCCTTCAACCTGGCCAAGGGTAGATCATCCCGCTTCGCGTCTATTCCCACAGACTGAGCGCCCTATTCGGACTCGCTTTCGCTACGGCTCGCTTTCGCTTAACCTTGCCTGTGAGAATAACTAGCCGGCTCATTAAGCAAGAGGCACGCCGTCAGGCATTGTACCGGCCGAAGCCGATACCATAGCCCTCCGACTGCTTGTAAGCATACGGTTTCAGGTTCTATTTCACTCCCCTCGCAGGGGTGCTTTTCACCTTTCCCTCACGGTACTAGTTCACTATCGGTCGCCAACGAGTATTTAGCCTTGGAGAGTGGTCTCCCCGGATTCCCACGGGATTTCACGTGTCCCGTAGTACTCAGGATACCGCTTCGAGTCCGGTAAGCTTTCGGCTACATGGCTTTCACATTCTGTGGCCCCGCTTTCCAGCAGGTTCACCTAGCCTCCGGATTGGTAACTCTACTCACGCGGTCCTACAACCCCCCGATGTAAACACCGAGGTTTGGGCTGTTCCGATTTCGCTCGCCGCTACTTTCGGAATCTCGTTTGATTTATTTTCCACCAGGTACTGAGATGGTTCACTTCCCTGGGTTGACTCGCACCCGCCTATTTTATTCAGCGGGCCGTTACCGAGGTTCACTCGGTAGGGTTTCCCCATTCGGACATCCCCGGATCAAAGCCTGTTTGCGGCTCCCCGAGGCTTTTCGCAGCTTGCCACGTCCTTCGTCGTCTGTTGGCGCCAAGGCATCCACCGTACGCCCTTAGTAGCTTGACCATAAAACTTACCCAACACGTCTCAATCCCTCGCGGGACCAAGAGCCTGAGTTGCCTACGCCGAACGCTCTTGCAAAGCTTCGTCGTCTGCAGCTCAGTACTGCGCGTCAAGGCAAGCTCGCCTTTCCACAATACGCTACTCGAGCAAATTATGCGGTTTACTCCCTCCACTCCACGCGGCGATACATCCGCCTGCAGAGCAGAAGGTGTAAATTGCCAGCTTCCTTCAGTTGTCAAAGAACCAAGTTACCGTCAATTGCCCGGAACTTCCCCGCGCCTGGCGGAGCGTAAAACCGGTTTGGAGCCGGTCTCACGGGAAATAAAAAACCCGGCGTCGAGCGCCGGGTGAGTCCGTCCTTCCCCGAGCACAGCCTACGGGTGACGGATTCGCGCGAAGCTCGACTGTTTTCTACCCGGTATTCGTAACCAACCTCACCTCATTGACGATAAGGCAGATCGCGGGCCGTCGGCAGGGCAATACACCTACGCGGCCCCCCCTGACAATCGGAAAGTATAACACTTTCTTCACAATCGTCAAGTGCGGTTCAAGAGTTTTTGGGGGTTCTGGATGTGAATATCAGGAGCGGTTGTGGAAATTAACGGGCCAGGATATTGGACCGTAGCGCAGCTGCTTGCCGGCGTTTTTCCGCCGCAATGGCAAGGTATGCGCCCAATTCCGGGCCGAACGCCGGGCGCGAGTCTCGCGTTTTGCTGAACGCGCGGTCATAGCTGGTGCCACAAAAAATCTTGAGTCTTTTCGATCAATGGAGTACCTTCCCACCGCCAATTGCTCTCGCTGCATTTCGGGAATTTGGCATATCCCCGCAGATGTGAACCGTGCCGCGATCCCCAAACCAAGACGAATGAGGTGAACCAAATATGGCCACAAAGAAGCCGCTGAAAAAGGGGTCCAAGCTCCCTGCCGTGAAGCCACTCATGAGGAAATCCGGCGGGCAACATGTAGAGTAACTTAATTAATCTTCTCGCTCGACCGGACGTAAGCGAATCAAAGCACTTTCGAGAGGGGCTAGCGCCGTTTGAGCGCCAGCCCCTTTCGGCATTTCCGAGCGGGCCTCAACCGTTTGTAGCGACGCCCTCTTGTCCTGAGCGCAGCCGAAGGATCAGCGCGGGATCCCGGAAAGCCACTGCTCCAACTCGCCCGAGTTCACAAAACCTGCCGGCAGAGAAAGCATTGCGCTCGTCAGATGCCTTGTGTAATTTCCAAGGTTGATCCTGGGTCCCGACGTCCGGCCCGAATTTAACTTCGAGGAGGAACTATGCGCATACTCGCAAAAACGCTGGCACTTTCCTGTTCGCTCCTGGCCATCGCCGTTTTCGCCCAATCGCAAAAAAAGGAAATGAGCTCCAAAAAGCCGATGTCTCAGGCATCTCAGAAAACAGAAGTCACCGACGCCGAGTACACCGCCCAAGCCCTCTCAGCCGCACCGAAGTCCATAGCCGATGGCGCAGCAGTAGTGCGCATGGGCGCTGACGGCAATATGAAGACCATCCGCAAAGGCAGCAACGGCTTCACCTGCATGGTCATGGGCACAGACAAAATGTGCAACGACGCCAACAGCATGCAATTCATCCAAGCGGTAATGAACAAGTCCATGCCCTCGGACAAAATCGGAATTTCCTACATGCTCGCAGGCGACGAAGGCGCCAGCAACACCGATCCCTACGCCATGTCCAAAACTCCCGACAATCACTGGGTAGTCACAGGCCCGCACATCATGGTCTTCGGTCAGGCCTCAAGGACGCTAGGCTACACAGAAGCCAAAGACCCAGACCCAACCAAGCCTTACATGATGTGGGCCGGCACCCCCTACGAACACGCCATGATCCCGCTAGGCCCAAAAAAGTAACCGCGCAGCGTAGGGGCGGGGCTTGCTCCGCCTGCCGGTGTAGGCCCTACCGAAACCGCGCCACTACCCTCTGTTTCGTCGGAACGGCGGGCCTTCAGTCCCGCCCGCAGATTATCAACTCGCTTTAGCAGGAGCCTAGGACAGGGCGCTGTGATTGGCGATCTGGGGGTGACTGCCGCTGCTTGCCTTGCCGCTAACCAAGACAACTCCAAGCACGCATCCCAGAATCTCGAGCCCAAGAAGCGCGAAGACGCTGGCGTTGAACGAGGCCGTCCAATCACCGGGCGCAATCATGAAGACATTGTTCCCAGACGCGTGCAGGAAGTGCTCGTAAAGATCGGCGCCCATGGCGGCCAAAAAGAAAATCAATGAGACCAGCCCGGCGAATCGACCCCGCAGCGTCCACAGCGCCAGGCACACCGCCACGTGCCCGGACGATATCAACGTGATGGCCAGCCAGCTGACGTGGTCGTTCGGAGGTGGAAGGACCTTTGCCGCGAGGAACAAGTGACCGACCGCGTCGACCCAATGCGCGACAACAACGAGGACAGCGAACATTCGTAGTTTCGTCATGACTAGTTCACCGCCATGTTTCTATATCTCTTTTTCTTCCTCGAAGCAACGAATGCGGAATCGTAGCGCCGGCTGCCAGCCGGCGTCTTTCCGACGGAATGGCTGATTCGCGCCACGCATTCAAACCCAGTACCAATCTACGCAGTTGCGTCTCGGACTTGAAGGCCGCATCGTCCCGCATTTCAGGATCGCCTGCTGGCAGCGGGCGTTACGCAATTCTCCTCGCGTGGACTATAATCGCGGTCCTAATGGCGCTTTCTGCGGGAACCAAACTCGGCCCCTACGAAATTCAGTCGCTAATCGGTGCCGGCGGTATGGGTGAAGTCTATCGCGCCCGCGATACCCGCCTGCAGCGCGACGTAGCCATCAAAATCCTGCCCAGCTCGCTGGCCCCGGATCAAGATCGTCTGCGGCGCTTCGAACTCGAAGCCCGAGCCGTAGCCGCACTCAATCATCCAAATCTTCTCACCGTGTTCGACGTTGGTGCGGCACAGCTCCCGAACGCGAAGGCAAAATCCGGCACGCCCGAAGCCGCAGCAGAATCACCGTACATTGTCTCCGAACTGCTCGAAGGCCAGACGCTGCGCCAGCTACTCACCGCTGGCGCGTTACGCGAGCGCAAAGCCGTGGATTACGCCATCCAAATCGCCCGCGGCCTGGCAGCAGCCCACGAACGCGGCATCGTGCACCGCGATCTCAAGCCCGACAATATCTTCATCACCGACGACGGCCGCGTAAAAATCCTCGATTTCGGCCTCGCCAAACTCAGCGAGGCCTCGGCCAAAGACGCCGACGCAACACTCGATCATCCCGCCACGCAAGCCGGAGTAGTCCTCGGCACCGTCGGCTACATGTCCCCTGAACAAGTCCGCGGCCAACCCGCCGACGCCCGCAGCGACATCTTCAGTTTCGGCGCCGTGCTCTACGAAATGCTCGGAGGCAAGCGCGCCTTCCACGGCCAAAGCGCCGCCGACGTGATGAGCGCCATCCTCAAAGAAGAGCCCGCCGAACTCAGCGCCACCAATCAGGAAATTTCGCCGTCCCTAGATCACATCGTCCATCACTGCATGGAGAAAAATCCGCAGCAGCGCTTCGCCTCCGCCGGCGATATCGCCTTTCAACTCGGCGAAATGAGCGGTTTGCGTTCGTCCACCACTCTCGCAGCCGTCGCCGCGCCCGTTCCGCGAGTCTCGCGGCCGTGGATATTTGCAGCAGCCGGAACGGCGGGACTCATTTTGGTAGCTGCCGCGAGCTGGTTCCTCGCCCGCGCCACCGCGCACTCCGAGCCGCCCAATTTCCTTCAAGTCAGCTTTCAGCAAGGCTCCGTGGATTCCGCGCGATTCCTGCCCGATGGACAAAGCTTCATCAGCGCATCGCGCTGGGGCACCGATATCGATATGTCGCTTTACACCGGACGTTTCGATAGCCAGGGCTTGCGTCCGCTCGGCGTGAAGGCTGACGCGATCGCTTCGGTATCCGAAAGTGGCGAGCTGCTCATCCTCCAAAACGTGCATCGCATTGGGCCGGGATATGCCCTGATTGGCACGCTGGCCAGAGCGCCGCTCGGCGGCGGCGCCCCGCGCGCGGTGCTCGATAACGTGCAATATGCAGATTGGGCGCCCGGCGGCAAAGATTTCTTGATCGTTCGATTCATTCCTGAAACCCACGCGTATCACCTGGAATATCCAGTCGGAAAAGTGTTGATTGAAACTACCGGGTGGATCAGCAATCCGCGCTTCTCTCGCGACGGCAAAATGATCGCCTTTGCCGACCATCCGATTTTCGGCGACGATCAGGGCTCGGCGGCGGTCGTAGATCTGGAGGGCCACAAAAAAATACTCAGTCCCAGCTACGGCTCGGCGCAAGGCGTGGCCTGGTCGCCCAAGGGCGATGAGATCTGGTTCGCTGCGGCAGCCGTCGGCGTGGCGCGTTCGCTCTACGCCACCACTCTGCGCGGACGCGTGCGACCTCTTCTCACCGGGCCCGAGGATCTGACCATTCAGGACGTGCTTCCGGATGGGCGCGCGCTCGTTCGCGGCATGAATGAACGCATCATCGTGATGGTAACAACCCCGGAATTTCCGCAGCCGCGCGATTTTACCGCCATGGATTGGGCTTACGGCACGCGCTTTTCCTCCGACAGCAAACAGATTCTGATTGGCGATCAGCACAGCGGCCCGTTGTACGGAACATTTCTGCGCAATCTCGATGGCTCACCCGCGGTGCGTCTCGGCGATGGCGACCCTATGGATCTTTCAGCCGACGGCAAATGGGCCATTGCCCGGCTGCCCGTGTCGCCCGATCAAATTCTGCTTTTGCCGACGGGAGCCGGCGAGCCTCGCCAGCTCACCCATACGAACGTCACTCACCTGGGCGCCCGCTGGCTTCCCGATGGCCGCATCGCCACTGTCGGCAACGAACCTGGCCACCGCGAGCGCACCTTCTTGGTGGATCTGAAAGGCAATGAATCGCCGCTTACGCCTGAGGGCGTAAGGGGAATAGCGGCATCGCCGGATGGAAAGCGGCTTCTGACGTTCAACGCGGACGCTTCCGAGTACGAGTTGTTTCCGATGGACGGCGGAGCAGTGCAGAAGATCACGCAGTTCCAGAAGGGTGACGGTCCGTTTGATTTCACTGCCGACGGCGCGGGAGTGTTCGTGCGGCGGGGCGGTCCAAACCGCGAGGTCGAAATCTGGCGCGTGGAATTGGCCAGCGGCAAACGAACGCTGCTGCGCACGATTACTCCCGGGGAAGTTCCGGCGATAACCGTTGCGCTCAGTGCCATCGTTTCGCCCGACGGCAAGAGCTACGCGATGACCTACGTCCGCGAACTCTCCACCGAATTCGTAGTAGAAGGCCTAAAGTAGCGCCGGCGTCCCCGCCGGCATCCGACGACGGACCACGCAGCAACATCCGCAATCAACGCCGGACCTCGATCGCAAATACCCGCGTAGCGCCGGCTGCCAGCCGGCGTTCTGGTCAGCCGCAAGCAAGCTGGCCCGACAAGCTCCTACTTATTGTGCTTGAAATATTCCACCTGCCGCAGCCGCTTCTGCGCCTCCTCCTTCGTTTTGTAAGGCCCGCCAAGATTTTTCTTCCCGTTCTCCGAAACAACTTTGTAACCGCCTTTGACTTTTATGATCATGCCGAGACTCCTAAGCAACGGTCGAATTTGTGATGACTGAAATTGAGCGCAGGTTTCACGGGGTTGCTGTTGTAGCGCTGGCGTCCCGCCGGCTCTTCCGAGCGATGAGTTCGCAACATCTTCAGTGATGGCCGGACCCGCATCGCCACAAACTCGCGATTCGCCGCTGATTTGCCGGGCGATTCATTCTGATTCGAAAATGTGAGGCCGTCCAGTACGGAAGGCCTTGGTTGATCTCTTCGTCGTCGAAGCCGGCGGGACGGGGAAAAAGAAAAAGCCGGAGGCTTGAATACTACCTCCGGCTTTTTTGTTTTCGAGTGCGTGTTAGTTGGGGAGTAGAACTGTGTCGATTACTTGGATTACGCCGTTCGATTGATTGACGTTCGCGATCGTCAGATTCGCCACATCGCCTTTTTCATCCTTGATCGTGATGTTGTCGTCGCCGTTCATCATGAACCATAGCGTCCCGCCGCTGACGGTCTTCAGCGTGGCGGTTCCATGTCCCGCGCGGATCTGCTTTTTCAGTGTCGCAGTCGAGAGCCGGCCCGCAACGACGTGATAAGTGAGAATTTTCACCAGCATGTCGTGATTCTCAGGCTTCAGCAACGTGTCCACGGTCCCCGAAGGCAGCTTTGCGAACGCCTCATTCGTCGGCGCAAAAACTGTGAACGGCCCCGCGCCTTTCAAAGCATCCACCAGGCCGGCAGCCTTGACGGCAGCGACCAGCGTCGTGTGATCCGCCGAGTTCACAGCATTGTCGATGATGTCCTTCGTCGGGTACATGGCCTGCCCGCCGACCATCACGGTATTGCTCTGCCCGAATGCAGCCACCGGCGCCACCAGCGAAAATGCCAAAATCAAATATCCGATTAATCTTTTCATTTTTCTCTCCATCTCCATGTGATTGATTTGGGATTTCGTTTCCCGGCATAAGTACGGTGGTCGCACTCCGACGGATTGCGACAAGGAGGAAATTTAATTTGCGAAATATCTAGAATTTAGAAATCCGAAATCAGCCGAACAGCGTATAAAGCACGTTTTGCCATTCGCCGGAGTAAAGAACTTGCCGTCGTAGGGGCGCGGCTTGCTGCGCCCTCCGACGAACGACCTGTCAAATCAACGCTCCGGCGCACCCGCGGACTCCCCACCTCCCAATGTCGATCCGGGTTTTTCCGATTTCATCCCTGATGTAAACGAAGCCATTCCGGAACCGTATTTGCTCTGTCCGTATCGAGAGGTGCTGAAAACTTGACTGACAGCTTCCCATTTTCGGCCCCAACAAGATCCCCTAGAAAGGAGAAACTCCTCGAGTTCTAATCGCGTGCAAAATTATTAGAAATCGCCGTAACTTCAACAAAACAAAGCATCGGCGTCATTTCTAATCGCGTGAAAACGGCACTTTTTTAGACCCTCTGCAAGCACGCGCCGCAGGCTCATCGCGCTACAGCGGGGATCAAAGTCGCGCATACATGACAAATCTCGTCCGGGCAATCGGCGCATTACTTCGGGTCATTTCGTAACCGCCCGCCGCAGCCTCGTCGAAGGTGGCAGCCCCCGCATTCATGCGGGGGAAGGAGCGCTTCAGCGCTCCGGAAGAGCCGCGCCATTAACGATGCGCTTTAGCGCTGGGTCTCTGACGCAGCCGCTACCAAACTTCGCCCTTCTGCGGTAGCGTTGGGAACTCGATTGCCACCACGAGGTGCTGTCATGGAGTGCGTCTTAATTACCGGCGGAACTGAAGGATTGGGCAAAGCTTTGGCGCTGCTACTGGCGGCGCAGGGTTACCGCGTCTTCGCCGGCGGACGCAACGCCGCGAAGCGCGCTGCGCTCGATGCTGAGGCGAAGCAGAAGAATTTGCCGCTGCGATCCCTCGAAATGGATGTCACCGACGACACTTCCGTAGACCGCGCCATCGGGATCATTCACGAAGAAGCCGGGCCGGTGGACATTCTCGTCAACAATGCTGGAATTGCTCTGGCCGCGGTGATCGAAGAGATCACCATCGAGGATTTCCGCAAGCAGTTCGAGACGAATTTCTTCGGCATGGTGCGCGTGACGCAGCGCGTCCTGCCGGAAATGCGCGAGCGTCGCCGCGGCCGCGTGATCAATATGAGCTCGGTGGCGGGAAAGATGTCCTCGCCGGTGCTCGGACCGTACAGCAGCTCGAAACACGCCGTGGAAGCGATGAGCGACTCATTGCGAATCGAACTGCTGCCGTTCGGCGTGCACGTGATTCTGATCGAGCCGGGCTACATAAAGAGCGATATGGAGCGCGCGGCCCAGGAGCTTTCATCGAAATATGTGATGGGAGCGCAGAAGAGCGCGTATGCGCCCGTGTACGCCGGATTCCAGCGCGGTTGGGGGAATCTGACCAAGGACTCGAAGTCCAAGCCGGAAGATTGCGCCCGCGTGATTCTAGGCGCGATTCGCGCCAATTCGCCCCGCGCGCGTTATCCCGTCACCCGCGAAGCCAAGATCGTGACTTTCCTGAAGCGCATCCTGACGGACCGCGCCCTCGATCGCATGACGGCAAAGACTTACGGCGTGCCGCGCGCGCGGCAGTAGATGAGGCGGCGCTCCATCGCACGCGCCCATGGCGGCGGTGTCATCCTGAGCGAAGCGAAGGATCTCGCTGTTCAATCCTTGCAACGATGCGGGCCACGGATTGCCGCTTGGTGGTTGACCCGCGCGAACCGAGTTGAGTAGGATGCCCCACCAGAGACGTTGTTTCCGACCCACAGGCATCCGCCGGATTAGGGAGGTCCCATGTTTTGCTCGAAGTGTGGCGCAACGGTTCCCGAAGGAGTTTCGTTCTGTCCCGCGTGCGGCCAGCCCGCAGGAGGCGCACCAGCGGTGATGCCGCCTGCGCCGTCACCAGCTGTGGCCGCGGCGTATGCCGCAAGCGCCGATGCGCGACGCCCTGTGTATTATGCGGGGTTCTGGCTGCGCTTCGTGGCCTACCTGATTGACATCGTCATCATCTGGATCGTTATGATTCCCATCTTCCTCGTGTTCAGCGCCATGTTCGGTCTCTCGATGGCCTCCATGGCGCGCAATCCGGACGAGATGGCCGCCGGCGGCTCAGTTGTGGGCGTCTTTCTACTCATCGAGGCGGTCGCGGTCCTCGGCGTCTGGCTCTACTACGCGTTCCTGGAAAGCTCCGGCTGGCAGGGCACCATTGGAAAGAAAATCCTCGGACTGCGTGTGACCGATCTCAACGGCAACCGCGTTTCCTTCGGCCGAGCGTCCGGAAGATTCTTCGGCAAGATCGTTTCCGGCTTTACTCTGCTCATCGGCTACATCATGGCCGGGTTCACGGAGAAGAAGCAGGCGCTGCACGACATGATCGCCGGATGCCTGGTGGTAAAGAGCGTTTAGTCGAGCTTGCGAGGCAGCAGTGCAAATTTTGTGAGGTGAATAATGTTTTGCTCAAAATGCGGCGCGACAGTGCCCGAGGCGGCAGCAGCCTGCCCGGCGTGCGGGCAGCCAACCGGCGGCGTGGCGGCACCGGCCTACGCAGCCGCAGTTCCGCGAGTGGTGTACGCAGGATTCTGGCTGCGCTTTGTCGCCTGGATCCTCGATCGCATCCTGATCGGCGTAGTGACCAGAATCGTCCTGTTCCCATTCTTCGGCTTGTCCGCGATACGCACGATTTTGCGCGGACATCCAAGTCCGGAAGACTTGGCACCATTGATCGGTTCGTTCGGACGCATGATCCTCGTCGGCCTGGTGCTGGAATGGCTTTATTATGCGCTGATGGAAAGTTCTGCGTGGCAAGGAACGCTGGGCAAGAAGGCGCTGGGATTGCGCGTAACCGATTTGCAGGGGAACCGCGTATCGTTTGGACGCGCTACCGGGAGATTCTTCGCGAGGATCATTTCCAGCTTCACGCTGCTGATCGGCTACATCATGGCGGGCTTCACGGAAAAGAAGCAGGCGCTGCACGACATCATTGCGAGCTGCCTGGTGATCCGGCAGGAGTAGGCGAAGGGACGCGCACGGACGCGTGGTGAGGAGAGGAGACGCCGATGTTTTGCTCGCGCTGCGGCACGTCACTCGCTGACGGAGCTACATTCTGCACCAAGTGCGGTGCGCCGATCGGTAGTTTGGCGGCACCGGCTGCGGTGAACGCGCCGGCTGCTGCGCCACTAGCGGCGTATCCGCAGGCCGGAGCGATGATGCCGCCGGCCGGTGCGGTGCCGATGGTGATGGTACCGGCGGTTCCTTATGCCGGATTCTGGCTGCGATTCGTTGCGTATCTGCTTGACGTGATCATCGTGGGAATTGTGGCCGTGCCGATCGTCTTGGTTCTCGCCGTTGCCACCGGAGCGAGTGCGGCGCTTTCGTCGATGTCGAACGACAACCCGCAGCAGGCGCTTGCGGCCGCCGGCTTCGTAATCTTTCTTTGCTCGCTGTTTATTATTCTTCTTGGCGGATTGTGGCTGTACTACGCGCTACTGGAGAGTTCGAGCTGGCAAGGGACCGTAGGGAAAAAAGCGGTGGGATTGATCGTGACGGATCTGGATGGGCGGCGCGTGACTTTTGGACGAGCGACGGCGCGATTTTTTTCGCGATTGATCACCGGGCTAGTGCCGCTCTTCATCGGCTATATCCTCGCAGGAATTACAGCGAAGAAGCAGGCATTGCACGACATGATCGCGGGAACTTTGGTGCTGCGAAAAACTTAGTTTTTCCTCAGAGTTGTTCTACGCGGCAACGAAAACTCAAGACGGAATACTCATTCGCGTTTTTGTAGTCCGCGGACGGCTTCGGCCTCTGCGGGGACTTATCGTCGCAAGATGCCGGCAGGGACGCCGGCGCTACCAACTGCGCTTGCTCGGTCAGACGCCCCAGCCGTAGCGCTCGGCGTGCTGGGCGGAATCGGCCATTTCGGCGCGGATGCACTCGGTCATTTTCGTGCAGCCGACGATTTGGCTGCCGGGCTCGGCGATTTCGTTGGTGCGATAGCCCTGCTCGAGGACGTGATCAACCGCGGCATCGATCCAATCGGCTTCGGCGGCCAAGCCGAAGGATTCGCGCAGCATCATGGCGGCGCAGAGGATTGCGCCGAGAGGGCTGGCAACATCTTTACCCGCGAGCGATGGGGCCGAGCCGTGAATTGGCTCGTAGAGCGCGCCTTTTGACGTGCGACTGCGGCTCATCGAAGGGATCAATCCGATCGATCCGGCCAGAGCAGCAGCTTCGTCGCTGAGAATATCGCCGAAGAGATTCGCGGTGACGATCACATCAAATTGCGTCGGATTGAGCACGATTTGCATCGCGGCGTTGTCCACGTAGAGATGCTCGACCGTGATGTTCGGATAATCCTTGGCGATGCGCGTGACCGTCTCGCGCCAAAGGACCGACGTGGCGAGGATGTTTGCTTTGTCCACGCTGGCCACGCGCCGGCGGCGAGCGGTGGCGCGTTCGAAGCCGTAGCGAACCAGGCGCTCAATCTCGGTTTCGGAGTAAGAGGCGACGTCGCGGGCGCTTTCGATGCCGTTGTCGCGGCGCCGTTCATGAGCGCCAAAATAAATGTCGCCGGCAAGTTCGCGCACGATTTCGAAATTGCATCCGCGGACGCGCTCCGGTCGCAGCGGTGAAATTCCAGCCAGCGATTCGCGCACGCGGATTGGGCGGAGATTGATATAGAGCTCGAGGCCGCCGCGCAGCCCGAGCAAGCCGCTTTCGGGACGCTTGCTGAGCGGCAGGCTATCCCACTTCGGCCCGCCCACTGCGCCGAGCAGAATCGCATCGGCTGTGCGGCAACCGGCCAGCGTTGCGGCAGGCAGCGGCTCGCCGAGGCGATCGATAGCGTTGCCGCCGAATGGGTATTCGATCAGTTCGAAGCTGTGGCCGAAGGCTGCGGCGCAATCGGAGAGAATTCTTGTGGCAGCGCGCGTTACTTCCGGGCCGATGCCGTCGCCCGGGAGGACTGCGATCGTTTTGTGGACTCCATTCATTTGTAGGGTCCTTGCCTAAATTGACGCCGGAATTGGGCCGAAAACCGGGAGGGCTAAAGACTCTCCCCTACAACGGCTTCGACCGGATTCGCGATCTAGTTCGGAGCTGCAGCACCGACGCCGCGATCTTTGGCGTCTGAATTATTTTTGCGGCGCACCTGATGGACGATGGTCAGAAGATCGCGATCGGTCACTTGCTTTTCCGCATCGGCCAGCGCCATAGCTGCGAGGTAGCAAAGACGCAGCTCTTCATCACTGGTCATGAAGCCGAGCTCCAGCAAATGCGCGCGCAGAGCGTTGCGGCCGGAATGTTTTCCCAGCACCAGGCGGCGCGCGGGGACGCCGACGGCCTGCGGCGAAATAATTTCGTAGGTCATCGGATTTTTCAGGATGCCGTCCTGGTGAATCCCGGCTTCGTGCGCGAAGGCATTGGCGCCGACCACTGCTTTATTCGGTGCGACGGAGACGCCAGTGATTTCGCTGAGAAGGCGGCTGGTGGCGTAAATATCCTTCAGGCTGATATTGGTGGCCACACAGAAGGCCGCGCGGCGCACTTGCAGGGCCACGGCGATTTCTTCGAGCGAGGCGTTTCCGGCGCGCTCGCCGATACCGTTGATGGTGCATTCGACTTGCCGGGCGCCCGCGGCGATGGCAGCGAGAGAATTCGCCACGGCCAGGCCGAGATCATTGTGGCAATGCGCGCTGAGAGTGATGCCGGGGAAGCGCGCGACGCGTTTGGCAATGGCGCGGAAAATCGCGCCGTATTCTTCAGGCGTGCTGTAGCCGACCGTGTCCGGGATGTTCAGGATGGTCGCGCCGGCTTCGGCGGCGGCTTCGAAGACCTGGCCGAGATAATCGAGATCGCTGCGGCTAGCATCTTCGGCGGAAAATTCGACTTCGTTGGAGCGCGCGCGTCCATAGCGAACCATTTCGCCGATTTGCGCTAGCGCGGCTTCGCGCGTCATGCGCAGCTTGTACTTCAGGTGCAGATCCGAAGTTGCCAGGAAAATGTGGAGGCGCGGCATGGCGGCCGGCTCGAGTGCGCGCAGCGCGGCATCGATATCGAGTTGAAACGCGCGGGCCAGCGCTGCGACGCGGCAAGACTTGAGTTCAGTGGCCACGGCGCGGACGCCTTCGAGATCGCCGTCGGAGGCGATGGGGAAGCCGGCTTCGATGATGTCCACGCCGAGAAGCTCGAGTTGCCGCGCAAGGCGCAGCTTCTCGTCGCGATTCATCGAAAAGCCCGGCGATTGCTCGCCGTCGCGCAGCGTGGTGTCGAAAATATGTACCGTGTCCATACTTCTCCCCCGTTACTAGTGAACCGCCCTGGGGCAGTGCGGTCAAATTTATAGTTTTTTGCTTGTCTATTAGCAGGGTTTATAGAAGGATTGGGGGATTCAGGGCGGCCGAGGGACCTACCAGGAGAAAAGGCACAAACAAAATCGAAGGCGGGGCCGAAAGGCGGGCGGGACTAATGGCCCGCCCCTACAACGGCGCGACACTGGCGGAGGTTGACTTGGATCTTGCTGGCTTGCAGGTATTTCTTACCGTGGCTGAAGAGAAGAGCTTTTCTCGGGCGGCGCAGAAGCTCTACCGCACGCAGCCGGCAATCAGCATTGCTGTGCGGAAACTCGAGGATTGGGTCGGGCAGCCGCTCTTCGTGCGCGGCTCGCGGACAGGGCAGCTTACGGAAGCCGGGCATCTCCTTCGCGAATACGCGCAGCGGATGCTGAATCTTCGCGAGGAGATTCACAAGAGCGTTGAGGATCTGAAGACTTTGCGACGGGGGCAGGTGTCGATTGGCGTGAATGAGAGTTCGATCCACGCGTTGCTTCCGGCGCTGGCCATTTATCGCAAGAAATATCCGGACGTGCATGTGCGCATCCATCGAGTGTTTTCGCGGGATGTGCCGAATGAGATTTTGAATTACCGTCTGGATTTCGGAGTGGTGACGTTCCGTCCGACCGATCCGAATCTTGCCGCGGTGGAATTTCTGAAAGACGAGCTGGCATTTGTGGTGCCGCGGCATCACCGGCTGGCGAAAAGAAAAAGTGTGAGCGTGAAGGAGTTGGGCGAGGAATCGTTCGTCGCGCACATTGTCGAGTCGCCGTACCGCATCCGCGTGGTGCAGCTTTTCGCGCGGCATCGTGTGCCGTTGCGGATGGACGTGGAGCTACCGACGATTGAAAGCATCAAGCGCTTTGTGGAAATGGATATGGGCGTGGCGATTGTGCCGCGGATGTGCGCGCGGATGGAATTGGAGCGCGGGACTTTAGTGGAGCTTCGTATCCGGCAGCTTCATTTGCCGCGGCATTTGTTCTTTCTGCATCGGCGGGATCGGGCGCTGTCTCATGCCGCGCGGGCGTTTATGCGGCTGTTGAAAGCTTCGTAGCGCCGGCGTCCCCGCCGGCATCTTACGAGCACGCGCGAGCCATGGGCAGAAGTGATGCGCGGACGGCACATCTCAACCAACACAATCCAGTCACAGCGCCGCAACGAGACAGACACGGCGGACTTTGGCGATTGACTTCCGCGGACGAGTTTCGGCGTTTGTTACTTTTGTGCTCGTAAGATGCCGGCGGGGACGCCGGCGCTACTTAAGAGAATTCATCTAGCGCGGCACCGATCCGCTGCAAGCCTTCTTCTAGCGTTGCTGGATCCATGCCGTAGCCCATGCGGAAGTGATCGGGGGATTCGAAGAAGCGGCCGGGGACTACCGAGGTTTCATATTTGTCGCGGAGGAGTTGGCAGAAAGCATCGGAACGGCCGTGAGTGAGCTGCGGGAAAGCGATCGTGCCTGCTTCGGGGCGAGCGGCCACGATATCGATGCGCGACTCGAAAAATTTTCGCAGGCGGGCGCGATTCGATTCGAGGCGCGCTTTGGCTTCGGCGGCGATTTCCGGAAGGCGCTCGAGCGCGATCACGCTGAGCCGCTCGGCAGCATGCGCGGGAATCACACCGAAGAGATCATTGAGCCGCCACATGCGCTCAGCAAGTTGTGGAGCGGCGAGAATCCAGCCGGAGCGCAGGCCGGAAAGGCCGTAGGCTTTCGTGAGGCTGCTGGTGATTACGAAATTCGGGCCGAGATGAAACGCCGAGCGCACGGCCGGGTCGTAGCAGGCTTCGAGATAAACTTCGTCCACTAGCACGACGGCGCGATGGCTGGCCGCAATTTCTCCCACCAGACGCAGAATGGAATCCGGAATTCTCGCGCTGCTTGGATTGTGGAGATTGGTGATGACGATTACGCGCGTCCGTGCGGTGATGGCGCGTTCGACTTCGCGCGGATCGAGTTGAAAGCCGGCGCCGAAGGGACGCTGCACGCGCGTGACGCGCGCGCCGAGATATTCGGCGGTGGTGATGAGCAGTTCGTAGGCAGGCTGCTCGATGATTACTTCATCGCCCGGCTCGATGAGCGCGGCTAGGGCGAGATGATTCGCCATCGAAGTGCCCGTGGCGGCTACGACGCACTCCGGCTCGACGCCGCATTTTGCGGCCAGGGCTTGCTGCAGCGGCGCGTAGCCGTAGCCGCCCGGGCCGGAAATCTCGATATCGTTAATGGTGACTCCCAATCGCGATAGAGGCAGATTCGGCATGCCGCTCACGGCGAGATTGTATTTCGCGCCGGAACGCAGCTTGGCCCATTCCATGTAAGGCGATCGGATTTCGCGCCGGTGGGTCATGCGGGACTCACGCCGATTGAATCTTCTTGTTCCGTCGATTCCAGAAGAAATAGACGGGAACACCTGCTGCAAGGATAGCCATTCCGATGAGCGTGTGGCCAGGATATTTCTCGATGGTGTTGGCGGCGACGAGCCAGGACATGGCGATGAAGATGAGCGTCGTCAGCGGATGGCCGGGCATGCGGAAGCCCGGGGCGGCGCTGCTTGGATTTGTCTGCTCGCTGCTGCGGGCATCGCGGCGGCGAAAAGCGAAAAGGCACGTGGCGGTGAGGCCGAAGAAAATAAAATCCATGGAGACGACGTAATTCAGGATTTGCTCGTATTTTCCGGAGAGCGCGATGACGATGGCGAAGATCGCTTGCAGCAGAATCGCGACGACTGGGGCGTTGTGCCGCGGGTCGAGCCACGCGACGCTGCGGAAAAATAGGCCGTCGCGAGCCATGGCGAAATAGACGCGCGGCGCCGTGAGCACCGACTGGCTGAGGAAACCGAGCGTGGAGATGGTGATGGCTACGGCGAGGAAGCGCGTGCCGGTCTGCCCGAAGGCGCGGCTCATCACTTCGGTTGCGGGCGTGGCGGTTGCGGCGAGACCTGCGGGGCCTAGCACGCGGACGCAGACGAAATTCACGCCGAGATAAAGAAGAATCACGCCGATCACGCCGTGAATCAGCGCGCGCGGAAGGTTGCGGCGCGGTTCGTGCACTTCGGCGGCGATGAAATTGGAAGTCTGCCAGCCGCCGTACGCAAAGAAAACCGGGATGAGCGCGGCGCCCATGGCGGCAATGAGATTGAAGGATACCGGCCGATCGAGCACCGGACGCACACTCGTACCCGACGGATCGGCGGGCGCGTACCAGAGACCCACGAATACCAGTGCGGCGATGGCTGCGATTTTCATCACCATCAAGATGCTCTGCACCGTGCTTCCGGCGCGGACGCCGAGGCAATTGATGATCGCCAGGCCTGCGAGCACGAGCGCTGCAATCCAGCCGTCCGGAATCGCGATCGGCGCCATGGTGCGAAGATATTTTGCGAACGTGACCGCGACGGCTGCCATTCCGCCCGTTTGAATTACGAGCAGCAGAACCCATCCATAGAGAAAAGCGATCGCGGGATGATAGGCCTCACGCAAGTAGGCGTATTGGCCGCCGGCGCTGGGCATGCGCGCGGCGAGTTCCGCATACACCAGCGCGCCGAGAAGCGCGACGCCGCCGCCAATTGCCCATGCGCCAAGAATGAGCGCGGGAGTGTGGACTTGCCGCGCGACGACGTAGGGATTGATGAAAATTCCGGAGCCGATGATGCCGCCCATGACGATCATCGTGGCGTCGAAGAGCCCGAGGCGCGCGACGAGTTGGCGAGGAGAGGACATTTTCTCGTTGTGGATCGAGTTTGCGGACGGACTTTATCACTCTCGAGCAAGTTTCAGAGGCTAAAGAGCAGGGTACTGCGCGGCGGGCTTTGCGTTGGGATTACTTATCGGGAGGCAGCGCCGCGCGCGTGCTTGCGAGCGAAGGGCAAGGGGGCTTAACTGATTGCAGAGTACGTCGCGACGCGCGACGGGAGGCCGGTATGAAAAGTTTGGTCGGGCTGCTGGTGGTGGCGCTGATCTGCGTTCTGGGCTACGTGCTGATCTTGAAGAAAACCTCGCCAACGGGCGGCGGGACGCCGCAGCAGACGATCGATGTGACCGGCGTGAAGAATGATTTGATCGCCATCGCGCAAGCCGAGCGCGCGTATCAGGCCGAGCATGGCGCGTATGCATCGCTTGCCGATCTGGTTTCGAGCGGCGCGCTGGTTGTGGCGAAGACGGGGCGCGACGGCTACACCTACGAAGTCGAGTCGTCGTCCACGGATTTTCGCGTGGTCGCGCACTGCGCCGCGACGCCCGAGCAGCCGTGTACGAGTTACTTCGTGGATTCCTCAATGGAAGTGCAGGTCGCGCCTTAAGCTTTTAGGAGGTCCACGGCGCTTTATTTCGCGCGCTTTTGATCGGCTACTGTTACACCGCCTTCCGCATAGTCCGTCGGCGGCAAATCCACGAATGTGATCTGGATGTGTTCGCGCTTCGCCGCGCCTTCGGCAATCAGCGTGTCCGTGACTCGCTCAACGATGCGCCGCTTTTGTTCCGGGCTGCGGCCCGCGACCCAGGTAATCTGCACGTAAGGCATTGAGGCTCCTCCTGTCAGAATTTTACGCGAGAATTGCGTGGGCGATTCCAAATAAAAATAAAATGACCGGATTGGTTTGGTGAAATGGGTCCGCGGGCGACCGAGAACGTCGCGGACGCTTGTGATCGTAAGATGCCGGCAGGGACGCCGGCGCTACCTGCGAGCTACGCTGTGCGCGGCATTGGCCCGGGGAGCCTCGTGCCGCAATGGCCGCAGTTCGACCAGATTGGCTCGACAGCTTGGCCGCACTGCGGGCACGTCGGCTTCAGCGATGTGCCGCAGCTCGGGCAGAAGGCAAACTTCGATAAAACCTTGGTGCTGCAATGCGGGCAGGTTGTCGGCATCGGATCGCGCAGGATGAAATACAAAATGACGCCGATCGCGTCGGGCAGAAAAATCGCCAGCAGCGTCCACATCACGTAGCGCATGCCGCGCTGCTTCGCGTCGCCATAAACGAAGCCATCCAACATGACAAAAATGAAAACGAGCGCACCGGCCAAGATCGGCAGACAGATTTTCGCTGCCAGCGGTAGCGGCGCTTCACCATGCCCCGGCGGAAGATGGGAGAGGGTGACGATAAGGACGACGATTCCGATCGTTAGCAAGACGGCGATCACTTTGGCTGTACGCGGAATTATTGCGATGCGTTCGTTCCAGGTGCTCATGTCGTTTCCCTTTCGCGCCGGTTGTGCCAGGCCAGGACGATGGCCGCCGCTCCGGCGGCGAGCCAGCCGAGGCCTGTGAATCCGGCGAATGCGTACCAAGATTGCGGCAGGCGCGCGGTGAGCCAGGTCTCGATGCCGCCGCTGAGAAGCCGCACGATCGGCCAGCTCACAATCAACAGAGTCCACGCGAAGCCGATGAGCAGGATCAGAACTTTGCGATTCGAGCGCTGCTCGGTTTCTTCCGCCATGCGAAACTCGGCTCTGGCGCGAGCGCGCTCGACGAGCATCGGAGACGGCTGCGGCGTCGGCAAACGGCGCAGGCCGCGCGCGACAAGTTGAAAGCTATCGAGCTCGGCCGCGCAGACCGAGCAGATGCGCACGTGCTCGGCGACGCGCTCTTCGGCTTTCCGATCGAGCGCGCCGGAGGCGGCGAGCGCCAAAAGATCGCGGATTTGGTCGCAGTTGCTCATATCCAGCGTTCCCCGGGATAACGGGCTTCGAGATTCAGTCGCAGCGATTCGAGGCCGCGGCGCAGGCGCGTTTTCACCGTCGAAAGCGGCGCATCCAGCACCACGGCTATATCTTCGAGTTTCATTTCTTCTTCGAAGCGCAGGCTCAGAACTTCACGGTATATCACGGGTAGCTCGACAACACATTCCGCCAGGCGCGTACCCTTCTCGCGTTCGATCAGGCCTTCGAGCGCCGGCCGCTCGGCGGATGGCAAGCGATCTGCCGGCGTCGCGCCTTGCGGATCGTGCGCGGCCGGCTCGTCGAGACTTTCCGGCCTGCGGCGGCGCAGATGATCGATCGCCAAGTGCCGCGCGAGAGTGAAAAGCCAGGCATCGAAATTGCGGCTCGGGTCGTACTTGCGAATCTGCTCGGCAACTCGAATCCAGGTCTGCTGGAACAAATCGTCGGCATCGGCGGTATCACGAACCATCCGCAGCAGGTAGCGATAGAGGCGATTCTGATAGCGGGCCAGCAGGACAGAAAGCGCGTCGAGGTCGCCACGACGAAGCTGACTAACTTCGGCTTCGAGCCCCACCCGAGCCTCCCCAGCGAAGATTGCCGCGGCTATCATATAAGCTATACGAGCGGCGGCGTGAAAAAGACGCACCTGTAACTTGATGAAAAGACGGGCCGATAGAGACGCGGCGCGAGGCGTATGATGCTCGCAGCCATCGGCGCGCTTCAGTCGTCGAATAGAGAGTGGGGATGCAAAGCAGATGAGGCGGGTGCTGACACTCATCCTCGGGCTGGCATTGGGCGCGAATGCGCTTTGGATGCTCGTCAGCCCGATGAATTGGTATAGCGCAGTTCCGGGTGTCGCTGGGACCGGGCCCGCGAACATGCATTTCATTCGTGATATCGGCTGCGCCTATCTTGCTACGGCGCTGAGTTTGTTTTGGCTGCTGAAATCACCGAAGGTGGCCTGGCCTGCCGCGATGCTAGGCGGCGGCTTTCTCGTACTGCATGCTCTCGTTCACGTTCGCGATGCGTTCGCGGGCCGCGAACACGCGCATCAGTTGCTCGGCGAATTGCCGACCGTTTTTCTTCCGGGTCTTCTGATTATTTGGCTGGCGTGGCCGGAGAGGCGCGCCGCGAAGGAGTGAAGCCATGTTGGGTTGGCTGGTAAAAAAGAGAATCGCGGCATTTGAGAAGAATTTCGATTACGACGCGGAGTACATGCGCGACATGTACACGGCGAGCCCGCGCGCGTTTTGGAAGTTCGCCAAAATCACTGCGATGTCAGAGCATCGCGAGGATGTGCCGAAGGAAGCGTGGTACGCGGCGAAACTCACGGCCACGCTGGCCGAGGACTGCGGCCCGTGCACGCAGCTCGTAGCGACGATGGCGGAACGCGCCGGCGTGAAGCCCGAGGCGCTTCGAGCAATCGTGACGGGCAATGAAGCGGCGATGCCGGAGGATGCCGCGCTCGGCTGGGCATTTGCGAAGTCGGTGCTGGCGCGCGACATCGCCGAATCGGATCGCCTGCGGGAGAAAGTGGTGGATCGCTGGGGCCGCCGCGCGCTCGTATCGCTGGCGCTCACGATTGCCACTTCGCGCGTCTATCCGGCCCTGAAATATGGCCTCGGCCACGGACATGCGTGCGTCCGCCTGCAAATCGGCGGTGTTCAACTACCGGTGCGCCCCCAAGCCCAAGCCGCCAACGCTGGGCGTTGAAAGTAGCGCCGGCGCTACCGCCTGCAGGCCGCGACGCATGTGTTAGAATTCATCTCCCGTGCAACCCGTTATCAAGCACCTCATCGAGCTGCAGACCGTGGACGTCAGTCTGAGCGAAGTTCGCGCGCGGCTCGCGGCCATTCCCAAGAGACTTGCGGAAGTCGAAGCGCGCGTCGCGGCGGCGCGGGCCGAACTGGAAACCTCGAAGGCCGCTCATCTGACCGCTCTCAAGGAGCGCAAGAAGTACGAATTGGACGTCGAGCA